>Ga0070670_100004999_pt1 | contig 11156 bp, 10 predicted proteins | sample KBSS63metaG_FD_64665 | JGI IMG/M metagenome (GOLD analysis project Ga0070670, IMG submission 64665) | Switchgrass rhizosphere microbial communities from Kellogg Biological Station, Michigan, USA - KBS S6-3 metaG | ecosystem: Host-associated > Plants > Roots > Rhizosphere > Soil ... | reverse complement strand
AGTCATACGGACTGGTCGTGGAAGGAAGAGGACGCCCCGGCTTCGTCAAAGGCAAGGCGGCGGTCGCTCTCGCCGCCGCCGAGGCGGCAGCGACAACGCTGACCGTATCGGGCGATGTTCACGCCGGCGGCGCGATCGCGCGCGTCGGACAGCGCATCATCACCAGCGCGGCGCGCTTGATGATGGATCGGTTTTTCAAGCGGCTGAAAGCGATCGCCGAAGCACGCAACGCGGCCGGCGTCAGCCTGGAGCTCGCCGAAATCGATGCCGCCCAGCTCGATGTCGCCGAGGAGTTTCTCGACACGCCAGCGGATGATGCCTAGTCACAACCCGCTGAGCGGGTCCTGGCCGTTGACAGCCCCACTTCACTCGACGCCCGAAAAACAACGTCACGGTAACGGGCGTCGAGCTGAAGCGGGGCGGCCCCGTCAACGGCCACCCGCCAGACGGGTTGCGAAACGAGCGACGCAGCGCGTGCGGTTGCAAAACCGGATCGCGGGTGCCCGCGAGAGGGGCATCCCCACTCGGCGCGGAGCCCACTCCCGTGACAAGGGGCCTTGGGCGAGCACCGAGTGGGGAGACTCGCGGGCAGGCCCCGCGCCTGACACCGGTTTTGAAACCGCTTCTAGCGCGCGCGGTCGAGCGCCGACGTCAGCGCGCGCTGCGTGAACACCGCGACCATCGCCCGGCGATACTCGTCGCTCGCGTGCAGATCGCTGTTGACGTCTTCGAGGGCGGCGCCGGCGTTCTTCGACGCCGCGGCGATGGTCTCCGCGGTGGCCTTCGCTCCCGTCAACCGTGTTTCGACCGCCGACAGGCGCTGTGCAGACGGCGTCGCGCCGGTTACGCCGATGCGCGCCGCGTGGATCGTGCCGCCGGACACCTCGAGAGCGGCGGCGACCCCGACGATGGCGAAGTGGGATGCCCGCTGGTGGAGCTTCGCGTACGCCGCCGACTTGAGCGGCGTGAACTGCACCGCGGTGATGATCTCCTCCGGCCCGAGATTGACGTTGAACAGCCCGCGGAAGAACGTGCGCGCCTTCGCGACGCGTGTGCCCGACGCCCCTTTGATGTGCACGTCTGCGTCGAGCGCGAGCATCACCGCGGGATAGTCTGCCGCCGGATCGGCGTGTGCGAGGCTTCCCCCCAGCGTGCCGCGGTTGCGCACCTGCTGATCCCCGATCGACGCGGCCGCCTCGGCCAGCATCGGGCACGCGTCGAGCAGGAGCGCAGACGTGGCGACGTCGTGGTGAACGGTGGCCGCACCGATCTCGATCTTGTCGCCGACCGGCTTGATACCCGCCAACCCGGGGATCCGTGCGATGTCGATCAGCACACCGGGTTCGCTGAGCCGAAGCTTCATCAGCGGCACGAGGCTGTGCCCGCCCGCGATCAGCTTGCCCGAGCCGTTCGCCTCCTTGAGCCTCGCAATCGCCTCGTCGAGCGAGCTCGCGCGCGTGTAGTCGAATGAGGTCGCGATCACGATCGCCCTCCCTGGATAATCCGCCACAGCTTTTCCGGCCGCAGCATCATGTCGACGTGTTTGACTCCGAATTCGCTCAGCGCGTCCACGGCCGCGGACACGATGCACGGAGTCGATCCCAGCGTACCGGCTTCGCCCACCCCTTTCGCACCCAGGGGATTGACCGGCGTCGGCGTGACGCTGGCGGCGAGTTCGAATCGCGGGAAGTCGACCGCGCGCGGCAGCGCGTAATCCATGAACGAGCCGGTCAGCAGCTGGCCGTCCTCGTTGTAGACGACCTCTTCGATCATCGCCTGGCCGATGCCCTGCGCCAACCCGCCGTGAATCTGTCCTTCGACGATCAGCGGGTTGATCAGGTTACCCGCATCGTCCACCGCGACGAGCTTCAGCAGCGTCGGTTCGCCGGTCTGGCGGTCGATTTCGAGCATCGAGATGTGGCAGCCGAACGGGTAGGTGTTATTCGCCGGCTCCCAGAAGGCTTCGTCGCTGAGACCCGGTTCCATGCCGGGCGGCAACGGCACGGGCACATAGGCGTACGATGCGATCGCCGCGAACGGTTTCGCCGACGCCGGCGCCCCTTTGACGGCGATCGTCCCGTTCTCGAAAACGAGGTCCTCCTCGCTCGCCTCCATCATGGCGGCGGCGAACTTGGCCATCTTGGCCTTCACCTTGGAGCCGGCCAGATGGATCGCGGTACCGCCGACCGCCTGCGAACGGCTCCCGAACGTGCCGATGCCCTGCTTCACGATCCCGGTGTCGCCGTGGAGGATCGTGACGTGCTCGATCGGCACGCCGAACTGATCGGCGAGCATCTGCGCGAACGTCGTCTCGTTGCCCTGGCCGTGCGGCGATGCGCCGGTCGTCGCGCTGATCCGGCCGTCCCGCTCGATGGTGACCTGCGCATGTTCCCAGCCGCCGGTGGGCAGCGCCGCTGACGGGCCGAGGCCGCAGACCTCCACGTACATCGACAGCCCGAGGCCCACCAACCGGCCCTCCGCGCGGGCGGCATCGCGCTCGCGTTTCAGCTGCTCCCAGTTGGCGGTCTTCAACGCGAGGTCGAGTGCCTTGGCGTAATCACCCGAGTCGTAGACCGCGCCGGATTGCGTCGCAAAAGGGAATTGGTGCGGCTGGATGAAATTCTTCCTGCGGAGCTCGCCCGGGTCCATCTTCAGTTCGCGCGCGAGCATGTCCATCGCGCGCTCGACGAAGTAGGTCGCCTCGGGTCGCCCGGCGCCGCGGTACGCGTCGGTCGGCGTCTTGTTGGTGAAGACTTCCGTCAGCGTCGTGCGGATGGCCGGGATGTTGTACGTCGCGTTGGCCATCATCTGCGTCAGCGTCGGAATGGCCGCCGTCAGCAGCATGTTGTACGCGCCGATATCGGCGATCAACCGCATTCTGAGCCCGAGCACCGTCCCATCCCGCTTCGCGGCGAGATCGACGTAGGCGAGAATGTCGCGCCCGTGTGTCGTCGCGACGAACGCTTCGGTGCGGTCCTCGTTCCACTTGAGCGGAATGCCGAGAGCCTTGGAGATCGCCGAGCACACGTACTCCTCGGCGTAGATGTTGATCTTTGCGCCGAAGCCCCCTCCGACCTCCGGGGCGATCGCCCGGACCTGATCCTGCCCCATGCCGTTGAGCGCGGCGATGAAGGTGCGGAGGATGTGCGGATTCTGCGTCGACGACCAGATGGTCATCGTGCCCTTGCCCGGTTCGTAGTGCGCGACAACACCCCGTGGCTCGATCGCTGACGGCGCGAGGCGGTGGTTCATCATGCGCTGACTGATGACCACCTCGGCGCTGGCGAACGCCGCGTCAATCGCCGAATCGTCGACCGTGCCGTCCGGCTTGACGCCGGTTCCCCCCGGCACCAGCGGCACCGCGAGATTGTTGGCGAACTCCGGGTGAATGACCGCGGGCTGGCCGGTCATCGCCTGTTCGAGGTCCACGACCGCCGGCAGCGGATCGATCTCGACGACGATCGCGTCTGCCGCGTCGCGCGCCACGTACCTATCGCGCGCGACGACCACGGCGACCGCCTCGCCGGCAAAGCGGACCGTGTCGACCGCCACCGCTCGATGCTCGGGCGACGGGAACGGCGTACCGATCGGCATCGGGGGCAATATCTTGGCGATGTCCGCGCCGGTGAAGACGGCTTCGACGCCGTCCATGGCTGCCGCGGCCCTGGTATCGATCGCGCGAATGCGGCCATGCGCGACATCGCTGCGCTTGAACACGACGTGCTGCATGCCGACGAGCGCGATGTCGTCGACGTAGGTCCCGCGCCCCTGAATCAGCCTCGGGTCCTCGCGCCGCTTGACGCGCTGTCCCACGAGTTTCGGCAACATCGGCGCAGTCGCCATCGCATTACCTCCCGGGCGCCGATTTGTTCGACGCGTGCTGAATGGCGTTGACGATGTGCTGGTAGCCGGTGCAGCGGCAGAAATTGCCGGCGATGCCTTCGCGAATCTCGCGCTCGGACGGCGTCGGGTTGTCGGCGAGCAGCGCCGCCGCCGTCATGATCATGCCTGGCGTACAGAAGCCGCACTGCAGACCGTGTTCCTGCCAGAAGGCTTCCTGCAGCGGATGCAGTTCGCCGTCTACCGCCAGACCCTCGATCGTCGTGATCTCGGCGCCGTCGGCCTGGGCCGCGAAGATCGTGCAGGACTTCGCGCTGCGTCCGTCGATGAGCACGGTGCACGCACCGCACTGCGTCGTGTCGCACCCGACGTGCGTTCCGGTGAGGCGCAAATGTTCGCGCAGGAAATGAACGAGCAGCAGACGCGGCTCGACGTCGGCAAGTCGCCGCTTGCCATTGACCGTCAAAGCAATCTTGGCCATGGTCTCCTCCGGGAGGAGCCCTAGCCTATCTCAACTCAATCGAGCCGGGTTTGAAATCTCTGGCTTTGCCTGCCGGCCCGGCGTATCGTGTCTCTTCTCGAAACTCTTGCGGAGAAACACATATGGCGAAATACCTGATCACCGGTTCGTACACGGTTGACGGCACCAAAGGACTGCTCGCCGAGGGCGGGTCGGCACGAAAGGCAGCGGTCGAGAAAGCGCTGCAGGGACTCGGCGGCAAACTCGACGCCCTCTACTACGCCTACGGCGACACCGACGTGGTGCTGATTGCCGACATCCCCGACGCTGCGTCAGCATTGGCGCTGAGCCTGGTCGTCAATGCCTCTGGCGCGGTGAACATCAAGACGACGCCGCTGCTGACCGTCGCGGACGTGGATGCCGCGTGCAAGAAGACGGTGGCGTATCGCCCGGCGGGCGCGGCCGGCGTGTAGACGCGTGCGACGAATCGGCGTCGAAGATGATCCCACCCTGATCTGATTTCACTCCGATCGCAAGGCTGTGATGGGATCGAGTCGGATTATCGTATCGAACGACGGCATCGCCGTTGTTCGACGCCTCGCACTGCCCGCCAAAACCCTTGAACACATTGTTGGTATTCACCGGCCCATACAGGGCCGCGGCCGGTGACGTCGAACGTCCTTCCTTTCTTCGTGAAGATCGCCATCCGCGAATTCACGGCGACGACGATGTGATTTGGCCCGGCAGCGATGCTGTTGTCGGATGGATTGCGCAACGTCGCCGAGCCCTGCGGACCCTCGAAGCCTGCGCCCAAACCATCGAAACTTTCGATCAGACTCGCTGAGTCGCGAGTGCCGTCGGAGGTCTGCTCGGACGCGGCGGCCCCCTCGGGAACGCTCATGTCCGGCGGAGCGCCTGAAGGGATGGAAGAGCACAGACAATCCCGCTATGCTGCGTAAGACGAGACGTCCATGGCGCAACTGACCCTGTTCGACTCCCGCGAGCAGCTCCTCACAGACGACGAGCGCGGGCGGATTACGTACCTGCGCAACTTTATTGCTCTTCCAACCGCAGAGGCGTGGTTCACCGAGTTGCGCGCGGCGGTGCCCTGGCGGACGGAACGGCGGATGATGTACGAACGGGAGGTGGAGGTTCCACGACTCCTGGGCAGCTACCGGCTCGATCCTGCGCCTCCGTCCACGCCCACCGCCATTCTCGACGCGGCGCGGCGGGTGGTGGAGCATCTCGATATCCCGTTCAACAGCGTCGGGCTCAATCTCTATCGGAGCGGACGCGACAGCGTGGCGCCGCACAACGATCACCTCTACGAGATTGCGAAGGGGTTTCCCATCGCCCTGTTATCGCTCGGTGCGACGCGGCGCATGACCGTGCGGGCGAAGGCCGAGCCGCCGCGGGTGATTCACGTCGATCTGGAACCGGGCAGCCTTTTCGTGATGGACTACAACACGCAGATCCACTATACCCACGCCGTCCCGAAGACGACCGCTCCCGTGGGCGAACGAGTCAGCCTCGCGTTTCGAGTGAAGCGATCGCGCACTCAGTCGGCGAACCGAGGCGGTACCGGCATCTACGGCTAGGGGGGGCGCGATCGAGGAAACGGCGAACGTCAGCGATAGACCTGTTTCATCTCCGCGATGTAGAGCGGGTTGCCATCCGGATCGGCGAAGAACGCGAGCGACAGCGCTTTATCGTCGATGATCGGTCCGCCGAACTGCACCCCGCGCGCGATCAAATCTTTCATCGCCTCCTTGATCGGACGCTCGAGGTAGAGGCCCAGCGCGATGGAGCCTTGCCGCCCTGCGGGAATCTCGGCGGTGGCCGGGTGCAGACCGATGGTGAGGCCCGGCCCGCCGTCGAGGCTCGCCCAGTGATTTCCATGCCGCTCCTTGAGCGTGAAGCCCAGCGCCTCCACATAGAAGTTGACGGCGCGGTCCATCTCGGTCACGTATACGGTGACGACTCCGCCTCTGAACATGTAACCCTCCATGGGCACTATGCGAGAGGATCGGGGAGGCAACAAGAGCCATTTTGAATGAAGCGCACGCCTCAGCTCGACTTCCCGGTGCTCGCGAGCACGGTGACGCTCTGCCGTCCGTTGTGGCGAAGCCTGGCGTCCGCGGTCGCGTGGCAGATTCAGATCGGGCGCCTGCCCGCCGGTCACCGCTTGCCGTCTACGCGCACCCTGGCGCGCGAACTGGGCGTCTCGCGCAACACCGTGGCGCTTGCGTTCGACGCGTTGATCGGCGACGGCTTGGTTGCCGGACGCGTTGGAGATGGCACCTACGTGTTGAGCCACACGCACTGGAGCACCGAGCCGGTGTGGCGACGCGCACGACGCTGGATCCGCGATCCTGACGGCCTGTTGCTGTGGATCACGACGTAGCCGCGCCGAGCTACCTTCGCGGCTTGGGCACGTGCTGGTCAATCAGGATCGGGTTGCCGTCGGGATCGGTCAGCACCATGCTTGCGGGGCCGGTGGAAGACTCATCAGCCGCCGCAGTCGGCACGAGGCCTCGACTCTTGAGCGTCCGCTGAATGTCGCGCACATCGTCGAAGTCCGGCAGCGTGCCGCCGGTTCGGTCCCAGCCCGGGTTGAACGTCAGCATGTTCCTGGTGAACCGCGGCCCGTGAAAGAGGCCGCTGGTGCTGGTCGAGTTCTGCAGGACCAACCAGTTCTGGGACTGGTCGCCGGCGACCTGCTTGAAGCCGAGTTTCTCGTAGAACGCTCGAGAGGCGGCGATGTCCTTCACGGCGAGACTGACTGAGAAGTTTCCGAGTTGCATCTGACCATTTCCTGAAGCCGGGCGGCTCGTGGCCAGCGGCGTGTGCGGGATCGCCGCCGCGGGACGGGTAAGGACACATACGAACGTGACTCCCAACCTCCAAGCAAACCGATTCGCTGCAGTTTCTGGAGTTTGGGAAGTGGGGGTTGGACGTTGGACGGGTCATATCCCTCCCGTTTGCTTGCGCCCGCCTTGGCATTGGTCATAACATATGTGTCTATGACATCTATTGACCGGCGGATGCTGGACCGGGAGCTGAAGAAAGGCTCGGCGGAGCTGATCATCCTGTCGATCGTCGAAAGCCGGGCCCGGCACGGCTACGAGATCAGCAAGCTGATCGAAAGGCGATCGGCCGGTCAGCTGAAATTCCACATCGCCTCGCTGTATCCGCTGCTCTACCGTCTGGAGGAACGCGGCTGGCTGCAGGGGCGCTGGGTCGAGAAGACAGGGCAGCGCCGGCGACGGTTCTACCGGCTGACCGCCGAAGGGCGCCGCGTGCTCGCGAGTCAGCGCAATACGTGGCGGACGTTCGTCGCCGCGATGCGACTGATCACCGGAGTCGATCATGCCTGAGTGGGAAGACGAGCTTCGTCCCCGCCTCGCGGGACTTGGCCTCGCGCCCGAGCGCGAACGCGAGGTCATCGACGAACTTTCGCAGCATCTCGACGACCGCTATGAGGAGCTTCGCGCCGGCGGCGCAGCGGACATCGAAGCGCGGCGTCTCGCGCTCGAGGAGCTCCACGATCGCGATGCGCTCGCACGGCAGATGCGGGCGCTGCGGCAGGCCCACGTGCCTCCGCCGCCCGTGCCCGGATCGAGCACCCGCGGGATGGTCGCCGATCTCTGGCAGGACCTGCGCTACGCCGCCCGCATGCTGCGCCGGCAGCCCGGTTTCGCCACCGCCGCGGTCTTGACCCTCGCCCTGGGTATCGGCGCCAACACGGCTGTGTTCAGCCTGATCAACGCCACCCTGCTCCAGCGCCTGCCGGTCGCCGATCGCGCGCACCTCGTCTACATCTACCGCGGTGGCATTGGCGGCGTGTTCTCGTATCCGCAGTACGAGATGCTGCGCGATCACCATCGCTCGTTCCAGGGATTCGCCGGGTGGGGCGGCATCACCGCAAGCCTGAATGCCGGAGACTCCGCAGAGCTCGTCAGCGGACTCATCGTCACCGGGAATTTCTTCGACGTCCTCGGCATCCACGCCTCGCAGGGGCGCCTGCTGTCTCGTGCGGATGATGAGACGCCCGGAGCGCATCCGGTCGCGGTCATCAGCTACGACTTCTGGCAATCTCGCTTTGCTGGTCAGCCCGATGTGGTCGGGCGCGAGATCCGACTCAACGGACACGTCTTTACTATCGTCGGCGTCGCGCCCGCCGGATTTCACGGTCCACAACTCGGCGGCGTGCGGCATCTCTACGTGCCGATGATGATGCAGGCGATCATGCGGCCGCCGCGCGCGAGGTATTCGGGCGAGCAGAATCCGGACCTGCTCAAGAACGCGACCAATAGCTGGATCTTCGCCGTCGGCCGTTTGAAGCCCGGTGCGAGCATCCAGGAAGCGCGCGCCGAGCTCGAGCCCGTCATCGCGGAGTTCTTTCGAACGCGCGTGCATCTCCCGCCCAGCGTGAGGCCGCCGGGCATCGCGATGGTCCCCGTGGACGAGGCGAACGCGAACCAGCGACAACAGATGCGCTCGGTGGCCGTGCTGCTCGGCGCGGTGGTCGGCGCCGTGCTGCTGATTGCCTGCGCGAACATCGCGAATCTTCTGATGTCCCGGGCCGCCTCGCGGCGACGAGAGCTCGCGGTGCGGCTGGCGCTTGGTGCCAGCCGAGGCCGCCTCGCGCAACAGCTCCTCACGGAGAGCGTGCTGTTGTCGTTGGTTGGCGGCGCGGCTGGCGTGGCGCTCGCCTGGGCGGTCATCGCCGCCTTCCGGGCCGCGCCACCGCCGCCAGGCGCGCTGCCGCTGACGCTCGATTTCGTCGTCGATCAGCGGGTCCTGCTCTTCGCGCTGCTGCTGTCGTTCGTCACCGGTCTCCTGTTCGGCGTCGCCCCGGCGCTGAACGCATCGCGGCCGGCTCTCGTGCCGGCGTTGAAGGACGGCGAACCTTCGACCAGAGGGCGCCGCTCGCTGTTCGATCTGAAGAAGACCCTCGTGGTGGGAGAAGTTGCGCTGTCGCTGCTGTTGTTGATTGCCGCGGGACTCTTCGTCCGCAGCCTGCAGGCCGCCCGCGCCATCGATCCTGGCGTCGACGCCGGCCGACTCCTCTCCGCTCCACTCAACATCAATCTCCTCCGCTATACCCGCCTCCAGGGACGTGAGTTCTACCGGCTCGTCGTCGAGCGCATGGAGCGCCTGCCCGGGGTCGAGTCGGCAAGCGTCGCGCGCGTCGCGCTGCTCGGCGGCACGGGGCGCGTGCTCAGTCTGCACGTCGAAGGGCGCGGGGCGACGCACGATGGGGTGTCGAGCGAAAACAGCCCCGTCGTCTCCGGCGATCTGACGATCACGAACGCCAACGTCGTCGGACCGGGCTTCTTCAGCACGCTCGGCATCCCGGTGGTCAACGGGCGTGACTTCGGCGCCGCGGATGCCGACGGCGCGCCTCCGGTGATCGTCCTCAACGTGACCGCGGCACGGATGCATTTTCCGGACGCCAATCCGATCGGCACCCGGATCAGCGTCGATGGCCCGCAGGGGCCGTGGCGCGAGATCGTCGGCGTGGTCCGCGACACGAAGTACGGCGATCTCGCGGAAGGCGCGGTTCCCGTGGTCTACATGCCTCTGGCGCAGAATCACGAGACGGGAATGATGTTGTACGTGCGCACGTCGGTCGCGCCTGCGTCGCTGGTCGCCCCCGTGCGGCGCGAGATCGCCGCGCTCGAGCCGAATCTGCCGGTGCCCGCGATCCAGACGATGACCGAGACGATTGCGACGTCGCTGTATGCGGCGAGGATGGGCGCGTGGCTGCTGAGCGTGTTCGGCGGGCTTGCCCTGCTGCTGGCGGTGGTCGGCATCTACGGCGTGCTGTCATTCTCGATTTCACGCCGGACGCGGGAAATGGGAATCCGGCTGGCGCTCGGGGCGAGCAGGCGCGATGTGTTCCTGCTCGTCCTGCGCGATGGCATGCTGCTCGTCGGTGTCGGGATCCTGATCGGTCTCGGCGGCGGGATCCTGGCGGCCCGCTCGCTGGCGAGCTTTGTGCGCGGCGTCTCCACGACGGACCTGCCGACGTTTGCGGTGACCGTTGCCATTCTCAGCGCGGTGGCACTGCTGGGGTGCGCGATACCCGCACGGCGGGCCATTCGCGTCACCCCGATCGCAGCACTTCGTCACGAGTGAGAAAAGGCGGTCAGCGCGCGATTCTCACCAGCGCCGCCTCGAAGCTCCCGCCATAGGTCGTGCTTCCGTTCGGCGTGGTGGCGCCGAGGGCAGGGACCGCCACGACACCTGCCACGCTGTCGAGTACGCCCGCAGCCTCCGACAGAGTTCCGCGGGGCGCCGATAATTTCGCAGCCGCGTCGAGCAGGAAGTAGGGGGGCGCCGTGGTCGTCGTCGCTCCAAGCGAGACGGTGTTTCCACTGACGGCAACATCTGCCCCGGTCTCGAAGCCCGGTCCTCCCCACGTGACTGCATCCAACAGCTTTTTGCCGGTTGCCTGCAGATGCAGCACGAACGCGTCCTGAAAACCGCCGCCGAAGCTGGTCGTCGTCCCCGCGACATAGATCGACCCGTCGTCGGGAGCGACGGCGACTCCTTCCGCGGTCTCGCCGTTCCGCCCGGCGAACTGTTTGTCGAACACCAGGCCACCGTCCGCACCGATCTTGACGATCAGCGCGGCAATGTCCACGAAACCGGATTTCGCTGCCTGGATCGCCCCGGCAACAACAATCGACCCGTCCGGCGCCGGGGCCATTCTGCCGCGTGGATCCACCACTTCGCCGGCACTGTAAGTCCGTTGCCACACAAGGCTGCCGACGGATGTGATTTTGAGCACGAGCATGTCGAAGTTGCCGATCTGATCCGCGCGCGCAATCGTTCCCGCCGCATAGAC
>Ga0070670_100004996_pt1 | contig 11158 bp, 11 predicted proteins | sample KBSS63metaG_FD_64665 | JGI IMG/M metagenome (GOLD analysis project Ga0070670, IMG submission 64665) | Switchgrass rhizosphere microbial communities from Kellogg Biological Station, Michigan, USA - KBS S6-3 metaG | ecosystem: Host-associated > Plants > Roots > Rhizosphere > Soil ... | reverse complement strand
TCGAGTGCCGGCAGCGTCATCGGCGGCGTATCCCGATCGGCGACATCATGGGTCGCGCAATGCGTCGGGGACCCAGCTCGGCGTGCGCTTGTCGAGGAACGCCGAGATGCCTTCCTTGCCCTCCGCCGAGCCGCGCACTCGGGCGATCCGGGCGGCGGTATCGGCGATCACGGCGTTGTCGAGGGGCCGCGCGCTGACGGCGCGAACGAGCGCCTTCGCTTCCGCCTGCGCGCGCGGCCCGGCCACGAGCAGCGTGCCCAGGAGCTCGTTGATGCGCCCGTCGAGCTCTTCGAGCGGACAGATGTCGTGGACGAGCCCGATACGGAACGCTTCGGCCGCCGTGAACTCCTCGGCCGAGATGAAATAACGCCGCGCCTGCCGCGCGCCGATCGCCTCGACGACGTACGGCGCGATGGCCGCCGGAACGAGACCGAGCTTCGTCTCGGGCAGCGAAAACGTCGCATTGTGCTCGGCGAACGCGATGTCGCAGCAGGCGACGAGCCCCATCCCGGATCCATGGACCGCGCCGTGCAGGCGTGCGATCGTCGGCTTGCCGAGGAGATACAGCGTGCGCAGCATCCACGCGAGCTCCTTGGCGTCGGCGAGGTTCCGCTCCTCGTCGTAGCCTGCCATCTCTTCAATCCAGGCCGACTCGTCGCCGGCGCAAAAGCTTTCTCCCTCGGCCAGCAGCACGACAGCGCGGACGCCGGCATCCCCATCCAGCGCGGCAAGCGCTTGCGTGAGCTCGCGCACGAGCGTCGCATCGAACGCGTTCCGGAGCGACGGCCGCGCCAGCGTGACGAGCGCCACGGTCTCCCGGACGTCGATCGTGATCGAGTCGTAGCGGTGGGCACCGTCACGCGCCGGCTTGCGTGGCGGCTTCGTCGGCGCTTTTGTCATTCTGGCAACGGGCGCTTTCGTTCGGGTCGCATTTTTACTCAAGCTCGTCACCTCACATTCGGAAGACGCCGAACTTCGTCGCGTCGATCGGCCGGTTGAGCGCCGCCGAAAGCGCAAGCGCCAGCACCCGGCGCGTATCGGCAGGGTCGATGATGCCGTCGTCCCACAGCCGCGCGCTCGCGAAGTACGGATGGCCCTCTCGCTCGTACTGCTCGCGGATCGGCGCCCGGAACGCGTCCTCGTCGGCGGCGCTCCACGACCCGCCCTTCGCTTCGATCGCATCCCGGCGGACAGTCGCGAGAACGGTCGCCGCCTGCTCGCCACCCATCACCGAGATTCGCGCGTTCGGCCACATCCACAGGAAGCGAGGGCTAAATGCCCGTCCGCACATCCCGTAGTTGCCGGCGCCGTAGCTGCCGCCGATGATCACGGTGAACTTCGGCACCTGCGCGCAGGACACCGCGGTGACCATCTTCGCGCCATCGCGCGCGATGCCGCCGGCCTCGTACTTCTTCCCCACCATGAAGCCCGTGATGTTCTGCAGGAACACGAGAGGGATCTTGCGCTGCGCGCAGAGCTCGATGAAGTGCGCGCCCTTCTGCGCCGATTCCGAGAACAGGATGCCGTTGTTCGCCACGATGCCCACCGGATAACCCCAGATGCGCGCGAAGCCGGTGACGAGCGTCGTGCCGTAACGGGCCTTGAACTCGTCCAGCTCGCTGCCGTCGACCACCCGCGCGACGACTTCGCGCACGTCGTACGGCTTTTTGATGTCCGCGCTGATGACGCCGTAAAGCTCCTGCGCGTCGAATTTCGGCGCCACCGGCTCGCGGACGTCGACTTCGACCTGCTTCGGGCGATTGAGATTGCCGACGATGCGCCGGGCGATGGCAAGCGCGTGATGGTCGTCGAGGGCGAAGTGATCGGCAACGCCGGATACGCGAGTGTGCACGTCTGCGCCGCCCAGTTCCTCCGCCGACACGATCTCGCCGGTCGCCGCTTTGACGAGGGGCGGTCCGCCCAGGAAGATCGTCCCCTGCTCCTTCACGATGACCGACTCGTCGGACATCGCCGGCACGTAAGCGCCGCCGGCGGTGCACGAACCCATGACGACGGCGATTTGCGGGATCCCTTCCGCCGACATCGTCGCCTGGTTGAAGAAGATTCGACCGAAGTGATCGCGATCGGGGAACACGTCGATCTGGTTCGGCAGGTTCGCTCCCCCCGAATCGACGAGATAGATGCACGGCAGGCCATTCTCGCGGGCGATCTCCTGCGCGCGCAGGTGCTTCTTGACGGTGACGGGGTAGTACGTGCCGCCCTTGACCGTCGCATCGTTGCAGACGATAACGCACTCGCGACCGCTGACGCGGCCGATGCCGGTGACGATGCCCCCGGCAGCGATGGTGCCGTCGTACATGCCGTGCGCAGCGAGCTGCGAAAACTCGAGGAAGGACGAGCCCGGATCGAGCAGCGCGCGGACCCGCTCGCGCGGCAACAGCTTGCCGCGCGCAACGTGCTTCGCCGATGCGGCCTCGCCGCCGCCGAGCTCGATTTGCGCGACGACCGCGCGCAGGTCCCGCACCAGCGCGGCCATCGCGTCGCGGTTCTTCGCGAACGTCGCGTCGCGCGGATCGAGCTTCGTCTGGAGGGCAGGCATGGCGTGGACGCGAGCTTCGGTTCGTCGAATTGGAGCGCCAGGGCCTAAGTGCGCCCGAGCGTCGCGAGGCGCGCGGCCAGCAGGACAAAGAGCGCGCCGACCACGCCCGAAAGCCAGCGCGACGCCTTCGCATGCGTCCGGATGCGCGTTCCCGCTTGCGCCGAGAGCCACGCGACCGGCAGGTTGGTGAACAGGCTGTTGAAATTGAACAGACAGCCCAGCGCGATGAAGGCAAGCGCTTTCGACGGCGCGGCCGCGTCGATGAACTGCGGCAGGAACGCGAGGAAAAAGAGCGCGACTTTGGGATTCAGCACGTTGATCACGAGCGCCTCGCGAAAAATTCGAGGCGCCGCGGCGCGCGCGAGGAGCGCGCCCTTTGTCGCTGCGCCCGACGGCCGGACGCTCGACACGACAAGGCGAATACCCGCGTAGAGCAGATACGCCGCGCCGCACCACTTGACGACGGTGAACGCGGCGGCGGAGGTCGCAAGTAGAACCGAGAGACCGAGAGCCGCGGCGAGCGTATGGAACACGCAGCCCGCCGTGATCCCGAGCGTTGCCGCGACACCCGCGCGAAAACCGCCGGACGCGCCGCGCGCCGCGATGTACGCCATGTCGGGTCCGGGCGTGACGTTGAGCAGGAGGCCCGCCACGACGAAGAGGCCGAGGTCGTGTATGCCGGTCATGTTCGCGGATGCCCCGGCATCAGATCGTAGGGATGGACCCATCGGGGTTCGTCCCTGATCCGGGCAAGCCAATCGCGCACCGCCGGAAAGGCGCTCCAGTCGGTGCCGAGCTCGTCGTCGAAGTAGAGATAGCCGACGAGCGAGATGTCGGCGATCGTCAGCCGTTCGCCGACGACGTAATTTCGGCGCTCGAGATGCTTGTCGAGCACGCCCCACGCCGTCTCGGCGCGGCGCCGGAACTCGTCCAGCACGGCGGCGTCCGGATTCTTGACGAACATGCGCATGTAGCGGTACGTCGCCGTGTAGCTCGTCAGCTTGTGATTGTCCCAGAGGAGCCAGCGCAGGATCTCGCGGCGCTCGACGGGACTATCGGGGCCGAACCTGCCGAGCGTTTCCGCGAGATAGTCGAGGATGACACCCGACTGGCACAACACGGCGCCGCGATGCTCGAGCATCGGAACTTCGCCCATCACGTTCATCGCGCGATACGCAGGCGTCTGCGTCTCGCCGTTGAAATAGTCCACGAAGCGCGGCGCCCAGTCCGCCTCGGCGAGCTCGAGCGCCAACGCCGGCTTGTAGGCGTTCCCCGATTGGGCGAAGCAGTGGAGCAGGTAGTCCGACATCAGCGCATCTCCGCGGAAATTCCGAACCGTGTTCGCGGCGGAGAACGCTAGAACCCGCCCGTTGCGAGCCAGCGCTCGACCTGATCGAAACGGTCGAGTCCCCAGAACGGCTCGCCGTCGACGATGACGAACGGCGAGCCGAACACGCCGCGCGCGATGGCCTGCTCGACCTCGCGTTTCAACGCATCCTTCATCGCCGGGTCGTCGACCGCGGCGCGGGCCTCCGCCGCATCGAGGCCCTCGCGCGCCGCGACGGACGCCGCGACACCCGGGTCCGAGATGTCGAGGCCCTCGGTGAAGAACGCCCGGTACATCGCTTTCAGCACGCGCACGGCGAGCGCCGAATCGCGCGTCTTCGCCCACAGCACGATGCGCGCGGGGGCCTGGCTCGCGATCGGAAACTTGGGCGGCATGCGAAAGCCGGGGATGCCGTGAAACCGCGCGCTGCGCTCGAAGTCGCGCCGCGAGTAGTCGCCCTTCAGCGGCACCATCGTGAGCGGCGCCGCACCGGTTTCCTTGAACACGACGCCGAGCAGCATGGGGTGCCAGTCGACCGCGCGGCCGTACTTTTCGGCCAGCGCCTCGATCTTCTGCGTCGCGAGGAAGCCGTACGGCGAGGAAAAGTCGAAATAGAAGTCGATCGCTGCGGCCATCCCTTTACCCTCTCGAGCCAATTGTTCAACCGGCGAGCGCCCGGCCGATGACGAGCCGCTGGATCTCGCTCGTTCCTTCGTAGATCTGGCAGACGCGAACGTCGCGATAAATCCGCTCGACCGGAAAGTCGGCGACGTAGCCGTAGCCGCCATGCACCTGGATCGCAGCGGAGCATACGCGCTCCGCCATCTCGGAGGCGAAGAGCTTGGCCATCGACGCCTCCTTGAGGCAAGGCCTACCCGCGTCACGCAGCGATGCCGCGTGCCAGGTGAGCTGGCGCGCCGCTTCGATCTCCGTCGCCATGTCCGCGAGCTTGAAGCTGACCGCCTGGTGCTCCGCAATCGCCTTGCCGAAGGCGACACGGTCCCGCGCGAAGGCGAGCGCGGCTTCGAAGGCGGACCGGGCCATGCCCACGGCCTGCGCCGCGATGCCGATGCGCCCGGCCTCGAGATTGGAAAGCGCGATCCGATAACCTTCGCCTTCCCGGCCAAGCAGGCTCGCGGCCGGAACCCGGCAGCTCTCGAACGTGATCTGCGCCGTGTCCGACGCGCGCTGGCCAAGCTTCTCCTCGACGCGGGCGACGTTGAAGCCCGGTGCCGACGTCTCCACGACGAACGCCGAAATGCCTTTCTTGCCGGCCGCCTTGTCGGTCACCGCGAACACGATCGCGACGTCGGCATTCTTGCCCGTCGTGATGAACTGCTTCACGCCGTTCAGCACCCACGAATCGCCGCTGCGCTCGCCACGCGTCGCGATGGCGCCGGCGTCGGACCCCACCTCCGGCTCGGTCAGGCAGAAACAGCCGAAGCGATCGCCCCGCGCGAGCGGCTTCAGGTACTTCTCTTTCTGGGCTTCGGTGCCGAACGCATTGAGCGGACCGCACACGACGGAGTTCTGCACGCTGACGATCGTCGACGTCGCGCCGTCGCCCGCGGCGATTTCCTCGAGCGCGACGGCAAGCGACACGTAGTCCATGGCCGCGCCGCCGTATTGCTCGGGGACCACCATCCCCAGCGCGCCGAGCGCACCGAGCGCATGCAACGCTTCCCGCGGAAACGTGTGCTCGCGATCCCAGCGCGCTGCATGCGGCGCGAGCTCGTCGCGCGCAAACGCGCGCATCGTGTCGCGGACGAGCGTCTGCTCTTCGGTCAGCAGCATCGGTTCACGGCGCGTGCGGCACCGCGACGTGCGCAACTGCCGCTGGCTGCCGGTTGATGAGCCAGATGCCCGCGACGACGAGACAGGCGCCGACGACGATCGGGACGGTGAGGCGCTCGCCCAGCAGCACGACGCCGAGAGTGATTGCAGCGACCGGCACGAGATTCACGAAGATCGCCGCTCGCGCAGGACCGAGAGCGCCCACGCCTTCCAGATACCAGACGAATGCCATCGCCGTGCCGAAAATTCCCATGTACGCGAGCGACAGCCAGGCGGCGGCCGATATCTGGGGAATCGCGAGATTGCCGCGAACCAGCGCGACCACGAGCAGCATCGCCGTGCCCGCGAGCGCGGCGTACGTCGTCGCTGCGAGCGGCGAGAGGCCGGAAAGCGTGCGTTTGCTGAGCAGCGTATAGAACGCCCACAGAACCACGCAACCGAACAGCGCAATCTCCCCGCGGCCGATGCCCTGTTCGAACAGCGTGCGCGGATTGCCGTTCGACATCTCCACGGCCACGCCGCATACGGCGAGCGCGGTACCGGCGATCTTGGCCCACGTCAGCCGATCGCCCATGAACAGGAACGCGCCGAACATCGTCGCGGCCGGGCACAGCGCGATGACGAGCGACGCGCGCGACGCCGGAACCGTTTGCAGGCCGTACATGAAGAAGAGGTTGTAGAGCGCGACGCCGGCAAGGCCCAGGCAGCTGACGGCAACCCATTGCCGCGGCGCAAGGCGCGGCAATTTCTCGTGCTGGATCCGGGTCAGTGCGAGCAGCGCAACGACAGCGATGAGGAAGCGCCACAGCGCCGCTTCCGGCGCGTTCATCTCCGTCGCGGCGATCTTTCCCGTGATGTAGGTGCCGCCCCAGAAGAGCGCGGCGAGGGTCATCTTGCCCAGGATCACGGTGCGCGGCTCGGCGGTCATCGGCAGCGGCGCTTCATGATCGTTCCTGCCACGCGAGCCGGAACGCGAGCCCACCGAACACGACGGCAAGCGCTCGGCGGCTGACGCGGCCCCATCCGGCACGGCCAACGAACCAGCCGCGCACGGTGGCCGCTCCCAGCACGAACAGCGAATCGCCCGCGACGACGATCACGAGCTGAGTCACTGCGAGCAGAAGGCTTTGCGTGAGCACGCTGCCTTGCGCGGGCGTCACGAACTGCGGAAAGAACGCGAGCTGGAACAGCGCGACCTTGGGATTCAGGATCGCGGTGAGCAGTCCCTGGCGAAAAAGCTGCGCCGACGGAAGCGGCGCCGGCGCAGCTTCCGCCGCGGCGGCGTCCGGCGCGCGCCACGTCACGACCGCGAGCCACGCAAGGTAAGCCGCGCCCACCCAGCGCACGATCTCGTACGCGAGGGGTACGGCGGCGAGCAGTGCGGACAACCCGAATGCCGCGGCGAGCGCGTGAAGCGCGAACCCCGACGACGTCCCGGCGAGCGAGACCAAGCCCGCCGCCCGGCCCTGCGCCAGCGTGCGCGAGACGAGGTAAAGGATGCTCGGACCGGGCGTGGCGACGAGCGCGACACAGGCGAGACAGAACAGCAGCCACGTATCAATGGGTAACATCGAAATAGGCGACATCGAAACAGGCTACGTCGGCATGGGCGACATCGAATGGCCGCACGATCGCTACAGGAGCTCGATCGCCATCGCGGTCGCTTCGCCACCGCCGATGCAAAGGCTCGCGACGCCGCGCTTCTTCCCGTGCTTGCGCAGCGCCCCGAGCAGCGTGACGACGATTCGCGCTCCCGATGCGCCGATCGGATGGCCCAGCGCGCAGGCGCCGCCGTGGACGTTCACCTTGTCGTGCGGGATGCCGTGCTCCTTCATCGCGGCCATCGTGACGACGGCGAACGCCTCGTTGATCTCGAAGAGATCGACGTCCTTCGTGGTCCAGCCCGTCTTGCGATACAGCTTTTCGATCGCGCCGACGGGCGCCGTCGTGAAGAGGCCCGGCTCCTGCGCATGCGTCGTGTGCGCGACGATCACCGCGAGCGGCTCGAGCCTGCGCTTTTCGGCGGTGGAACGGCGCATCAGGACCAGCGCCGCCGCGCCATCGGAGATCGAGCTCGAATTCGCCGCCGTCACGGTGCCGTCCTTGCGAAACGCGGGCTTGAGCTGCGGCACCTTGTCCGGCGACGCCTTGCCAGGTTGCTCGTCCTTGTCGATCACGACGTCGCCTTTGCGGCCGGTGACGGTGACGGGCGTCGTCTCCCACGCGAACGTGCCGTCGTTGTTCGCGCCGAGAGCGCGAGAGAGAGAAGTGAGCGCGAACGCGTCCTGCGCTTCGCGCGTGAAGCCGAACGTCCCGGCGCAGTCCTCGGCGAACGTTCCCATGAGCCGGCCCTTGTCGTACGCATCCTCGAGGCCGTCGAGGAACATGTGATCCTGCACCGTCTGGTGGCCCATTCGATAGCCGCTGCGCGCCTTGGGCATGAGGTACGGCGCGTTCGTCATGCTCTCCATGCCGCCCGCGACGACGATGTCGGCGGAGCCCGCGACGATGAGATCGTGCGCAAGCATCGCCGCTTTCATCGCCGAGCCGCACATCTTGTTGACCGTCGTGCATCCGGCCGCGAGCGGAATGCCGGCCTTGAGCGACGCCTGCCGCGCGGGCGCCTGTCCCTGGCCTGCCGGCAGCACGCATCCCATGATCACTTCGTCGACGTCGTCGGGACGTAGGCCTGCGCGCTCCACGGCCGCTTTGATGGCCGCCGCACCCAGGTCGCTCGCCGAGAGAGACGAGAAATCGCCCTGGAAGCCACCCATCGGCGTGCGGGCGGCGCCGACGATTACAACGGGATCGTTGAGCATGGCATCGCCCCCGAATTCATTTCGTCTGGTTGAAGAGCTCGCGGCCGATCAGCATCCGGCGGATCTCCGAGGTGCCGGCGCCGATCTCGTAGAGCTTCGCGTCGCGCCACAACCTTCCGGTCGGATAGTCGTTGACGTACCCGTTGCCGCCGAGGCACTGGATCGCCTCGCCGGCGATCCGGGTCGCATTCTCGCTCGCGAACAGGATCGCCCCGGCCGCATCCTTGCGCGTGGTCTCGCCCCTGTCGCAGGCCTGCGCAACCGCGTAGACGTACGCGCGCGCCGCGTTGAGCGTCGTGTACATGTCGGCGAGCTTGCCCTGGATGAACTGGAACTCGCCGATCGGCTGGCCGAATTGCACGCGCTCGTGGACGTAGGGAATCACGACGTCGAGGCACGCCGCCATGATGCCGAGCGAACCGCCGGCCAGCACCGCGCGCTCGTAGTCGAGCCCGCTCATGAGCACGTTGACGCCGCGGCCTTCGGCGCCGAGCACGTTCTCCAGCGGCACCTGGCAGTCGTCGAACACGAGCTCGCAGGTGTTCGAGCCGCGCATGCCGAGCTTGTCGAGCTTCTGCGCGGTCGAGAAGCCTTTCATTCCGCGCTCGATCAGGAAGGCGGTCACGCCGCGCGGCCCGGCGGCGTCGTCGGTCTTCGCGTAGACGACGAGCGTGCTTGCATCCGGGCCGTTGGTGATCCACATCTTGCTGCCGTTGAGAACGAAGCTATCGCCTATGCGGTCCGCGCGGAGCCGCATCGAAACGACGTCGGATCCCGCGCCCGGCTCGCTCATCGCCAGTGCGCCGACGTGCTCGCCCGACACGAGCTTCGGCAGGTACTTGCGCTTCTGCAGGACGCTGCCGTTGCGCTCGATCTGGTTGACGCACAGGTTGGAGTGCGCGCCGTATGACAACCCGACGGACGCCGACGCGCGGCTGATCTCTTCCATTGCAATCACGTGCGCGAGGTAGCCCATGGCGGTGCCGCCGAACTCCTCGCCGACGGTGATCCCGAGGAGGCCAAGGTCGCCCATCTTGCGCCAGAGGTCCATCGGGAATGCATTCTCCCGGTCGATGTCCGCGGCGCGGGGCGCAATCTCATCGGCGGCGAACTGGCGCACGGACGAGCGCAGCATGTCGATCGTCTCGCCGTGATGGAAATCGATCGCGGGAAAGTCCTGCATCGTCGCCCCCTCCAGCCGTTTGCACGCCCCCGCCGGTGCGGCGGTTGGGCTATCATTGTAACGTTTACGTAAACGTCAATGTGGCGCCACGAAATTCATCGATCCTGGTCCCCCGAACCGGCTCCCGCGTCTTCTGGCGACCCGAGTTTGAGCCGCCGCCGGCAGTCCCGCTCGATGAACGCGATCTCCGCGAGCACGGCGTCGATGTCCTCCCGCTGCTGGTTCAGCATCGCGCGGCGGTCGGCGAGCATCTGCAGGAACTTGGCGAGTTGAGCGCGCTCGTTGCCGGCCGTCGCGTAGATGTCGAAAAGCTCCCGGATCTCGGACAGGGACAGGCCGAGCCGCTTGCCCCGCAGGATCAGCTTGATCCGCGTGCGCTCGCGCTCGCCGTAGACCCGGGCAACACCGCGCCGGCGGGGAGCGAGCAGGCCCTCGTCCTCGTAGAAGCGTATCGCGCGGGTCGTCAGGGCGAATTCCTGCGCGAGATCGGAGATCGAATAGGTGGTTGCCGCCCGTTCGGCGGCAGGCGGCAGGGGGCGTCCCCCGGAGGCGTTGACGGTGGACATCGCGAGGCGCGGCGACGCGGAATCCGCATCGAAATGAGAGTGTCACGATAGCATATCGAGTTGACAGCGCCGGGGGCTCCCCGGGTATGCTGCGGCGCACAAAAGCAACCGCCCATGCGCGACCTCCCTTCCGCCCCTCCCGCCCTCGCCTATCCCGTCGACGCCGCGCCCACCGCAGGCGAGGTGACCGAAATCGCGCCGGGCGTGCTGTGGCTGCGCATGCCGCTGCCGTTCGCGCTCGACCACATCAACCTGTGGCTGCTCGGCGAAAAGGCGGGGGGTGCGACGCTCGTCGATACGGGCCTCGGCGACACCGCCACCCGAATGATCTGGGACCGGCATTCCGCGGCCGTCCTCTCGCCCATGCCGATCCGCCGCATCATCGCGACGCATTACCACCCGGACCATCTCGGCAACGCCGCGTGGCTATCGCAGCGCTACGGGTGCGGCATCGCGATGACCCACTCCGAGTACATGACGGCGCACGCGGCCGCCGGCCAGTTCGCGGGCTACGACGCGGAGAGCATCATCAGCCTGTTCCATCGGCACGGAATGGGGGAAGACCACATCGCGGCGCTTGCGAAGCGAGGCAACCGGTATCGTCGAGGCGTTCCCGAGCTTCCGCAGTCGTTCGACCGGCTTGTCGCGGGAGACGTGTTGGATGCCGGCGACAGCCGGTGGCGCATCCTCGTGGGCCGCGGGCATTCGCCGGAGCACGCGTCGCTGTACTGCGCCGAACGCGGGATCCTGATCTCGGGGGACATGCTGCTGCCGCGCATCTCGACCAACGTGAGCGTCAGCGCCATCGAGCCCGCCGGCAACCCGCTCCGCCGCTTCCTCGATTCGCTCGACGACTTCGCCGACCTTCCGGAGGAGACGCTGGTGCTCCCATCGCACGGTCTGCCCTTC
>Ga0070670_100004992_pt1 | contig 11164 bp, 8 predicted proteins | sample KBSS63metaG_FD_64665 | JGI IMG/M metagenome (GOLD analysis project Ga0070670, IMG submission 64665) | Switchgrass rhizosphere microbial communities from Kellogg Biological Station, Michigan, USA - KBS S6-3 metaG | ecosystem: Host-associated > Plants > Roots > Rhizosphere > Soil ... | reverse complement strand
TCCTGTAAAGGCGCGCCCTCCCATGAGCCTGGTAAAGCCCATCCACGTCGGTCCGGTGACCATCGACGCGCCCGTGATTTTGGCGCCGATGACGGGCGTCACCGACCTGCCGTTCCGCAAGATCGTCAAGCGCTACGGTGCGGGCCTCACGGTCAGCGAGATGATCGCCAGCCAGGCCATGATCCGCGAAACCCGCCAGTCAATGCAAAAGGCGGCGTGGGACCCGAGCGAGGAGCCGGTGTCGCTGCAGCTGGCCGGCTGCACCCCCAATGAGATGGCCGAGGCGGCAAGGCTCAACGAGCAGCGCGGTGCCGCGATCATCGACATCAACATGGGCTGCCCGGTCAAGAAGGTGGTCAATGGTGATGCCGGGTCGGCGCTGATGCGCGACCTGCCGCTCGCTGCCTCGATCATCGATGCGACCGTCAAGGCGGTGAAGGTGCCCGTGACGCTGAAGATGCGCATGGGCTGGGACCATGGCAGCCTCAACGCGCCCGAACTGGCGCGCATTGCCGAGGACCTCGGCATCAGGATGATCACCGTCCACGGCCGCACGCGCTGCCAGATGTACAAGGGTTCGGCCGACTGGGCTTTCGTCAGCGCGGTCAAGCAGGCGACGTCGCTTCCGGTGATCGTCAACGGCGATATCTGCAGCCTTGAAGACGCGCGTACGGCTCTCGCCCAGTCCGGCGCGGACGGGGTGATGATCGGTCGCGGGTCCTATGGCAAACCGTGGTTGCTCGGCCAGGTGATGGCCGATCTGGCGCATGACGGGCACAAGCCGGATCCGTCGATGGACGACCAGCTCGACCTGATCCTCGAGCAGTATGACGCCATGCAATCGCTTTACGGCGTCCAGACCGGCGTCAACCTCGCCCGCAAGCATATCGGTTGGTACACCAAGGGGCTGGCCGGCTCGGCCGAGTTCCGAAACCGGGTCAATACGCAGGACGATCCGAAGGTCGTGACGCAGATGCTGCAGGACTTCTATTCGCCCTGGCTCGCGAGAACTGCAGCCTAACCAGAAACTGTGTTTTTTATGCAACGCGTCCATGCTAGGCCCAGCCTGGAATGGATGTGCAGACCGTCGAATCCGATCTGAAAAGAAGGCCTTTGCCTCGCTGGCTCGCCCGCGAGAAAGAGAGCGGTCGAATCTACGATTGGGCGACGGTTGCGAGCGGAGCCCTGCTCGCCGGCATGCTGGTGCTCAGCTATGTCATGCTGACCCGCGAGGCGGCGCCCGGATCGATGCTGTCGCCGCTGCAGATCGCCCTGCTGCTAATCGCCAACCTCGTTCCGTCGATTGCGCTGATGGTCCTGCTGTCGCGCAAGATCGCCCGAGCGCGGGCGGTGGCCCGGGCGATCGGCACCGGCCAGCTACATACGCGACTGGTCGCGCTCTTCTCGGTGATCGCCGCAGTGCCGACGGTGATCGTTGCCATCTTCGCATCCCTGCTGCTGCAGTCGGGGCTGGAATTCTGGTTTTCCGACCGCGCGCGGGGAATGTTGGAGAATACCGTTCAGCTGGCGCAATCGACCTACAACAGCGAGGTCAATCGTGTGGGTGCCGAGGCGGTTGCCATGTCTGGGGACCTTTCCGGAGCGCTGCCGCAATATCCGATCACCAGTCCTCAATTTGAGGAATATATCGCCCGGCAGACGTACCAGCGCAGTCTCAATGAAGCCGCGATTGTCTCGATTGCCAACAATGGGCAGGTCACGATCAGCCGCGGCGTCAACTATTATGACGGACTGATCGACCAGTCCCGGCTGGCCCAGGCATTGGCCCAGCTCAAGGGTCAGACCCAGGCGGCCGAAGTGCTGACTCCTGGCCGGATTGCGGTCATCACTCCCTTCGCCAATGAGCCCGGAAAATATCTGTTCGTTTCGCGGCAGGTGAGCGAGGATTTCCGGAAGCAGATCGAAAGCGCTGCTGGCGTTCTGACCGATTATCGTGGCTTGCTCGAGCGGAGCCGCAGCAACCAGCTGAAGTTCAATGCCGCTCTCCTGGCCGGCGCGCTGCTGATTGTCTTCCTGGCAATTATCACCGCACTAAAGCTGGCCGACCGTCTGCTGAGGCCGGTCGAGCAGTTGGTCGACGCCGCCGGACGGATCGAAGAGGGCGATTTCACCGCGCGAGTGCCGATCATCGGCGATCCGGACGACGAGATCGCAACGCTCGGCACCGCCTTCAACCGGATGACCGGGAAGCTGCAGGAGCAGACCGGCGCCCTGATGGCCGCCAACCAGCAGCTCGACACTCGCCGCGCCTTCATCGAGGCGGTGTTGTCCAGCGTGACCGCCGGGGTGATCGCGCTCGACGGTCCGGGGCGGATCCTGCTCACCAACCGTTCGGCCGAAACGCTGCTGCAACAAGGCGAGGAGGGCGTCGAAGGCCGCGAGCTGGCCGATGTTTCGCCTGAATTGGGCGAATTCCTCAGCGGCGAGACCCGCGACGCCAATGTGCTCGTCAACCTGGCCGAGGGGCAGCGCACGCTGGCGGTCAAGCGGATGCGTTATGCCGACGGGTCGGTGCTGACCTTCGACGACATTACCGACCAGCTGAGCGACCAGCGCCGCGCCGCATGGTCCGACATCGCCAGGCGCATCGCCCATGAGATCAAGAATCCGCTGACCCCGATCCAGCTTGCCGCGGAGCGCCTGCAGCGGCGCTACAGCGCGGAGGTCGCGTCGGATCCGGAGACCTTCTCGCGCCTCACCGACACCATCATCCGCCAGGTTGCCGACTTGCGCCGCATGGTCGACGAATTCTCCAACTTCGCGCGCATGCCCAAGCCGGTGTTCCGCGACGAGAATGTCCATGACATCGCCCGCGCGGCGCTGTTCCTGCACGAGGTGGCGCATCCGGGGATCAGCTTTTCCCTCGACCCGCCGTCCGGCGAAGTCCGGATGGTTTGCGACCGGAGGCAGCTCAGCCAGGCCTTGACGAATATCGTCAAGAATGGGGTGGAAGCTATTGAGCTGCGACGAAATCGCGGGATTGAGAATCCGGATGGCGACCGCATCGACCTATGTATCCGGCGCGAAGCCGACCAGCTCATCTTCGACCTGACCGACACCGGCGTGGGGTTGCCGGAGGACCGCGAGCGGCTGACCGAGCCCTATATGACGACCCGGGTCCGCGGCACCGGCCTCGGCCTCGCCATCGTCAAGAAGATCGTCGAGGAACATCTTGGCGAGATCGCCTTTCTCGACAGGAACGGGGGAGGGACCCGGGTCCGAATTGCATTCGACGCAGACCGGCTCCAAGCGCTGGCGACCGAGGAACCCCCCGCCACGGCGCCTCTCAAGGGCGATGACGATGAATATGATGAGGAGGACCATAGCTGATGGCGCTTGAAGTGCTGGTGGTCGACGACGAAGCCGATATCCGCGAGCTCGTTTCCGGTGTGCTGGAGGACGAAGGCTATTCCGTGCGCTCGGCCGCCGACAGCACCGCTGCGCTTGACGCAATCGACGATCGCCGGCCCAGCCTGGTCCTGCTCGATGTCTGGCTTCAGGGCTCGAAGCTCGACGGCTTGCAACTGCTCGAGCAGATCAAGAAGCGCGATCCGACCCTGCCGGTGCTGATGATTTCCGGTCACGGCAACCTCGACACCGCTGTCGCCGCAATCCGCGAGGGCGCGGTCGACTTCATCGAAAAGCCGTTCAAGGCCGACCGGCTGCTCCATCTGGTTGGCCGGGCCACCGAGACTGACCGCCTGCGCCGCGAAGTCGCCAACCTGCGCACCCAGGTGGGGCCGGATGACCAGCTCGACGGCACTTCCGTCGCCATCAACACCGTTCGCGCGACCTTGAAACGGGTCGCGCCGACCGGAAGCCGGGTCATGATTACCGGGCCGGCCGGCGTCGGCAAGGAAATCGCCGCGCGGATGATCCACAATTGGAGCCCGCGGGCGTCGGCTCCATTCACCGTATTGTCGGCGGCGATGATGAGCCCAGAGCGGGTCGAGGAGGAGTTGTTCGGCAGCGAGCAGCAGGGCGTCTCGCGCCCCGGACTGCTCGAACAGGCGCACGGCGGCACCATTTTCCTCGACGAGATCGCCGACATGCCGCCCACGACCCAGGCCAAGATCCTGCGCGTGCTGACCGACCAGAGCTATACCAGGGTCGGTGGCCAGCGGCCGGTCAAGGTCGACGTGCGGGTCCTTTCGGCAACGTCGCGCAATCTCTCCGACGAGATCTCCGCCGGCCGGTTCCGCGAAGATCTTTATTATCGCCTCAACGTCGTCCCGGTCCGCATTCCGCCGCTGCGGGAGCGGCGCGAGGACATCCCGGAGCTGGTCAACCATTTCCTCGCCCGCTTCGCTGCCGAGCGCCGAATCCAGACGCCCGAACTGTCCAAGGAAGCGATCGCCGCGCTGCAGGCGCACGACTGGCCAGGCAACGTCCGGCAGCTCCGGAACATCATCGAGCGGACGCTGATCCTCACGCCCGGCGACCGGGTCGGCTGCATCGAGGTCGACCTGCTGCCGCCGGAAATCATCGATTCCCAGGGCTCGGCAGGGCTTGGCGGAGCATCGATGGCGATCATGGGTTCGCCGCTGAGGGAAGCGCGGGAAAGCTTCGAGCGCGAATATCTGAAGATCCAGATCCGCCGCTTCTCCGGCAACATTTCCCGCACGGCCTCGTTCATCGGCATGGAGCGCTCGGCGCTCCACCGCAAGCTGAAGGCGCTTGGCCTGGGCGACAAGCGGGATGAGGAATAATAATAAAAATGGCCGATAAACCGCTGAGTTTACAAGACCACTTCTTGAATTCCATTCGCCGGGCAAAGGTCCCGGTGACGATATTCCTGGTCAAGGGCGTCAAGCTTCAGGGCATCGTCACCTGGTTCGATCCCTTCTCGCTGCTGCTCCGCCGCGACGGCAGTTCCCAGCTCGTCTACAAGCACGCCATCTCGACCATCATGCCGGGCCAGGCGCCGGCCGACCTCGAATTTGGGAATGGCGGGGAAGGGGGCAATGGCAAGAAGCCGATGCTCCAGGACCTGTTCCTGCAAGCCGCGGCGCGCGAGACCGAGCCGATGACCATTTTTCTGGTCAATGGCGTCATGCTGCAGGGCGCGGTCGCCGGGTTCGACCAGTTTTCGCTGGTGCTGGAGCGCGGCGGGCAGGTCCAGCTGGTCTACAAACACGCCATTTCGACCCTGCAGCCGGGCCATCCGCTCAACCTGGGGGGTGAATCCAGCCCGGAGGACGAAGGCTGAGCGTTTTCAAACGTACCGACGACAGCGGGATTGCTCGCGGCGAGCATGCGCTCGTTGTCGTGCCGGAACGGGTCGGGGAGGGGGGACTGAGGTCCCTTGACGCCCGGATCGCGGAGGCGGTCGGGCTCGCCCAGGCGATCGGCATTGACGTCATCGGCAAGAAATCCTTCCGGCTGCGGCAGGTTCGGCCGGCCAGCCTGTTCGGCAAGGGGCAGGTCGAGGAAATCGCCGAGCTGGCCGAACAGCATGACGCATCGCTGCTGGTCGTCGATGCGGCGTTGAGCCCGGTCCAGCAAAAGACGCTGGAGGACGAGACCAAGTGCAAGGTCATCGACCGCACCGGGCTGATCCTCGAAATTTTCGGCGAGCGCGCCGCCACCGCCGAGGGACGCCTGCAGGTCGAGCTGGCCCATCTCGACTATCAGGCCGGCCGCCTGGTCCGCAGTTGGACCCATCTCGAGCGGCAGCGGGGCGGCTTCGGCTTCCTCGGCGGCCCGGGCGAAACCCAGATCGAGGCCGACCGGCGGCAGATCCGCGACCGCATGGCCCGCATCCGGCGGGAGCTTGACCAGGTCAGCCGCACCCGCGGGCTGCATCGCGGCCGGCGGCAGCGGGCGCCGTGGCCGGTAATCGCACTGGTCGGTTACACCAATGCCGGGAAATCGACCCTGTTCAACCGGATGACGCAGGCCTCCGTCATGGCCGAGGACCTGTTGTTCGCGACGCTCGATCCGACCATGCGCAGTGTGAAGATTCCCGGCTTCGACCGGGCGATCCTGTCTGACACGGTGGGATTCGTCTCAAACCTGCCGACCGAGCTGGTCGCGGCGTTCCGGGCGACGCTTGAGGAGGTCGCGGCCTCCGACCTCATTCTCCATGTCCGCGACATCGCCCACCCCGATAGCGACGCGCAGGCGGCCGATGTCGAGGCGGTCCTGTCCTCGCTGGGCCTGGCCGAAGAGGATTCCCCGCCGCGCATCGAGGTGTGGAACAAGCTCGACCTGCTCCCGCCCGCCGACAAGCAGGAGCTGCTCGGCGAAGCGGAACGGCGGGGCGACGTCGCCGCCGTCTCTGCCTTGACCGGGGAAGGGGTCGACGGCCTCCGCGAAACCATCTCACACCTGCTTCACTCCGGCTCGCAAACCCACCAGGTCCGGCTCAATGCAGGTGACGGCGAGCGCATTGCCTGGCTGCATGCCCGCGGGGAGGTGCTCGAACAGCTTCAGGACGGCGACCAGCTGCAGCTGTCGGTCAAATTGAGCCCGGAGAATTGGGCGCGGTTCGAGCGGCTCTGAACGCCCGAGCATAAGTGCACGATTGCCTGGCAATCGGGTGCTTATGTCGAAGAGAGCGTGAAGGGCGGCCAGCCTGCCGCGTAGCGGACAGGACTGACGTCACGAATTTACTTCGAGACGGCCTAGCTAGGCTTCCGCCGGCGCCTTCTTGGCCGCTACCCAAAGTTCTTCCATTTGCTCCAGGGTCATGTCGGCGAAGCCCGGCGCCTGCTCGATCTGCCGGAACCGCTTTTCGAACTTGCGATTGGCCTTGCGCAGCGCCTCTTCCGGCTCGACCTTCAGAAACCGTGCGAAGTTGACCACGGCGAACAGCAGGTCGCCAACCTCCTCTTCGACTTCCTCCGGCGGAGCCTCGGCGATTTCGTCGAGCTCTTCGCGGATCTTGTCCTTGGGTCCCTCGATGTCGGGCCAGTCGAAGCCGGTCCAGGCCGCCCTCTTCTGCAGCTTCATCGCCCGCTCCAGCGCGGGCAGGGCCATGGCAACGCCGGCCAGGGCGCTCTGGTCGTCGAGCTTGGCCCGTTCCTCGGCCTTGATGGCCTCCCACAGATGGTGGCCGCCTTGCTCGGCGTCGCCGAAAATGTGGGGATGCCGCCGTTCTAGCTTGTCGGAGATGCGCGCCAGCACGTCCTGCAGGGTGAAATGGCCGGCTTCCTCGGCCATTCGCGCGTGGAACACGACCTGCAGCTGCAAATCGCCAAGCTCGTCGACCAGGGCGTCCATGTCGCCGCGGTGGATGGCGTCGGCGACTTCATAGGCTTCCTCGATCGTGTAGGGCGCGATCGTCTCGAAGGTTTGGACGCTATCCCATTCGCAGCCGGTCTCCCGGTCGCGCAGCCGTTTCATGATATTGTCGAGGCGATCGAGGCCCATTTCACTCTATCTCCAAGGCGTGAGGGGGCTCCTGGGGGCCCCTTGTCCGCATGAGTCCATCAGTATGATAATATATATTATGTAAAGTACGAGACAGGGCCAGAGGGGCCAATCTCCAGCTAGCGCCCTCAACCGTCCCGCTCAGCCTTTCAGGATCAGCCATCGGCCTTCGACCCCCCAGCGCTCCAGTGACGACAGATAGTTCATCCCCAGCACGTTCAGATCTTCATGGTCGGCGACGTGCAGGCCGACATCGTTCCGTTCGATCGGGCCGATTGACAGGCTGTCCGCCCGCGCGGTCGCTACCCGCAATATGCCGTTGCCGGTCCGCACGACCTGGTTGCGGCGATCGCTGACCAATATTCCGGCTTCCGCCGCCGTATCCCGGCCGATCGTTGTCATGGTGGCGCCGCTGTCAACCAGGAATTTGATTTTTTGCCCGTTGAGCCTGGCATTGACCCAGAAATGGCCGTCGATTGCCATCGGGATGCGGACTTCCTCGCCCTGGACGACTGGCTCGCCGGTCGCCTCGGCTTTCAGCCGCTGCGCGACAAAGCCAAGATCGTCCCGGAATGTGAACAGGACGAAACCGGCGCCGAAGATTGCCACCCAGGCAAGCGCCATCGTCGCCATCTTGGCGAATTTCTCCCTCCGGGAGATCAGCGAGCCGGCCACCAGCATGATCGCCATCAACAGGTAAAGGCTGCCGAGCATCCAGTCGTTGGTCAAAGCGCAAGCTCCTGGCCGTCGAACGCCGGTGCTGCCCAATCCGGCAGCTCCCTGGCCAGCGTGGCATAATCCATCCTTTTGTCGAGATTCGTCAGCAGCAATTGGCCGATACGGAGGTCCCGGGCCCAGACGAGCACGGCCTCGAGGCTGGCATGGGTAAGATGGCTCTTGTTCGGCGTGACGGCGCAAATCCAGAGACTTGAATCTTGATAGAGATTCGCCATGTCCGGCGTTAAAGCATGGAAATCAATAGAGTATACCAACGAGCGATCGCCTTCGTCGGCCCTTATTCCAAGCGAAGTGATCTCACCGTGCGGCTGCTCGGCGAAGCGTAGCAGGGCCTGCCCCCAAACCAGTTCGTCTCCGAGTTGGTGAGGAACCACCGTCGGGCGATAATACTCGCTTCCTTCAAATACATAGCTGAACCGTGCAGCGAGCCCGGCGAGCGTCTCCGGCCGCGCGTAGAGCGGCACCGGCGCACCGCGGTTGGCCGCCAGCTGCCGCAAATCGTCGATGCCGTGGCAATGGTCGGCATGGTCGTGCGTCACGAGAACGCCGTCCACCGTCCCTACGTCTGCCGACAGCAATTGCTGCCTGAGGTCGGGCCCGCAATCGAGCAGCAGCCGCTGGCCGGCGCTTTCGAACAGCATTGAGGTCCGTGTTCTGCGGTTCCTGGGATCGGCGGGATCGCAATCGCCCCAGTCATTTCCGATCCGCGGCACGCCGGACGAGGGTCCGCAGCCGAGGATCCTGATTTTCATGCCGCTTTGTTGAACAGTCTGAAGAAGTTGGCGGTGGTTGCTTCGGCCAGCTCGTCGAGCGGCTCGTCGCGCAGGTCGGACAGGAATGCCGCCGTGTCGGCCACAAATGCCGGCTCGCAAGGCTGGCCGCGATGCGGCACCGGCGCCAGGAACGGCGAATCCGTTTCGACCAGCAACCGCTCCTGCGGGATAGTCCTGGCGGTTTCCTGCAATTCCTTGGCGTTCTTGAACGTCACGATCCCGGAAATGGAGATGTAAAAGCCGAGATCGAGGGCCTTCCGGGCCAGCTCGGCGCTGCCGGTAAAGCAGTGGAGCACGCCGGAGACGCCGCCCTTCCCCACTTCGCGGGTAAGGATTTCCCCGGTGTCGTCTTCCGCATCGCGGGTGTGGACGACCAGCGGCAGGCCGGTTTCCCGCGCCGCCTCGATATGGGCCTGGAACCGCTCGCGCTGCGCCGCTCGGTCGGACTTGTCGTAATAATAGTCGAGCCCGCATTCCCCGATCGCGATCACACGCGGATGGCTGGTGGCGTCCACAAGCGCCGCTGCGCCAAGATCGGGATGGGCATCGGCCTCATGCGGATGGACTCCGACCGTGGCCCAGACGTCCGAATTGCGCTCGGCGGCGCTAATGACGTCGTTCCATTCTTTCTGGCGGGTCGAAATATTGAGAAACCCGCCGATTCCGCGCGCCCGGGCATTGGCCAGCACTTCTTCCTGGCGCTCGACCAGGCCGGCGTAATTAAGATGGCAATGGCTGTCGATCAGCCTCACGCCGCTTCCTCCTCGTCCTCCGCAAGCTCCAGGCGCGGGAAGATCGGGGTGGGCTGGGCGATCGGCGCACCGCCCACGCCACTATCGATCAGCGCGATCAGCTTCTCGGCGGACGCGGGAATGACCGGCTGCACCGTTTCCGCCAGCTTGCGCACCGCGACCACCAGCGTGCCGAGGACGGTCGCCATCCGCTTCGGATCGGTCTTCTTCAGCGCCCAGGGCGCCATCGTATCGACATAGGCGTTGCAGGCGAACACCGCGCCCATCCATGCTTCCAGCCCGGTCGAGAAGGAAAAACGGTCGAACTCCTCGCCTAATTCCGCACAGGCCTTGTCCACTTGCCCGAGCAACGCCTTGTCTTCCTCCGCTTCCCCCGCGGCGGGAATGACCCCATCCAAATTCTTGAAAATCATCGACAGGCTGCGCTGGGCAAGGTTGCCAAAGCTGTTCGCCAGCTCGCTGTTGGCGCGGTTGACGATCGCCTCGGACGAATAGCTTCCATCCTGGCCGAAACTAATCTCGCGCAGCAGGAAGTAACGCAGCTGGTCGACCCCGAACCGGGCCGCCAGCTCCATCGGTTCGACCACGTTTCCCAGCGACTTTGACATTTTCTCGCCGCGGGCCAGCAGGAAGCCGTGCCCGAACACCTGTTTGGGCAGCGGCAGGTTCGCCGACATCAGGAAGGCCGGCCAATAAACCGCGTGGAAGCGGACGATATCCTTCCCGATCAGATGGACGTCCGCCGGCCAGTAGCGGCCATATTCCTCAGCATCCTGGGCATAGCCGACGCCGGTCATGTAAGTCGTCAGCGCGTCGACCCACACGTACATGACGTGGCCCGGCGATCCCGGAACCGGCACGCCCCAGTCGAAACTGGTGCGCGACACGCTCAAATCCTTGAGCCCTCCCTCGACGAACCGCACTACCTCGTTGCGGCGGCTTTCCGGCCTGATGAAGTCCGGGTTGCCGCGATAGAGCTCGAGCAGCCGGTCCTGATATTTGGACAGGCGGAAGAACCAGGTCTCCTCCTTGGTCCATTCGACCGGCGTGCCCTGCGGCGACAATCGCTCGCCGCCCTCGCCCTCGACCAGCTCGCTGTCGTCGTAAAAGGCTTCGTCGCGGACCGAATACCAGCCCTCGTAGCGGTCGAGGTAGAGGTCGCCCGCCGCCTCCATTGCCTTCCAGATCGCCTTGCTCGCCTCATAGTGGCGCGGCTCGGTGGTGCGCACGAACGCATCATAACTGATGTTCAGGTCGTCGCACATCTTGCGGAAATATCCGGACATTTCGTCCGCATACTCTTGCGTTTCGCGGCCTTCGGCCCGCGCCGTCTGGACCATCTTCAGCCCATGCTCGTCGGTGCCGGTGACCAGCCTCACATCGCGCCCCTGGGCACGGCGGAAGCGCGCCATGGCATCGGCCGCGATCGCCTCATAGGCATGGCCGATATGCGGCTTGCCGTTGGGGTAGCTGATCGCCGTGGTGATGTAGAAGGGCTCGGACATT
>Ga0070670_100004991_pt1 | contig 11164 bp, 9 predicted proteins | sample KBSS63metaG_FD_64665 | JGI IMG/M metagenome (GOLD analysis project Ga0070670, IMG submission 64665) | Switchgrass rhizosphere microbial communities from Kellogg Biological Station, Michigan, USA - KBS S6-3 metaG | ecosystem: Host-associated > Plants > Roots > Rhizosphere > Soil ... | reverse complement strand
ATCTCGTCCTCGATATCGGTGGCGCGCCCGGCCAGGCTCCCAGCCTGCTGCCGGCTGAACTCCTGCTGCTGCTGGCGCGTGGTGAGGTCCAGCTCGCGCGCGTGCGCGTCCTCGCGCAGCGACAACGCACGCTGATCGGCTTCGGCCAGCTCGATGCGCAGCCGTGCGAGATCGGTTTCGAGCTCGGCGAGATGCGCCGCCGCGGCCGTTTCGCGCTCGCGCGCCTGCGCGAGGCGCGCGCGGGCGCCCTCGATGGCCGCCGCCAGCTCGCGGTAGCGGCGCGCGAACAGCACCTTCTCCCACCGGCGCAGCTCGTCGCGCAGCCGCTTGTAGCGGCGGGCCTTTGCCGCCTGCCGCTTCAGCGTGCCGCGCTGCTTCTCCACCTCGAAGACGATGTCGTCGATGCGGGTGAGGTTCTGCTGCGCCGCTTCGAGCTTGAGCTCGGCGGCACGCCGGCGCGACTTGTACTTGGTGATGCCCGCGGCTTCCTCGATCAGCTGCCGGCGATCAGCCGGCCGCGTGCTGAGGATCATGCCGATCTTGCCCTGTTCGATGATCGAGTAGGCCTTGGCGCCGAGCCCGGTGTCCATCAGCAGCTCGTGGACGTCGCGCAGCCGGCACACTTCGCCATCGATCAGGTACTCGCTGTCGCCCGACCGATAGAGCCGGCGCGTCACCTCGACGTCGCGCGTGAAGATGCGCGCGAAGTCCTCGAGCGCCTCCACGCCGAGCGTCGGGCTGGCGAGCACCGGCACCGGGACCGGCGCATGAGCGCTGCCGTTCCCATTGCCATTCCCAGTGCCGTGTCCGATGCCGTGCCCGTTGGGGGCGGCGTCCTCGTGCCCGGGAACGGATTCGGGCGCGTCGAGGCGGAAGGGCTCGATGGCCGCCGGATGCGCCGGCGTCTCGGCGACCGGCTTGGGCGGGATGGGCAGGCCGCTCAGACGCAGCCTCACTTCGGCCGCGCCGCCCGGCTTGCGGGCGTCGCTGCCGGAGAAGATGACGTCCTCCATCTTGTCGCCGCGGAGGCTTTTGGCGCTCTGCTCGCCCAGCACCCAGGTGATGGCGTCGGCGACATTGCTCTTGCCGCAGCCGTTGGGGCCGACGATGGCGGTCACGCCTTCGTCGAACGACAGCTCGGAGCGGTCGGAGAACGATTTAAACCCTGATATTTCAAGACGTTCGAGGCGCATGCGGTTGGATCCTGACGGTCGGGATTGGAAAACCGCGCCAGTGTAACAACGCCTAGCCCTTGGGGCAAGAGCTAAGTCGACCCCAATATTTTGGGGATGGCGCCCGAAGTCGAGGAGCCGGATGGATAGGCGAGCCTTCCGACCCGCCTGCGCAGGCGGACCTGAAAGGTCCGCCTCTGCGTTCGCGGCGCGTCAGCGCTGGGCGACGCGGCTCGTCTGGCTTCGTCGGCCGAGGTTGAGGAGCTGCTCGGCTTCGCTGAAGAAACCCAGTCCGAACTGCAGCTGCGGATCCACCTTGGCGAGGTTCTCGGAGGCCACCGCGATCCCGAACAGGTCGGAGTCGATCTCGAACCGCACCATCGCCTTGATGAACGGCAGATCCTGCTGCCACAGCGGCTCGTCGATCTTCATGCCGGTGGACTTCACGTGCTCCTTGAACTCCGCCAGCATGGCGTCGGTGACCACGAAGTCCGGCGCGAGCTCGCGGGCGGTAGCCGCCGGCGCGATGCGCGTGTCGCCCTTGCGCGAGAAGCGCTGCGCGAACGAGTCGAAGATGTTGCGCGCGTAGAGGGCGCGTCCCAGCTTGGTCGGATTGAAGCCCAGCACCGGCCCGTCGAAACGGCGATCCGGCTCGACGCCGCCGCCGCTGTACACCTTGCGGCCGCCGTCGGTGTACTTCAGGTCTTCGGGCTTGTGGGTCTTGTTCGGGTCCTGCTCGCGCAGCGTGTAGGTGAGGTACTCGTCGAAGGTGCCGTCCCACGGACGCTGAATCAGACGCCCGCTCGGCGTGTAGTAGCGCGCCGTGGTGATGGCCGCGCCGGCGCTCTGATTCACGCGGTACACCGACTGCACGAGTGCCTTGCCGAACGTGGTTTCGCCGACCACGAGCGAGCGGTCGTGGTCCTGCAGCGCGCCCGACACGATTTCCGACGCGCTCGCGCTGCTGCGATTCACCAGCGTAATCATCGGGATTCGCAGGTAATCGCTGCGCTCCGTGGCCCGGTATTCCTGGTCGGAATTCTGCACGCGGCCGTGCGTGGACACGATCAGGTCGCCGCGGGGCAGAAAGCGGTTGGCCACCTTGATGGCCTGATCGAGCGCGCCACCGGGGTTGGCGCGGAGGTCGAACACCAGCCGCTTCATGCCGCGCTTGGTCAGCGCCGCCAGGGCATTGCCCAGCTCCTGATCGGTGTTCTCACCGAAGTCCGTCACGCGCAGGTAGCCGGTGGTGGCGTCGATCATGAACACGGCGTTCACCGTGGGCATGTGAATCTCGTCGCGCGTCACCTTGACGTCGATCAGTTTGTCGTAGCCGGCGCGCTTCAGGGAAATGCCGACGGCCGTCCCGCGGGGTCCGCGCAGCTTGCCCACCGCCTGGTCGCTCGTCCAGCCTTTGGTGTCGTCGTTCTCGATCTTGGCGATGACGTCGCCGCGGCGCATGCCGCGCTGGTAGGCGGGCGAACCTTCGAAGACGTTGACCACCGTGACGTCGCCGTTGACGACCTGAATCGAGATGCCCAGACCGTAGTAGCGCCCTTCCTGGCGCTCCCGCATCTGGGCGTAGGTCTTGGGGTCCATGAAGCTCGAGTGGGGGTCGAGCGTGTTCAGCATCCCGGAGATGGCCCCGTAGACGAGCCGGTCCGACTGGACCTCGCCGACGTAGGTGGACTCCACGGCGGCGAGCGCCGCGGTGAATACCTTGTATTGTTCGGCCACCTGGTCCTGCGCCACCACCGAGCCGCGTCCCAAAACGCCGCCCAGAACCGCGCACACGACCACCACACCCGCGAGCGACGTGAGAGACCGGTAACGGACCATATGAATTAAATGTACACGCTTGCCTTGACCCCGTCCAGACCGGATTTCTATAATGCGATCAAGAACTTGCAAGGAATTTCCCGGCCAGTAACCGCCCAGGTTGAGCGGACACGGCCTGGGTCAGGAGCACCGCGGTATGGGAAACATCGGAATGCCCGAACTGGTCATCATCCTGGTGATCGCGCTGATCATCTTCGGGCCGCGCAAGCTGCCTGAACTCGGACGGTCGCTGGGCAAGAGCATCGGGGAGTTCAAGAAGGCGTCGAACGAGCTGCGTAACACGCTGGACGAAGAGATCCGCGCCGAAGAGCGGAAGGAACAGCAGGTCAAGACGGAAGCCGAGCAGAAGACCGCGCTCGAAGCCGCCAACTCCATGCGCGACGCCATCACGCCCGACGCTACCGGTGCCGGCAACTCGCACGAGAGCGTCAGCCGCACACCGACCGGAACCTCCGCGTAGCCGCAGGGCTGCTCCCGATGGCCCTGGTGCCCTTTCCGAGCAAGGGGGCGAAATCCGCCTCCGAGCGCGACCCTGACGACTGGGATGACGAGGACGACACCGCCGAATCGCCCGGCGGCAAGATGTCGTTCCTCGATCACCTCGACGAGCTGCGCCGGCGCATCATCTGGGCGCTCGCCTGGGTGGTGATCGGCTTCGGCATCGCGTGCGTCTTCTATCAGCGGCTGTTCGACTTCGTCATCAACCCGATGCGGGCGATGCTGCCGAAGGGTCAGACGCTGATCTACACCGAGCCGACCGAAGCGCTGATGCTCTACGTCAAGATTGCCATCGTCGCCGGCATTCTGATCGCGTCGCCCGGCGTCATGGCGCAGGTGTGGCTCTTCGTCGCCCCCGGGCTCTACTCGCACGAGAAGAAGATGGCGATCCCCTTCATTGTCGTGTCGTCGCTCTTCTTCATCACCGGCGCGGCGTTCGCGCACTATTACGTCTTCCCGCTCACGTTCAAGTTCTTCGGCAGCTTCTCGAGCGACGCCATCACGTTCATGCCGCGCATCGAGCCGGCCTTCGCGCTCTACATGAAGCTGGTGCTGATCTTCGGCGCCATCTTCCAGATGCCCACGGTGGTGGCGCTGCTCGCCCGCCTGGGGCTGGTGACGGCGCGCTTCCTGTGGAAGAACTTCAAGTACGCGTTCCTCGCCATCTTCATCATCGGCGCCGTGCTGTCGCCCGGCACCGACCCGGTGGGGCAGATTGCAATGGCCGGCCCGATGGTGGTGCTCTATCTGATCAGCATCGTCTTCGCGTGGATGTTCGGCAAGAAGCGCAAGACCGCCGAAGAGGAAATAGACGGGGCCTCCGTCTAGTGCCAGGTGGGCTCCGGCCTCGGTGAAATCGAACGGCTGATCGCGGATCTGGGCCGCGCCGAGGGCACCCGGCGCGACGCCGCCGTCGCGCGGTTGCGCGTCACAGGGGTCCGCGTGCTGCCCCACCTGGCAGCGCTGCTGGACTCGCCGGTACCGCCCGGTGCACGCGCGGCCGCTCTCTCCGTCCTCGAAAGCTTCGACGAGCCGCGGGCGATTCCGCTGGCGCTGCGCGCGCTACACGACGGCGACACCGACGTGGCGCTCGCCGCCATCGGCGTCCTGCGCGGCTGGCTCACGCGTGAGGACGGCACGCAGGCGCTCGACGCGATCACCGCGGCGGCGCTCGACAAAAAGCAGGACGGCGCGGTGCGGCTCGCGGCGCTCGACGCGCTGTCGGAGCTGCCTCCGGAGCTGGTGGCGCCCATTCGCGAGCGCGCGCCGGTGGACGGCGGGGATCGTCCGGCACTCGACGATCCCGCGGCGCTCGGCGCCTGGCTGGCGGCGCACGGCGCCACGGCGCCCCTCTCAGCGCTGCACGCGGCGGTAACCGCGGCGCGTGAACGGGAGCAGGCCGACGGCCTGCCCCGGCGCCGTGACGAATGGACGCGCATGCGCGGCGCCGCGCACCTGGCGCTGGCGCACCGCGGCAGCCGGGTGGCCGTCTACGACCTGCGCGAGTCGTTCGACCGCGCCCGCACGCCGTTGCCGGCCGACTTCCTGGCCGCCGCGGCTCGCGTCGGCGACGACTCGTGCCTCGAGCCGATGGCGCGCGCGTGGGCCGGCGCCACCGGGGAACCGTGGTGGCGCAGCCGGCTGATGGAGACGGCCGCCGACGTCGTCGCGCGTCACAAATTGACGGGGCGCTCGGCCACCCTCAAACGAATCCGCGTGAAATGGCCAGGATTCGTCTGAATCTTGTCAGGCTTTGGCCTCTGGCCTCTAGCCTTTGGCTCGCCTTTGGCCTCTGGGCCGGAGCCTCAGGGCTGCGGGCTCAGGACGGTGCCGGGCCGCTCGAATCCAGCTTCTTCGACGGCCGCATGCATCCCGCCATCGCCTACGACGTGCGGCCGGCCGACGATGCGGTGGCGCGGCTCGATCGGGCGCTCCAGGCCGGTGAGACACGGCTCGAGTTCGAGCCGGGCTCGGGCTACCTGCGCGCGCTGCTGCGGACGCTGCAGATCGACACCGACACGCAGCTGGCGGTGTTCTCGAAGACCAGCCTGCAGTCGCCCGTGATCAACCCGCGGAATCCGCGCACGATCTTCTTCAACGACAGCGTGGCGGTGGCCTGGCCGCGCGGCGGCTTCATCGAAATCGCGGCACAGGACCCATCGCAGGGCGTTGCCTTCTACATGCTCGAGCAACGGCAGACGGAGACGCCGCGCTTCCGGCGGGAGAACAAGTGCCTGACCTGCCACGTGTCGTATGCGACCTTGAATGTGCCCGGCCCGATGATCCGCAGCGTCGCCACGTCGGGCGACGGCGCCTCGCTCTCCTACCTCGCCAACGCCACCGTGGACCATCGCACGCCGTTCGAGGAGCGATGGGCCGGCTGGTTCGTGACCGGCACCACCGCGGGGCTGCGGCACCTGGGCAACACCACGGTGCCCCGGATCGACCCGAACGCCACCGCCACGCCGGCCATCGCGCCGTTGGCGTCGATGGCCTCGCGGATCGACACCGCCGGCTACCTCACGCCGCACAGCGACATCGCTGCGCTGCTGGTGTTCGGGCACCAGATGCACATGATGAATCTGATCACGCGCATCGGCTGGCAGACGCGCGTGGCGCTGGCCGACGGCGCGTCCGACGCGGCGCCCACCCTGGCGGCGGCGGCGGTGGAATTCGTGGACTACCTGCTGTTCGTGGACGAGGCGCGGCTGCCGGCTCCGGTGAAGGGGGCGTCGGGGTTTGCCGAGCGGTTCAGCGCCCTCGGCCCGCGCGACCGCCGCGGCCGATCCCTGCGCGAGCTCGATCTCCACACGCGCGTCCTGAAGTACCCGTGCAGCTATCTGATCTACTCGCCGGCCTTCGATGCGCTGCCCGCCGAATCAAAGGCGGCGATCTATGCGCGCCTGTCCGACGTCCTGATCGGCAAGGCCATTGGCCCACGCTATCAGCGGCTTGGCGCCGCCGATCGTCAGGCCATCCTGGAAATTCTGCGCGACACCAAGCCCGACTTCCGCTAGCCTTCGTCGCATGCGACGACTGATCCTCGCTTTCGGCAGTGCCGCCCTCCTGCTCGGTACCTCGTTGTGGCAGAGCCACTCCGGCGCGCTGGCGCAAGGGCGCACGCCGGCCGGCACCGGCCATCAGGGCGACGCTTTCCGCTTCAACAAAGTGGCCGAGGGCGTGTATCACGTCGTGGGCACGTTCGCGCTGGAGGTGGTCGGCAACGGCGCCGTGATCGTCAACGACGACGACGTAGTGATCGTGGACGACCACGTCTCCCCCGCCGCCGCGTGGGTGCTGCTCGAAGAAGTGAAGAAGCTCACGCCCGAGCCGGTGCGCTACGTGATCAACACGCACTTCCACTTCGATCACGCGCACGGCAATCAGGTGTTCAGCGCCGGCGTCGACATCATCGGGAGCGAGTTCACGCGGCAGATGCTGGCCGGAGGCAAGACGCTGCAGATGCCGCTCTACAAGGGCTATCTCGACGGCCTGCCCCGCCAGGTCGACACCCTGCGGGGCCGGGTGGCCGCCGAGACGGACCCGGCGGCCAAGGCGCGCCTGCAGGCGCAGCTCACCTCGACGGAGAACAACCTGGCGTCGCAGAAAGAACTGAAGCTCGTGCCGCCGAACCTGACACTCAAGAGCGAGATGACGCTCTTCCGCGGCAGCCGCGAAATTCAGCTCCGCTTCCTTGGCCGCGGTCACACCGGCGGCGACGTGGTGGTGTATCTCCCGCGCGAGAAGGTGGTCATCACCGGCGACTTCCTCACCGCGGGGATGTCGAACCTGAGCGACTCGTTTCCGGACGAGTGGGCGAATTCGCTCGACGCGCTCAAGAAGCTGGATTTCACCACCGTGCTGCCCGGCCACGGCGAGGCGTACACCGACAAGGCCAAGATCGACTACTACCAGGCCTACCTGCGCGACGCCTGGGCCCAGGCGTCGCAGCTGAAGCAGCAGGGCGTGTCGGCCGAAGAGGCGTCCAAGCGCATCGACATGAGCGCGCACAAGGATCACTACCCACCCAATACCAACTTGAGCGTGAACGTCCTGGGAGTACAGCGCATGTACGAGCTGCTCGACGGCCGCCGCTGACCCGCGCTCGTACGTGGTTGCGGGTCTTTGGACCCGCCTACTGACAGGCCTGATTGAGCGGCTGCAGCGACGTCAGGTTGATGACGTTCTCGCTCTCCGAGCGGTACAACAGTCCGCGCGCCTCGACCTTCTGACCGACGCGCGACGGCGCCTGATAGGCGCCGACCACGCTCGCCAGTTCGAACTGCAACGTCCCGATCGGCGCGGCAGTCGCCGTGGCGAGCGCCAGGGCCGCCGGCACTTCGTCCTTCGTCACCACGGGCGTGCTGGCCTTGATGATGCTCCAGCCCTGGCCGTTGGCGCCGCGCGCCAGGCAGCCGACCACCTGCACCAGGGTGAAGTTCGACACGCCGCCTGACGTCCCGCCGCGCCGCACGATGGTGATGGTCTCGAGCTTCGCGTTGTCGAGCGGCAGTTCCTCTTTCCCGGACGTGGCGCCGTTCTTCGACAGCACGTAGGCCAGGATGTCGAGCTTGCTCGCGTCGGTCACGCTCTCGATGCCGCCCTGCGGCATGGTGTCGCGGATCTTGGTGAAGAGCCGGTCGAGCGAGTCGTTCTCCCAATGCGCAATGAACCCGTCGCCCTTCAATGCCGGGCCGCGCTCGGAGCCAATGAGCTCGTTGTTGTGGCAGCGGCCGCAGCTGTTTTCAAAGGCGGCCTGCCCGCGCGTGGCCTGCGCGTCGTTGTAGACCCCGTCCCAGATCTTGCGCCCTTCCTGGGCGCGCACGCTGGCGTCGAACGCCGCGGCAGCTGCGGCCCAGACGCCGGCCGCCACCGCAAGCCACCGCAGGCCTGAGGGCCTGCAGCTACGAGTCGTCATGGGGTGGGCTTCTCGTCGAAGATCAGTGCCGCCAGCGCCTCGCGCTCCGGCGGCAGCTGCACATCCCCGGCCGGCGCCCCGTTGGCGCGCAGCAGATACGCAATCATGTCCGCGGTCATCCGCGGCGTCATGCTCCCGCGATCGTCCGCCGGCATCGACCGCATCAGCGTGTCGAACAGCGCCTGCACCGGCCGCCCGCGCCAGTGGCGCATGAACGAATCCAGTACCAGCGCCGGGATTTCGCGCGAGCCGTCGCCTTCGAGCGACAGGCCGTGGCAGTGCGCGCAGGTGCGCCCGTACTCCCGCTCCCCGCGGTCCGCCTGCGTGTCGGTGTAGACGCCGGTCCAGGCCGACTTCGTCGGCACCGAACTCTGAGCCGCAACCGATGTCCCGATGACTACCCCAGCGACCACCATCACAAGCCTCACACTGCGCATCGTCTAAAGGGCCGCTCGGGGACCTTGAATTCCCATCAGTTGTCTGAGCAGCGCCGCGGTGCTCTCGTGCGCGCCCCCCGGGTTGTTCCGGGTCGCCACGCCCGCGCCGACGCCGAGCGCGACGTCGAGCGCCGTGCGCCCCTGCTTGTCGGTGCGATTCAACTTCGCGCCGTTCTCGGCGAGGAACTTCACCACCTCGTCGAGACCGCGCCCCGCGGCGATGTGCAGCGCGGTCTGCCCGGTGGTGTTGAACGCGTTGATGTCCACGCCGTTCTCGAGACACAGCGTCAAAGCGTCGATGGTGGTCTGCCGCGTCACGGCGGGGCCGGTGGCCGCGCCCAGCGTGAACACCTGTCCCGCGGCCACCAGCATCGCGGCGTTGGTGCGGTCCTTCTTGGTGATCGCGGGATCGGCGCCGAGCGCGAGCAGCGTGCGCATCATCGACAGATCCACCGCCTTGGCCGCGCGCAGGAACGGCGTCGTCCCTTCGCCCAGGCTCGCGTCACCCGACCCGTGATAGCGCCCCAGCGTCGGGCGCTGCAACCGCGCGTTGGGATTGGCGCCGCGCGCCACCAGCAGCTTCGCCAGCGCTTCGGCGTCGAGCGCGTCCACGAGCTTCGGCGCGGGACGCCCCTGCATCGGCGCCAGCGTGTGCATGTCCACGAGCGCGTAGAGCGCCGTGGTGCCGGTGGAATCGGGTACGTTGGGGTCGGCGCCCTTGTCCAGGATGGCCGCTGCGACGTCGTAATGCGCGTTGATGATCGCCACGACGAGGGCAGTGGTGCCGTCCGGATCGACGAGGTTGAGGTCGAGCCCCGGCGCCGCCAGGAGCGACTTGGCCGCGGCCAGCGAGCCCTGCCGGGCGGCGTGCATCAGCGGCGTCCAGCCGCCACGTGGGAGCGCGGTGCTCACCATGCCCGACGTCACCCACTTGAACTCGGGGAACTGCAGCACCTTCGACTTCACGTTCACGTCGGCGCCCAGCTCGACCAGCGCCCGCACGGCGTCGGCGTGGTTCTCCGCCGCCGCCCACGTGAGCGCCGACTCGCCCATCCAGGTCTCGTGCGCGTTCACGTCCGCCCCGTGCGCCGCCAGCACCTTGATGGCGTCGGCCTTGCCGGTGCGCGCGGCGGTCATCAGCACCGACTGCCCTTCGGGCATCGTCGCCTTCGCGTCGGCGCCGGCGCTGAGCAGCAGCTCCAGCATTGCAGCGCTGCCGTTTTGCGCCGCCAGGATCAGCGGCGTGATGCCGTAGCGGCTTGCGGTCCTGACGTTGGCGCCGGCGCGGACGAGCGCACGTGCCGCCGCCAGATCGTTGTTGCGGGCGGCCCAGTGGAGCGCCGTCATGCCGTCGGCTTCGGCCGCGTTGACATCGGCGCGCTTCTGCAGCGCCGCGCGCAGGGCGGCCGGATCGCCGGTTTTCACGGCGTCGATGATCGGCGTGGCGGCGGACGCAGGCAGCGCCGCCAGAGCCAGGAACGCGAGCAGCCAGAGCTTCCGCATGTCTCGTCTCCGCCTCCGCTAGACCTCGAGACGCTTCGTGCTGATCCCGAAGGTCGTCTGCGTGGAGCCGAACTTGTTGGCCAGGTCGAGCAGGAAGTTCGCCATCGGCGTTTCTTTCGGCGCCGCCACGTGCTGGTGCCCCTTCACCATTCCCGCGCCCTTGCCCACCAGCAGGGTCGGGATGTTGATGCGGCTGTGGGTGTCGCTCTCGCTCATGCCGCTGCCGTAGAGGATGAGCGAGTGATCGAGCAGCGAGCCGTCGCCGTCGGGCGTCGACGCCAGCTTCTCGATGAACTTCGCGAACAGCGCCACGTGGTGCGTGTTCACCTTCACCAGATTGGCCAGCTTCTCCGGGTTGTTGCCGTGATGTGACATCGCGTGATGCGGCTCGGTGACGCCGATCTTCGGATAGACGCGCTGACTCGCGTCGCGCGACTTCATGTAGGTGATGACGCGCGTCAGGTCCGCTTCATAGGCCAGCGCCATCAGGTCGTACATCAGCGCGGCGTGATCCTCGAACTCCTCGGGAATGCCCACGGGCGCATCGGGCACTTCCACGTTGGTCGCCGACTGCTTCTCGGCCTTCTGAATCCGCTGCTCGATCTCGCGGACGTTCTCCGTGTAGTCGTTGATCCGGTTCGCGTCCTTGCCGCTCAGGCCGCGCTTCAACCCGCCCAGCTCCTCGAGCAGCGAGTCGAGCACGCTGCGGTCCGTGGCCATGCGCGCCTTGCGCTGCGCCGCCGTGCCCGGGCGCCCGAACATACGCTCGAACACGCTGCGCGGGTTGATCTCCATCG
>Ga0070670_100004988_pt1 | contig 11168 bp, 8 predicted proteins | sample KBSS63metaG_FD_64665 | JGI IMG/M metagenome (GOLD analysis project Ga0070670, IMG submission 64665) | Switchgrass rhizosphere microbial communities from Kellogg Biological Station, Michigan, USA - KBS S6-3 metaG | ecosystem: Host-associated > Plants > Roots > Rhizosphere > Soil ... | reverse complement strand
CACTTTCACGATGCCGTGCCTGTCGATCATGATGTTGCCAGGCTTCAGATCGCGGTGGATGATGCCGTGGCGATGCGCACTGTCCAACGCGTCGGCAATCTCAATCGCGGCACGCAGCGCCTGGTCGGGTGGCAGTGGGCCTCGGGCGAGACGATCGGCAAGCGTTCGACCGTCGATGTACTCCATCACGATGTAGTCGATTCCGTCCTCCCGCCCGACATCGAATACGGGACAGATGTGGGGGTGACTCAGGCTGGCCAGTGTTCGGGCTTCGCGCTCGAACCGGGCGTCGAGGTCGGGCCGACCGGCTGAATGTGTGGCGAGAACCTTGACGGCGACGGTTCGGTTCAAACGCGTATCGCGCGCTCGATAAACCTCGCCCATGCCACCCGCGCCGATCGCGCCCGTGATCTCGTACGGGCCGAGTTGTGTTCCGGCTGGTAGAGGCACATCGACCCTTCGTGTTGGTGACGGAAAGGGTCGATTATATAGCGTCCTAACGCGGGCTCGAGGTGGTCCAGTTCAACACGACGTTGATCGTTCCGGCGCGCGGATCGGCCTCCTTCTCCGTGACCAGGAAGCCATCGCCGAGTGGAGCGTAGTTGCGATCGCCGGTCGGGGTCAGCTGAACGGCGGGCTTGTTTCGTGCGTTGATTGGAAAGAGCGGAACCGGCGCCGCAGCTTTGAATGTCCCGGCGGTCACCGTGAATCGGACGCCCATCAGCCGATTGGCGGGGCTGAGGAAATACAGCTCGCCGCCGGCATTATTCCAGTCGGGCTCGCCGCCGCCCTCCATGGACACGCGTATCGGTTCCGCGCCGCCGCCGGACGCCGTCACGAACACTTCGGGCTGTCCGGATTGGTTCGACACGAACGCGACCCATTTACCGTCGGGCGAGAACCGTCCGCAGCATTGATCGGCTTCACCCCCAGCGAAGATCTTGGGTGTCGCGCCCGTTCTCGGCTCGATTTCCCACAGATCGAGACGTGTCTTCGGATCGACGGCGTTGAACAAAATGGTTTTGCCATCAGGAGACCAGCTCTGCGCGGCCTTCATGGCGTCCGTGTGCAGCAACCGCGAGTCGGCGCCGCCCGGTTTGGCTTCCCTGATGTAAAGATCGAACGCGCCGTCGCGCAAGGACGAATACGCGACGCGCAAATGGTCCGGCGACCAGACCGGGGACGTCGACGTCGTGTCGGGTGCGGTGAACGGTGCGGTCGTGCCGCGTGATCGATCGAGGATGACGAAGTTGACCCGGGACATCAGATAGTCAGGCCGCGCGAGCAGAATCAGGCGGCCATCGCGCGAGGGAATGGCTTCGATCGCCTCCGCTTTCTGCAACTCCTCTCTGGTCGTGCCGTCACGGTTCTTCCACGTCGTGCGCACGCGGCGGCTGAGCGCTGGCCGCCAGACGAGTACTTGGCCGGCCGCGTCGAAGCCGACCAGCCCCGCCATGCCCTGTCCATCCGACCAGACCGGTTCGGCAACGAGCTCCGGATCTCCCGACAGCGCCACCGAGACCGGGTCGAACGGCTGCGCGAACAGCTTTTCATCGCGCAAGAACAACAGGCGGCCATCGTCGTACACGCCGGGTGACGTGGCTTCGACGAGCACCTTCCTGGTGCCCCCCGTGACGGGCACCGCGGTAATCGTGTAGCGGTTCAGATTGGCGGTCGCGACCCGGTTCAGGAACAGCACATGGCGTCCGTCCGGAAGAAATCGCGGCCAGCGATGCGAGATCTCCTGTTTCGCGCGATCGAGCGTGGTCAGCTCCACCGGCGTGCCCCCGTCCGCGGGTACGCGATACAAGCCGCCGTCGGGATTCGGCGAGTACACGATGACGTTGTCGCGTCCCCACGTGCCGCCGCGCGGGTCGGATACGTTCGCCAGGAGGCGCGGGATACCGCCCGCAAGATCGACGCGCCACAACCGGCCCCGCGCGAAAAAGCCGACCGATCGGCTGTCAGGCGACCAGAACGGCGTGACCGCGCCATTCGAACCGGCGACCGGCATGATGTCGAACGCGTCGAGCGCGCGAACGAACAGGCGCGAGCCGGACCCGTCGTCGACGACAAAGGCAACGGCGCGGCCGTTCGGCGAGACGGCGGGCGTCTGGTCGACGACTGCGCCGGGGGGCGCACCGATCGACAACGCCAGCTTCGCCGCCTCTGGCGCCGGACGACGAGAGAGCAGCGCCGCGGTCAGTGCGGCGGCAATGACGAGCGCGCCGCCCATTGCCAGAATGACCAGCGGGCGCAACCGGCGGCGCGCCGGCATTGCGGGTGACGCCGCGCCGCTCCGCCCGTCCATGGCTACCGCTTCGAGCGCGAAAGCGAGGTCGCGGGCGGATTGAAACCGATGACGCGCATCCTTCTCCAGGCACCGCCGGATCAACGCGTTCATCGCCGGCGGAACGCCACCGGGAGCGCTCGACAGATCCGGAGGATCCTGGCTCAGGATGGCGTTCATCGTGTCCGCCGACGTCGCGCCGTGGAAAGCCCGCGTGCCCGTCAGCAGTTCATACGCGATCGCGCCGAACGCGAAGATGTCGGAACGGTGATCGGTCTGGAGTCCGCGCACCTGCTCCGGGGCCATGTAGCCGACCGTGCCGAGCAGCAGCCCCGGCGTCGTGTGCGGCGAGGTGACCGTCGCGACGCTTGCACCGCCCGTGAGCCCGGGCGGTTGCGACAGCTTTGCCAGTCCGAAATCCAGGATCTTCACCGTCCCGTCGTCGGTGACGAAGATGTTCTCCGGCTTCAAATCACGATGGAAGATGCCGCGTTCGTGCGCCGCCGCGAGGCCGTTCAGAATCCCGAGACCTATCTCGACGACCTTCCGCGGTGGGATCGGCCCTGCCTGGATTCGCTCGCGCAGCGTCGCGCCGGTCAGGAGCTCGGAGACGACGAAGGCAGTGCCGCGATCGGTGCCGACGTCGTAGAGGGCGACGATGTTGGGATGATTGAGCGCGGCGGTCGCGCGGGCTTCCTGCTCGAAGCGCGCGATCCGATCATGGTCCGTGGCCACGCGCTCGGGCAGGACCTTGATCGCGACGTCCCGATGGAGGCGGCTGTCGCGCGCGCGATAGACCTCGCCCATGCCGCCCACACCCAAGACGGTCGAAATCTGGTACGGACCGAGCTTGGTACCGGATGGTAGGGCCACGCGGGTCCATTCTAGCCGCAGTGACTCTCTGAGACGTCACGCCGCCGCAGCTCATTGCAGTTGACCGAGAGCCCGCGCGGTCGCCTGTTCCACGGGATTCAGATCTCCACGCGGCCGATTGTCCGGATCCACGGGCAGCAGCGGCGGCTGGGCCAGGAATCGCGGACGCTCACCCCGATGTTGCTGCGCAGCATGCACCAGGAATGGATGGCACAGGTACACCGTGCCGGCGCTGCCCGTGGCGGTAACCACGGGGTGATGTGCGCTTGTCGCAAAGCCGTCAGCGGCGAGTTCCCGCAGCGTCAGACCCTGTTCTCCCGCTGGTGCAAGCTGCCGGGCGATGTCGGCGTGCGACCCGACGCGAATACGCGTCGGCGCATCGTGCTCGCCCACGTCGGAGAACAGAAACAACATCAGCAGAGCGCGCCCCTTCGAATGGATGTTGGCGCGCCATGACATGAAGTCCGGCGTGTCCGTGTCGAAGCTCACGTCGATGTGCCATCCGGCGTCACCGGGGTCGGCGGCGGAAGGGAACCGGACCGGGAACGTCCCCATCGCTGCAGGTCGGCGCCAGCGCCCATGCCCGACCAACTGATCGAACGCCGCGTGCAGTCGCGGCGTGTTCGCAGCCTCGATGAACGGGGCTTGCGTGAACATGCCCAATCGGATGACGGGCTGTGTCCAGGTCTCGGGATCGTCCGGGCCGTACCCCGTCGCCTTCCAGAGGATCGCTCGGGCCGCGTCCGCTTGCGCGCGCGGGAACGCGTCGTCGATGCGTACGAATCCGTCGGTGATGAACTGTTCGATCTGCGCCGGCTCGAGCCCGCGCACTACGGGCGTGATGTCTTCCATGAATGTACTCGTCGCAATAACGTCCCTATGTGCCAAGGATACCGAAGCTCAACGGCACCGACGGCGTGCAACTTGCTCGAATGCCGCTCGTTGTCCCGGGGCACCTGGTGCCCTGTGACTCTCTAACCTTCGATTAAACGCGGCTGTCTTCGCGGGGTGATCGGCGCGGCGCTCCACAACGTTCCTTGATTGGCGGAGTGTTCTCCGAAATACCGGAGTGGAGACCTGGTGGGGGTAATGATGCGGGCCATTCGAATCGTCTTCCTGGCTGTGTGCCTCGCGGTGGTGAGCGAAACGGCCAGCGCGCAGACCGTCGCTCCAGCAGCGAGTGCCGAGCAGGATTGGCACGTCACCGTATACCCGATCCTCGGCTGGGTCCCGATCGACATCGCGATTGACGTCAACGTGCCGCCGACTGACGTCGATGGAGGTGGCTCAGGTCAGATCCTGGACAGCCGGTTCGACGGGGCGTTCTTTGGCGGCGTGGCCGCATCGAACGGCGTCTGGCGAATCGAAGGCTACGGGCTCTGGGCGGGGATCGGCGGCGACCGGCCGGAGCGGCCATTCCTCAAGGTGGATGTGGACCTGATCTACGGGACCGCCAAACTGGGACGGCGAATTGCGCCAGACCTGTACGCAATCGGAGGTGTCCGTCGTGTCGCGATCGACTATGACATCACGGTAGGCGACCTGCCGCGGCTTTCACGCAAGCCCGGCGTGTGGGACCCGATCGTCGGGATTGGCTGGCATCGCGTGCGCCCGAAGGTGGAGTGGCACGCCACGTTCGACGGAGGCGGGTTCGGTGCCGGCGCCGACGTGGATCTCGGTGGCTCGCTGAGCGTGGACTGGAAGCCGATCCCGCACTTCGGTTTCTCGGCTGGCTACAACCTTCTGTACTTGAAGATCTCGGACTCGGTGGCGAATAGAGACCTGACTATGAAGCTCACCTTGCACGGTCCTACTCTCGGAATCGGGTTGTACTTTTGAACTACCTCTGCTTCTACGGACGCAGCAACGTCTTGATGGCACGCCGTTCGTCCATCGCTCGATAGCCCTCGGCGACGGAGGCGAGCGGGAGCGTCAGGTCGAACACCTTGCCCGGGTTGATCTTGCCGTTGAGCGCGAGATCGATCAGCGTTGGCAGGTAGCGCCGCACTGGCGCCGGACCTCCGAGCAGACGCACGTGGCGGAAGAACAGATCGGCGCCATCGAGTGACACGCCGTGCGGGACGCCGACATAGCCGACCGACCCGCCGGGACGCGTGGAACGGATCGCCTGCAGCATCGACTCCGGCGTGCCGACACACTCCAGCGTCGAGTCGGCGCCGACGCCGCGGGTCAATTCCTTGACTCGTTCGACCCCTTCATCACCACGCTCGGTGACGACGTCGGTCGCGCCGAACTCGCGCGCAAGTTTCTGACGCATTTCGTGGCGGCTCATCGCGATGATGCGTGCCGCTCCCATCTGCTTCGCCGACAGCACGGCCAGCAGGCCGACCGCCCCGTCTCCAACGACGAGAACGGTCGCGCCAGGCTTCACGTCGGCTGCCTCGGCCGCGAACCAGCCGGTGCCCATCACGTCGGACAGCGCCAGCATGCTCGGAACCGCGTCGGGATCGGGCACCTCGTGCGTCGGCACGAGCGTGCCGTCCGCCAGCGGGACGCGCAGCCGTGGCGCCTGCGCCCCGATGACCGGCTCCCGATGCTGGCACGACGTCTGGAACCCGGCCTGACAGTGCGGGCAGGTATTGTCGGACGCGAAAAACGAACCGATCACGAACTGCCCGCGCCGAATCGATCGCACGTCCGCCCCGACCTCTTCGACGACGCCGCAGTACTCGTGCCCCATCGGTACGGGCGCCGTCACCGGATTGGCGCCGCGATACGGCCACAGATCCGATCCGCAGATGCACGTCGCCGACAAGCTGATGATCGCGTCGGTCGGTTCGGCGATCGTCGGCTCCGCGCGCTCCTCGAACCGGACATCGCGCGGACCGTGTAACACAGCTCCTTGCATTTCACACCCTTCGTCCTTCTCTTACCGCCCGACCAGCTTCTGAAGATGCTCGGGATACCGCGCACCCTGAACTTCGATCTCTGACGCGGCGCGGTCGATCTCCCGCAGGTCCTCAGCGGAGAGTTGAATCTGCGCAGCACCGAGGTTCTCCTCGAGGCGATGGCGCTTGGTGGTCCCGGGGATCGGCGCTATCCAGGATTTCTGCGCGAGCAGCCAGGCGAGCGCGATTTGCGCCGGCGTCGCGTGCTTCCGTTCGGCAAACCGCTTCAGCCACTCGACGAACGCGAAGTTCGTCTTCCGGTTCTCCTCGGTGAAGCGCGGCACGACGTTCCTGAAGTCGGTCGCCTCGAACGTCGTCTTGTCGTCGATCTTGCCGGTGAGAAAACCCTTGCCGAGCGGGCTGAAGGGCACGAAGCCGATCCCCAGCTCCTCGAGCGTCGGCAGAATCTCGCGCTCGGGCTCGCGCCACCACAACGAGTACTCGCTCTGGAGCGCCGCAACCGGCTGAACGGCGTGTGCACGGCGGATGGTCTTGGCAGCGGCTTCAGAAAGCCCGAAGTGCTTGACCTTGCCTTCGTGAATCAGGTCCTTCACGGCGCCCGCGACCTCCTCGATCGGAACTTCGGGATCGACGCGATGCTGGTAGAAGAGATCGATGCGGTCAGTGTTGAGGCGCTGCAACGACGCTTCAGCCACCTCGCGGATGTGCGACGGACGACTGTCCAGTCCCGCCTGCTTGCCATTGTCGAACTTGAAACCGAACTTGGTCGCGATCACCACCTGATCGCGGACGGGCCCGAGCGCCTCGCCGACGACCTCTTCGTTCGCGAATGGTCCGTACGCTTCCGCGGTATCGAAGAACGTCACGCCACCGTCGAACGCCGCCCGAATGATCGCGACGCCGTCCTGCCGGGAAGAAGCCGGACCGTAGCCGAAGCTGATCCCCATGCAGCCGAAACCGAGCGCCGACACTTCGAGATCGCTCTTACCTAACCTGCGTTTCACCATTGCTGTATCGCTCCTACTGAATCGCGCTCTCAGGACAGGTTACCAACGGATAGCGGGAAACAGTAGTCTGTCAAATCTGCATGGGGATGTGAGTAGTATTCACCAATGCAGCTCGACGATTTGAATGTGCGCGCCATGAGCCCAACCTGGACGCGGCGCGACGTGCTGAAGACGATTGCTGCAACAGCCACCACTCCGGTGCTGGCATATGCGGCACAGCCGCGATCCGCGGTGGCGATCATCGGCGCCGGCATGGCGGGCGTTTCGGCGGCGTGGCTGCTCGATGGGCAGCGGGATGTCGTGCTGCTCGAGAGTCGTGACAGCATAGGCGGAAACGTCCGAAGCCTCGACGTCGAGCTCGACGGACATCAGTTCGCCGTCGACCTGGGGGCGCAGTTTTTCCATCCCGGACCGTATCCCGTCTACACGGCGTTGCTCGAGTCGCTCGGCCTGTTTCCACCAGACGTCGCGGCGCCCGCGCCATCAGCCGCGTTCCCGGCGTCGATCACGATCGCAAGGTGGGGCGAAGCGCCGCCGCGGTTCGTCTCACCGATCATTCCGGGGCGCCTGTGGCCCGTATTCAAAGCGTGGAACCTGCCTGGCCTTCAGGCGTTGTTCACCGCGTTCAGCGCCGCGAAGGCTCGCGAGGAGAACGACGAGACCTGGTCGCTTACGCTGGACGACTGGCTGCCGACACTCGGCCTGTCCCAGAAGCAGTGGGAAGGCATCATCCTGCCGTGGGCGGCGTCGCTGTTTTCGGGCGACATCGAGCAGGCCCGCGGGATGTCCGCGCGCGCGGCCATGCTGTTTGCCGCGAAGGCGCTTCCCGACGCTTTGACCGATCAAGTCGTGTACTACGTCCTCAGAAATGGCCTGATCGAGCCAATGCGCCGCATGCTCGAGCAATGCTCCACGGTCGACGTGGTAACCAATGCGACAGTCTCCAGCGTCTCTCGCGGGGGGAACCACCGCTTCACCGTGCATTGCGCGGACGGCCGAAGCTTCGCCGTGGACGATGTGGTGTTCGCGGCGTCGGGTCCTGGAACGCTGCGGCTGCTGGAGGGCATCCCCGCATCGACGGCCGAGCAGTCTGCGCTGCGCGGCATCGAATTCCATTACGCCAGTCTCACGCTGCACACCGACCCGATCTATGCGACCGCGAATTCCATGTACTGGTCGTTCCTGAATTGCCAGCTGCACGGTACGAGCTTCTGCGAATCCTCGATGTGGCTCGCGGACGTGGTGACCGGCGCCCCGCCGGAGACGGCGGCGAAGCTCTGGAAAAGCTGGACGACACACCGGCTGATTCAGCCGAGGCAGGTGCTGCATCAGGCCGATTTCATGCACATGCTGCCTACACCGTCATCGATTCGGGCGCAGACGGAGACGCGCCGGTTGCAGGGCAGGACAGGTCTCTGGTTCGCAGGCGGGTACCTCTTCCCCTACGACGCTCAGGAGACCGCGCTGCTGTCGGCGATCGAGGTGGCGAACGGCCTGAACGGCGGCAGCACGCCACGCGGCGACGCCCTGCGATCATCGATGTAAGTTTCAGCAGGTCGGTCCCGCCTAATCGCCGTGTTTGACATCGAAGCGGCGGTCCCTTGATACTGCGCGGAGCGCGCTGACAGGGCGCCACCAACCCGCGGCAAGGGAACACTCCCACCTGTTTGGTCCGAAGTTGTGTGCGTGTGCACCTTCTTTCAGCCTGGTTTCAGCGGGGTACAGGCGATTGATGAAAGGAGGTCGCAATGGCCGCTTCGCAGTCACTCCCGCCTCGTCCGTCCCTCGACTCCCTCCGTAAACAGGCAAAGAAGCTCGCGCGCGAGATCGCCGCGGGCGACACTGATGCAATCGCGCTTGCACGCGGGTACCTGCCGAACGTCGACCTGCCGCTGACGCAGCGCAACGCGCAGCTCGTGATCGCGCGCGAGTACGGCTACGCCGGCTGGCAGGACCTCACCACTGAAGTGAGCAAGCGCCTCGGCGCCGGTCTCGACTCGGCGGCAGCGCAGGCTCGCCGCGCGATTCACGACAACAACCTCGAACGCTTGAAGCAGCTGTTGGCGCAGCACCCGGGATTGCTTTCCTGGCAAGGCGGCGACGATAACGGCGGCCTGCTCGGAATGGCGACAGGCGCCTATGGCGACGCAGGCGACCCTCAGCGAGAACAGTGGTTCACGCGCGCGGCGTGCGCGGAGCTCTTGATCGACGCCGGCGCCGTCGTGGCGCCATCGGTGTGCGAGGGGATCCTCCAATCGCGCGCCAGAGGCCTGCTCGAGCTGTTTCGACGGAAAGGCCTCCTGCCGCGCACGCTGAAGTTCTTTGCCGCGCTTGGAGACATCGACGCGGTGCGCACCGCACTCGACGGGAACGGGCACGATCCGGCGGCCGTCAACGAAGCGTTCGTGCGTGCCTGCCTCTTTCATCACGACGCGGTCGCGTCACTCCTGCTCGAACGAGCCGTCGCGCTCGATTCCGAGCTCCGCGCAAACGTCGATGGACGCGTAGGCCGCCTCACCTTCGTGAAGTCCTTCAGCGAAACGCCACCCGAAAACGTCAGGGAGATCGCCGGGCAAGCGGCAACGGTCGGACTGTGGAAGGTGTCTGTGATGAAGCAGGTCACGCACGCGCTTGGTGAGGCGGACCTGACGGCGTTCGCCGGCGCGCTGCGGCGTGAGGCGTGGCTGCTTGGTGAGGACTGGGTGGACTTTCAGAGTGGGCTCATCGGAAGCGCAGCGGTGAACGGCCGAGGGCAATTCATCACCGCTCTGCTCGACCTCGATCCCGCGATATTGCGGCGCCAGCCGCCGCCGCCGTCGCAAGCCATCGAGTTCGCGATCACTTACGCACACACGGATCTGATTTCTATGCTCACCCGCATCTGGCCGCTACCAGGCGATCTGCCGCATGCGGCGGGCCTTGGCAACCTCGCGCGGGTGAAGCAGTGGTTCGACGAATCCGGCGCGCCGGCGCTGGGCGATGTCGAGAATCACTATCCCTGCAGTCCGTACATGCCCAAGGATCGAGTCGAGGAATATGCACGCCAGTGGGGCGCGCCAAGCGTGCAGCGTGTCCTCGATGTAGCGTTCGCCTGGTCGGTCATCAACAGCCACTTCGAGGTCGCCGATTTCCTCCTCGAACACGGCGCCGATATCAACACGACGTGGAATTCCCACGAGCCGGCGAGCATCCTGCACCATCTGGTCTTCTTGCCGGACCAATACGCGTCGATGCAATACCTGATCGACCGCGGCATCGACATGACCATCAAGGACTACCGGTGGGACAGTAATGCCGTGGGTTGGGCGCGCTACGGCAACAGCGACGAGAAGATGGCGCAATGGCTCGAGGAGGCGGAACGGCAGCGAAAACGGACGCGATGAGCGTGCATCATCGCACGACGATGGCGGCTCCCACCGACCAGAAGTTGGCCGTGACCTCGGAAACCTGGCCGTTGGTCGTCTGCAGGTCGCCGAGCGCGCCGACGTGCTGCATCGCAAAGAGCTGCAGGCCGAGGCGCCCCTTCGGGTTGAATTCCCAGCCGCCGCCGATCACCACGGAGAGCGCCTTCGAGGTATCCGGATTCGGTCCGAGCGTACGTACGAAGTTGTGGACGAACGCCATGCCCGCACCCCCCTTCACGAAGAAGCCTTTCGATTCCCACGGCCGGAACTGCGCGACGGCGTCGATCGACGTGGCCCGGATCCGGCCGCTGTCGTTTTGCCATTGCAGCCACAACAGGTCGGCCCCGACGTCCATTCTCGAATTGACGCGGTAGCCGGCATTGCCGAGGATGGCGCCGGCATGGCGGAAGGGAAAGTTAGCGCCGCAGTCCCGGCAGTGGCCGCGGAGCGTGGCGGACGCCCCGCCTGCTACGATCCAGAGTCGCGATGCCTGCTCCGGCTGGGCGTCCTGCGCCAGCGCCGACGCGGGGACGAGCCAAGCGAGCACGACGCACAAGCCGACGCTCCTCATCGGCTCTTCCAGGTCAGGTACGCCCGCAGCTGCGGGTAGTGATACGTATTGATGGTCTGCGCGGCGTCCTGGTAGTAGCTGCTACGGTGAAAGAATTCCCCCGATGTGCCGAGGCCGATCCGTCCGTGCAGCGGAAAGAGCAGGTCGACGCGC
>Ga0070670_100004979_pt1 | contig 11176 bp, 9 predicted proteins | sample KBSS63metaG_FD_64665 | JGI IMG/M metagenome (GOLD analysis project Ga0070670, IMG submission 64665) | Switchgrass rhizosphere microbial communities from Kellogg Biological Station, Michigan, USA - KBS S6-3 metaG | ecosystem: Host-associated > Plants > Roots > Rhizosphere > Soil ... | reverse complement strand
TATCCGAAATTATATCGTTCACGTCCCGGAGGATTGCAGCCATGCAAGCCGCGCCGAAGGCCAGCAATTCGCTCTGAGCCAGTTCCGCTCACCCGCTTATAATTTCAACGTAAATGTGACTCGGTCCGAAGATATCAAGCTCGGCGCCGATCTCAAGAGAGCCGCCGCGAACAGCTAGTATCGCGGAGCTTCGCATTCACCATCGATGATCCCAGTCGCGTATTTCGTGCCGGTTGGACGAGAACTCGGTGAACTTCCTGGTATCACCGCTAAGCGTTGTCATCTGTGCGAGGCAATCCAATATCGGCGCTAAGGCGCAATGTTTATCATTTTGACGGGCGTAGCGGGCGCAGGCAAAACGACAATAGGCACATCGCTGGCCAGAGAACTCGGCTGGCGATTTTATGAAGGGGACGATTTTCACCCGGCGGCCAACATCGAAAAGATGCGCCGAGGTGAGGCGTTAACGGATCGCGATCGAGCACCTTGGCTTGACCGGCTGCGTGCTTTGATTGAGCAAGCGTTGGAACGCGAAGAAAACGGCATCCTCGCCTGCTCCGCCTTGAAGCGTTCTTATCGCGCCCGGCTGCGAGTGGACGAGCGCGTCATTTTTGTTCACCTGGCGCTCAGTCAAGCTCTGATCGAGCGCCGGCTGAAACAGCGCCAGGACCATTTCATGAACCCGGCGCTGGCAGAAAGCCAATTTGAGACGCTGGAGCCACCGCAGAGCGGGCTTACTCTGAACGCCTCGTTGCCGCCCGCTGTATTGGTTGAGCAGGTACGGAAAGCGCTCGGACTTTGACCCTGCTTTGTGCGCCCACTCTTCGCCTCGAATCTCTCAGCGTCGCCGCACGAATGTGTGCCGCGGAGATTTTCACGTGCGCGGCTTTAAGATCGTCGTGAGCCGGTCTTCGGTACCGTCCATGCGCTCGAGATAGGGATAACGGAGACCTTCAAAGTACGGCACCCGCACCGTTCTATAGCGATCGAACGTCTTCACCAGTAGCTCGATGGGCTGATCGGTGCCCTTCGCGGTGCGAATCGCGTCGAGCAGTATCTCCGGCGCAAACTCTCGCCCGTTGACTGCAATCAGCTTGCTCGCCGTCGTGAGCCCCGCTTTGAATGCCGGGCTGTCCCAGACGACCTCGGTGATGTTTCCTTTATCCCTGGTGGACACCACCAGACCGAGGGAGAAGTCTAGGTTAAACGATTTCGTCACCTCGTCGATTGCTTTCTGGAACGATGACGGTTCTTCGCGAAACCCCAGTTTCCAACCGCTTCGCGCCAAGCCGTCGAGCGGCGCCTCCGGTCCGTGCCCATCCAGTCGTTTGCGAAGAAACTCCTTCCAATCGTGCGGCGATAGCGCGTTGAGAGTTTTTACGATATCGTCAAAGGTGTAAGTAACGACTTCAAAGCTTTTATCTTTCACGCCAAAAAAAGCGCGCGCGAAATCATCTAGCGAGCGCTCATTCCCGGTAAGCTCGCGCAGCTTGGTGTCCACATCCAGCCACAGCAAAACGCCTTCGTTGTAGTAATCCACCGTGCGCTGCCAGCTCGGAAAAGGCAGCGATCGGCGGCCGCCAAGGATCGGCTGGTTTGTGGTATCTTGTAAATTGCGCCAGAGGCGGCCCGGCCGATTCCGTTCGTAGATCGCGGCAATATTGGCGAGCACCTCTTTCGCTAGCGCCTCCGGCCACAGCGTTGATCGCGCCGTCAGGACAATGCCCCAATACTGCGTCTGGCCCTCATACATCCAGAGTAACGAGTCCCGCATCGGCACATTGAAGTTCGCCGTCCAAAGATCGACCGGTCTGCGACGCTTGCCGTTCCAGGAATGAGTCAGCTCGTGAGCGAGCAAATCGCGACCCGGAGCATTCTTCTCCCACTCGGTGAAGTGTCCTGGCCGGTGTACGTTTTCGCTGGAGCGATGGTGCTCGAGACCGATGCCGCTGAAATTCTCACTGAGCGCGAGCAAAAAATCGTAGCGATCGAACGCGCGCGTGCCGTAGAGCACATATGCCTCTTTCATCAATTTGCCATAGGCCGCGAGTTGCTCAGGCTTGATTTCCAGCCGGGACGGGTGATCCGCGACCAGATTGAGATGCACCGGGACATCTGAACCAGGATCGAGCTCAACGCGCTTATAATAACGGCCGGCAAACAACGGGGAGTCGACCAATGTATCGAGTGAAGTGGGCGCAAACGCAACGCAGTCCGCGGTCCTTCCGCTCTGATCAATCGCGCTGTGCGGAAGAGAGTGCGAATTCGCTCCAGGCTCTATGCGCGAACACGCACTACGGGAAACCACATCCAATGCCGTGCCGAATTGCCAGCCGGTTGGTAGCTCTACATCCGCCTTCACAGTGATCCGGCTCGTATAAAAGCCGGCTGGATAGAGCACCACCGTGTTCCACTGCAGACCGAGAATTTCCGGCGTGGCGACAATTCGTCCCTGTTCGGCGACTTGCGGCGAAGCGAATTGAAACTCCAGATCGACCCGATCCACGTCGCCGGGCACATCGACATGGAATGCATACATGTTGGTCGGATCACGGCTCCACGGCAAACGCCGGCCACGCGTAGTCATGACCAGACCCGTAAGCAGGTTTACCGGACCGTTGGGTCCATGGGTGCCTGGCAACCATTGGGGATACAGAAGTGTCAAAGGACCCGGTTTCACCGGCATGGACTCGCGAACGATGAACAGCCGCCGATCGAGGTCAGTGAGATCGACGCTCAACGTCAGCGTGCCGGGATAAACAACATCTCGCGGTGCGGGAATTTCCGCCGCATCGGCCATCACCACGCAGTAGAGGCAAAGCAGCGCGGCAGTGATGAAACTCCTTGACTGAAACATTTAACAGCGCCTCCGGGGCCAAAGGTCTTGGGGCGTCATCGGTCGTTTCTCGCACTTGCCGAAAATACGGCCGGCACGCGCTCAGATCATGGTGCGGACGGAGGGTATCCGATAAGCGGGTTTTTCGTCAAACTTATCGGTTAAAAAGACTTCGATTAAGATTGCAACCTGCTGCACCTCGAAATAATCAATAGAGAAAGGGGCTGTCGGCCAGCATGACTCTTGGCCAGGAGGACTCCATGACCGAGCGAGCGATTAGCAGCGTGGCAACTTGATCGCAAGCCACATTGCTCGTATAACCAGCAACCGTGTTTACGGAATCTGTCGATATCGCGACGTGCACCGGAGTTAGGAGAAGATGATGAAACAGCGCTCGATCAATAGAATACACGGATTCATCCTCACCATCGCCGCATGCGTATTTCTGTTCGTGAGTTCGAGTTCAGTCCGCGCCGATCCGATTCCTTCGGGCGGTCAAAGCGAGCACGTCAAAGTGATCGGGTTCTCGGGATTGGGCGGTCGCTATGGCGCCTTCAAAATGGCGCTCAACCGCGCGGCTAGCGGGCGTTGGTATCTCTACATGGGCCATTCCTTCGACCTTGGCTGGAGCATCCTGGACATCACCAACCCTGCCAATCCGAAACTCGTCAAGTTTATCCCGTTTGACGGCCCGAAGGATTGGATCACCTCGCAGGTCACGGTTCATGACAATCTGATGATCACCTCCCTCGACCGCCGCAATCCCGCTGAGGGACCCGACGTGATTTTTTGGGACATCAGCGACCCGGTGAATCCAAAAGAGATCACCCGTTGGGGAACCGGCACCAGAGGCGCGCATAGAAATTCCTATCCCGGCGGGAAATACGCTTACCTCTCCACCAGCTATCCGGGCTTCAGGAATAAAATTCTCGTCATCGTCGATGTCAGCGACCCAGCGCATCCGAAAGAGGTCGGCAAATGGTGGCAGCCTGGCCAGAAAGAAGGTGAAGCTACTAGCGGCCCAATCAACGGTTTCCATGGTCCGGCGAACATCAGCCCCGACGGCAAAATGTTGACCACCGGCTACATGCCCGATGTGATCAATCTCGATATCAGCGATCCGAGCCAGCCAAAGCTGATCGGCAAACTACAAATGACGCCGCCTTTCGCGAGCGTCGGCGCCCAATCGCTGCATACGACATTGCCGCTGTGGGATCGCAAGCTCGTCTATGTAAGCTCGGAAGCGATGGATGAGCGCTGCCGCGACAACGGCATGAACTTCGCCGGCCTGATCGATAACAGCGATCCGACCAAGCCGCGCCTTATCTCCATTTTTCCGCCGCCAGTGCCGCCGAAGAACGCGCCCTATAAAAATTTTTGCGACAAGGGTGGACGCTTTGGGCCGCACAACACCAATCAGGAAATCCATAATTCCGCGGTGCAGCAGCCTGGCAATCTGATCTACATCGCGTATTTCAATGCGGGTCTAAGAATTTTCGACATCAGCGATCCGCAGCTGCCGAAAGAGGTAGGCTATTTCATGCCACCGGAACGGCCGGGGTTGCCTGAACACACAGGTGCTCATGCTTCGACAATCAACTGGAGCGAAGAAGTCGCGGTGGATGCACGCGGGAATATCTATCTCAATGACGACAAATGGGGCACGTTTGTGCTGCGCTACACCGGCAAAGATCCCCAAAAGCAATTAACCAGCTCTACCGCCAAGTGATCTGATCACTGCAATGTTTCATCGAGCATCGGTTGGGGGTGGGGGCCGAGTAAGCTCACGGCTATCTCACATTTGTCGCCACGCTTACTCGAGCAAAAAGGGTCGCGCCACAGTCGCTTGATTCCTACCTACCTCTCTCATTGATTAGCCGTGTGACAAATTCGCCTTCAAGATGGCCGCGATTTGCTGATCGATCTCTGATCAGCTCCTAAGGAAAATGGCAGTGCTCAGGAGATCGGAAGTGGAAATCCGGTATTTCCCGATGCTACCAACTGAAATTAACTTGACGCATATCAATTCTATGTTAGCGTCGGGCTAGAAACTGCATCACTACTCATCGCGACTGTAGGTGCCGTTCCATGGAGAGAGCACGCCGATGAAGCCGTCGAGAATCTTCCTATTATCCAGAATGCCGAGCAATTTTCATTTCGTCGAGCTCGCGCAACTCATAATCCCTACCACATCGCCTCCCGGTTTGAGACGTTCCTATTTTCCAGATCAATAGCAATCTTTAACTGAAGGTGTGCCTCTTCAATCCGCTTAATGAAGCGGAGTCAATATGGGTGCGGGCTATCCCATCATGGCTAGTGCATCGAACCGATCGGCACCATGGTGCCTCAGGGCAAAAAACGAAAGGTCAATTATGCTTAGGAAACAGATAATATTGGTGGTTCTACTATCTCTCATCGCCGGCCCGCTGATGGCTCAGGAGGCCAAGGTTACATCGCTCATGTCGAAAGATCTGAAGGACTTCCCCGGTAAGGAAGGCCTGCTGATCACAGTAGAGTATCCGCCCGGGGCTACAGACCCTATACATCGTCACAATGCACACGCATTTGTATACGTCCTGGAGGGCTCCATCGTCATGCAACTGAAAGGCGGAAAAGAAGTTACATTGACACCAGGACAGACCTTTTATGAAGGCCCGGACGATGTTCATATCGTTGGTCGGAGCGCAAGCAAAACCAAGCCAGCAAAATTCGTTGTGTTCTTGGTCAAGAACAAAGACGCTCCAGTGCTCGTGCCAGTGAAGTAACTGGAGAGCGTCTTTTCCCGCTTGTTCCGAATTACCATTGACGGAGCACTGGAAACACACAGAAGAAACGAGCTGTTATGGTTCAATAAACGTTGGCAACATTCTTACACGGATGCGCCTGGACGTAATGCGAATCCGAAGTGCACTTGAACACTCTCCGAATTGCGGACGACCACAGAAAGGAGCGCATATGAAAATCGTAGTTATCGGTGGCACCGGGTTGATCGGCTCGAAGACCGTCGCCATTCTGCGCCAGGGTGGCCACGAGGTCGTCGCCGCATCGCCCAATACCGGCGTCAACACTGTCACGGGTGAGGGGGTGGCCGAAGCGGTTGCCGGCGCTCAGGTGGTCGTCGACTTGGCGAACGCGCCTTCGTGGGATGACAAGGCGGTGTTGGAATTCTTCGAGACCTCCGGCCGCAACCTTCTCGCGGCGGAGGCCGCAGCCGGCGTTCGGCACCATGTCGCGCTCTCCATCGTCGGAACCGACCGGACGCCCGACAATGGCTATTTCCGCGCCAAGCTCGCCCAAGAGAAACTGATCGAGACCTCCACCATCCCCTACACCATTATCCGCTCGACCCAGTTCATGGAATTCCTCAAGGGCATCGCCGATTCAAGTACGAATGGAAACATAGTCAGGCTTTCGCCCGGCCTGTTCCAGCCCATCGCTGCGGACGACGTTGCTGCCATCGTCGCCGATGTGGCGCTCGCGGCGCCGCGAAACGGCATCGTCGAGATCGCCGGCCCGGAACGAGCACCGTTCAACGAAATCGTTGCCCGCTATTTGAAGGCGCTCAGCGACCCGCGTGAGGTCGTGCGTGACCCGGAGGCCCGATACTTCGGCGGCCGCGTCGAAGAGCGCTCGCTCGTGCCGCTGGGCGAAGCGCGCCTCGGCCGCATCGGTCTCGACGAATGGCTCCGCCGCTCCGTAGCGCAAAGGTAAGTTTGCAGGCAGCGTCGACGAGCAGCTCCGCGTGGCAGTCTACGGCTTGGATAAACAAGCCATTAAGAAAGATTCGCCGCCTGTCCAACGGAGCAAGCGGCGAATATGAGTTTAGCCGATTAGGTTTAGCGCCTGGAAGTCGGCGGGTCCAGGAGGCGGTTGGTAACGGTGCTTCTACGAGTTTAGGTTCACGAGATTGCTCGCGCACGGAGCGGTCTCGAGGAAATCCCAGCTCTTCATCCAGTCGTAGGTCCGTTGCAGTTCATCGGGCGGAATCGGCGCGGGATCGACAAGATAAAGCCGGCTCTCGCGCAGATCGTCGATGGTGAGCTGGCTGATCATCGGATCGCGATCACGATAGTAGTCGATGAAGTAGTGCAGATAGGCGCGCCGGTTCGCCATGATGCGCCGGACGGCCTCGCAGATCGCCCGGTTGAACGCTGTGTAAGTTTCGGCATCGACGCGCTCCGACGCCACGTCGGTACCATGGTGGAAAGCCGAGATGACAATCCGACAGCCCATCTTCTCAGCCAAAGAAATATACGGTTCGGTCAGGGTCGTCGCTTCGATGGTTTTGTCCATGAGCATTTTGAAGCGGTAATTGGAGCCGTTCGGCACGCGGCCGATCTTGATCAATTCGCGGGGAACGAAGCCTTCCAGCATCTGCAAACAGAGATAGTGAGTGCCGCTATAAAAAGGCACGCCGATCTGCACGTTGGCGAATTGCTGCGGCACCTGTACCGGTGAATCGGCACGAACGACGACGCCGGCAAAATTCACCATGGAACGACGGCCCATCTGCCGGCTACTGACATGAGTAGTTTCAACACGCGAGAAATTGCCCCATTCGCAAGCGTTGTAGAGGTCGGCCTGCCCTGTTTCCATCATGCGGCCGTGACTTGTATAGCGCGAGGCGTCCTTGTGATCCGTAATGTGCATCTGCGGGCTTTTGTCCAGACCCTTCTCACGGTCCATCCACTCGATCTGGATGCCTTCCTTCTCGAACAAGCCCTCGTCATAGGCGACGAGCTCGGCCAACCCTTGAAACGGCGCGGTGGTTTCCAATCGCAGTGTCTTCATAGAATCCTCTCCATCGGGGCATTGATAATTTATCATGGCTGGCATTCCAACGTCTGTCAAACGCTGCCGGCGGAGGCAGTCGTGGCGGTCCGATGCCGAACTCCTATTCGCGGATGTTCCTATAGGTTAACTTACCAAGGCCGCGTTTCGCCGATCTTGAAAATCCAGGCGCGCGACGAATCGATGTTGCGACGATGGATTTCAGCGAGCAGACGCTGGGGCGGTTCCTCGGGGGGTTCGTCCGCGAGATCGAAAGTCCCCCAGTGGATGCCGAGCAGCGCGCGGGCATTGAGATCCATGAACGCCTGCACCGCTTCTTCGGGCTTGAGATGCACGAATTTCATCATTTCGGGTGGTAGATAAGCTCCGATGGCGAGCGCAGCGACGTCAAAAGGACCGAGGCGCAGGCCGATTTCCTTGAAGAACGTGAAATATCCCGTATCGCCGGAGAAATAAAACCGCCGCTGGGCACTCAACACCGACCAGGAGCTCCACAGTCGCTGGTTGGCGTCCGTTAACGTTCGTTGGGAGAAATGCTGAGCCGGCACGCAGACAAATTTTAGCCCGCGGTATTCGCGCTCCTGCCACCAATCCATTTCTTCGACTCGCGTCATTCCGTTCTCGGCAAACCATGACTTGAGACCGAGCGGAACCAGAAATAGCGGATCGTGCGCCGCAGCGAGGCGCTTTACCGTATCCAGGTCGAGATGATCGTAGTGATCGTGGGAAATCAAAACCACATGGATGCGCGGCAGATCTTCGAATGCGAGTCCGGGAGGGCTCATGCGGCGCGGCCCGCCCCACGAGACCGGACTCGCCCGTTCACTCCACTGCGGGTCGGTGAGAATATTGACACCGTTGATCTGTACCAACACGGTCGCGTGCCCAATCCAGGTAATGCTCGGATTCATCTCACCGGCCCTCAGGATTGCCCCGTCGTTCGCGCTTCGGGGCGGATGGAAAGTCCTCGGCGCTAATGAAGTTGATAAGAACCGCCGCACAACGAAGCTCCAGCGGGTCCATGCGGAGGGTCGGCGAAAATCCGGATTGACATTGCGAAATCCGCCCACCACATGATGAGCGGGTTGGCCGGGAATCGGCTCGTTACCGACACCCGAACAGGCGATAATTAACACCCAACAAAGTCCGGCAAAGCCCCAGCACCGGCGCATAGTATGGCCCTTATTCAAACAGTTTAATTTCGACGAAAGCTAGTCCGAGCTGATGTGCCAGTGCATCTAGAAAAAAATTTTCGCGTCTCAGGAAAATGAATTTTTGGCCGACAGTTCTTTTCTTCGGGTCGTTTGCAAGTGGACAGCTAGCGAGTGGCCTGCAGGGTGACCTTCGATCGGATTGCTCGGTTGGTGATGAACTTGCGGCGACCGGAAATGGCTCGCCAGTACTCAGCTCACAACCCGAGCTCCTTCTGCGCCTGACGGAGATAGCTTAGATCGATGTATTTTTCCGGCGGCGGCAACGGCCCCTTGATAATACCGTCTTGCGCCTGCACTTCGATGTTGACCTTTAAGCCGCTGAGCGTCACGTCGCCGTTGATCGGGTAAACTTTGTTTTTCGTGTAGTATTCAATCCCGCGCAGCGCATACTTCGATTGCAGGCCAAACTCTTTGGTGACAAATTGCGCCGCCTCGGCCTGATGATCGAAGATCCAGCGCAATGCTTGGATATGGCTCTTGATGAAATTCACCACCGCGCCGCGATTTTTTTCCGCCCAGGATGGATTGATATTGATGTTGTTGAACTGATAGCTGGAAATTACCTCGGTCGTGTCCCCCAGACGGTTGAAGCCTTTATCGATGGCAAAATCGGCAAATGGAATTCCCAGCACCGCTCCCGCGATGGCGTTGGTTTCCAGAGCACTCAAGCGTGCCGGCGTGCCACCGGCAATGATAGAGAGCGAAAAATCTCGCGGGTGCACCAGTCCTTTGCTCTTGAGATATGCCAGCAAGATCGATGTCGCACCCCCGGTAAGGCTCGCCACCCCTAGCCTCTGCCCCTTGAGGTCTTCTATTTTTTTTATATTTTTGGCGCCGATCAGAAGATAAGGCGCCGAGTTGCTCGATCCCGCCGCGACTTTCAGATTGCCGTTGGTTCGTTCGTTCCAGATGATGATGCTATCAGCGTTAATGTTGGCAAAGTGAAGCTCGCCGGCCACGAGGGCCTGAAGCTGGATATCGGCGCGTCCGATATTGACGAGGTCCACGTGGATACCTTCCTTGGCATAGAAGCCGTTTTTCTGCGCGATGAAGAAAGGCAGGTAATTGAAGTCCTTCGATATGTATCCTGCTTTGAGGGTTTGCGCTCCGAGATCGTTCGCCCCAAGCGCTGCGCACGCAAAAACCAGAACGGCGATGAGAAATTTGCTCATGTTGTGCTCCTCTCTCGCAAATAAGCTTGAACGATACGCGGAGGCGCAACCAGCGCTCATCGTTGTCTCAGGCCGGCTTGGCTGCGCCGCGTAGCGCTGATGTGAAAAATCCTACGACGCACAATACAATAGCTGCGACAAAAGTGGTATCGAGGGCCGCGACGAAGCCGACCGGATTTTCCGCCGCGAGCGCCGCGCTTTCATGCCGGCGGCTATGACCGTTTTGTGCAATACGAAAATTGCCGACAAGTTTTAATCATTTCAGGTCAACATTCCTTCAAAGTAGTAGTCTCTCATTTGAGACACGCGCCTAATTTAACGATTATTAAGAGTTTTCAAGCGATTTCGTCATTGGTACAAGGCTTGCCCTTAGTACAAACCGCCACGTACGCGAACAACTCCTGTGGAGAGTAATGATGGCTCCTCTCATTCCGATTACATTGCTAACCTGCCTGCTTCTTACCGGATATGTGTCAGCCCAAGAGAAAGCCACGACTCAAGAGGCTGCGAAAATTGCAGAAAAAGTAAAGCAAAAGGCGGAGCGTTCTGAAAAAGCTGAAGGCAGGCAAAACTTGGTGAAGGATAAAGTTACTGTGAAAAAGCGCGACGATGGTCAGCCAATCATCGAACAACGTGGAGAAGCCTCATACTATGGGCCGGGTTTCCAGGGAAAGAAAACTGCAACTGGAGAAAAATTCGATCAAAACGAGCGAACAGCGGCTCATCCGGCACTACCACTGGGAACAAAGGCAACCGTTACAAACCTGGAAAACGGAAAATCCGTCGACGTCAAAATCAACGATCGCGGTCCGTACGTTAAAGGACGTGATATCGACCTTTCGAAAAGCGCCGCGAAAGATTTGGGCATGACCAAGGAGGGCGTCGCGCCCGTCAAAATCGAAGCCGAGGTCGCTCCCCCCGAAAAAAACACAGAGAAAAAATAGCAACGTCAATGCAAACAGCTTCTCAGCGTGAGCGATTCGCTCTCGCTTCTCTAGATAACGTCGCTATCTCCGCGCATCCTGAGCTGCCGAGGATAGAGCGGCTTCGGTCTTTAAACTCAACGCCTGAAAAGTTTGGCCACCTTCCTCTTGCTTGAGGCTTGTCTGCAATTGTACAAGGAGTGCGCGAAGATTTTCGTGCACTGTTCTTCTCGACGCGCC
>Ga0070670_100004976_pt1 | contig 11178 bp, 10 predicted proteins | sample KBSS63metaG_FD_64665 | JGI IMG/M metagenome (GOLD analysis project Ga0070670, IMG submission 64665) | Switchgrass rhizosphere microbial communities from Kellogg Biological Station, Michigan, USA - KBS S6-3 metaG | ecosystem: Host-associated > Plants > Roots > Rhizosphere > Soil ... | reverse complement strand
GAGGCGGCACTGACCCGCCCCCTCCGGGGGCAGCGAGCGAAGCGAGCGTGGGGGTCGTTTCATCAAGCCGCAATCCGCACGTCGAGCCGGCGTCCGCTCGCCTTGTCGAAGACGAGCGCGCTCTCCGGAGCGAAACCCAGCGGGACGTTGTCGCCTTCGCGATGGCGGGGTTCGGCGCCGGCCTCGAGAAAACGAATGACGCCAAACGCGCTGTCGGCCGTGTAGAGCACCTCACGGCCCATCGGCTCGGCGGCGGTGACACGCGCGGGCGTCCCGCCCTCCCCCACCTGCAGGCTCTCCGGCCGAAGTCCCAGAACGATCGGGCCGCTCGCGGACACCGCCAGCGGGATGCGCGCCTCGTGCACGCTGAGCACGCTGCCGTCGGCGGCGCCGTCGAAGAGATTGATCGGCGGCGAGCCGATGAAGCTCGCGACGAACAGCGTATCGGGACGCTCGTAGAGATCCTCGGCGGCGCCTTCCTGCTCGACGCGGCCGCCGTTCATCACCACCACGCGATCGGCCATCGTCGTCGCCTCGATCTGGTCGTGGGTGACGAGGATCGTCGTCACACCGAGCTCGCGCTGGATGCGGCGGATCTCGGTGCGCATCGTGAGCCGGAGCCCGGCGTCGAGGTTCGACAGCGGTTCGTCGAGCAGCAGCAGATGCGGCCGCTTGACCAGGGCGCGGGCGAGCGCCACGCGCTGCTGCTGGCCGCCGGAGAGCTGGCTCGGCCGCCGGTCGAGCAGGACGTCGACGCGCACGAGCGCGGCAATCTCGCGCGCGCGGCGCTCGGCGTCCGCACGTTCGATCGCCTTGAAGCGCAACGGGAACATGATGTTGTCGAGCACCGACATGTTGGGATAGAGCGCATAGGACTGGAACACGATGCCGACATTGCGGCCGCGCGCTTCGACGTCGTTGACCCGCGCGCCGTCGAACGTGATCTCGCCGCTCGTTGGCTGATAGATTCCCGCGAGCATCATCAGCGTCGTCGTCTTGCCGCAGCCCGACGGGCCCAGCACCGCGACGAACGCGCCATCCTCGATCGCGAGATCGACTCCTGCAACCGCCGCGGTTGCGCCGAGCCATTCCTTGCGCAGGTTCTTCAATTCGACACGGGCCATGATTTACCCCTTGATCCCACCGATCGTCATCTGCGTCAGATACTTCTGGCAGAACACGTAAAGCAGAAGGCTCGGCAGCACGTAGAACACCGCGACGGCCGCGACGATGCCGTAGTCGACGCCCATCACGTCGTCGGCCACCCAGAACAGGTACAGGCTCATCACCCAGTTCGTGTTCTCGATGAGGAACGTCCGGACGAAGATGTATTCCTCCCAGGCACGGATGAACGCGAAGACCGCGACCGCGATCAGCCCCACGCGCACCTGCGGCAGCACGACGAGCCGAAACGCCTGGCGGCGCGTCGCGCCGTCGGTCATCGCGCTCATCTCGATGTCCCAGGGCACGCCGTCGAAGAAGCCCTTCATCACGAAGACGTAGAACGGAAGCTCGATCGCGGCCAGCACCAGCATGACGCCGATGATCGTGTCGAGCAGTCCGATCCAGTACAGCATCAGGAAGATCGGAATGATCAGCGTCATTGCCGGGAACGCGTGGAGCACGAGCAATCCCTGCAGGAACGCGTTGCGCCCGCGGAATGCAAAGCGCGAGATGTAATAGCCGGCCAGCGACGCCACGGTGAGGATGATCACCGTCTGCGAGACCGCCAGCGCGAGCGAATTGAAGAACGCCCTCCAGACCGACGGAAATTGCGCGCCCGACGTTGCCTTCGAGCGCAGCTCCTCGACAAAATCGGCGCGCCACAGGAAACGGAAATTGTTCAGATGCAGCCGTTCGCCGACCAGCGCCACGAGCAGCGTCCCGGTGATCGCGAGCAGGATGAGGCCGGTGGCGAGTCGCAGTCGCCTCGACGCCACCGACATGTGGACGAGGCTGTAGACGAGAACGGCCGGCACGATCACCGCACAGGCCGTCCACAGCACGTCGCTTCCTACGCCACCGGTCCGGGCGGTGAAGGCGATCACGACCATCCAGAAGTACGGCAGGATGATCGGTACGGAGACGACCACGAGGAACGCGAGCAGCGCCGATTGCCCGGTGAACCGCGTGCGCCAGGTGCGGCGCGCAAGCGCCTGCCAATCGGGGCGCGCTGCCGGCGTGCCCACAGCGATCGAGTGCTCGGTCGCCATCAATGCACCTCGATCCGCGGCGGCTGCAGCAGCCGCTTCATGTCCATCAATCGCCACAACGCCAGCGCCGCCACCACGCCAATCACGACCAGGATGAGCGACAGCGCTGCGCCATACGCGTATTCGCCGCTCTCGAACGCACGCCGATACGCATACAGCGAGAAGACCGTGGTGTCGTAGAACGGCCCCCCGCCCGTGATGAGCAGGATGTACTCGAAGCTCACGAGCAGCGAGAGCGACTGGTGGATCGTCATGTACGAGATCGGCCAGCGCAGCGCGGGCAGCGTGACGTGGCGCACGATCGCAAGCGATCCGGCGCCGTCGACGCGGGCCGCGTGGAACAGGTGCTCCGGAATCGAGCGGATCGCCGACGTGAAGATGAGCATGCCGAGCGAGGCGCCGATGAATCCGTTGGCCAGGATGATCACCAGCAGCGGATGGTTGTTGCGCAGATCGATCGGCGGCATGTCGAACACATGGACGACGATCTGGTTGAGCAGCCCGCGTTCGTTCGGGTCGACCACCCACAGCCACAGCAGCGCATAGACGACGGATGGGCTCATCCGGGGAAGCAGCCACACCGCGCGAAAGAAGGCGCCGAGCCGCTGGGGCACCGCGGTGGTGACCAATGCCAGCAGCAGCGCAAAGGTCACGTTGAAGACCCCGAGTGTCGTCACCACGAAGATGAAAGTGATGCCAAGCGCGCCGAGCAGCCGCGTGTCGCGCGTGACCATGCGCTCGAAATTCTCGAGCGTGAACTTGCCGACCGCCAGCGTGCGGCCCATGTCGGTGAACGCGAGGACCACGTCGATGATGACCGGCGCGACAAAGAACACGGCAAGCAGCACCAGCGCCGGCCCGAGGAACAGGGCGAAGTTGATCCGCTGTCGTCGCAGCTGGGCGCGCGCGAAGTCGGGCATGGCGAAGTCGTGGCGGGGCCCGGAAAACGGGAGGCGCTCGACGGAAGCGCCTCCCCGATCTCCCGACGTACCGGCGTTCTAGTTCTTGATGACCACGTCCTTGCCGAGCTCGTTCCCAAGCTCGTCGGCGACGAAATCCGCCGCCGCTTGTGCGGTGAGCCGGCCGGTTTCCACACCCTGGATGCCCTTGAAGATGACCGCGTTGTACTGGCCGATCTTCGGGTGGTTCGGCATGAAGCTCGCGTATTTCAGCATCGGCGTCGCCGCCACCAGCGCCCAGCCTTTATCCACGACCTCCGGCATCGACTGCCCGCCGTAGTTGATGGGCGTGTGGTTCGTCGTCACCGAATGGCGCATGTTGGGAATCGGCTGGCTGGCGAGCGCGACGATGTATGCGGCCAGCTCCTTGTTCTTCGATTTGGCCGACACGGCGTAGGCAATCGGGTGCGACAGATTGGTCGGCTTGCCGCCCTTCTTGCCCGCCGGCGCGTTGATCCAGGTGATCTTGCGCTGGTAGTCGTCCTTGCCTTTCAGGTTCCACGCTTTCGTCTGGTCGGTGACACGCCAGACGCCATGGAAGAAGACCAGCGCCTCTTCCTTGCCAAACGAAGCCTGCTCGATGGCGTCCCACGACATCGACGTGTTGGTCGCGGACAGCGCCTTCTTGTCGACGCAGTACTTCACCCACGTAAAGAAATCCTTGAGCGCGGCCTTGGACGCCTGGAGCTTGGCCGCGTCCTTGTCATACGGCACGAGGCCGAAGCTCTCCATCAGCATCTGGAAATCGGGACCCGCATTGGGCCGGTGCAGGATCCCGTATTTCACGACGCCCTTCTGCACCGCCTGCCCGGCGAGATCGCACAGGTCGTACGCGGTGAATTCACCGGCGTCCACCTTGGCCGGCAATGCGGCGATCTCCTTGTCGGTCTTGCCGAGCTTGCGGAGCTTGTCGTTGTTCAGGAAATACATGCGGACCTCGGAATCCTGCGGCACGCCGTACCGCGCGCCCTTGTAGCTCACCGACTGCCAGAGCGGCACGATGATGTCGCCGTAGAGTTCCGGATTCTTGCTGATGTGATCCTCGAGATTCTGCGCATAGCCCGCTTCCGCGAAAGCGCCGGTCCATTCGTGCGCCAGGACGAAGATATCCGGACCCTTGTCGACCGCGAACGCTTTCAGAAGGTCGAGCGCGTCATCGTCATACCCTTTGGCATTCGTCTCGTTGAGCTCGATCTTGACGCGCTTCTCGCTGCCCGCGGCCGCGAGCATCTTGTTGAGCGTGTCGCCCGCAGCGACGATGTTGCCGGCGCGCAACGGACCGGAGCGATCCGCGCGCGACCACACCTTGATCACCACATCGTCGGCCAACGCCGATGCCGTGGCCGCGCAGAGCAGCAAGCCGGCAACCATTCCCGAGCGTGCATGTTTCCAGTTCATGACGATCCCTCCTGTTGGGCGCGGTCTTTCGCCGCGCTGGTGAACTACGAAGCGTTACGATGAAGTCGCATTTCCATGGTTCGCTAGCGGCCGGTCGCAGCCAGTCCCTCGGTTGCCGAAGTTGCGTGCCCGTCCACGATACGCCGCAGGACTGCGGGCGTGTTGGTACAGATGGCGTCGGGATGAAGCGCGACCAGCGCCCGCAATTCGCTTTCACGCTCCTCATGCCAAAGCGTGATGGCGAGGCGGGCACGGCGCAGCAGCGCGATCGCGCTCGCGTCGAGCAGCCGATGCGGATGCGGCGAGCGGTTTTCCCAGCACGGATGCACGCCGTCCGCGTGGTAGGCCACCGCGAGCCGCACGAGGTCCTCCGGTGCGACCACGCTGCCCATCATCAGCGACGTCTGGATCGCCGGGGTTCGGGCCTTCACCGCTGCCAGCGCCGGTCCGTGGAAACCGCCGACGACGATCCGGTCGCGCCACGGGCTCGCGGCGACCATTTCGCCGACCGCGACCGCGCACGCCGGATCCTTGACCTCCACCAGCAGCCCGATCCCCTCCTGTCGCGTCCAGTCGAGCAGCTCGGAGAGGCGGATAACACCCGCGTCCGCCGCTGCGATCTCCGCGGCCGAGCACTCGACAACCAGGCGATTTCCCAGGGTCAGATCGTGGCGGATCACCAATGCGCCTTCACGCGTGCGCTGAACGTCGCATTCGATCGCGTCGGCGCCGTCGGCCAGCGCGGCCTCGAATGCAGCCCAGCTGTTCTCCGCGTGCGCGTCGCTGCTGCCGCGGTGCGCGACGACTTGCGGCGTGGTCATTGCGAACCTCTCACGGTCTGGCGCACCACCAACGTCGCCGGCAGCGTGACGACGCCGTGCGGCGATTTCGGTTTCGCGGCGCGCTGCCGGATGACCCGCATCACGGCGTCGGTGAGCAGCCGGACCGGCTGCCGGAACGTGGTGAGTTGATACGCGCTCCACCCGGCCTGCGGAATGTCGTCGAAGCCGATCACCGACAGATCGTCCGGCACGCGCCTGCCGCGATCGAGACGCGCCGCGTCGAGGAACCCCAGCGCGATGAGATCGGTGACGCAGAACGCACCGTCGAGCGCATCGTCGGCGAGCATCGCCAGCCCGGCCGCGCGCCCCGTCGCATAGTCGGTGGGGCCTTCCCGCCAGATGCGAACGGGAACGCCCGCCTCCGCGGCACGGTCGCGGAAGGCATCGAGGCGGCCGAGGACGCTCGCGGTTTGCGCGCCGCTCGCGACGACGGCAAGCCGACGGCATCCGGCAGCAAGAAGGTGGTCCGCGGCGGCGCGGCCGCCGCCCGCATGGTCGGTCACGACGGTATCGACGGCGAAGCCGGGCATCGGCTTGTTGACGAGAATCACCGGCACGCCGTTGCCCAGGCAATCCTTGACGATACGCGAAGGCGGCATGCCGTTCATCACGACGATCGCGCCGACGCGATATTCGAGCACGCGCTCGATCAAAGCGCCCATGTCGCGCTCGGCATTCGCCGCATTGAGCAGCATGCACTGGAAGCCTTCTGCGAGGAGCGCCTCGGAGAGTGTCGCCAGACATTCGGCGTGGAAGGGCTGCTGCAGCTCCGTGCCGACGAGGCCGACGATATTGGACCGCGCATTGATGAGGCCCTGGGCGAGCCGGTTGACGCGATAGCCGAGCCGTCCGGCGGCGTCGAGAACACGTGCGCGGGCCTCGCTCGACACGCTCGCACCCGGCGTGAACGTGCGCGACACCGCGGAACGCGACACGCCGGCGCGCTCCGCGACGTCAGCGGCGGTGACGAACGAACGGCGAGAACGCTCCTGACTCATTCAGCGGCCCTGACGCCTAGCCTGCACACGTGTGCAGACAGCGTATCCGATTCTGCACACGTGTGCAAACCTTGGGCAAGTTGGGGGGATATTTCAGGCGATCGGGCCCACGGCCGCGACCCACAGGTCCCAGGCCCGGCGCATCACCGCATCGTTGGTGCGCGCGGCGAGCAGCGCCTCTTCGTCGTTCAGGAACACCGGGTCGCCGAGGCCATGCGCCTGCATCTGCAGCCGCGCATTCATTTCGGTGTAGATCGCCCGATAGATGACCTGTTCCACCGAATTGCCGACGACGGTCGACCCATGCCCGCGCATCAGCACGACCGTGCGGTCGCCGAGCGAGCGGGCCAGCGCCGCGCCGAGAAGCGCGTCGCGCACCAGCATGTCGGTGTTGCCGCCGGTTTCCCGGATCTCGAAGATTGCCGACGCGGTGCCGATGAAGCCGCACATGTGATACAGCGGACGCAGTGGCTGCCGCGTCGCGCCGAACGGAATCACGCTGGGCGAGTGGCTGTGCACGATGGCATGCACGTCGGCGCGCGCGCGATAGATTTCGCTGTGAATGAAGCGCTCGAGATACGGCGCCCTGGTGTCGCCGTCGACCGCGTTGCCGTCGAAGTCGAAGCGCATGATGTCGGCACGCGTCACTTGCGCCGGGGCCAAACTGCGCGACAGCAGGAAGCGGTCGGGCGCTTGCGCATCGCGCACGCTGACATGGCCGAACCCGTCGACGACTTGCTGCTGCGCGAGAATCCGGTTGGCAACGACGAGCTTGTCGACGAGCTGCGGGTCGGCGGCGATCGGCGGCATCGGTACTCCCAGGTCACAAACTGATGTCAGGCGAGCGTTTCCTCGCGCCACAGGCCAAGCACCTTCTGCACCGGCCGGTCGGAAAAGCTGAACAGCACCGAGTCTTCCGCCGCTTCATGCCGCACGCTCACCCACGACGGAACCACGAAGATATCGCGCGGCCCCCATTCAAAGGTCTTGTCGCCGACCACGCTGCGGCCTTTCCCTTCGGCGACGCAAAACACCGTGCCGTCGGTCGATCGATAGCGATCGCCGCTGAAGCCGGCCGGCAGCCATTGGATGAACGTGCCGATCGTGGGCATCGGATAACCACCGGTCGCCGGATTGACGTATTGCATCTTGACGCCGTGCGCCGGATGCAATGGCCCGTGCCGGTGCAGTCTTTCCAGCGCCTCGCGGCTTCGTGCATACGGATACACGAAGAGCGGCGAGTTGAGCGACGGCGCCGTGTATTCGATTGGCACGAGGTTCGCCCCGTAGCGCGCGAGCGCGTCGCCTTCCGGCCGGGTCTCGGCCTGCGTGCTTTCCGGATAGCGTTCGGCAAAGCTCGCATCGAGCATTCGCACCAGCGGAATATCGAGCCCATCCATCCAGATGACCGGCTCGCTGCCCGGATTGCCGTGGTCGTGCCACGACCACGACGGCGTGATGATGAAGTCGCCCGGATGCATCGTGACGCGCTCGCCATCGACCGCCGTGTACGCGCCTTCGCCGTCGACCAGGAAACGCAGCGCCGATTGCTTGTGCCGGTGCGCGGGCGCGATTTCTCCCGGCAGGATCATCTGCAGCCCGCAGAACAGCGTGCGCGTGATCGACGACGCACCGCGCATCCCCGGATTCTCCAGCACGAGCACGCGCCGCTCCGCCTCCTGCGCGGTGATCAGGGATCCCGCTTCCAGCAGCAATTCCTTGACGCGCGCGAACTTCCACATGGCCGGAACGCACGGCGATTGGGGTTCCCGCAGCACGAGGTCGCCCAGCACCTCCCACAGCGGCGTCAGGTGGTCCTTGTCGATCCGCGCATAGAAGGCGGCGCGTTCGGGGGAGGTTGGGGGACGTTCGATCTTCATGCGGATTCCTCCAGGCGCACGGCGGGGGCGAAGCTATTGTGCCATCGCCGCGGCGGTGTCAAACGGTAATTCCGTCGTAGAGCCAGGCCATGCCTTCGCCGGGTTTCTTGCCGGGCACGGGCTTCAGCAGCTCGTTGCGCAATTCGGCCCGCACGCCCTCGGCGTGGTAGAAATCGCCATAAAGGCGCGCATAGAGCTGGACGCGGGCCGTCCGCAGGTAACGCGCTTCGTTGTAGGCGCGGAACGCCGCGGCGTAGTCGTCGCCGGCGGCCGCGACATGATGCGCGAGCACGACCGCATCCTCGAACGCCATGCCGGCGCCTTGCGCGAGGTATTGCAGCATAGGATGCGCGGCATCGCCGACCAGCGTCGCGCGGCCCTGCGTCCAGCTCCTCACCGGCTCGCGGTCGCACAGCACCCACATCTTCCACTGGTTGATCTTCGCGAGCAGGAGCTTGACCGTCGGATGCGCGTTCTTGAAGCGAAGATCGAGCTCCTCGGTGTCGCCGAAGACGTTCCAGCCCTCTTCGTAGCGGTCGCTGTGAAAGACCGCGACGAGATTGAACAGTTCGCCGCGCCGCAGCGGATAGTGGACGAGGTGCGTCTTGGGGCCGGCCCACAGCACGACCGAGCTCGGCCGGTACTCCTCTTCCACCTCGCCAATCGGCAGCACCGCACGATAGGCGATGTGTCCCGAGACGCGCGGCTTGCCGTCGCCGACGATGCGCTCGCGCAATTTCGACCACAGGCCGTCGGCGCCGATCAGCGCGCAGCCCTCGATGGTCTCGCCATCAGCGGTGGTGACGATGACGCGATCGGCACCGTCGACAAAGTCGGTGACCTTCTTGCCGGTGCGCAGCGTGATCAGGTCCGAGGTTCGGCATGCCGCCAGCAGCACGTGCAGCAGATCGACGCGATAGATCACGCCGTACGGATAACGATAGCGCGCGCGGAATTCAGCGCTCCCCACGGGCACGCGCGTGATCTCGTTCCCGGTGAGGCCGTCCTTCATGACCAGGCTCTCGGGAAAGAAGGCGATGTCGGTGATCGCCTCGGTCAGTCCGAGCACCTCGAACATCCTGAAGACGTTGGTGCCGATCTGGATGCCGGCGCCGACCTCGGCGAAGTCCGCGTTCTGCTCGAGCACGCAACTGGCGCGCCCTTTCCGCGCGAGCGCGAGCGCGGTCGCCAGCCCGCCGATGCCGCCACCGGCGATGACGATCGGACGCTCTGTATGCTTGCCGGCCATGATTGCTCGTTACGTTCGAACTCAACCGTCGAGCCGCACATTCACGTTCTTGGTCTGCGTGAATTCGAACAGCTCGTCGATCGATTCCTCGCGGCCGATGCCGGACTGCTTGTAGCCGCCGAATGGCGCGCCCAGGAAATGCATGCTGGCGTTGTTGATCCACACGAAGCCTGCCTGCACGCGACTTGCCGCGCGATGCGCGGTCACCAGATCGCGGGTCCAGATGGACGCAGTCAACCCGTAGTCGACACCGTTGACCTGGTGGAACAGCTCGTCCTCGTCGGTCCACTTGAAGACCGCCAGCACCGGGCCGAAGATTTCCTCGCGCGCGATGCGCATCGCCGGCGTAACGTCGGCGAACACCGTCGGCTCGATGAAGAACCCCTTGGCCAGCTTGGGATCGGCGGGCCGCTTGCCGCCCGTCACCAGCCGCGCGCCTTCCGCGCGGGCAGACTCGATGTAACCCATGACCTTCTCGAATTGCGCGCGGCTGACCAGCGGGCCCATCGTCGTGGCCCAGTCGGTGGGGATGCCCGGCACGTGGCGTTGCGCAATCAATTGCGAGACATTTTCCAGCACCGCATCGTGGATCGACGCATGCAGGAAAACGCGGCTGGTCGACCCGCACGACTGCCCCGCCCAGGTGAAGTTCATCCCGCGCACGACGCCGTCGGCGACTTTGGCGACATCGGCATCGGGATACGCGATGAGCGCGTTCTTGCCGCCCAGTTCCAGCAGCACCGGCTTCAACGTGTCGGCAGCAGCGCGCATGATCGCGCGACCCGTCGGCACGCTGCCGATCAGCGTCACCTTCCGCACCAATGGATGCGTGCCGAGCGCCTGGCCGCACACCTTGCCTCCCGCGAGCACGTTCAATACGCCCGGCGGGAAGACGCCGCCAATCAGCTCGGCCATTCTCAGCGCCGACAACGGCGCCTGCTCGGCCGCCTTGACGATGACCGTGTTGCCGGCGGCCAGCGGCGCGCCGATCTTCACCGCCGCGAACATCAGCGGGTGGTTGTACGCGACGATCCGCGCGACCACGCCGAGCGGCTCGCGCAGCGTGTAGTTGAGATTGCCGGGACCCATCGGAATGGTCGAGCCCTTGATCTCCGTGGTCAGCCCGGCGAAATACTCGATCCCGGTCGCCGCGACGCGCGCGTCCGCCACCATCTCCGCCACGGGATTGCCGGTGTTCAGCGCGTCGAGCATCGCGAGCTCTTCCGCGTGCTCGCGCAGAATTTTCGCCGCCGCGCGCAGGATATCGCCGCGCTGCAGCGGCTTCATCGCGCGCCAGCCGTCGAATGCGTGATGCGCGGCGAGAATCGCCGCCTCGGCATCCTCGACGCCCGCGTCGGCCGCGCGCGCGAGCGGCTCGTCGAGCGCCGGATTGATGGTGTCAACGTAGCGGCCCGACTTCGGCGCGTGCCATGCGCCGCCGTAGAAAAGATCGAGGTGCTTGGGCAGCACCTGCGCAGGACTCAAGTCACGGTGCGGTGCGACGGAAGCGGTGGCCATTGGGGGCTTTGGGATACTTTACGACGCATTTGCGAATTGGATGACAGCGTCCAAAGGACTCCGTCGTTCCCGCGAAGGCGGGAACCTAGCGTCTTTTGCTGAACGACGCTGGGTCCTTAGC
>Ga0070670_100004973_pt1 | contig 11180 bp, 8 predicted proteins | sample KBSS63metaG_FD_64665 | JGI IMG/M metagenome (GOLD analysis project Ga0070670, IMG submission 64665) | Switchgrass rhizosphere microbial communities from Kellogg Biological Station, Michigan, USA - KBS S6-3 metaG | ecosystem: Host-associated > Plants > Roots > Rhizosphere > Soil ... | reverse complement strand
AGCACGCGGAATCCCTTGTTCTGCAGGTACAGGACGATGAGGACGTCCAGCGCCGTGATTCCCACTCCCCACGCGATCGGAATTCCGAACAGCAGGTTCAGCGCGATCGCGGTACCGATGACCTCCGCGAGATCGCACGCTGCTATCGCGATCTCGCAGAGCACCCACAAGCCGAAGTTGACGCGAGGCGAGTAATGATCTCGGCATGCCTGGGCCAGGTCACGTCCCGATACGATGCCCAGCTTCGAGGCCAGCCCCTGAAGCAGAACGGCCATCAGATTCGAGATGAGAATGACGCTGAGCAGCGTGTAGCCGAACTGTGATCCGCCGGCCAGATCGGTGGCCCAATTGCCGGGGTCCATGTAGCCCACCGCGACCAGATAACCCGGCCCCGCAAAGGCCAGGACCTTTCTCCACCACGTCGAGCCGGTGATCGGGACAGTTCGGTAAACGTCGGCGAGGCTTGGCGTAACGCGAGAGAGTCGCCAGCCGGCGTCTTCCGCGCGGGTGACCGGCCTCGGGCTCGGTGCTTCCGGTTCGGGGGGGACTAGTCGCGGTGCTGACATGGAACAGGAGAGCGGGGCGCGCGAGCGCCCGGAGGAAGTTGGTTGATAGGAAATATCTTTTTAGGACAGGCTAACATAGGGCCGTGCGACCATTCCGGCAAGAGCAGTCGGCGGCTTCTAGTTTCGCTCCCGATTCCCTATTCCCGATTCCCGACCAGTGCCTGCAGGTTTCGCAGGATTCGCTCCGTCATTCCCCACACGATGTGCCCGCCGAGCAGATAGCTGGGAACTCGCCAGGTCGCGCCGCGCGCGCTGACCTCGGATTCGACGGTGAGCGACGGGTCTTCGAGCGAGGCGAGCGCAACCCAGAACGCCACCGCGACCTCGTCGCTGGTTTCGATGGTCACGTCGGGGCGCACGATGGCGACGAACGGCGTCACGATGATCGGCGGGAGCGTCGGCGTGCGCGGGCGAAGCTCATCGAGCATGCCCAACACGACTCCGTCGCGCGTGACGTCGATCCCCGTCTCTTCTCGTGTCTCCCGAATGGCCGTGTCCTGCAGCGTGACGTCGGAAGGGTCACGGCGCCCACCCGGCAGCGCCACGTGGCCGCTCCACGGGTCGTCCGCGCGCTCTGAGCGCTTGATCAGCAGCAATTCGACGACGTCGTCCGCTGTGCGACGAAGGACGATGGCCACGGCGGCCCGCCGGGGAGCGCCATCGTCCGGTGCGAGGATCGGCGGCCGCGTCGCCAGCGCGTGGCTGAGCCGCCGAAACGTCGGATGGTCGACGAGCGTGTTCGCGTCACCCGCCACGGCTAATCCTCGACCGGGCCCCCGATCGCGATCCACGCGCCGAATCCATCCGCCATCGACGAGACGTTCTCGTACCCCATCTGCTGCAACGTGTCGGCCGCGAGCGCCGACCGGTTGCCGCGCGCGCAGTAGATGACGATCGCTTCCTCACGGCCCGCTCGCGCCTCGATGTTCGACTCCAGGTTGCCGCGCGGAATGTGCATGGCGTTAGGCAGGTGACCGAGATTCCACTCGTTCGGCTCCCGTACATCCAGGTAGATCACCGCCGCATTCCTCTCCAGCATCGCGAGCACTTCGCGTGGCGTGTGTTCGCGGATCCGCTGCTTCGCCTCGTTCACGAGGTCAGTCCCGGTCTTGTAGGGCATCGGTCGTTCAATCAGGCGATCGTTAGAAAAGGGTGAACGGCGAGCGTGCGCCGGTCGGCATCGAGCGTTGCCAGGGCACCGAGCGGCAGCGTCCACTGATCGTCGATGTGGCCAATGGGTGCGCCAATGATCGCGGGGACATCGAGCACCGCGGCAATTTCACCAACGACGTCGTCGAGGCCTCGCGCGCCGTCATCGGCGGACTCGGGACAGTTGGTGCACGTGCCGAACACGATGCCGCGGACGCCGTCGAGCATGCCGGCGAGCAGCAGCTGCCGCATCATCCGATCGATGCGATACACTGGCTCATCGATGTCTTCGAGCACCAGGATCGCATCAAAAAGTCGAGGCGCGAACGGAGTGCCAGCGAGCGCGCTCAACAGCGCGAGGTTGCCCCCAGCGAGTGCTCCGTGCGCCATGCCGGCGTGAAGGATCTTCGCGACCTCCGCGGTGCCGCACGAATCACCGCCATGCTGCAGCGCACACGCCAGCGAGCGTCGCGAAAACGGTGAAAGCTCGGCACGCGCCGTCGGTCCGTGATACGTCACGAGCTCGCTGCGGAGCGCGAACGCGGCGTGCAGCGCGGTGATGTCCGAATAGCCAATGATCGCCTTCGGTCGTCGCGCAGCGGCCGCGTAATCGATCGACTCGAGGATCCGCATCGCACCGTAGCCGCCGCGCAGACACCAAATGGCATCGATGGTGTCATCGCGAAGCGCACCGTTGAGGTCCGCCGCTCGGAGATGGTCAGGCCCTGCGAAGTAGCCCTCGCGAGCGAGCACGTGCTCGCCCACGACGGGTTCCCACCCGAACGATCGGACGTTGTCGATCGCACGCGCGAGGTCGCTTTCGTTCCGCAGCGGACCCGCTGGCGCGACGAGTGCCACTCGCGCCCCCTCGCTCAGCAGTGGCGGTCGTCGCGCACTCGAGGCTCGAGGCTGTTCGTGATTCACATCACACCATGGCACATGCGTTGCCCCACTCAATGCCGCAGAGTGTAGCGGACTATTCCGCTGCACGCTCGAGCAGTCAAAATATGCTGGAGGGTAGACGCATGGCGGACCAGAACAGGAATCGTGAGTCGAGCGGCGACGAGATGGATCGCGACTCAGGCATGCAGAGCAAGTCGGGGTCGCAGGGCGGATCGTCGGGCGGCTCATCCGGTAGCTCGGGAGGTGGGTCGTCGCACGGAAGCTCGGGTGGCCAAGGTGGCTCCGGAGGCTCGCGGTCGGGAGGCATGGGCGACGAAGATGAGCTCACGGGCGGCACGGGCGGGGCGGGACGCTCTGGCTCGTCAGGCGGTAGCGGCTCCTCAGGAGGTAGCTCTTCGGGGAGTGGCTCTTCTGGTAGTACCAACACCGGCTCGCGCACGGGTGGCCAGAACACGGGCGGCTCGTCAGGCGGTAGCGGCGGCATGAGCGGCACGGGCGGTGGCAGTGGCAGCGGCGGCGGCATGGGTGGCTCGAGCGGCGGCGGCAGCGGCGGCAGCGGCGGCAGCGGCGGCAGTGGCAGCAGCGGCGGCGGACGAGGCGGCAGCGGTGGCGGAACTGGGGGCAGTGGCGGCGGGACGGGTGGCTCCGGCGGCTCGGGCAGTTCGGGTGGCTCCGGCGGCTCTCGCGGCGGATCGTCGGGTGGCTCCGGCAGCTCAGGTGGCTCGTCAGGCGGGTCTTCCGGCAATCGCTGATCCGTACGGTTTGAGCACGTTGAAATGGGCGGCCCAGGCGGGTCGCCCTTTTCACGTTCTGCCCTACATTAGCTGCGCATGTCCCTGACCACGCGCGTGCTCATCGCACTCGTCGTCGGCGTCGCTGCGGGGGTCGCCATCGCCAGCAGCGGCTCCCCGATGTTGGCGCGCGGAGCGATGGCGATCGAGCCACTTGGTACGCTCTGGATCAACGCGATCCGGATGACCGTCATCCCGCTCGTCGTCGGCAGCTTGATCGTCGGCATAACGAGCGCGCCGAACGCCAGCGCCATCGGCCGCGTTGGGCGCGGGGCGATCGTGTTCTTCATCGTCACACTGTTCGTGGGCGCTGGGTACGCGGCGTTGATTGCGCCAGTGCTCATCGACCGCATTCCCCTCGATCCGGCCGCCATCGCATCGATGCAGGCGAGCGCGAAGACTGCGAGCGGCGGCGTCGCGCAGAGCGCGAACAACATTCCGACGTTCACTCGCTGGCTGGTCGACCTCGTTCCCGCGAACCCGATCAAGGCCGCCGCCGATGGGGCGCTCCTGCCCATCATCGTCTTCACCCTGCTGCTCGGTCTCGCGCTGTTGACGCTGCCCGCCGAACGACGAGACCCGGTCGTCGCGTTCTTCCAGGGGCTCGGTGATGCAGCGCTGGCGGTGGTCCGCTGGGTGCTGCAGCTCGCGCCCATCGGTGTGTTCGCGCTCGCGCTGCCGCTGGCAACCCGCATGGGAGCATCCGCCGCTGGAGCACTCGCCGGCTTCGTGGCTGTGGTCATTTTCATCACGGTGTCGTTCTGCGTCGTTATCCTCTATCCGATCGCGGTCATTGGCGGACGCATCCCGTTGGCGCAGTTCGCGAAGGCCATTCTGCAATCGCAAGCCGTGGCGTTCAGCTCGCGCTCTTCGCTGGCCGCATTGCCCGCGATGATCGAGAGTGCACGCACGCGCCTCGGGCTGCCGGCCGAGATCTCGGGTTTCTTCCTGCCGCTCGCGGCGTCGACGTACCGGGTCGCGGGCGCCGTCGCACAGCCCACCGCCGTGCTGTTCATCGCGCGGCTCTACGGCATCGAGTTGACCGCAACGCAGATGCTGTCAGTCGTGCTCACAGTTGTACCCACGACGTTCAGCGTGCCTGGCATCCCCGCGGGATCGATCATCGTCATGGTCCCGATCCTCATGGGAGCTGGCCTTCCAGCAGAGGGCATCGGCGTGCTACTCGGGATCGACGCGATCACCGACATGTTCCGCACGGCGGCGAACGTCACGGGCGACATGGCTGGCGCTGTGGTACTCGGACGACGGGAGCGCGCGACCGCTGCCGTCGCGCTGCAACCGGCGAGCGAGCCCGCGCCCTGACGCGCATACGACGCCACCGGCCGCGTCCCACGCCGTGAACGATCTCGCGCTCGCGACCCTGGTGGCGTCGCCGTGGATTCTCGTCCCACTCGCGACGATCTGGCGCATTCGCCATTCGCGTGAGCTGTCGGATGACACTGCGAGCGTTTCGCCTGGCAGCCCGCTTGTCTCGGTGGTAGTTCCTGCCCGCGACGAGCGCCGCAACATTGCATCGTGCGTGCAGTCGATCCTGGCGGGCAGGTACCGGAATACCGAAGTCGTGGTCGTCGACGATCGGTCCACCGACGGCACGGCGGACGTCGTGCGAGGGATCGCACGTGGCGACGAACGCCTAACGCTGATCGAGAACCCGCCGCTGCCGGACGGGTGGTTCGGCAAGCCGTGGGCGTGTGCGACCGGTGCCACGTCAGCCCGCGGTGACTTCATCTGCTTCACCGACGCGGACGCGCGCCATGGACCGGATCTCGTCGCGCGCGCCGTGAATGCCATGAACGCCCGGCGGCTCGACATGCTCTCTGTGGCGGGACACCAGGAGCTCGGCAGCTTCTGGGAGCGCGTCGTCCAGCCGCACGTGTTCTGGATGATCGCGTCACGCTACGGTGGAACCGAGACGGTCAACCGCTCGAAGCGCGCCAAGGACAAGATCGCGAATGGACAGTGCATCTTCGTGCGGCGATCGGCTTACGCGTCGATCGGCGGGCATGAAGCGGTGCGTGATCAGGTGGCGGAGGACGTCGCGCTCGCACAGCGCCTCTTCGCGGCGGGCAAGCGCACCGAGCTCATTCTCGGCCGCGACGAGCTGACAACGCGCATGTACACCTCGCTGCGCGAGATCATGGCGGGGTGGCGCAAGAACATCTTCGCGGGCGGGCGCGAGGCGATGCCGGGCGGGCGCATCGGGCAGGCGATATTCCCCGCCCTGCTGCTCTTGTCCCCGCTCCTGACGCTCCTGCCGCCTGGTGCCCTCCTGGTCCAGGCGTTCGCCGGCGGACCAGGCTGGCTCCTGCTGGCGTGGGCCATCGCGCTCGCGGCCCAGGTGACCACCTGGGCCGCGGTCTACCGCTGGATGGGCGCGCCGGTGCGGTTCGCCGCGCTGTTCCCGTTAGGCGCCATCGTCGTCGCCATCGTCGCGATCCAGGCAATCGCCCGAGGCTCGCGCGTGGAGTGGAAGGGTCGCGCCTACCTCACGAGCTCGCACGTCCCGCACAGGGCTCGATGAGCTCGCGCTTCACCTGACGCTGGTCGCCGATCACGTGGTAGAAATCTTCGATGTAGTCCATGGCGCGGCGGCGGTACCCGTCGTCGAGCGGCAGCCTGGTGTACAGCGCCTTGATGTCCTGCCGGTGCTCGTTGTATTTGGCGAGCACCGGTGCCAGGTCGTTGGGCGTTAGGCACGGACCCCGGTATAAGCGATCCTGTACCGTCGGAATGCCGAGCCGCGGATCCGGCTTCGCGTAGCGCGAGTAGACCACGCCGGACCAGTCGAAGTCATACGGGACCGGCACGTAGCGATCGCCGGTGATGACGAGCCGGATGTTGTGCAGCGAGTACAGCGACCAGTCCGTGTTGCCGAGGTAGTAGGCGAACACGCTGATCGTCGCCGTCTGCTGCGGATCCATGTCCGCAAACGTTCCGCCGCGAACGGTGAAGATTCGCCCACCGTTCCGCTTGGCCATGTCGCCCTCATCTTCGATGAGCAGGCCGTACTTCGTCACCGCGTCTTTTTCATCGCCCGACTGCACGTAGGTCACCTTCGCCAGGCGCGCCTTGTAGCTCCAGTCCGTCAGCATGTTCAGCGTCTCGTACGCCGCATACTCACGCACTGGAATCTCCGCGTATTCCTTGTCCTTCTGGTTGCAGTGCGTGCCGAGCTTGAGCGATTTCTGCCCGCCGAACGGCGTCCCTTTCTTCCCGCTGTCCGAGAAGATCAGCCGGATCGGCGGGAAGTTGCAGACGTCGGAGCGCAGCCGGAAATGGCCGCGCGGCGCGATCTCGATCGGGATCGCTACGGCGGTGCCTGACGAGTCCTTCACCGTCAGGGTCGCCTTCTGTGCCTTGACGTTCAGCGTGTCGCGGCTCTTGAACGTCGCCTTGAAGTCCGCCGTGAGCGTGAACTCGAGAGGCTCGTCCGAACCGAACAGGCGCTCGGTCCGCCGCGTGGCGGCGTCTTTTTCTTCGGCCGTCACGGGATCGGTCTTGTTCTTCTTCGTCTTCTCCCCTTTCGCGTCACCGCCGCCTTTGTCGCCCTTCGAAGCCGGCGCCTGGGCGAACGACACGGCGCTCACACACGCGAGCGCAACCACCGTCAGCAATTTCGAGTATCGCATGGGAATTTTCCTCGCAGGGCCTCGGCTACTCCTCTTCCGTCTCGACGACTTCGACACCGACCACGTACGGCGCGCCCTTCTGGCGCACCGCCTCCGCAATGCTTTGCCGGCTGTAGCCTTTGCGCAGCCGGAGGTCGTACTCGACCGATGTTCCGATCTCGTTGGTCGAAGCCCCGCGATAGCGCCATCGCTTCGCTTCGGTTTCCAATAGCGGGTCGATCGCAGCGCGGAGCGATATCTGATCGGTCGTGAGAATCCGGATCATCGAATCGAACCGCTGCCCGGCACCAGCGCTCTCTCCCGTCATATCCGCTCGGCGTTTCCGTAGCCTGTCCTCGAGCGCATCGAGTTGCGCCGGGGCAAGCGCTTCCAGGACTTCGTGGTCGAGTCGCGCCACGAACTGCGACGTGCGGTTCGCAATCTGCAGCGCTCGTTCGAGCTGACGCTTCGCCCGTACGCCTTCGAGCGAGGGCGGCAGCCGCGCGAAGTCGGTCGTCCAGAGAATCAGCACCGCGGCGTTGAACAGCACCGACAGCACTAAGGCATACTCGAGCTGCACACCGCAGGCGAGTCCGAGCGCAGTCGAGAGAAAGATAAACACCGCGTCCTTGCTGTCCTCGAGGTTCGTCCGGAACCGCACCGCAGCGACGATGCCCGCGAGACTGAATGCGAGGGCCACACTGTTCTTCACCAGCACGACCACGCCAGCGACGACGACGGGCATGAGCACCAGTGCCTGCACGTCCGACGCGCGGTACCCCTTTCGCTGGCGCGTATGCATGTAGACCCACGCGACAGGCAGCGCGAGCAGAAACGCGGTCGACACCGCGATCACGATCAGAATGAGCGGCTCCGCGGACGGCGCGGTGACGTTGGAGAACGGTCCTCCACTCGTGTCGATCTTGAGGCCCGCGGGATTGCCGTTGCGAAACGCGACGAGCGGCGACAGCGCCGCAACGGTTTGCGCGCGCATCGCATCGGGCATGATCGCCCACGTCCCTGCCAGAAACGCCGCAAGCCCCACGTAATACAGAACAACGCGCGCAACGAGATTGTGCGCGACGCCTTGCAACCCTCCACGGCCGTTATCGGGCATCAATAGGCTCTCAGTACGTGACGACGCACCGCGCCAGGGTAGACGCGGCAGCGACGCCGACAGGGATCGAGAAGACCGGGGATTCTCACGTTTGCAGCGGTACGATCATAATGCGTTGCCCCTCCGCTGGCGACATTTGATTACGCCCGCGTCGGAGCGATGGCAGACAGTGGCACGCCCGGCGGCATCCTGCGCGCGTGCCAACCCTCCGAGCCGCCGCCGTTCTTCTTGCCGCCGCGACTGACATCGCCGCGCTCGGCGCTATCGCCACCACGGTCGGCTGCGCCGGATCGCCGGGACCGCTCGACGCCACGGCGCGAACCGCCCTCGGACTTCCGGACGACTGCCACCAAGCATGGGTTGCACGTGGCCCCGGAACGCTGCGCGCTCTGCTGCTGGACATCGGCGGATCCAGGCCATTGCGCGAGGTCATCTCCAACGTCGCTCGGCGGTTGTCCACCCGCGCGCCGCATCTCCTCTGGCTTGCGGTAGCCTGCCGGCAGTCAACGACCGAGGTCGCTATAGCGGCGTGGTCACCCGGACAATCGGGACCTCGGGTGAGCGCGTTGATCGTCGACCGCATGCAGATCGTCGATAGCGACGCCGAGACACTCTGTGCGCTCTCGGCAGCCATGGAGTCGGTGGATGTGCTGACACACACGCGCTGGGTGACGATCCTCGGCCGTGAGTCAGTGACCCGGCGGTTCTACCGAACGCTGGAGCAAGTCGTCAGCACCCTCGCTGTCGAAGCACGAGGGAACGCTCCTGCCGACGCTCGCCGGAACATTGCGCTGCTCTACGCGTCGCGTCTGCTCTTTCTCTCCTTTCTCGAGGCCAAGGAGTGGCTCGACGGAGACCGATCGTTTCTCACCCGCCGGTATGACGACTGCTTGAGCCGCCGAGGAGGTTTTCAGCGACGCGTGTTGCTGCCGCTGTTTTTCGGCACCCTCAACACTCCCACGCGACGCCGCGCGCCTACGGCTCGCGCACTTGGCCGCCTTCCGTTTCTCAACGGTGGCTTGTTCTCGCGATCCGCGCTCGAGCGGACCTACTCCAGGCTCGAGTTTCGCGACGAGGAGCTTGGCCTGTTCATCTCGGAGCTGCTTGGCCGATACCGGTTCACGGCCCGCGAAGAGACTGCGGACTGGTCGGAGGCTGCCGTCGATCCGGAGATGCTGGGCCGGGCGTTCGAGTCGATGATGGCGTCGCGCGAACGTCGGAATACCGGTGCGTTCTTCACGCCGCACGAGCTCGTCGCGCGCGTAACCGACGAAGCACTGGCGCACGCGCTCGGCCAGCCGCCCGACAACCTCATCGCCGCAATGGCTCGGCCTAACGCCGTCGCCCGGTCGACCGAGCTCGACGCCGTACGCGCGAAGCTCACCCAGCTTCGGCTCCTCGATCCCGCGTGCGGGTCGGGGGCGTTTCTCGTCCATGCGCTCGAGCGAATCTCGCGCCTGCTGGGTGTCCTTGGCGATGCGCGGGCGGTATCCGAGCTGCGCCGCGCAGTGCTGACGCACTCGATTTTCGGCGTCGACCTGAGCCCGACGGCCGTTTGGCTTTGCCAGCTGCGACTCTGGCTGAGCGTCGTGATCGATAGCCCGGCGCGCGATCCGGCGCTGGTTGCGCCGCTGCCGAACCTCGACCGGAACATTCGGGTCGGTGATGCGCTCGCCCTCGACGGCGCGATTCACGCCGGAACAGCCGGCACGGCATCGATGGCACGACTGCGCTCTCGTTATGCACGAGCGGTGGGCGTTCGCAAGAAGACGCTGTCGCGCGCCTTGGATCGCGCCGAACGCACCGCCGCGATCGCGCTGCTGGACCGCCGGACTGCCGCCATCGATGCGGCGCGACGGGACATCGTCGTGGCGGCGCGCGGCCGCGATCTCTTCGGCGAGCGGTCGTCGGTTTCCGCGGGAACGCGCACCGCCCTCGCGGAGCTGCGCGCCGAACGGCGAGCAGCTCGGGCACGTCGCCGGGCGCTATTGGCCGGTGCCGCGCTTCCATTCTCCTTCGCCACGCATTTCGCCGACGTCGCCGGTGCGGGCGGCTTCGATGTCATCGTGGGGAATCCTCCATGGGTTCGGGTGCACCGGATTCCGCGAGGTGCACGCTCTGCGCTGCGTCGAGGCTTCGCGGCGTATCGCGGCGCTGCCTGGCGCACGGGTGCCGCTGCGTCGGGCGCCGGGGTTGGGTTCGCAGCCCAGGTCGACCTCGCGGCGCTCTTCATCGAGCGATCGCTCGCGCTCGCGGCGCCGGCGGGAATCGTCGCGCTGCTCGCTCCGGCAAAGCTGTGGCGATCGCTCGCGGGCGGTGGTGTTCGCGGCCTGCTCGTGGGTGACCACGAGCTGTTGTCGATCGAGGACTGGTCCAATGCACCAGCGCTCTTCGATGCGGCGGTTTATCCGTCGCTGGTCGTGGCGCGCCGGGGAAAGCTCTCGCCATCGGAGCGGCACCCTCATCCTGAGGTGAAAGTGACCGTGCACGCCCAGCGGGTCGCCGCCACCTGGGGTGTGGACGCGAGCGAGCTATCGCTCGACACATCGCCTGGTGCGCCATGGCTTTTGCTGCCTCCCGTCGCGCGCCGCGCTTTCGATGCCCTTCGAGCCGTCGGGACGCCGCTCGGTGCATCGCGCTTTGGTCCTCCGCTCCTCGGCGTGAAATGCGGGTGTAACCGCGCGTTCATCGTCCACCAGCGAAGCGAGGGCTACTTCGCCGAAGCTGGCAACCGCGTTGATGTCGAGGCTGATCTGCTACGCCCGTTGATCCGCGGTGAGCACGTCAGGAGATGGCGCGTCGACGGAAACGACGATCGCGTGATCTGGACGCATGGCCCGAGTGGGCAGCCGCTCGATCGTCTGCCGCCGCGCGCCGAGCGGTGGCTGCGCGGATGGCGGCGACGCCTGGTCGCGCGATCCGACGCTCGTCACGCCGCGCGGTGGTGGTCCTTGTTTCGCACGGAGGCCGCGACGCCTAACGACGCGCGGGTCGTGTGGGCCGACTTCGGCCGCGTGCCGACCGC
>Ga0070670_100004971_pt1 | contig 11182 bp, 9 predicted proteins | sample KBSS63metaG_FD_64665 | JGI IMG/M metagenome (GOLD analysis project Ga0070670, IMG submission 64665) | Switchgrass rhizosphere microbial communities from Kellogg Biological Station, Michigan, USA - KBS S6-3 metaG | ecosystem: Host-associated > Plants > Roots > Rhizosphere > Soil ... | reverse complement strand
GTCCGTGCCATCGCTCCGCATGATGTAGACGTTGTCGGCGCCGTCACGGTCCGAGTCGAAGGCGATCTGTCGCCCGTTCGGTGACCACGTCGGATGACGGGCGAACTGGAGCGACGCGCTCGAGTCGCGAATCGTCAGGCGATGCTCGTCCGTTCCGTCGGGGCGGATCGTGTAGAGGTGGAACGCGCCGTCCCGATTCGAGTCGAACAGAATCGTACGTCCGTCGGGCGACCAGCCAGGATGCGTGTCGTCGCCGTAGCCGGTGAACGTCAGGCGATGTTCGCCCGTCCCGTCTGCGTTGATGATGTAGAGCGTGGTGTTCCCGTGGCGCGCGCTCTCGAACACGAGCTGTCGACCGTCGGGCGACCACGACGGGTTGATGTTGAGGAATACCTGCTGTTGCTGTTGCTGTGCGCCTGCGCCTGCGCCGGACGCGAACGCGGTCACGGCGGCGAGAACGCGAAAGCCGGGAGCCGTTGCCATCGCGCGAATCTACGACGAGCGCGCGCCGCGGCCGTTCGCGCGATGCCAGTCCGGACGATTTGCGGACGATCCGGGACGAACCGTTAGGCCGGACGTCGCGGCTCGTAGCTGCCAACCGGCTGGCCGAATGAGACGGCGAGTCGGTTCCAGCCGTTGATGGCAATCACCGCCATGGTGAGGTTGACCATCTCGAGCTCGGTGAAATGCGCTCGTGCCTCGGTATAGACATCATCCGGAACGTGTGTGCGCCCGATCTCGGTGACGGCTTCGGTCCAGGCAAGGGCGGCTCGCTCGCGCGGCGTGAAGAACGGCGTCTCGCGCCAGAGGGGCACGGCATACAATCGCTGCTCGGTCTCTCCCTCAGCGCGCGCGTCCTTCGTGTGCATGTCCACGCAGTATGCGCAGCCGTTGAGATAGGATGCGCGAAGCTTGATGAGATGAAGAAGCGAATGCTCGAGGCCGGAGTTCCGAACATAGGTCTCGAGCCCCGCCTGAGCCCGAAACGCCGCCGGAGCAACCTGCTTATAGTCAATGCGGCCCAACGTCTGCTCGATCGTGGTCATGGTCCTGTCCTTGTAGTGTGCACCAGCGCGGCGAGACGCGTGTCGCCGTCGGGTGCGCGTCTCGAAAAGGAAGACGTGATGGAAATTCTGCTGTGACGGACATGTGGCGACTGCGTGCGTTGTCACAAACCGCGAGTCGAACCGTCTCTCAGTGTCATGGACACCAAGCATCCGACCTCGCCCACCCGCGCTGACGACGTCGTCGAACGCTACCGCCCTCGGCTCTTCGGGATCGCATACCGCATGCTGAGCGACGTCCAGGAGGCGGAGGACCTCGTGCAGGAGACGTTCCTTCGCTGGCATCAGGCGAAACACGACGATCTCGTGTCCGAGGAAGGCTGGCTCGTCGCGGTGATCACACGCCTCGCGATCGACCGGTTGCGCCGAGCGGAGCGAGAGCGGCTGCGATACGTCGGCAACTGGCTCCCGGAGCCGATCGCGACGGGCAGCGTCTCGCCCGATCAGCGCTCGGAGTTGGCGTCGGACCTGTCGATGGCGTTCCTGGTGCTGCTCGAGCGTCTGGCGCCCGAGGAGCGTGCGGCGTTTCTGCTGCGCGAGGTGTTCGATGCGGGCTATGACGAGATTGCCCGGATCCTCGACAAGGCGGAGCCAGCCGTTAGGCAGGTGGTCCATCGGGCGAAGACGCGCGTTCGTGAAGGCCGACGACGCTTCTCCCCACCGGCCGAGCGGCAGGCGGAGCTGCTGCAGCGCTTCCTCGATGCGCTGGCGGCAGACGACAAGGACGCCATGCTCGCGCTATTCGCGCCCGACGCCACGTTCACCGGGGATGGAGGCGGGAAGGTGGGGTCGGTGCGGAGAGTGGTCGCGGGTCCGGATCGGATCACGCGACTCTTCCTCGGTCTGGAGCACAAGTATCCTGGCCTCGTCGCCCACGAGTTCATCGAGCTCAATGGTCAACCGGCGATCGGCAGCTACCACGACGGCGTGATCGCGTACGTGACGCTGTTCGAGACGGACGGCGAGCACATACACGCCGTTTATCGTGTGTTGAATCCGGACAAGCTCGCGCACCTGCGCTAATTGGGGTCAGAGTCGAATCTTATCATTCCAACGCGGGAGCGTTGGAATGATAAGATTCGACTCTGACCCCGATTTCCCGTAGCTTCGGTCGGTGCCGACCAGCCTCCAGGACCAACTCCAATCAGCCCTCGGTTCAGCCTACATCGTGGAGCGTGAGCTCGGCGGTGGCGGGATGTCGCGTGTGTTTCTCGCGGAAGAGCGACGGCTTGCGCGTCGCGTCGTCGTGAAGGTGTTGAGCCCCGAGCTCGCTGCCGAGGTGTCGACGGATCGGTTCGAGCGCGAGATCAGGGTGGCCGCGACGCTGCAGGACCCGCGAATCGTACCGGTGCTCAGCGCGGGAGAAGCAGCAGGTCTGCCATTCTACACGATGCCGTTCATCGAGGGCAGATCGCTCAGGGAGCGAATGAAGGACGGGCTGGTGCCGCTCGCGAGCGCGATATCGATCCTGCGCGACATGGCGCTGGCGCTCGAGTACGCGCATGAGCACGGGATCGTCCATCGCGACATCAAGCCGGAGAATGTGTTGTTGACCGCGCGGGGCCGCAGGTCCAGCAGCGCAGCCGATTCCGGTGAATCGCGCGTGGGAACCGCAGTCGTGACGGACTTTGGCATCTCGAAGGCGTTGGTGGCCGCTGGTACTGGCGGCCACCAACGTCCCGAGCGCGGCAGTGTGAGTGACCTCCGGACACTCACACAAATCGGCGTTACGTTAGGTACGCCAGCGTATATGGCGCCGGAGCAGGCCGCCGGTGACGCCGTGGACCATCGCGCCGACCTGTACGCCTGGGGCGTGGTTGCGTACGAGCTCCTTGCGGGAACGCACCCGTTCAGTGAGCACACCACGGCCGGCGCTCTCGTTGCAGCCCACATTCGCGACACGCCGGCACCCGTTTCGACGCGCGTCGCGTTGCTTCCGCCAGCGGTGTCGTCGATCGTCGATCGCGCCCTGGCCAAGGACCCGGCGCAGCGACCCGCATCTGCCTCCGAAATCGTCGCGGCCCTGGAGGCACTCGGCCGCCGGCCGGAGAAGAAGAGCGACAGGTGGGGCCGGCGGGCTATGGTCGCGATCATCGCCATCGGCGTCGTCGCCGTTGCCACCATCATGACGCGCCGGTCGACGGACGCTGCTCGGCCCACGCACGGCGATCGCCAGCCGGCGCGATCGCTTGCCGTGCTGCCGTTCGTGAACCAGAGCACCGACACGAGCGACGCGTTCTTCGCGGAGGGAATGTCGGACGAGCTGACGACCGCGTTAGGGAAGCTGTCGTCGGTACGAATTGCGTCACGCAGCTCGGCCGCGCGCGTTCGCGATTCGTCGGCGCTCGCCGCCGCTCGTGTCCTGAACGTCGACGCCGTGCTCGAGGGCAAGGTCCGTCGGTACGGCGACAATCTGCAGATCTCGGCGTCCCTAACGAGCGCCGAGGATGGCACGGAGCTGTGGAGCCAGACGTTCAAGCGCCGTGCCGCGGACGTCTTCGATGTGCAGGACGAGATTGCGCGCACGATCGTCGACTCGCTGCGGGTCACGCTCACGGGGCAGGCACCGGTGACGTCGGCCGCGCCGCGCGGCACGACGAATCTGGAGGCCTACCAACTCTACTTGCGGGGTCGGTATGCGTGGAGTCGGCGTGGGACCGATCTCCTCGCCGCCGTGCACTTCTACCGCCAGGCAATCGAGCGAGACTCTGCCTTCGCACGCGCCTACGCAGGGCTCGCGATGGCGTACTCGCCCATGATAGTCTTCGGTCTCGCGCGAGGCGACTCGGTGCTGCCGTTGGCCGAGGCGAGCGCGGAAAAGGCGTTGACGCGCGATTCGACGCTGGCCGAAGCACATCTCGCATTGGCGAACGTCAGGAAAATGCAGTGGCGCTGGAACGAAGCCGAGCAGCAATTCCGCGCGGCGATCGAGTACGGCCCGGGGGATGCGACGGCGCACCAGTGGTACGGGACGTTCCTCTACTCGTTAGGTCGCGTCGATGAGGCGGTCGAACAGCTCCTGCGCGCCCGTGATCTCGATCCGGTGAACGCCGCGTTGGGGACCGACGTCACATATGGCCTCTACGTCGCGCGCAAGTTCAACGACGCGCTCGCGGAGGGCCGACGGACAGTCAGCCTCGACTCGACGCTCTCGATCTCACACTGGCTGACCGGCGTGACGTTGTTCGCGCTCGGGCGGCCCGACTCGGCGCTGCTAGCGCTCACTACGGCACGACGGCTGGGCAACGCGCCCGATGCCCGACCGGTGCTGGTCGGTGTCTATCGTGCGTTAGGTCGGCCACGGGATGCGGACACGACATACGCCTCGCTCGTTCGGGCGTATCGATCGCCGGGGGGTGTGGGGCGGGACATGGCGGTCGGCGCGGTCGCGAAGGGAGAATTTCCAACCGCGCTCGAGGTACTCGAGCGAACGATCGAACGACGGGAGCCGATCGTCACGGAGTACAGTCTGCCGTGCGATCCGTTGCTCGATCCGCTGAAGTCGATGCCCGAATTCGGGCGCATGCTTACGCGAGTCGGGATGCGCGTGTGTCCAGCACGCCCATAGTTTCGGTGGACGCTTGTCAACTGCGTCGACTAGGGAGCCTGACCGCCGCCCCGTTACCCGAACTCGAGGTCGTCGCTACTCAGACCGCAGCGCCGTGACCGGATCCACCCGCGACGCGCGCCAGGCGGGCAGCGCTGACGCTACCACGGACGTCAGCGTGAGCAGCACGACGACGCCCACGTACGTGAGTGGATCCACGTGCGACACACCGAACAGCATCGCCGCCAGCAGTCGCGTGGCGAGCAGCGCGGCGCCAATGCCGACGACCACGCCAAGCGTCGTGAGCCGCAGTCCCTGACGCAGAACCAGACCCATGATGTCGCCGCGCGACGCGCCTAACGCCGACCGCACCCCGATCTCGCGCCACCGCTCCACGACGCTGCCGGCCAGCACGCCGTACAGTCCCGCCGCCGCGAGCACGAGCGCCGCGAGCCCGAACGCCTCGAACAACCGCAGCGCGAACCGGCGGCTCGCCGCCGACCCTGTGAGCAACGCGTCCATCGTCGTCACGCGCACGATCGGCTGATCCTTGTCGATGGCCCAGACGGCCGCGCGAACGGCCGACGTCAGCGCCGCCGCGTCGGACCGCGCATGGATCACTACCGACATCGGATTGTCCTCGAACTTCCACTGGCTCGGCGCCATGTAAACGGCGTCCGTCTCACCGAGCGCGAGAGATTCCTGCCGCACGTCACCGACCACGCCGACGACCGTGTACGGCCCCGCCGGACCGACGCGTAGCTGCCGCCCGATTGGATCGAGCCCGGGCAAACGCCGTCTCGCCATGGACTCGCTGATGACGGCGACCAGCGGCGTGCCTGCGCGGTCACGCTCGTCGAGCAGCCGCCCCCGCCGGAGCGGAATACCCATCGTGGCGAAGTAGTCTCCCAGTACCGCGTAGCGGAACGTGCCGCGCGTCGAGCCGGGGTCGTTAGGTACCGCGGGCTCGAAGAAGACGCCGTACACGTCGGCATCGCCGCTCAGCGGGAGTTGACTCGTCAGGGCTGCGTTCGTGACGCCGGGCACGTGCTTGACGTTGTCGAGCGCCTGCTCGAAGAAGCGAGCCGTCGCGCCTTCGGGGTCGAACCGATGCCCCGTTGCCTGGATCTGCATCGTCAGCACGTTCGACGCATTGAAGCCGACATCCACGGCGAAGAGCCGTTCCACGCTGCGCAGCAGAAGGCCGGAGCTCACGAGCAACACCAGCGCAATCGCGACTTCGCTGCTGACGAGCAGTGCACGCGTGTGAGCGAGCCCGCCGACCGTTCGGCGCGACACCTGTTGCAGATCCTCGCCGGGGTTCACGCGCATTGCCTGGATTGCAGGCGCCAGCCCGGACGCAATGCCGACGAGCGTCGTGACGACGAGCGCGAACGCGAACATCGTCCCATCAATGCCGATCGCCGCAACGCGCGGAAGCTCGGCCGGGCTGAGCGCGACGAGCGCGCGGAGGCCGAGCACCGCGACGACGAGACCGAGCGTGCCGCCGATCGCCGCGAGGAGAAGCGTTTCCGTCAGCAACTGCCGCATGACGCGGCCGCGAGCCGCACCGAGCGCCGCTCGCAGGGAGATCTCTCCGCGTCGCCGCGCGCCGCGCGCGAGCAGGAGGTTCGTGACGTTTACGCTCGCTATCACGAGAACGAGCGCGACGGCGGCCATGATGGCCAGCAGCGCCGAGCGCACGCCTCGCGTGAGCTCACCACGAAGCGACGTGACATCGAATCGCGTCGCGGGGTCGTAGGTCTCCGGCCGCTGCTCGACCAACACGGCACGGCCGATCGCTTCCACCTCACGCGTGGCGCGATCGACGCTCACGCCGCGCGAGAGGCGAGCGATGGTGCGCAGGTGGTGCCCCCACGCTCGCCCCTGAGAGAGATCGTATTGCAGGGGTGCCCAGAGCAGGGCCCGCGGTGCCAGCACGTTGTCGAAGCTCGCCGGCATGATACCGACGACCATGTAGCTGTCGTCATCGAGCGTGACCGTCTTGCCGACGATGGCGCGGTCGGCCTGGAAATGTCGTCGCCACGCGGCGTCGCTGAGGATCACGGCGCGTGGCCCATTGAGCCGGTCGTCGGACGCGTCGAAGTCGCGGCCCATGACCGGCGCGATGCTTAACGCACGGAAGTAGCCGGCGCTGACGCGCTGGCCCTCCAGCCGTTCGGGCTCGCCACGTCCGGTGATGGTCGGCTGCCACGACTTGAAGACGGCGACCGCGTCGAAGGACCGCGCGCGTGTGGCGAACGCGTGGTACATGCCGAACGTGCCGCCATTGGGCGCGCCGTCGGTCCCCAGTTCCCGGACTGCGACAACGCGCTCGGGATGCGGGTAGGGCAAGGGATCGAACAGGATGGCGTTGACGACGCTGAAGATCGCCGTCGTCGCGCCGATCCCGAGCGCGAGGGTGAGGGTGGTGACGAACGTGAATCCGGGCGACGACCCGAGGCGCCGCGCCGCGTAGCGCAGATCGGCGAGCGTGGAGTCGACCATGTTCTCCCATCCGTACCCGCGAACCTCCTCGCGGACGTTGGTGGCGTTACCGACCTCCAGCCGCGCCACGCGTGTCGCGTCCGCGCGCGACATGCCACGACGCTCGTGCTCCGCGGCGGCCTGCGCGAGGTAGTGCTGGACTTCGTCGTCGATCTCTCGATCGGTGGCGGAACGATTCGTGAGCGCGCGGAGCCCGCGGGTCAGCTGGCGGAAGAGACGCATGTGGACGTCACGCCTCGGCTTTGAGGAGCCGAGCGACGGCGGACACGCGGCGGTTCCAGTCGGCGGTTTCCTCGTCGAGCTGTTTTCGCCCGGCGCGCGTGAGCGCGTAGTACTTCGCGCGCCGGGCGTTCTCGGTGTCGCGCCATTCGGCGTCGAGCCAGCCGGCGCGCTCGAGCCGCTGCAGGGCAGTGAGGAGTGACCCGGGGTTGACCTTGAAGACACCGCGCGAGATCTGCTCGATGCGTCGGGCGATGCCGAATCCGTGGAGGGGCTGGAGGCTCAGGGTCTTGAGGATGAGCATGTCCAGCGTGCCTTGAATGACGTCCGTGTTGTCTTCCATGTCTCGACAATAAGTGTCGCTCCTCTTGATTGTCAAGATATGAAAATCAACATGAGGGGACAGCAAGTCGTCCGCTGTTATTCTCTCAGGCGATGATCTCGTCGAATGTCTCGACTGCCGTTTCGCCCTCTCGGGGCGGCTCGGGATTTCCGGGGCGGACGCACAGCATGGCCTTGAACCCCGCCGCGCGCGCCGCCAGCAGCTCGGCGTGGACGTCCGAGAGGAACAGCAATTCGTTAGGTGGGCGATTCAGCTCCGACGCGATGTGCCGGTAACTGTCCGCCGACCGCTTCGGGCCGATCGTCGCGTCGAAGAACTGGCTGATGCGCGGCGTCAGGTCGCCGGACGCCGTGTGACCGAAGATGAGGCGCTGCGCCAGAACGCTGCCTGACGAGTAGATCGCGACGTCGATCTCGCGCGAGCGCCACCGGTCCAGGGCAGGGGCGACGTCAGGAAAGATCTCGCCCCGCAGCGACCCGTCCGCGAAGCCGCGTTGCCAGATGAGCCCCTGCAGCAGCTTGAGCCCCGGCGACTTGCGGTCGCGGTCCATGAGCCAGAGGACATACGGCTCGAGGTCCACCGCGTTGCCGCTGCTCACGTCGGCCGGCAGCGGCGGCGGTGAGTCACCGCGCCGCACGTCCTCGGCATGCTCCTCCCGCAGCAGTCTGTCCACCTCGGCCAGAAGTCCCGACGGCCCGTGCGTCTCCAGAAAGTCGCGCAGGTGCGTGCGGGCATACGGGAACAGCACGTCGAACACGAACGAGATCGGCGTCGTGGTGCCCTCGATGTCGAGCACCACGCCGCGCACGCCGAGCGAGCCTAACGCGACCGTCACACCCGGACGCCGGGCTCGACGCGCGTGGCGGGGATGTAGGACGGGCCGAAGCACAGCGGCTGGAACTTCGTGTCCTCCCCGCTCTCGGTGTAATGCGGCGTCCAGCCCGACTTGTCCTGGAACAGGCGAATGGCGCGAATACGCTTCTCGCCACACAGGTCGAACCAGTGGTGCGTGCCGCGCGGAACGCGAATCAGGTCGCCGGGCTCGACTTCCAGCGCGAACACCGGCCGGTGGCTGGGGTGGATGTGGAAGAGTCCGCGGCCTTCGACGATGAGGCGCACCTCGTCCTCATCGTGCCAGTGCTCGCTCGAGAAGCGTTTGAGCATCGCGTCGAGGTTCGGCGTGTCGGGCTTCACGTCGATCACGTCCGCCACTACGTAGCCGCCCCGTGCCTTGAGCTCGTCGATCTTTGGTGCCCAGGCGGACAGGATGTCGTCGGCGCTCGAGTCGGGGGTGAGTCCCGGCGCCGAACCGGCGCGCTCGTACTCGATCCCGTACTCGGCGAGGAAGCCGCGAACGTCGTCGGCGTCGGTCAGCGTGCGATTCTCTTCAGGAACCTTGAGCAGAGCCATCATGTCCTCCGCGTAACCGGTACGCCCGCGTGCGTCCCATGGTCTCGAGCAGGAACTCGAGGATCTCGATATGTCGCACCGCGTCCGCAAGCGTCGCGCCCCAGGTGTAGATACCGTGACGTTGGAGCAGGATCGCGTGCGCGCTCGGGTGCTCGTCCAATATGCGGCCCACTACCTGCGCGAGCCGCGTCATGTCCTGGTCGTTGGGGACGATCGGGACCCATTCACGATGCTCGTGTGTGCGCACGCCGTCGAGTCCCTTGAGCATCTCGTAGCCTTCGATGGCGAGTCCACGGTCGAGCCCGTGAGAATCGGAGAGTACCGTGCCCCACACCGAATGCGTGTGGAGGACGGCCCCCGCGCCGCGCCGCCGCACAATCTCGAAGTGAAGCAGCGTCTCGGCCGACGGATTCCCGATTCCGCCGTGAACGGCGCAGGTCTCATCGATGTCGAGGATGTGGGATGGCTCGAGCGCGCCCTTGTCGACCGAGCTGGCCGTGATCGCCAGGCGGAGCGGGTCGCGCGAGGTGACGACGCTGAAGTTCCCGCTCGTGCCAAGGACCCAGCCGCGCGCGTGGAACCGTCGGCCGGCCGCGATGAGGCCCTCCGCGGCTTGGGTGTGGATCATGTTCGGGGTGGAAAATGGGGTCAGAGTCGAATTTCATCATTCCCACGCCCGCGTGGGAATGATGAAATTCGACTCTGACCCCATTTCCTCGCAACGACGGACGTGCCGTGATACGCGTGCTGGTCGTGCTGAGTACCCTCCTCGGGCTGGCGTGCAACTCGGACACGTCGGCACCGGTCGAGCAATTGGGCGCGGACGCCGAGTCGTACTGGCCGGCCGCGTCGTGGCGCACGGCGTCGCCTGCGCAGGTCGGCGTGAACGCGTCGGCAATCGCCGGGCTCACGGAACGGCTTCGCTCCGGGTCGTTAGGCGCCGAGCATTCGCTCGTCATCGTGCGGAAAGGCTACGTCATCGCGGACGAGTACTTCGCCGGCTGGGCCGCCGATTCGATCCACACCGAACAGTCGGTCACCAAGAGCGTGACGTCGCTCGTGACCGGGATCGCCATCGCGCGCGGCCACCTGCAGGGCGTCGACCAGCCGCTGGTCGATCTATTCGCTCGTTATGCACCGATCGCGAACCTCGACGACCGCAAGCAAGCGCTGACGATCCGAGACGTCCTCACCATGCGCACCGGTATGGACTGGAACGAGGACAGCTACGTTGGCTCTCCGCTCGAGCAGCTCAATCAGCTGCAGACGGACTGGCTGCGCTTCGTGATCGACTGGCCGATGCGGGAGCAGCCGGGCACGCGATGGCAGTACAACAGCGGCGGCGTCATCGCCCTCGGCGGCGCGATCGGGTTGGCGGCGGGAATGAACACCGCGGACTACGCCCGCACGTATCTCCTGCGTCCGATCGGTATCACGGGCGACAAATGGGTTCGTGGGTTCCCGGATCTGCTGCCGCACACTGGTGGTGGGCTGTACATGAGCACTCGCGACCTCGCCCGGGTCGGCTATCTCGTGTTACGACGCGGAAAGTGGAACGGAACGCAGATCGTGCCCGAGGCGTGGATTGCCGAGTCCACCCGGCCACTCGTGACACCGACGTATCGATTGGGGGGTCGGACGTCGAGCTATGGGTATCTCTGGTGGCTCTACACGCTCGACGGGGGGCCGCCCGACGCGAGCACGACCGACATCGTGATCGCGGCATCCGGCGCGCAGGGACAGTGGCTCTTCGTCGCCCCGAAATACGACCTCGTCGTGGCGATCAACGCCGGAATTACGAACGGGCCGGATCCGGCGCTCGACATGCTGTTCGGGACGATCCTTCCTGCTCTCCGATAGCCTGGCCTGACTCCGCGTTACGAAAGGCGGCCGAGGAGGCTGAGGGCGTTAGGCGTCGCGGCGAAGCGGGCCGTGTTGTCGAAGATGCACCAGACGTCGCGCGTGCGCGTCGCGTAGTCGCGCATGCGAGCCGCCAGACGATCGAGGTATGGCTCGTCGTAGTTGGAGTAATAGATCTCCGGTGAGCCGTGGAGTCGTACGTAGACGATGTCCGGCCAGCCCGCCGGCTCT
>Ga0070670_100004969_pt1 | contig 11184 bp, 6 predicted proteins | sample KBSS63metaG_FD_64665 | JGI IMG/M metagenome (GOLD analysis project Ga0070670, IMG submission 64665) | Switchgrass rhizosphere microbial communities from Kellogg Biological Station, Michigan, USA - KBS S6-3 metaG | ecosystem: Host-associated > Plants > Roots > Rhizosphere > Soil ... | reverse complement strand
CGCGAAACGCCCGCCCAACGAAATTCGTAGGCCTCGAGCGAATTAATCTTCGTTGGTCCTTCCGATACCTTGCGATATTCGGGAAAGAATTTCGCGAGGCTGGCGCTGAATTCTTCGGCCTGCTTTGGCAAGTCGGGAAGATCCGCGTCGTACGTTCCCTTGCTCGGATACCAACGCACGGCAAAGTTTTCCTGCGTGAAGTCAGGCGGCAAACGTCTTTCGACCTTGGCAAAGTTTCCCGAACTGGCGGTTCCTGCCTTCGGATCGGGCTGCCAGTCGTTAGGATAGTAGAAGGAAAAATCCAAAAAATGTTCCGCTAACTTCCCGTCGAGATTCCCCGCTGCGTTCGCAAACTTTGTAGTGTTTGGCCGCGGTACGAATTCCGCCTCAGCCGGCTTGGTTTCGCCTGGCGCGGGCGCATTGACGTTGGTGTTAACAGGCTCGGCAGGCTGAGTTTTGCTCGCCACCACCGGCCGTTCCGGTTCGACTGGTTGCAGGCGCGGCTTGATCACAAGAAAGAAGGCCGCAACCGCCGCACCCACACCAAGCACGAGCAGCAGCGCGAGAATTCCCAGGATGAGTGGCAGCTTTGATTTCTTTTGCGGCACGGCGGCGGCGACAGGCTGCGAAGGTCTGGGCGCTTGCGGTAGCGGCGCGCTCGGCGCCCGCGGCTGGCCCAGCGCCTGGGTCGGTGGCAGCAATGGCGCTGATGGTTGCTGGGCCGGTTGTTGGTTCTGTTGATGTAAATTCGCTGAAGTTGCTGAACCTGTCGGGCCGGTGTCTTTGGGAAGCACGACCGTGGGCGCCGAAGATGAAGTGGCAATGGTGGCGCTGAAGTCGGGAAGCGGCGTGCTCGGCTTTTGCTCTTGCGGAGGTGCGGCCGGAGGTGCGGCCGTGGGCGTGAGCTGGACCGTTGAAGCCTGCATGGTAGCGTTTGGATCGAAGGGCTGATCGGGCACTAACAACCCGCCATCGATCGTACAAAACTTCTGGTTATCGTCGGGGAAAGGACGATTACACTTGGGGCAACGCTTCATGAGAGAGATCCGCTCCTTTGAAAAAGTTTCAGGACCACGCGCTGAAGGCGCGCTTCGAAGGTAGCCAGAGGTGAAACCTCTGGACCGCATGGTCAATTCGGCGGCGCACCGGAGGCGCGCCCAGATTGTCTGTGCGCGCTTCCAGCGCGCCTTTCAAAACGCTTTGTCTGATCCAGACGTTTCACGTCTGGCTACCCTCGCTGCGCTCGCTGCCGCGGCGCAGTACCCAGAGATTTGTCGCTACAGTCCGCCCTGGCTAAACGTTACCGCACTCTGGCGAGTTTATCTTCCAGTTCCTTGTTTCCCGGGTCGAGTTCCAGCGCGCGTCGATAGGCGCGGGCCGCGGCAGCTTTGTTCTTTGCTTTCAGGTAACCGTCGCCGACGCCGGAAAAACCGTAGAGCCCGGCGAGTTGTTTGCGATCACCGGCCGGCGCAAAACCGGCCGCGCGTTCGTAGGTTACTTCCGCGTCTTCGAACCGATCCAACGCGAGATAGGTGCGACCCAAAAGATTGAAAGGCTGGAACGCGCGCGGACTGACTTCGGTCGCCTGTTTCAAATAAGGCTCCGACTCCTGGTATCGCTTGAATACGATCAACATGCGACCCATCAAATACAAAGCGTTCGGGTTGCGCGGGTCTAATTCCAGCGCGCGCTTCAAGACCGGTTCGGAGTTTTGCCACTGCTGTTCAGCTTGCAACGATTCCGCGATCAGGTTGAGCGTCGCCGGATCTTTCGCAAGCTGCGTGGCCTTTTCATAAAGCGGCGCCGCTTCAGCGGTACGGCCCAGCCGATTGAGAACGCGAGCGAGGTGCGCATAAGCCACCGGAAACTCCGGATCGAGTTCAACCGCACGACGATAAGAGCTTTCGGTTTCAGCGTTGAATACTCCGCGCGACTGTAGCGCGACACCCAGACGATCCCAGGCGATTGCGCTCTTGGGTTGCAGCATCACCGCGCGCCGCGCAAAACTTTCCGAGTCGGCAAAACGTTTCGCGTTGCCCGCGCCGGTGCGCGGCTGCACCAGCACCACGCTTAACGCAACCAGCGCGTCGACATCAGACGGACTCCAGAGCACCGCATTCCGGTATGCGGCTTCGGCTTCTTCCCAGCGCTGCTGATCGGAAAAAACGTTGCCAAGGCCATATGCGGCCCGGCCGTCCTGCGGCTTGATCTTAAAAATTGTCTGGTAGGAACTCTCGGCTTCTGCGAAACGTCGAGCGTCGCGAAACTGGTTTCCCTTTTCCAGTAGCTCTTCAATGTTGTCTTCGGCGGCGGGAGTGGCGGTTGGGCGCGTGCCGCGTCTGGTGACCGGCGTGGTCCTCACGGTGCGCTTCTTGATCTCCGGATTTTTCGGACGAAAGATGCCGGCGCCTCCGGCCACGTCCGAGCCCACGTCCTGGCCCAACGCGCGAGGGACTGCAAACGACAATGCTGTCGAAACTACCGTGAAGGACAAAACTGAACGAAAAACCGAAGAAATTCGCATCGATCTTCTCCTGATGCCACGTGATTCCGGCGCGCGCAGGCGCTGATTGCCGGCAGATTCAATCATCGTGCAGATGGGTTGGTCAACAACGTCTGAACAAGTGTAACAACTTGCGCGGGATTGTAGCAGGAAGTAGTCAGTAGACGGTAGACAGTAGTCAGTAGACGGTGGTCAGTAGACGGTGGTCGGTGGTCAGTGGTCAGTGGTCGGTGGTCAGTGGTCGGTGGTCGGTGGTCGGTGGTCAGTGGTCAGTCGTCGGTGCGCCTACCAACTACTGACTACTGTCTACTGACTACTGTCTACTGTCTACTGTCTACCGCCTACTTCTCATCGCACCAATCGAAACCCCAACTGCGGAATCTTGCTTTCCGGCGAAACAAACGTGCGGATGCACGACGACACCGGATTGTCTCGATCGGAAGGGTCTCGCTCGAAGCCGCCGCCACGAATCACGTTCCAGTTCCTGGTAGCGGCCGGTATGGGCGTGCGATTGCCCGGGTAGGCCGAGGTTTTCGAGGAGGTCCATTCCCAAACATTACCAATCAAGTCTGACACTCCCCATTTATTATTGCCTTCAGGATGCGAACCAACCTTCGTCGGTGTTGCTTCTCTTAACACCGCTTGATTGTCTTTCCAGGTTTTGCCCCACGGATACAGATCGCTGCTTTCGCCATTGCGAGCCGCATACTCCCATTCTTCTTCGGTGGGCAGACGATAGGTTACGCCGTCGCGCTTCGAACGCCAGGCCGCAAACGCGTTAACGTCGTCGACGGAAACATTCAAGACCGGCCAGAGCTCGGTGCCGTAAGGCGGCTTGGTTCCATTCCAGTCGGAGGGAGCCGCGTGATGCGTGTCGCGCACGAACTCAGCGTATTCCTTGTTCGTCACTTCAGTCTTGTCCATGTAAAAGGAATTGACATTAACCTGATGACCCGGCGTCTCCTGCGGTGGTCCTTCGTTGCGACCCATTTGAAACGTGCCGGTAGGAATTTGAACCAGGTCAGGCTTGACTGAGTCATTAGCGACCGGGCTCGCAGCCGGTGTTGGCGATGCTCCCGGACCGCCAGGCGGCTTTCCCTTCGGGCCAAGCAAAAGGTACGCGCCAATGATGCCGCCAATCAGCACCACCGCGACTACCGCGGCGCCGATCAATAAAAGAGAATTGTTCTTCGGTGTCGGTGCGACCGGTAATACATGAGGCGGCGCGGCGCGTTCGTAAACCGTCTCGGGCGCGGCACCGGGGAAACTGTTATTGCCTACTGCTGCAGTGGTGATGCCCGGCTGCACCGGCGTGGTCTCCGTCCCGACAACTGCCGCTGGCGGTGCCGGTGGCATGCTCGTGGCAAGACGAGTTAAACGTTCCTCGAGTTCTCGCAGTCGCTCAACTCGGGCTCGCTCCTCTGCCTGAATGCGCTCGCGCTCTTCTCGCTCTTCCTTCTCGCGGCGCAGTCGCTCTTCTTCTTTTTCTTTGCGCGCGCGTTCCTTTTCCTCTTCGGCACGGCGCCGTTCTTCATCCTGACGCGCCAACTCTTCGCGCGCCACGCGCTCTTTCTCTTGCTGTTCGCGCTCGTAAGCTTCGCGCGCGGCCGCGAGCTTGGCCTGCTCGTTCGGATCCAGTTGTGAGGAACTAACTGTTCCGGCTAATTGCGCACCGGTCTGTTGCGCAGTCTCGACTTCATTCGTCGTCGATGCCGGCACGTACAACGTTTCGTCAGGCGCGCAAGGGATGTTTGAGGCGCCCATCGTCACGCCGCCCGCAGCCACCGCTTGTCGCAGTTCAGCAATGAAAGCTTCAACTGAAGGCGTGCGCGCGCCGATATCTTTTTCCAGAGCATGACGAACCGCTGCTTCAAGCTGCGGCGAGACGTCCACGCCGGTTGACTTGAAAGACGGCGGCGGGAGCGTCAGATGCTTTTTCATGATCGAAGGTATCGAAGCACCCTTGAAAGGCACGTCGCCACTCAGCATCTGATAAAGAATTATCCCAAGACTGTAGACGTCGGCGCGCGCGTCAGGCTCGTCGTCGGACCACTGCTCGGGCGCCATGTAAAAAGGCGATCCCATCAAGCCGCTCGTCTTCGCCTGCACGAACGAGCCCAACAGTTCGCCCGACTTTATTTTCGCCAAACCGAAGTCAAGGATTTTCAGGCCTTCCGAAATGGGCTGGCCCCGCTGCGTCATGATGTTTAGCGGTTTGAGATCGCGGTGCACGATGTTCTGGCGGTGCGCCGCGGCCACGCCGGCTCCCATCGCGCAAGCGAATTCGAGCGCGCGCTCGGGCGCCATTACCTTTTCTTCAGCCAGGATTTCCTGCAACGACTGCCCGTTGACAAACTCCATTACCAGGAAAGGCATCGTGCCGCGCACCACGCCGAAGTCTGTTACGGCAATAATGTTTTGATGACGAATGGCGGCGGCGGCAAGAGCTTCCTGGCGGAACCGCGTAACCAGCATCGGATCGTTGCCGACCAAATCCGGGAGAATCACTTTGATGGCGTGGGAAGTTTTGAGAAAGATGTGCCGGGCCTGAAAGACGACGCCCATTCCGCCCTGGCCCAGGCGACGTTCCAGCTGATAGCGCGCGTCGAGTATGGGTTCGCCCAACAGCGATGGCGTGGTCGCATCGCCGTCCTGAGGACAGTGGATAATCTCGTCAGAGAAACAGCGCCTGCAGGCTGGACATTCTTTCATTTAAGCGGCTCAGTCGGAAACTGCGAACTTGATTTTAGCGGTGACTGGAGCGAGCGAGCAAGCTATCTATTGATTGGGTCGAGACTTAATTCCGGTTTCCTCCGTGCGTCCTTTGTGTTCTCTGTGTCTCTGTGGTGGATTTGCTCCGGAAACATTCACCACAAAGACACAGAGAACACAGAGGACGCACAAAGGAAATTGTAACCCGGCGGACCACTCCTAGCGGATAACGATATTCACCAGGCGCTGCGGAACGACGATGACCTTGACGACTTGGTGTCCCTCGATGAGCGCGCGAATCTTCTCATCATTTAAGGCAGCGGTTCGCAGTTCCTCTTCACTAATATCAGGCGAGACCAGCACTCGCGAACGCAGCTTGCCGTCTACCTGGATCGGAATTTCGAGTTCTTGTCGTTGGGCCAGCGCTGCATCAGCAGCGGGCCAACGCACGGAGCTCAACAAACCATCCGCATGTCCGAGACCTTCCCACATTTCCTCAGCCGCATGTGGCGCAAACGGCGCGAGCATCACCACGAGCGCTTCCAAAGCTTCGCGCACGGCATAGACATCCGACTCCGAAGACGTCGCTGGCTCGGCGTCAAACGCACTGAGTTCATTAAACAACTCCATCAACGAAGCCACGATCGTGTTCAGATGAAGCTCTTCAAAATCACGTGTGACTTTCGCAATCGTTTGATGAGTCTTGCGTCGTAACGACCGTGCCGGCGCGCTCGACTCGTCGCTGGCTGTCTGCGCACCCCGATTTGACAACCGCTCATGCCAACGCCACACCATCGTGTGAACTCGCCGCAGGAATCTCACTGCCCCTTCTATTCCCGTCTCCAACCAACGCAGCTCGTTCTCAACCGGCGCCGCGAACAGTACGAACAAGCGTGCGGCGTCTGCCCCAAACGCCTGAATCATTTCGTCGGGATCGACGCCGTTGCCAAGACTCTTCGACATTGCCTTCCACTCGTCAGTTCCTTCCACGCGATTCGTAACCATGCCCTGCGTCAACAGCCTCTTCACCGGCTCGTCAAACGAGACCAGTCCGATGTCGCGCATGAACTTGGTCCAGAAGCGCGTGTAGATGAGGTGCATTACCGCGTGCGAATCGCCGCCGATGTACTGGTCCACCGGCGTCCATTGCTTCGCGATCTCCGGATCAAACGGTGCGGCTTCATTGCGCGGGTCGCAGTAACGGAAGAAGTACCAGGAGGAATCGACGAACGTGTCCATCGTATCCGTGTCGCGTCGCGCCGGCCGGTTACACTTGGGACAGGTCGTGTTCACAAAATCCGCCACGCCGGCCAAGGGCGATTCACCCGCGCCGGAAAACTCCGCGCGTTCCGGCAACTCAACCGGCAAATCTTTTTCAGGCACTGGAACCACGCCGCAGTTTTCACAGTAGATGATCGGAACCGGCGCGCCCCAGAAACGTTGGCGCGAAACGCCCCAGTCGCGGATGCGATAAGTTACGGCGGAACGTCCAAAACCCTGTTGCTCCGCATGACGCGCCATCTCGACCACGGCATCACGGGAAAGTTTTCCGCTCCAGTCTCCGGAGTTAACCAGGATGCCGTAATCGGTAAACGCATGCTGCATGGCAATCGACTGGTCCTCGCTGCCGGCGTCGTGCGGGATCGATTCCTGATCGTGAGAGATGCGTTCGATCACCCGGCGCACGGCGAGCGAATATTTTTGCGCGAATTCGAAATCGCGCTCGTCGTGGGCCGGCACGCTCATCACCGCGCCGGTGCCATACTCGAGCAATACATAATTCGCGACCCAGATCGGAATGCTCTCGCCACTGAACGGATTAATCGCGAGGACGCCGGTGTTGATGCCCTGCTTCACTTCTTCCTCGTCAGTGCGATTGCGCGCGGCCTTTTCAGAAATGACGCGCGCGGCAAAAGCCAACACCTCGTTTTTCAGCGCAGACGCCGGCAACAGTTCGTTGATGAGCGGGTGCTGGGCCGAGAGCACAATCGCGGTAGCGCCGAAGACCGTATCGATGCGGGTAGTAAACACACGAATTTTTCGCTCGCTGTCTTTCACCGCAAAATCGATATAGGCGCCTTCGCTGCGGCCCACCCAATCCCGCTGGCGCTTCAACACCTTTTCCGGCCAAGCGGTTTCAATCTGCGCGATGTCGGCCACGAGTTGTTCGGCATACTCGGTGATGCGCAGGAACCATTGTTCGAGCTCCCGGGTCTCCACGTTTGCGCCACAGCGCCAACAGACGCCGCCCGACGATTGCTCGTTTGATAAGACGGTACTCTCGCGCGGACACCAATTCACCGGCGACTTCTTCTTGTAGGCGAGCCCGCGCTCATACATCTTCAGGAAGAACCACTGGTCCCATTTGTAATAGTCAGGCCGGTGCGCCGCGATCTCGCGTGACCAGTCGTAACTGATCCCGAGCCGCTGCAGCTGGCCGCGCATGTGCGCAATATTCTCTTCGGTCCAGTCGCGCGGATTTACGCCACGCTTGATTGCTGCCTGCTCGGCCGGCTGGCCAAAACTGTCCCAGCCAATCGGGTGCAAGACGTTGAATCCCTGCAGGCGTTTGTACCAGGCGAGCGCGTCCCCAATTGAGTAATTGCGCACATGGCCCATGTGCAGGAAGCCTGACGGGTAAGGCAACATCTCGAGACAATAAAACTTTGGGCGCGGATCGTCGTCGCGCGCCTCGAAAGCTTTGGTCCGCTCCCAATGCTGTTGCCACTTGTTTTCTATTTTTTCGGGAAAATATTTTTCGTCCATGATCGTTTCCTAACGGTGTCTACACTTAACATGAATTCTGACGAACGCACAAAGTTGGGATCATCCAGGCTGGACCTGTAGGGGCGCACCTATGTGTGCGCCCTGGGCGGACACGCAGGCCCGCCCCTACAACTTACTGCGTCCTTAATCACAAATTGTTGGATTGAGATTCGCCGCTCCGCTGGAACCACGCGTCAGAACGCGCAGCGCAGAAGCGGCACCGTTAGGAGGAGTCTGGTAAGAGGATTATGTCGAGCTGTTGTCATGCAGCGCATTTTAGTTGAAGGTAACTAAGTTGTCCAAACCTAATACACCTTCAGGCATTATTTTTCGTAACGCTGGAAGCGTGAAAGACAATAGCCCAGGGTAAGCGGCGTTTTCCAGCCGCGCCACCCTGGGATCGAAATTAACCAATCTGTTTTCGCGCGGCCTCGATGGCCGCGCGTTACTTGCACCCACTCATGCTCTTCCATGTAAGCCCGCAAGACAGCGTTGATTCGCTCATCATATCCACGGCCTTGCTTTACGTACCACCAATAAACCTCGCTGTCTAACAGAATAGGAAACTCTTTCTTACGAGGCACGACCTTGTGATTTCGGAAGATAACAGCACGCGCGAACATCTCCGGTGTAACCTCCGGTATATCAGAAAAATCGATTTCATCATCCGTCATGGCATCTAGACGCTCCCAATCAGTCTGGTCGGTCAGATCCGTTTTTGATTTTCTTGAAGTTGGTTTCTTTGGAGTTGACTTCTTCATATTCTTGGAGTGGCTATGGAGTACTCATACGCTACCATTGTCAACAAAAGATCGCAGCATCTCAAGATTTTTCAAATCCGCGCGCGGATCGTCGTAGGGTGTCTCAAGTATGAACGCCGCCTGGGCCAGCCGGGGATGTTGGGCCACGCGACGCAACGCCTCGGCCCCGATGTGGCCCTCGCCGATGTGCCAATGTCGATCGACCCGCGAATTGTAAGGCGCACGGGAGTCATTGAAATGAATGGCGCGAATGTTCTTTGTCCCCACCGTGGTTTTGATTCTGCTAATCAACGCTTCCAGACCGTCGTACTCGCGAATGTCGTAGCCGGCGGTGAAGGCATGAGCAGTATCGAGGCAGACACCAAGCGGAAGCTGTGGGCAAAGATCCATAATCTCGCGCAGGTGCTCGAAACGATGCCCGATACACTCGCCCTGGCCCGCTGTGTTCTCCAAGAGAATTCGCAATTTGCCCAGACTCAAACGACGACATGCGATCTTGATGCTCGCCGCGCAGGTGCGAATACCATCCGCTTCACAAGCGCCGCGCGCGCTGCCGGGATGAACAACCAAATAATCCACGCCCAACAGAATCGCGCGCTCAACCTCTTCGCGAAACGACGCGCGCGACTTTTGCAGCATCAAGTCATCCGCGGCCGCGAGGTTTACCAGATAGTTGCAATGGATAACGACGGGACTGAGTTTCGTCGCGCGTCTTATTTTCTTGAAGAGAGCGATGTCAGCGGAGGTGAGCGGTTTGGCGGCCCAGCCACGTGGATTACGAGAGAAGATTTGCACTGTGTCGCAGCCGATTTCTTTCGCGACGATCAGCGCCTGGTGCAAGCCGCCCTTTATGGGTGCGTGAAAGCCGATTTTTGGAATTCGCTTCTGGGCAATTGCATTCACTATTTCAAGCTCCGCGCATTCAGTAATCGACTCCGAGCAATTGGTTTTAGCAGCTTTGCTGCCTTCCGTGCGGAAAGGCTTCGCCTATCCGCTTATGCAAAAAAAAATCTTGAGGCTGTGCCTTCAGCTAGACTTGAGGCGCGGCCGCGCGGACAGGCAGGAATGCCTGTCCTACTTCTCCACCGCTTCCATCACGCGCAGCATGTTGCCGCCCAAAATCTTATCGATGTCAGTTTCGGAGTAGCCGCGACGCAGCAACTCGGCGGTGAGGTTGGGTAACTGCGAAACATCAGCCAGGTCGCTCAACGTCGACTGCACGCCATCGAAATCTGATCCGATGCCTACATGGTCAATTCCCACCAGCTTCACCACATGGTCGATGTGATCAGCCAATCGCGACACAAAGACCGGTGGCAGTCGTTTAGCAAACTCTTCGCGGCGGACACGATCCCGCGCGATCTTTTTGTGCGCCACGTCGCCAGGTTCTGCTTCAGAAGCGCGCTTCACGTCATCAGCAATCTCGAGGTCCACTTTTCTTTTCTTCTCGCTCCAGCCAGGCTCGAGGTGTTCCGGATAGAAGATGACGTTTACTACGCCGCCGCTTTTCGCGATCGCCTGGATCATCTCGTCGGTTAGATTTCGCGGCACGTTGGCAATCGCTCGGCATCCAGAATGAGTGGCAATGATCGGTTTACTCGATGCGTCGACTATGTCCCAAAACGTCTTGTCGGAAACGTGTGACACGTCGACCATCATTCCCAGCCGATTCATTTCCCGAACGACCGAGCGACCAAACTCATTCAGCCCGCGCGTCTTGCCTATCTCATCTCCCGACGAGCCGGCCCAACTCAAACTCTCCGTCCAGGCAGGCGACATGTAGCGCACGCCGAGCTGGTAATACCGCTCCACGTTTTCCAGTTTTTCGTCGATTGCATAACCACCTTCCAGGCCAGCGAGTGCGGCGAGTTTCTTCTCTGCCGCGATGCGGCGAATATCAGCGGCAGTGGTGGCAAACTGCCATGTCTCCGGATGCTTTTCGGCGAGCGCTCGAACTGCCGCGATTTGATCGTCGGCTCGCTTCATCGCCGTCGGGCCACCGCTGCCAAAAAGTTGCGGCTCAACCCAAATCGAAAAGAACTGCGCGTCGAGTCCGCCTTCACGAGCACGCACGGAATCAAAGTGGCCATCGGGAAGCCGCCGAGACAAATCAACTTGTTCATCGAGAAGGCGCTGCGGCGTATCAGCGTGCATGTCAATCGCAATCGCTCGGCGATGAATGGCGCTAACGTTAGTGGCTTGTGAATTGGGTTGGTTGGCAGGGCTTGGGGACTCAGTTTTTTCAGTCATTCGACAACCGTTGGCAATCAAGAAAATTAAGACAGCTACTGCGAACAAGCGGACGCGACCACGAGCTGCGGCCAAGCGCATGGCAGTGACACGACTCTTCCCAAGCTTCACCGGAAAGCACGCGGAATTAGCAATGTTTGCTATTTGCTGAAGCATTTTCGATGGTACTTTGCCAAACCTGACGAATCAAGC
>Ga0070670_100004962_pt1 | contig 11192 bp, 10 predicted proteins | sample KBSS63metaG_FD_64665 | JGI IMG/M metagenome (GOLD analysis project Ga0070670, IMG submission 64665) | Switchgrass rhizosphere microbial communities from Kellogg Biological Station, Michigan, USA - KBS S6-3 metaG | ecosystem: Host-associated > Plants > Roots > Rhizosphere > Soil ... | reverse complement strand
CGTCGCGCAACATGAAACCCCGCATCCTCGTCATCGACGATGAATCCGCCATCCGCGATTCGCTGCGGATGATTCTGGAATACGAGAACTACGAGTTCAGTGGCGCCGCGTCCGGGCCTGACGGAGTGGCGCAGATCAAACGCGATCCACCCGACATGGTGGTGCTCGACATCAAGATGCCCGGCACCAACGGCCTCGAGACACTGGCCGAGATCCGGCGCCTCGACGAATCGCTTCCTGTCGCGATGATTTCGGGGCACGGGACGATTACCGATGCCATGCAAGCCACGCGGCTCGGCGCGTTCGACTTCATCGAGAAGCCGTTCACGAGCGAACGGGTGCTGGTGACGGTACAGAAGGGCCTCGAGCTGCGTTCGCTGCGGCGAGAGAACCGCGAGCTGAAGCTCGCGATGGAAGCGAAGTACGAGATTGTCGGCAACAGCACCGCCCTGCGCAAGGTGCTCGAGGCCGTGCAGCGCGCAGCGCCGACCAATGCGACGGTGATGCTGCTCGGCGAGAGCGGAGTCGGCAAGGAGCTCGTCGCGCGAACAATCCACAGGAACAGCCCTCGCGCCGGCCAGCGCTTCATCCAGGTGAACTGCGCGGCGATCCCGGAAGAACTGATCGAATCCGAGTTGTTCGGCCACGAGAAGGGCTCGTTCACCGGCGCCACCGAGAAACAAATTGGCAAGTTCGAACAGGCGGACCGCGGCACGATCTTTCTCGACGAAGTGGGTGATATGAGCGCCAAGACGCAGGCGAAGGTGCTGCGCGTCCTGCAGGAGCAGGAAGTGGAGCGCCTCGGCTCGGCGCGCACCATCAAGGTGGATGTGCGGGTGATTGCCGCGACCAACAAGAACCTCGAAGACGCGATCGCGCGCGGCGAGTTTCGGGAAGACCTGTACTTCCGGCTGAACGTCATTCCGATTCTCGTCCCGCCGCTCCGTGAGCGCCGCGAAGACATCCCGGCGCTCGTACACCATTTCGCGAAGCTGACGAGCGAGGAACACAACCTCAAGCCGAAGCGCTTCGATCCACGGGCGATGGAGGCGCTCCAGCGCTACCGGTGGCGTGGCAATATCCGGGAGCTTCGCAACACGGTCGAACGCGTGATGATCATGGCACCGGGCGACCTGATTGGCGTCGAGGACCTTCCCGGGGAGATTCGCAGCGATGCGCCCACCCGCCCGTTCGCCTCAGACGCGGCCGCGTCCCCGCAGCCAGCCGTTGCCGCGGCGGGGCCATCTTCGAGTCCGACGCCGGCACCAGGCACGTTGCGCGAATTCAAGGAAGCCGCCGAACGCGCCTTTCTCGTCGATAAGCTCCGGGAGAACAATTGGAATATTTCGAAGACCGCCGAAGCACTGGATACGCCGCGGAGCAATCTCTACAAGAAGCTGGAACAGTACGGCATCAAGCAGGAGATAGACGGGTAATCAGGCGGCTCAGGGCGGATGGCTTCAGGAACGTTCGGCCGAAGCCACAAGTCGTGAGCCATGAGCCATAATTGGAAAGTCGCAGTGAGCCAGACGATCGCCCCCAGCGAAGCGCGAAACGCTGAGTCGAGGGGAGGAAAGTCCGAACTCCACAGGGCAGTGCGCCGGGTAACGCCCGGGCAGGGCAACCTGACGGAAAGTGGCACAGAAAACATACCGCCCGCCTTCGTCCTTCGGACGACGGCGTGGCAAGCCCAGATAACGGGCCTGCTGCGCCGAAGCCCGAAGGGCGAAGGCGAGTAAGGGTGAAAAGGTGCGGTAAGAGCGCACCGCGCCGACGGTAACGCCGGTGGCAGGCAAAACCCCGCATGGAGCAAGACCAAATAGGGTGGCAAAGGCATCGCCTGACGGACGGCCCGTCCGAGCCACCGGGTAGGTCGCTAGAAACCGTGAGCAATCACGGTCCCAGAGGAATGATCGTCCCGCCGAAGTCCGCCGACGCGCGCCGAAGGGCGCGCTAGGGCGGGACGGAGGCGGACAGAATTCGGCTTATCGGCTGACTGCGACATTTCCCAATCGGCCTCTTTTTTGCTCAGCTCGTTACCCCATATGGCGAGGTACCTCGTTACCGGCGGCGCTGGCTTTATCGGATCCCATTTGGTGGAGGAACTGGTTCGTCGCGGCGAGCGCGTTCGCGTCGTCGACAACCTCAGCACAGGGAAGCGCCAGAACATCGCGCACCTCGCGTCGGTCGAGTTTGTCGAAGGCGAACTGGCCGATCTGGAGGTCGCCCGCCGCGCCGTGGACGGGATGGACTACGTGCTTCATCAGGCGGCGATTCCGTCGGTGCCGCGCTCGGTGCAAGACCCCGTTACATCTAATCGCGCGAATATCGATGCCACGTTGAACGTACTTGTGGCGGCCCGTGACGCACGCGTCAAGCGTCTTGTGTATGCGGGCTCGTCGTCCGCATACGGCGACACGCCGACGCTGCCCAAGATCGAGACGATGCAGACGGCGCCGCTCTCCCCGTATGCGCTGCAGAAACTCGTCGGGGAGCAGTACTGCCAGATGTTCACGCGCCTCTACGGCCTCGAGACGGTGACCATCCGGTACTTCAATGTCTTTGGACCGCGGCAGGATCCCTCGTCACCGTACTCCGGGGTGATCTCGATCTTCATCAGCGCACTCTGCGAGGGGCGTCAACCGACGATCTATGGCGACGGCGAGCACACACGCGATTTCACCTACGTCGCCAATGTTGTGGACGGCGTGCTTCGCGCGTGCACTGCGGAGAATGCCAGCGGCGAAGTCATCAACGTCGCCACAGGCGGGCGCATCTCTCTGAACAAGTTGTTCACGACGATCCGCGATCTCGTCACGGCAAAAGTGGAACCCCTCTACGCACCGCCGCGGCCAGGCGACGTCAGGGACTCGCAGGCCGACATCTCCAAGGCACGCCGGATTCTGCGATACGAGCCGAGTGTCAGCTTCGAAGAAGGGCTCGCCAGAACGGTCGCGTGGTATCGCGACTCTCACGTGACCGTCGCGTGATGTTCCGATAGCGCCACTGTTGGTCGGCGCCACGAAGGCGAAAACCGGTCCATAGATCCGTTACAATCGCGCCGTCTTTCTGGCAGTCAATGTCGCTCGGCCCCGGTACTCGCCTCGTATCTCGCCGAATCGATCCGCTGCGAGCCCAAGAACATCCGGCACGCGATCAGTCATGTGTCGTCCTCATGTCTTCTAAAAGGAGCGGAACGATGAGAGTGTCTGTTGCGGTTTTACTGCTCGGTGCGATGTGCGCCGCGCCCGTGTTCGGCCAAGGTCAGGGGCAGGGTCAGACGCCGCCACCGCCGGCTACCGATACCGTCGCACCGGAGATTCCGGGCGTGGTCAAGGGAGGAACGAAGGTCATCGTCATCAAGGATGACTTTCAGGGTACCGAAGGGCCGATCGCGCTTCCCGACGGCGCGCTGGCGTTCACTGAGGGCGGGGCAAATCGGATCACGCGAATCGATCGAGACGACAAGGTGTCGGTGTATCGCGAGAATGCCAACGGATCGAACGCTCTTGCGTTCGACTCGAAGGGTCGGATGGTATCGGTCCAGCGGGGACCGGCGCATGTTCAGATCGGCGTGATTGGTGCCAAGGGCGCCGAAGCGACGCTGGCCGACGATTTCAACGGTAACCCGAACGATCTCGTCCTCGCCAAAAACGACGGCATCTACTTCACGGTGCCGGGACCGCTTTCCGAGGCACAGGCGAAAGGAAAAGGCCCGTCGGCGACACCGTTCGTGCCGGCCGTGTACTACATCGCGCCGAACAGCGGTCGGGCCGTGAAAGTCGCTGAGGGCATCACCAATCCGAACGGCATTCAGCTCAGTCCCGACGAGAGGACGCTGTACGTCAACGACACGCGCGGCGAATATCTAATCGCGATGGACGTTCAGCCGAACGGCACGCTTGGCCCCAAGCGCAACTTCGCGAAATACGAAGGCGTGCAGAGAGAGGCGCAAGGTGTCGCCAGCGGCGCCGACGGCCTCGCCGTCGACACCGAGGGGCGGGTGTATGCGGCCACCACCGTCGGCGTGCAGGTGTTCAGCGCGCAGGGGCAGCATCTGGGCACCATCCCGTTGTCTCGTGCGCCGCAGAACCTCGCTTTCGCAGGGCCTGACAAGAAGACGCTCTACATCGTCGGCCGCAACGCCGCGTGGAAGGTCCAGATGCTGTCGACGGGGTACAAGGGTCGCGCGAAGTAAGTCGGTGTCCCACAACCACAGTTGCCCGTGTGCGCACCGTGGTTGTCGCTGCCGCGGTGCGCACAATCCGCTGCGTCCTGCACGTGACCGATAAGTGGCGCGTTCGCTTCAGCATCCACCGACAGAAGTTCCTCCTCTCGTCCGGCCATCCGCTTGCTCAATCGTCGGACGTTCCGGCGGTCTCAACATGCCCGTGCGCCCGACCTAACGCATCGGAAGCGAGATCGTCGGAACCAATCGATTCGCAACGATGTCACGAGGAGGACGAGATGATTACCCGCATCCTGATGGCTGCGATTCTCGGAATCGCAGTAAGCGCGGCTGCAGCGAGCGCGCAGAACAAAGCCACGACGCCGAAGGCCGCAGCGACGGTGACGGCGACAGCCACGGCACCGGTCAACCTGAACACCGCAACCGTCGAGCAGCTCGCCACCATTCCCGGCGTCGGTCCGAGGATGGCGGAGCGGATCATCGACTACCGGCAGAAAAATGGCGGCTTCAAGAAGGTCGAGGACCTGATGAACGTGAGCGGCGTTGGGGAAAAGAGCTTCCTCAAGATGAAACCGCTCATCACCGTGACCGTCCCGAAGGCGGGTCAGTAGCAGACGTGTCGGGTCGCGGGGGCGCGCCGCGCCGCCCGCGGCCCGCGCGCGCCGAAACGTCGTACGGCTACACCCTCATCGAGGTTGTCTTTGCAGCCGGTCTCGTCGCGGTCCTCGCTGCGGCGGCGATTCCTCAGCTCAGTGCAGGTCTCGAGCGCAGCCGAGCCGTCGGCGCGGCACGCTACCTCGCGAGCCGTCTCGCACTCGCCCGTGCACAAGCGGTCGCACGTTCCGCCAATGTCGCAGTACTACTCACCGCCGCCGAGGGAACGTTCGTGGTGAGCACGTACGTGGACGGCAACGGCGACGGCGTTCGCACGCGCGACATCAGTGCTGGCCTCGACACCCTGATTGACGTCCCCGTTCGCCTGGCAAGTCTGTTCCCGCATGTCGCCCTGTTTCTCAACGATCCCGCGGCTACCTCCACTCTCGATTCGAGCGCCTTGATGTCCTTCTCGCCACTGGGGACCGCTTCGTCGCGAACACTGTACTTACGGGGCGCGGACAGATCTGAGTACGCCGTGCGTGTGCTGGGCGCGACCGGCCGCACGCGCGTCCTCCGGCTGGTCGCGGGCAATGGCGCCTGGGTGGAAATCCTCTGACATGGAGCGCCGGCGTGCGACGCGTCGGAGTGTGTCCCCCGATGAACCGCTCGGACATGCTCGCTTGAGGACCGGAGGTCGGCTGCGGGTTGTCGAAGCATCGAGCCTGGGTGCGCTGATGGAAACCACCGACCGATTGCTGCCAGGCCGACATCTCGACGTCCACATCGTGGCGGCCGAAGGCCGCGTGCTTGTCCGCGCTCGTGTGGCGCGTGCGTTCGTCGTGGTGGTCAAGCCGGATGCCGTGCACTATCGGGCGGCACTGTCGTTTGACCGCGCCGTCGACGTGCGATTAGGCGGGTATGCGCTGCCCTCGCCGCTTCTCGCACCCGAAACCGAGCGGGGCATGCCTTACCCGGAGCGGCCTTCGTCACGTGACATCGAATTCGCGGAAGCGTCATCGGCCGAAGAAATTCCCACGCTGCCCACGGTGGCATCACGCTTGGTATAGCCGGTGCGGAGGCTATTGATGGACGCTGTCGATGAGGGAATGGCGGAGGTGTTGCGCGCGATTGGCGAGGCGCTGGTGGGCGATCCCGTGGAACGCGACCTCCAGGCGGTTTTCGAAGGCGAAGTGCAGCGCATTGCCCATATGCGCGTCGTGCGGCTTCGCGAGGTTCCCCTGCGCTGCCATGCGCGGCTGGTGACGCCGACCCGGACGTCGCAGTCCATCGTGCTGGGCGTGCCGACCGGTGATCTCCGGACGCAGGGGATGCTGGAGGTCACCTTCGATGCGGCCAACCCGCCGGGCGATCTGCAACTCGATTTTCTCGTGGCCGCGGCGCAACTCGGTGGCCTCGTGCTCGAAGCATCCCGCAGCCGGGTGTCGAACACTGCCCGCCCGTCCGACGGCGTGGCGCCGTTGATTGGTTCGAGTGGGGTCATGCAGACGCTCCGCGGCCGTCTCGAGCGTGTCGCGCACACCGATTTCACCGTGCTGATCCAAGGCGAGAGCGGAACCGGCAAAGAGCTCGTCGCCCGTCAGATTCACGAGGTCAGCCGGCGGCGTACCGGTCCATTCGTCGCGGTCAACTGTGCGGCCCTCGTGGAAACGCTGCTCGAGGCCGAGTTGTTCGGCATCGAAGAGCGGACGGCGACCGGTGTGCGCGGCCGCCAGGGAAAGTTCGAGCACGCCGAAGGCGGCACGCTCTTCCTCGATGAAATCTCCGACCTGTCACTCTCGGCCCAGGCGAAGCTGCTGCGTGCCATTCAGGACGTCGCGGTGGAGCGAGTCGGCGGGCACGGTTCGCGGCGCGTAAACACCCGGATCGTGGCGGCGACCAATCGCCCACTGTCCGACATGGTTTCCCGCGGACTGTTTCGAACCGACCTCTACTATCGGCTCGGAGGCGTTGAAATCCACGTGCCGCCGTTGCGCGCCAGGCGTGAGGATATCAGCGAGCTGGCCACCTACTTCCTCGCGCGACACAGCAAGACGCGCGACCTGTCGTTGTCGGATGCGGCCGTGGACGCGTTGCGGATGTACACATGGCCGGGAAACGTCCGCGAGTTGGAACGGTTCATCGAACGTGCCGTTGCGCTGACCGAATCCAATCACATCGAGCTCGACGATCTCCCGCCGCAATTGCGTGGCGAATATCTCGAGGTGCTCGGTCCTTCCATGGCTGCTGGAGAATCGATGCGGGCGTGGGGCAGTCGTTACGCGCGTCTGGTCTTCGAGCGGTGCGGCCGGAACAAACGTCGGGCATGCCGGCAGCTCGATATCAGCTATCACACGCTCGAAGCCTACCTTCGCTACACGCAGCAAGACATCGACACGAGCCGGCAGTTGCCCGCGTGGGTCCGCTCCGCGAGCGCCGCAGCCGATGTACCGCCGGCCGCCACAGTGCACGAAGGGCCGCCCGAGCCGTGACATTCCTCTATGCGGTTCGGTACTTTCACGTCGTTCCGGTGGTGCCGCCGCTGTTCAACATCGCCTTTGCTGTCGCCGTCGCAGCAGCCGCGATGCGGCTGATGAACGATGGGTCAGCCGGCGTCGACGCACTGACGCCGGTGTTGCTGCTGCAGCTCTTTGTTGCTTCTTCCGGCTTCAGGTTTGCCGCGCGCCGTGGGTATTACGATTTGCTGCTGACGTCGAGCACCCCGCGTTGGCAAATCGCCCTCGCACATTGCCTGGTGTCCATTCTGCCCGGCGTAATCAGTTGGTGGTGTATTGGCGCGCTCGAGGCGGCTGCGAGTCGTGGAATGGGGTGGGTATGGCTCGCACCTGGCACCTGTGCGGCGTTTGTGGGTGCGTCGCTCCTTGCCTGGAGTGTTGCGGCTTTCTCGTCGCGCACTGCACCCACGGTCGTATGGTTGCTCGTGTTGACGATTCCTGCGATCGCGCGGGTCGCTTCGCCCGTCACACTGCTTGGAGCGACGTGGGCCACCGCTGATCGGTTCATCCTCGCTGCCCTGTGTACGACGGCCATCATCGCGTTCGGAGCCGCGACGGCGTCGGTCGTGCGCGGATCGGCACCGCTCGAAGCCGCACAATGAGTGAGGTGGTTCTCTCCGTCGGCGATATGAGCCTTTGCTATGGGCGACGCGAAGTGGTCTACGGGCTGACCTTTGAGGTCCGCGCGAACCAGGTACTCGGCATCATCGGGCCGAATGGCTCGGGCAAGACGACCGTCCTGCGGGCGATTGCGGGACTGATATCGCCGTCCGAAGGGCACGTACGGGTGCGCGACATGTCGCCGCGTCGCGCGGTCGCCCGCTTCAATGTCGCGTATTTTGCCGGCGACTTCACGCTGCCGGGGTCCGTTCGAGCCCGGCACTGGGGCAGTCTCGCCACCGGAAATCCGATCACGCCGGAGCCACGCCAGATCCGAACCCTGTCGCGCGGCACGCGCCAGCTTCTCGGCCTCCGGACGGTGCTCTCCCGTCCTCACCTCGCGTTGGTTGTGCTCGACGAACCATGGGAGGGACTCGACGTCGATGGCGCGCGCTGGTTATCGCGCACGATCGAATCCAAGCGCGATCGCGGCGCGGCGGTCGTGCTCGCATCACACGATCCGAGCGACCTGGCGGGCGCCTGCGACCTCTACCTGTTCCTGGTCAATCGGCGCGGCACGCTCTTCAAGGCACACGAGCTCTCCTCCACGGGGCCAGTAACCGCCGCAGTGCTTGGCGGCGTGCTGGAGCGTCTGCTGATGGACGCATCGGCGCCGCTACGCACCGCCTCCTGACATTCCGCGCGAGCGGATTTCACAGTAAACTCGGATCGCCCCGCATCGACTCCCGATGGCCGAGACGATTACTCCAGTCCTCAAGAAGACGCCGCTTCACGCCCGCCATTGCAGGTCGAATGCGCGGATGGTCCCCTTTGGCGGTTGGGAGATGCCCGTCGAGTACTCGGGTATTACCGCGGAGCACATGGCCGTGCGGACGCGCGCTGGCGTATTCGACGTCAGCCACATGGGCGAGATCGAAGTCGCCGGTAAAGACGCGCTGGCGGCCGTGCAGCGGATTTCGAGCAACGACGCAAGCCGGCTGCAGGTGGGCCAGGCGCATTACTCGGCGTTGACGACCTTCGAAGGAACGTTCGTCGACGACATGCTCGTCTACCGCATGGCGCCGAATCACTTCATGATGGTGGTTAACGCGTCGAACATCGAGAAGGATTACGCGTGGATCGCGGCGCAAATTCAGGAGGCTGGTGAAGCCGCGGCCGTCGATTCGAGCAGCCGCTATGCCCTCATCGCCATTCAGGGTCCGGCATCGCTCGACGTCCTGCAGCCGCTGTGCACGGTGGACCTCGCCACGATCAAGTACTACTGGTTCGCGCACGGCGAGGTCGCGAGCGCGCGCGCACTGATTTCGCGAACGGGTTATACCGGGGAGGATGGGTTCGAGATCTTCGTTCCGCCTGCCACCGCGGATCGCGTCTGGGAAGCGATTCTGCAGTCGGGCCGCTCCGCCGACGTAATTCCCTGCGGCCTCGGTGCACGCGACACGCTGCGCCTCGAGGCGGCGATGCGGCTGTACGGCAACGACATCGACGAAACCACGACGCCACTCGAGGCGGACCTGGCGTGGATTGTTGGCTGGAAGAAAGAATGGTTCATCGGCCAGGAGCGGCTGCGTGAGCAGAAGGACAACGGCATCAGGCGTAAGCTTGTTGGCTTCGAATTGCTGGAACGCGGTATCGCGCGCCACGGCTATCAAGTCGTTCGCGCAGACAAGCCGGTTGGGGTCGTCACGAGCGGAACGCAGACGCCCTTTCTGAAGAAATCGATCGGCATGGCGTATGTACCGCTCGACCTGGCGACACCCGGCTCGGAGATTACTATCGACGTGCGGGGCCGGATGTCGCGTGCGGCCGTCGTCCCGCTTCCGTTCTATAAACGTAAAGTGTAGGGGCGGGTATGGCGTATCCGGCGGACCGGCAGTACACCAAGGACCACGAATGGATTCGCGTGAACGGCGAGACCGGCGAAATCGGCATCACTGATTACGCCCAGCAGCAGCTGGGCGACGTCGTGTACGTCGAGCTGCCCGAGGTCGGCCGCAGAGTCGCCGCCGGCGAATCGTTCGGTTCAATTGAATCCGTGAAGGCTGTGTCCGAGCTCTTCGCTCCAGTGAGTGGAGAAGTGGTTGCCGTCAACGACGCGCTGAGAAACCATCCGGAAGTGGTCAATAGTGATCCGCACGGTACTTGGATGATCAAAGTCAGGTTGGCGGGCCCGACCGGTTCGGGTGAGCTGCTCGACGCCTCGCAGTATCAATCACACCTCGGATGAACGAGCCCGACGCAACCGACAAGTTTGCCCGCCGCCATATAGGTCCCTCGCCAGACGATCGCGACGGAATGCTTCGCGCCATCGGCGTAGCATCGCTAGACACGCTGATGGACGAAGCCATTCCGGCTTCGATACGGCTCGGGCGGCTGATGAATCTCCCGCCGGCGGAAAGCGAGCACGCGTATTTGCGGCGCCTGTCGAGCATCGCGCGCAAAAACAAGACGTTCCGCTCATACATCGGGCTCGGCTATCACGACACGATCACACCTGCCGTGATCCTCCGCATGGTCATGGAGAATCCTGGCTGGTACACCCCGTACACGCCGTACCAGGCGGAGATTGCGCAAGGACGTCTCGAGTCGTTGCTGAATTTTCAGACGATGGTTACTGAGCTGACGGGGATGGAAGTCGCTAACGCGTCGTTGCTCGACGAGGCGACGGCGGCGGCGGAAGCCATGACCCTGCTGCACCGCGCACGCTCGGGTGCAGGGCGAACCTCGTCTGGTTCCGGGGCGGAGCGGAGCCTCTTTCTCGTCAGCGATCGGTGTCTGCCGCAAACGATCGACGTGCTGCGCACGCGTGCAGAGCCGCTCGACATCGAACTCCATGTTGGCCCTATGGAGGCGATGACGTTTGAGCCCCGGGTGTTCGGTGCGATGCTTCAGTATCCGGACCAGTTCGGAGCCGTCACTGATCTCGAGCCGTTTATCGCCAACGCGCATCGGGCGGGCGTGCTCGTCGCGGTCGGCGCCGACCTGCTGGCATTGGCGCTGCTGAAGCCCCCGGGAGAGATGGGCGCCGACGTCGTCTTCGGCAACTCGCAGCGGTTCGGTGTTCCGCTCGGCTACGGCGGTCCGCACGCCGCATTTTTCGCAACGCGGAACGCATACGTGCGGCAGGCACCGGGCCGCATCATCGGCGTCTCCGTGGACGTTCATGGACGCAAGGCGTATCGCATGGCGCTGGCGACGCGCGAGCAGCATATCCGTCGCGAGAAAGCGACATCGAACATCTGCACCGCGCAGGCGCTGCTCGCGAACATGGC
>Ga0070670_100004960_pt1 | contig 11196 bp, 6 predicted proteins | sample KBSS63metaG_FD_64665 | JGI IMG/M metagenome (GOLD analysis project Ga0070670, IMG submission 64665) | Switchgrass rhizosphere microbial communities from Kellogg Biological Station, Michigan, USA - KBS S6-3 metaG | ecosystem: Host-associated > Plants > Roots > Rhizosphere > Soil ... | reverse complement strand
GCCTTCTCCACGTCCGACGGGTCGTCGAGGATGATCCATTTGACGATCGAGAGCGGCAGGCTGCCGTGTTTGATCAGCTCGTCATGGAATTGACCTAGGCGGAAATCTTCTCCCATCTTGTCGCGATACCGGCCTAACAAATCCATGATCTGCCATTTGCCGACGATATAGCTGATCTTTTGTGTCGGACTGGAGGCGGCGCCGGCCGCTTCGCCTTCCGCCGCCTCATGATCGAGTCCGCCCGCTTCCATGAAGTATTTTACCGCCTGCTCGAACGTCCACTTGCCGGTGTGCAGATTTACGTCCACTCCAATCCGGGCCGATCGATACCGGGCCAGCCGCAACACCTGACCCTGCGAGGCGGAGTTGAGCGGGTAGAGGCCTGCGCGCATCAACATCTCCTCGCCGTAGAGTGCCCAGCCCTCGATGAAAAGATTGTTGTCATGTTGCCGACGAATTTCGTCCGTCAGATGATTGGCGATTGAAAGCTGCATGAAATGCCCGGGAATTCCCTCGTGCCCGAGAATCGGGCGCGGATCTTCAATCGCAGCGCGGATATAAAAGTTTTTCGAGTCGCGGCTATAAGTCGGGATGAAATAAAATCCGGTCGGATCCTTGTCGTAAACTCCCGGTGGATTCATGAAGCCGCCGGGACTGGTCGGCTTGAAAGCTTCCGGGAGCTGTCGGATTTCAAACTTGCCGAGATAATCCGGCACCGTCACGAGCCGATGTTCCTTCAGAAACTGGATCATCTCCGCTTCGCGGCTTTGATACGCCTTTAGGAACGACGCCTGATCGGGCGGGATGTTTTTGCTCCGGGACGGATCGGGATCGGCCAGAGACGGGTCGGGCAGCCAGGCCTCGAGCGCGCGATAATGCGCCAGCTCGACGCGTCCGATCATTTCCACCTCAGAAGCGTTGAGCGGGACGAGCAGAACGTGGTGGAGATAGTAGTTGTAATTGTCCACGCCCATCGGCGCGAAATCGACCATCGACGGCAACCCTTTCTCGAGATGATCGGCAAAGGCATGCAAAGCCACCAGCGCTGCGTCGCGCGCCTTGACCAGCTCTTCATTTTCGTTAGGCGAAAGGCCGGGTGCGAGGGTCATGAGGCTGTCCTTGAAGAGCGGATCCATCGCGCGCGCAGAGGCAATCGCGAGCTGGGCGAAGAGCTTGACCGGTTGCTGCAGATTTTTTTCGCCCTGCTCGAGCATGGCTGGCATCGCCTGGAGGCGCTTCGTCGCAGAGCGGGCCCGCTTCTGCGGCGTGTCGTATTCCTTTTTCAGGAGCGAGAAGATCGCGTTACTGCATTCGTCGACGTAAGTCTGCGGGTCGCGGCTGGTCGAGTGCCAGACGCGATCGTCGAAGGCGGCGCTCTCAAGCTGGGCGCGGAAGAGCATCCAGTCGATCCGCTCGTCCTTCGGCCAGTTGGAGGTTTGCATCGCGTTCACCTTCTCGAGCACGGTGCGGATGTATTGCGCGCGCGCCGTGATTTTATCGGGCGCATAATCGGTCAGGCGATCATCCCAGGTGTGAAGTCCGGCGCCGCTGCTACCGACCGGGAACTCGAGGTTGCGCCAGTCGTAATAATCATCCGCCAGCTTGTGCAGGGTCATCGCTTCGGCGCGGCCCTGCAGACTCAGGTCCGGTTTCGCGAGCAGCGTTTTGTTTGAAATATCGGGTTTTCTTTCGATTGGTGTCTGCGCGTTTGCCGCCAGAACTCCCATCAACACTATCACGCCGCCGAAAAGCTTTTTTTTCACAGCGCGAAGCGTACGCGGTGACTGTCCCCAGGCAAAGTGCAAAGGGGCTAGAGCGAGACTCCGTCGAGCTTGGCGAAGGATATGAATCCAAGACGGTACGCCACCGCGCCCTTCGGAGTCTCGCTCTACCGAGGGTGTCGGCTGCTGCCGCGTCCTACGGATTCTGGCGCACCAGTTCCTCTGCGGTCGTGAACTTTGGTTCGATGTCGATCGGGATATTTCCCATTTTGTCGAGCGCCCGTTGCACTTCCGGCCTAACGATCCCGAGCCGGGCGGTCAGCGCTTTCGCTTTCTCGTAACTGCCTTCCGCCTGCAAGGTCATGATTTCTCGGGTCAGGCCTTCCACGCCGGCTCTGATTTTCTCTGGATTGACCGCAAAGGTGCCGTCGGCGGCGACCGTGAAGGCGCCGTGATCGAGCAGGTAGTTGAATTGAACCGCCATCCCGAGCCCGTGGGCTTCGCTCGTGCCGAAGCGAATCGTGCGAAAGCTCGAGGCCAGATAAGTAGTGTAAAGCGGGCGCTCGAGGGACTTTGGCAGGACACCTTTGTCAATCATGTACTGAATAGCGAAAAGACCGGAGATGTCGGCCTTCGCTTCCTCCAGTGCGCTGTAGGCATCCTTCAAGGCCTGGCGCACGGTCGTTTTCTGGCCTCCGGTGGTGACATCGTGCGGGCCGAGGCCGTGCATGAGTTCGTGCACCACGATGTGAGTGAAAAAGGCTTCGAAAGAAAGATCCTTTTGATCGTTAGGGGAAAGAATCACCTGGGCAATCGGGACCAGGGTTTTGGCGAACTTCGCGTCCTGCACGTTCTTGAGCATGACGCGCTTCGAGCCTTTCTCGCGCGTCACCCGCTCGTCGTTAGGCAAATTGAAGGCGGCGGTCTGCACCCCATGATTGGCGTCGCCCGCGCAGAAGATTTCGTTCACCACCACCATCGGGGATAGAGCGCCGATCTTTGGGTTGCGATATCCTGTGTCGATCGGGAGATGGTTCTCGATGTCCTGAAGCTGGCCGGAGAATTTCTCCAGCTTCGCGCTCTCCGCCTCATCCTGGACAGTGATAAAAGCCTCGAAGGCGGCTTTGTAATTGAACCACTCATCCTCATACACTTCATAGGGTCCGATCGTCGGCTCAATCGCGCCGGTTAATTCCATCCAGGCCACGTCGCTCGGGTAATAGTCGTTGTTGAGGAAAGCGTCGGCGCGAGTGGTCAAAAATTTCTTCAAGGTCGGTTCCGTCGCGGAGGCGGCGGCATCGCGGAGAAGAGCGGCGGCGCGGGTCAGCTCACCTTCGTATTCGATATTGTAGGGGGTGAGAGTCAGTTTTCGATCGGCCTGGCGATGGACGACGGTGAAGAAACCCTTGGCGCGCTCCTGCTCCGCGGCGGGCAGTGACTTGATCCACGTTTCAATCTCCGCCTTGGTCGCATCCGCCGGATAAAAGCCGGCACCCTTGAGTTTCGGCGGCGCGCCGAGAACGAACGGCGCGTTGTGATCGAGGTTCGACCACGGGCCCTTGTTGAGCCGGAAATAATGCAGCCGCGCCCGGCCCTCCGCGCTTTCATCTCCGGCCAGGTCGAGCAGCATCGATGGGTTACCCGCCCAGGCTTGGCGAAGAAAAATGCCGTTGACGATCTGCGAAGCCTGGACCAATCGCGCCAGCACCTTGCGGTCGTTAGGCGAAAGCCTGGCGACGTCCGCAGTGATCTCGGTCGGCGCGAAGCGCGCCGTCATCTGCGCGAGTTTCGTCTGGTCGGGGGGTGGGGGGGTCTGGGCGGCGGCCATGGCGGCGCTTGCGGCGAGAAGGGCGAGCATGAATGGAGATGTATTCATCGGAAGTTTTCTATCCACGCAAAGTGAGATGGGCGCGAGCAGAATCTGGGGAGCGGAGCGGCCGCCACCGCGACCTGTTTCCCCTGGCCGAAACAGGTGCGCCCGGAATCGCAGGATACTGCAGCAAAAATTCGCAACGGCGAGGCGCCGTCGCCAGCGCGAGGGCGCGTGCGGTCCTCAGACAAGGGCGATGCCCTAGATGATTCCGGAAGGTGCCTTCGACTTCGCGCGGTCGAGTAGCCGCACCGGCGAAATCTTGACCACGTTATCCGGGTCGTAATCGATCAGCTTAAGCCAATCTTCCGTGATGTCGGTTGCGGGCAGGATTTCGTTCTCCAGGTATTCGGCGTTATAGGCGATCTGTAAGTCGGCTTCGCTGATGCCTTCGCCTTTTCCGCTGGCGATCGACCGTTTGATTGCCATGCCCTTGGCCCGCTCGACGACCGAGGCGATGATCGCGCCGCTGATCACGTCGCTGCGGAAAAGCGCTTCCTTGCGCCCGCTGCGCAGGGTCACTTCGAGCAGGCGGTTTTCTTCCTTTTTCGCAAACTGCGGCTCGAGCAAGCGGTCAATCAGCGCCTCGATCGCGGCGGCTTTCGATTCCGCGCCCTCGAGCAGCGCGGCGTCGTAGGGCAGATCGTCAGTCAGATAAATGCGATAAATTTCCCGTGCGCCTTCCTTGTTCGGTCGGTTCACCTTGATTTTGCGATCGATCCGGCCCGGGCGCAGTATCGCGGGATCGATCAAGTCGGCGCGGTTGGAAGCGAGGATGATCACGACTTCGTTGAGCGAATCGATTCCGTCCATTTCCGTGCAAAACATCGGCACGAGCGTGGAGAGAATGCTCGAGTAGCGCGAAGCGCGGCGCGTCCCGAGGATGCTTTCCGCTTCGTCGATGAAGAGGAACGGCATGTACCCTTCGCGTCGTTTCTCGCGCGCGGTCGCGAAAATTTCCCGCACCATCCGCTCCGATTCGCCGACCCACATGTTGAGGATTTCGGGCCCCTTGATGTGCATGAAATACTCCCGCATGTCGGCGCCCGATTTGCTGCGCAGTTGTTTCGTCAGGTTGTAGGCGGTGGCTTTCCCAATCAGCGTTTTGCCGCAACCAGGCGGGCCGTAAAGTAAAAATCCTTTCGGGGTGGCGTGCTGAAACTTCTGGAACAGCTCCTCGTGCAGCAGCGGCAGCTCGATCGCGTCGCGAATGGCCGAGAGCGCTTCCTGTTGTCCTCCCACTTTTTCCCAGGGCAGCTCCGGCACCTCGTCGAGGTAATGATCGCGCGATTGCGGGCTGGCCAGCAGCTCGAGCGCAACGCGGTAGTTCGCATCCACGCGCACATCGTCCCCCGCTTTCAAAGGCGCTTTTGCGAGCTGCGCGGAACGTTGCAGGACCAACGACTGCGTCCCATGCTCCGCGCCGACGCGGAGGCGATCGTCGCCCAGAACTTCCGCCACTTTCGTCACCGGTCCGGCCGTTTCGAAACCCAGATCGCCCACGATCACATAAGCTTCGTTGACCAGTACGCGCGCCCCCTTTTGCAGCCTGGCGAGACTGATCCGCGGATCGACGTTGCAATAATAATCCGCTCCGCCGACCACGATCTGCGCCGTGTCGCGTGCCGGGCTGCCGAGAAACGTCCCGATGCGATTGGCCGGTGAGGTCACCTTTTTGATCACCTGCTCGAGTTTCTCGATCATCTCGCGCGCGTCGCCTACCATCTCTTCCTGGGCGGCGATTTCGGCGCGAAGGGCGACAAGGCGCTCGCGTCCAAAATTATCCGGCGGCAGCAGCGCCACCGCGCGATCGAACGCCTCCAGCAGACTGATCTGGTCGTCGGCGTAAGGCGAGCCGGATGGTGTAAAATTTTCCTTTCGTTCGTCGCTCATTTCCCTGTTTTCCCTCGTGCTGACCTTTCCAAGATGATACGCATGCAGGATTCGCGCCGCAATCGGGGCGATATCGCGGGCCATTCTTTCCGTCGATTGTTCAGACAGCCTTCGGCCTGATTGCATTCACAATTTTTCCTTTCCAAATTGTTACGCGTCCCGCCCGGTCTGGCCGGGCGGGAAAATCCAATTGCGCAGGGCACGTTGGCGTCCTACGGTTGGTTCCCTTTTCGAGGAGCCTTAGCTCAATTGGTTAGAGCGCTGCCCTGTCACGGCAGAGGTTGCGGGTTCGAGCCCCGTAGGCTCCGCGTTTTTTGTATTACGAAGAGTATTCGGTAGGCTCCCTTTTTTTCGATAGGAATTACTCGTTAGGCCGATTCGTTAGGCGATATCTCGTTAACCTGGCCCTTCGGGGTGCAAACTCGCGTCTCAAGAATAATCCGGGCTCTAAATGTTTTCTTCGCGGGATTTTCCGATAGCCGTTACGATCACGTCGGGCGCGGTGCCCAAATCTGTTAGAGGGCCGCTCAACGTCCATCCACGCCACTATGAAGTTGTTGTTCGGCCGCCATGAAAACTGAGTTCAGCAAACTGACACTGATTTTGCCGATTGCAGCACTCCTCGCGCCGAGTCTTCGGGCGCAAGAGTTTCTAGCCGAGGATTTGACCAAGCGCGCGATAGAATACCGAGCGGTCGAGGCAATTATCTGGGGTATGCCGGCGGTCAACTTCGATCTGATGTATCAGGCGATGATGCGCGACGCGAAGGCCGACTCGGGCAGTAATAAGGTCGTCTATTGGTCAAAGCTATCGAATTGGAAGAACCAGACGCTGACGCCCAATCCGGACGCAGTCTACTTCATGCCGTTCTTCGATACAAAGGAGGTGGGCCCAGTCGTGCTCGAAATTCCCCCGGCCGACGAGAGCGGGTCAATTACCGGCTCGATCATGGATTGCTGGCAGTCTGCTTTGGAAGACGTCGGACCAGCGGGCGTAGACAACGGCAAAGGTGGCAGGTATCTCATACTGCCGCCTAACTATAAGGAGAAAGTTCCTGATGGTTACATTGCGATGCCGTCAGGAAATTTTCAGGGTTACGCATTATTGCGATCGATCCTACAGAGCGGCGGTGAGGCTGGTGTCCCAAATGCGGTTGCCTACGCGAAACGGGTGAAACTGTATCCGCTCTCCAAAGCGGCGTCTGAAAGGGGGCCTCCGCCGACCACGTTCGTCGATGCGTCCGATGTCGTCTTTGAGGCGAACATCCCATACGATTCGCGCTTCTTCGATTCGCTTAATCGCATGGTCCAGGCTGAGCCCTGGTTGGAGCGGGATAAAGTGATGATCGATTCGCTCAGGACGATCGGCATCGAAAAAGGCAAAGCGTTTATCCTGGACGCCGAAAGACGTGGCATGCTCGACGCCGCAGCGAAAGAGGCGCACGCGTGGCTGGAAACCAAATACGAGGCTCTGTTCACGCCACCGTACTACGAAGGCACTGGTTGGGCGCTTCCGATGACGCCCGAGCTGATCAAAGGTCTTCAGACCCGATTCTCCGATCCGAACAGTTATCCCGTCGATGGCCGCGGTGTTATCTATACGATGGCGTTCTTCAGCCCGAAACGGTCGGGTGCCGGATCGTTCTACCTGATGACGATCAAGGACAAAGGCGGTGATGCGTTTGAAGGCGGCAGCGTGTATCGCCTCCACGTCCCACCGAACCCGCCGGTCAAACAATTCTGGTCCGCGACAGCGTACGATCGCGCGACACATGGACTGATAAGAAATGTGCCGCGCGCAAGTCGCTCTTCGCAGAATCCCGAGCTGCGCAAGAATTCCGACGGCTCAGTGGATGTTTATTTTGGACACAAAGCTCCAGACGGCAAGGAATCAAACTGGGTGCCGACGAGTCCAACAGGAAAGTTCGAAGTTCTGTTTCGTTTCTACGCTCCAGAGCAACCGCTCTTCGATAAAACCTGGACGCTTCCGGATATCGAGAAGGTTAACTAAGGACGAGTGACCCGCTGCGGCGGGCAGGCGATGTGACGAGCGGTAAGAAAGGAACCATGACAAGCAAACGACTCACTCACTTGGTCTATGGCGCATTCATCATCTCATCCGTCTTTGCTGAAAGCGCCACCGTCGATAGTAGAATTGGTAAACTGGAGTTCACTCATGATTTTGCCAACGGTTACCCGACCAGGGAGACCGTAGAGAGGCTTTATGACGCGCGCGATTTCAGCGCGCCTGCCAAGCGGACCTGGGGGCGATCCCAGCCGTGTCATTCGCTCAATGGCAGCGCGTAGAACCAAGGTCCCATCTGCTTGCACGGTCCGACGTCTGAAGGTGGATCAGGCGTGGAGCTCTGAGATCTACAGAAGGCGGCAAACCCGGATAGCGCGGGAGCGCAATCCCCTAAGCTTCGCCATATTCATTTCCAACCTATGCGCTAGCGGAACAGCATCAGGTAGACAAAAGCGCTGAGCATCGTAAGCGCCACGATAATTTGAGAGAGGTGCTTTGCATCAAAAGGCTTGCCCGACGACGCCATGAATGCGGGAGGGCAGTGACGGCAATGATTTCCGATCGTGGAAAGTGCATAGCCACAGGTTGGGCAGGATTCCAAGGACATGTCTACCCATCGCAGAAGCTGACGCAATAGCGAAGTATACTCACGCGCTCCGGCATTGGATCTATATGCCGGGTCAAAGGATCATTTCCGCATCATTCTCCGTTGAGAGGTGTATCAGCGACCGGCCCGGGCGGCCGCGAGAGTTATTGCCCGCTCGGCAGTCGTAATCCTATCGGCAGGAACACGGCGCAGGTCCCGCACCAGCCTTAACTTCGCCAGCGTCCAGATAACCCATTTGGTCGGGTCCATCTGCCAGGGTTTTACCCCGTTGCGGTAGTCATTTTGAAACTCGTGGTGGTAGTTATGGTAACCTTCGCCGAAAGTGAAAAGCGCGAGGAAGAGCGAGTCGCGAGCGCTGCACTTCGTGGAGTAGGGCTGCTTTCCTATGGTGTGACAGGCGCTGTTGATCAGGAAAGTGCAGTGCTGCAGGATGACGATGCGGGCGACGCCCGCGAGGAGAAAGGCACCGAGAGCGCCGTTCCATCCATTCCAGATAAAACCGAGAGTCGCCGGGAAGATGAAGCTGACCAGGACTGCGATCGATTGCACATGGCGATCTTGCCAGCAGACAAGCTTGTCTTTCTTCAGGTCCGGCACATTGTCGTAGGGCTCCTCCGGTTGCAGCTTGAAAAGCAGCCATCCGATGTGCGCGAAGAAAAAGCCTTTCGCAATACAGTAAGGATCCTCGTCGTGATCGACATGCTTATGGTGACGCCGGTGCTCGCTCGCCCACATGAGGACGGAATTCTCAAACGCGCCGGCGCCGAAGACGAGCGTGAACAGCCGGATCGGCCAACTCGCCCGAAAGGTTTTGTGTGAGAAGAGCCGATGGTAGCCCAGAGTGACGCTAAATCCGCAGACGAGCAGCATCGCAAAGAAGAGTGCGACCTGGAACCAGTCCAGGCCAAAAAGCCAGAGGTAGAGCGGGACGGCGGTCAAGGTAAGAATCAGCGTCCCGATGAGAAAGGAACTGGTTACCCAATTGATGCGGTCCAGCGGCAAGCGAAAAAACATCCGCTCCGGAGGCGTTGTCGTTGGCCGCGAGCGCATGGTATCCACTTGCTCGTCGATAAAGATGCGGTCGTTCAATTGGTTTGTGTGTTCTTTGCCCAGCGCTTCAGAATGTTGGCCTGTGTGACCGCGGTTTTTCCCCTCAGAGCATCCCATGCGCGGAATCCTGTCCGGCGATCTTTTAGGGCGTGGACGGCCTCTTCGCTGGTCGTGTAATGGCTCAGTTTTCGACGGATGTGGCCAACAATAATCTCCAGGTAGCAACCAGACTGTGTTGGCTGGAAGACAAATTCTCCGACCGAGGTTCGAAGAGGTACGATAACCTGGTCAGCGATTGGACGCTGTGTGTCGTCGTATCGATAATGATTTGCGGACTTATCTTCCGCAGCAATTTGGCAGCCATTTTTTGTCATGGCAGGCCGCAGTTTTTCGCCTCTGGGGCCTCAGACGAATCGTCCCCGCGGAAGCGAGCGACGAATTTCGCTCCTTTGCCCGGTCCATCGCTCGTGGCTTCCAAAGTGGCACCGTGCGCCTCGATTAGGCCACGCGCTATGGAAAGTCCAAGGCCGAGGCCTCCGAAACGTGCATGGATGGTGGGATCTGCTCGTTCGAAGGGCGAAAATATTCGCTCCAGGGCCTCCGGAGAAATGCCAATTCCGGTATCGATGACCTCGACGATGAGGTCGTCGCTGTCATCGTTGGAAGTGACGATCGAGACCGTCCCGCCAACCGATGTGAATTTCACGGCATTGCCGATCACGTTCGACAGAACTTGTTCCAGCTTGTCCGCGTCCGCACGGATGTGGCGGTGCGGAGCGTTCAATTGCAGCTTGAGCAAGATCGCTTTTGGTTCTTGGTGGTTCTCGAGATTTATGACGGCGACACGAATCACTTCATGCAGGTCAACTCTCTCCAACTTCAGTCGCACACTTCCCTTCGTGATGTGAGTGAGATCGAGCAACTTGTCGATCAGTCCCACTAGAGACCGCGCGTTGCGTCGGATGACCGCGAGGGCCGCACTATCTACCTCGGTCACTACATCCTTCCCCGCCAGGGCGTCCTTCGCTTCCTGATTGAGACTCAGCAAATCGGCCGCGCAGGAAATTGCCGTGAGCGGAGTGCGCAACTCGTGCGAGAGCGTATCGAGCACGTCGTGTTTCGATTTCGACAAGAGCTCAAAGGCAGCGACGCGACTCACGAAAGCCCGGGTCGCATTCGCCCGCGCGCTGATATCGCGGATGTTACACTGGATCACTTTCTCAGACCCGACGAAGTAAGCGTTGCTGACAAACTCGACCTGAATTTCTCGGCCCGCTTTGGTGCGGAGGGGAAGATTTTCGTAACGTATGTATTCGTTCGTCTGGAGGGTTTCGAAAGCGGTCCGATTCGCAGCGACGTCCTTGAACTGGCCGATCTCCCAGAGTCGCCGCCCGATCATGCTCTCGAAGGGATAATCGAGCAGGTCGAGAAGAAATGGATTTACATCGATGATTTTTCCGGTGTCTGCGTCGAGAATCAGGATGCCGTCCTGCGCCGTTTCAAAAAGGCGACGATAGCGCAGCTCTGAGACCTCGAGAGCAAGAGCGAGAGAATTCCCCCGGCCGCCGGCATGAGTCGACGTTCTCAACTCTGATTCGCGCTGGGTCTTCATCAATTGAGGCTCGCCGTCATGCTGATCGTCGTGTTGAGCAGTCGGGCGATGGGACAGTTTGTTTTGGCAAGGAGGGCGGCATCCATGAAAGCCGACTGCGAGACATCCGGCACGGTCGCGTGCACATCGAGTTGAATCCGGGTAATCGTCCAGCCCGCGGCCAAATCTTCGAGGATCGCGGTCGCTGTCGTTTCGATGCGCTCCGGGTGAAATCCGGAAAGGCCGAGCTCATTGGAGAGCGCCATCGAAAAACAACCGCCTAACGAGGCGGCAACCAGCTCGTCCGGGTTGGTTCCGACGCCTTCGGCGAAGCGAGTACGAAAGGAGTATTGGGTCCCGGACAGAACTCCGCTGTTCGTCGTCATCGTTCCGTTGCCTTCGCGCAATGAGCCGTTCCAGATGATGGAAGCTTTACGAT
>Ga0070670_100004959_pt1 | contig 11196 bp, 9 predicted proteins | sample KBSS63metaG_FD_64665 | JGI IMG/M metagenome (GOLD analysis project Ga0070670, IMG submission 64665) | Switchgrass rhizosphere microbial communities from Kellogg Biological Station, Michigan, USA - KBS S6-3 metaG | ecosystem: Host-associated > Plants > Roots > Rhizosphere > Soil ... | reverse complement strand
TAGAGAAAGCCGATCACGACATCGATCTGGCCGCTCGATTGGAGCAATCGGAAGAGTGCTGCCCCGACGAACGAGCCGAAGAGACCGCCGGCGATCATCACTCCACCCATCTTCAGGTCGACGCCGCCGCGCCGCATGTGGACCATGGCGCCGGAGACGCTTGCCCCGGTGATCTGCGTCGCTGCTGACGCGACGGCAACCGTCGGCGGAATGCCATAGAAGATCAGCAGCGGCGTCGTGAGAAAACCGCCCCCCACCCCGAACATGCCGGATAGCAGTCCGACCAGAAATCCGAGCACGATGATCAACAGCGCGTTGACCGACTGGCCGGCGATCGGGAGGTAGATGTCCATCGCCTTGCCGGACTAGCCGCAAATTGCCGTTCGGGCCAAGTTCGGGAGGCTAGAAATTCCCCGACAGAGTCAGTGCCGGCCCAGAACCCGGCAATGCGTTGCCAACCAGCTTCTGGCGCCAGTCGAGATGGACCTTGAGATTGTTCCTGACATCCATGCTCAGACGGGGTCCGACGTCCAGCCGAGCAAGACCCGGTTGTGCGGCTCCCCAGACGCCGAATCCCGCCGAGAAATTACGGAGGACGGGCCGGCTCGCGGCGAAGGCGCCATCGACGAACCAATCGCGGCTACTTAGTCCCACGACGCCGCTTTGAAGATAGCTGTCAAAGCCGAAACGCCACGGCAGCTGTTGTCCGTAGAGGCCGCCCTCGATGAGGAAGGCGAAGGCATTCCGCCCGCCGCCGTAGCGGCCAATTGCCTGGCGGCGCTCCGCCGTGATCCAGATAGGGATGTTTGTGAGCGGGCGCACGCGCGCTCCCGCTGCGACTTCACCCCCGCGCTTGCCGACGGCCGAACTCAGGCGCGCGGCAAGGCCGATCGCGTTGTTCCAATTGTAGATCAGGCGCACGCCACTCTGGCTCTCTCCGAGTTCGCCCGTGCCGGCGAGCGATCGGGAACCGACGACGCCGGACTTCTGGCTCCTGAGCATGGCCCAGGTGGCGAGTTGCACGCGATCAATGGCATGAGGATCGGCGACCTCGGCCTGCGCGGGGAGGCTGATCGGCCCTGCAACGGCCGCAACGCGGGAGAGAGGACTTTCGAAAAGGGGCGGCAGCTCTGCGTAATAAGCCAGCGCTGGAGTCGGAAGGACGCCAGCGAAATGCGTGAGCGATGACAGTGGCGCCGCGCCTGCGAGAGGGACCGGAGCCGAGAGCGGATAGGGCGCGATCGGGCGCGGACTGCTCGCCTTGCTGGCGAGAAGCTCCTGCAAGTATCTTATGAAAAGAGTTTCGAACGTAGGCGACGGCTGGTCGCGTGCCGGGGCGTAACCATCGGTCGCGCCGAACTCGATCCTCGGGAATTGCGTCGGGGCGATCGTAGGGACCTTCGCCTCGCCGCGCTCTATCCGGAACAGGCCTGACCCCGGAAGGCTGCCAATCGCCCCGGCCCGGAGCCCGGCCCAGCCCAGAATTGCGATGGCGAGGAAACGCAATGACGGCTTCATCTTGGTAGCTCCGCGGGGAATATGTGATGCGTCTTGTCCCAGCGGGTGGCGCCGCCGCCGATATGGAGGGATATGGCGCGGGCAGCGGCGAGCATGGCGATGACATTGCCGACGACGAGTCGCGGTATGGAGAGCAGACCTTGCCTCCAGCCGTAGGCCGAGGCGGTGAACAGGGCGCGCATCGAGATTCGCCAGGCGAGCAGGAAGCCATTGACGGTCAGCAGGGTGATGAGCGCGGGGCTCACCCTCGCCTTGATAGGCGCACCGAGCATCTCGGCGAGCCAGATCTGCGACCAGAGGATTGCCGCGACGTAAGCGGCGACCAGCAGTAGGGCCGCGAGCGGACCGCGCCGGTCGCGCATTCGCATCCACCGCTCCCCAATCCCGCCGGTCCAGCCAAGGCGGTCCCAGCCAGCGAGCGCGATGCCGCCCAGCCAGCGCGCTTTCTGTCGCACCGCCGCGCCTAGAGTGGTCGGGAAGTGGCCCCGGCTGGCGACCGCGCTGCGATCGACCGGATCGGCCGGGATGCGAACGAACATCGTCTTGTGCCCGAGCGCCCCCAGGCGCAGCCCCACCTCATAATCTTCGGTCATGCTGCTGCCGGCAAAGGGGCGGCCGTCGTGGATTGCGGCGAGCTGGGCGAGTGGTCGCCGCGCAATCGCGCAGCCGACGCCCGCCAGAGGAATGGCCGCGCCGACCGCCTCGCGCACGACCAGTTCCTTGATGTGCGCCTCGGCAAACTCGTCGCAATAATGGCCCGCGATCCAGCGCGAATGCGGAGAGGGTAGCGGCAGGACCGGTAACTGGATGACGGCGGCGCGGTCGATCAGGCCGTCGAAAATTCTAAGCTCATAACGGTGGACGACGTCTTCGGCGTCATGGAGAACGACGGCCTTGGCCGCACAGCCATTGGCCGTCTCATGGGCGATCAGCGCGTCGTACAGGTGATTGAGGCAGTCGGCCTTGGTGGTTGGGCCGTCGGCGCCGACCTCCACGATCTCGACTCGCGGGTCGCCGACGCTGATGATCGCAGCCGCCGTCGCCGGGTCATTCCGATAGTGACCGACGAAGATGCGGTAATTGTCATAGTCGAGACGCGTGAGCGTGGCCCGGAGCATTGATGCGATGACCGTTGCCTCGTCCCACGCCGGCACGAGGATCGCGATGAAGCCCGGATCCTTGTTGAAGACGTAATAGCTCGCATAGGTCCGGCGGTACCGGCTGTAGACGGTCATCCCTCGCCAGAGGCGGCGTGCGAAGTAGATCAGGTCGACGAGTAGATCGTTGACCGCGAACAGCAGGAAGCCGACGCCGGCGAACAGCGCCAGCTCGGCCGCGAAGCGGCTGAGAATCTCTGCAATGGCCATGACCGCGAGAGCTAGGGCTGCGAACCTAGGAGCGAATGCGAAGCTGGACTGGAATTGCTCGGTTCATGGACCCCCTGCAGCGAATCAACGATCGGGCCGAGCGGCCGCAGGAATGGCATGTCGATAGCCAAACAACAATATCGGTTGTTAATGTGCCCGGTACGGACCTTTACGGCGACGTGGGGCGGAAGGGCATTTCGATTGGTGTGACAAAATGAGGACGATCCCGATCATCCTGCTGGCCGTCGCGGCAACGTCCGCCGACGCGCGCGGTAACGTCCTCTTTGCCGGCGGCGCCTGGGCGGCGATCGATCGTGGTGAAGCCTGCGAGGCGCTGACCCGATCGCAGCGTATCGCAACCAAGGACAAGGTGCAGGCCGTGGCCGGCGTCAGTTTTCCCGCTGACCGCCAGCGTTGGGGCGAGTTCCATGTGCGGCTGAGTCGCATGCCGCGCGCGGACGCCAGCGTGATGCTGCAAGTAGGCGACCATCCGTTCCTTCTTTCCGCGCGGGGCGGCTGGGCATGGAGCCGCGGGCCGCTTCAGGCGCAGGCAATCGTGGTAGCGATCCGCGACGGCGTTTCGATGCGGGTAGAGAGCCGCGACGAGCGCGGCGTTCGGTTCAGCGATCCCTACCTTCTCGACGGCGCGCCGACCGCCATCGACGCGGCTGCCGCCCGCTGCGCGCTCCGCGGCGCTGGCAAAATCCCCTAATCGCACCTAGATAGCGAGCCTCACCATGAGTGCCGACACCAGCCTGATGCCCATTCCGGGGCCCATCGATCCTGTGCCCGTGCCGCGCGGCGCCAAACCGCGCGCCGATGGCATGGCCGACCTCGTCGGTCTGTCAAAGGACCAGATCAGGCACCAATTCGAGGCCGCAGGGCTCGAGCTTAAGCAGGCGAAGCTGCGCGCCAAGCAGATCTGGCACTGGATCTACAATCGCGGGGTCACCGACTTCGGCAACATGAGCGACATCGCCAAGCCGCAGCGCGGCTGGTTCGCGGAGCGCTTCGTCGTGTCGCGTCCTGAAGTCGTCGAGGCCCAGGTCTCGTCCGACGGGACACGCAAATGGCTTTTGAAAACGCATGACGGCCATGATTTCGAGATGGTCTTCATTCCCGATGCCGACCGCGGGACGCTTTGCGTCTCGAGCCAGGTCGGCTGCACGCTCAATTGCCGCTTCTGCCACACCGGCACGATGCAATTGGTCCGCAACCTGGAGCCGGCGGAAATCGTCGGGCAGGTGATGCTCGCGCGGGACGCGCTTGGAGAATGGCCGAGCCAACCGGAAGGCCGGATGCTCACCAACATCGTCATGATGGGGATGGGCGAACCGCTCTACAATTTCGACAATGTGCGCGACGCGCTGAGGATCGTGATGGACGGCGACGGTCTCGGTCTCTCGCGGCGCCGCATCACGCTCTCGACCAGCGGCGTAGTGCCCATGATGGAGCGCGCCGGCGCGGAGATCGGAGTCAATCTCGCCGTCTCGCTGCACGCGGTGACCAAGGAAATCCGTGACGAGATCGTACCGCTCAACCGCAAATATGGGATCGAGCAGCTGCTCGAAGCCTGCGCGGCTTATCCCGGCGCGAACAACGCCCGGAGGATCACGTTCGAATATGTGATGCTGAAGGACAAAAACGACAGCGACGAGCATGCGAGGGAGCTCGTGCGGCTGATCCGGCAATATCGATTGCCCGCCAAGGTGAACCTGATCCCCTTCAACCCATGGCCGGGCGCGCCCTACGAATGCTCGACCGACGAGCGCATCAAGGCGTTCAGCAATATCGTCTTCGAAGCCGGCATCTCGGCTCCGGTGCGGACCCCGCGCGGGCGCGACATCGACGCGGCCTGCGGCCAGCTGAAGACCGCAGCCGAGCGCAAGCGCCGGAGCCGCGAAGCGGCCTGATCATGCTCGCGCCGTTTCGCCGAGCGCTCGTCCGGCAAGTGCGTGCGACCTTCAACGACCATTCCAAGGGCGATCGTCCGATTCAGCGGTCGGACAATGCGCTGTTTCCAAGGGAGTCAGTGATCGCGCGGGTACACGGCGACGTCACGTCGATGATGGCCGGCGGTATCGCTGCGCTGCTGCTGCAGATGCTTCATCCAGGCGCGCTCGGCGGCGTCTGGGATCATAGCGACGTGCATGACGACATGCTTGGTCGCCTGCGGCGTACGGCGCGGTTCATCGCCGTCACGACCTATGGCGATCGCGAACTCGCAGAAGCCGCGATTGCGAAGGTTCGCAGCATTCATCAGCAGGTTCACGGCATGTTGCCGGACGGAAGCTCTTACCGCGCCGACGATCCGCATCTTCTCGCGTGGGTGCATGTCGCGGGCGCACTCATGTTCCTGGACGGATGGCGTCGTTACGGCGAGCCCCGAATGAGCCCCGCGGACCAGGACCGCTATTTCGCCGATAGCGGTGAGATCGCGAGGATGCTCGGTGCCGATCCAGTGCCCCGGAATCGCGCGGACGCGGAGCGGCTGGTGCACGACTTTCGCCCTGAGCTTCGTGCAGACGACCGGGCCCGCAGGTTTCGCGATCTGGTCCTGAATGCGCGACCGCCTACGTTGAAGGAGATGCCCATCCAGAAGCTGCTGATGAGCGCCGCGGTCGATCTGCTCCCACCATGGGCGCGCGAACTGCATGGACTTGGGACCAACCCCGCCGCCGCTCCCGTACGCGCCGCTACGTTCGGCCTTGCCAGCACATTGCGCTGGGCTTTCGCGCACGAGGCCTATCGCTCGGCGCAATCGCGTGGCAATCGGTGAGCATCTCTGCTCGGAGCGCTGAATGAGTTTGCTAGGCCGGTTCGTCGACCAATTGCTGCCCGTCGGTCGCGTTACAATCATTCAACCCGACGATAGTCGCGCCACTTACGGCCCCGGCGGCGGGAGCCATGTGACAGTCAAGCTCCACGATCGACGGGCGGCGATCGACCTATTCCGCAATCCGCGGCTGCGGCTTGGGGAATTGTACATGGACGAGCGTCTGACGATCGAGGACGGGGGCACGATTCTCGACCTTCTCGAGCTGATCGTCGGCGCGAAGCCGTGGGAAAAGGGTCGACGGAAGGCGCTCGGGAAGGGCAAGGCCGGCAAGCTGAGGTCGCTCTTGCGGCGGAATCCGGTTCGCAAATCGCGCAAGAATGTCGCGCATCATTACGACATCGGGAACGATCTATATTCGCTCTTTCTCGACGACGACCTCCAGTACAGCTGCGCTTATTTCACCGATCCGAAGAACAGCCTCGAGCAAGCGCAGTTCGACAAGAAAGCGCATATCGCCGCAAAGCTTGATCTGAAGCCGGGACAGCGCGTGCTCGACATTGGTTGCGGCTGGGGCGGAATGGCACTGTTCATGCACAAGGTCGCCGGCGTCGACGTGCTTGGGATCACGCTCTCGCAGGAGCAGCTGAAGGTCGCGCGCAAGCGCGCCAAGGATGCCGGCGTCTCCGACCGTGTGAAGTTCGAGCTGATCGATTACCGCCTGCTGAACGACCGGTTCGACCGCATCGTTTCGGTCGGCATGTTCGAGCATGTCGGCGCGGCGCATTACGATGAGTTCTACGCCAAGTGCCGCGAGCTGCTGAGCGACGACGGCGTCATGCTGCTCCACACGATCGGCAAGCTCGGGGGCGCGGGAACTCCGGACCCGTTCACGGACAAGTGGATCTTCCCCGGATATCATTTGCCGAGCCTGTCGCAGATGTGCGGCAGCAGTGAGAAGGTGAAGATGATCGTCAGCGACGTCGAAACCTTGCGGCTGCACTATGCCTACACGCTGCGGCACTGGCTGGAACGCGCGACGAAATCGCGCGCGAAGATCGAGAAGATGTACGACGCGCGGTTCTTCCGCATGTGGGAATTCTACCTGTCCGGCGGCATCGTGATGTTCGAGAGCGGCGCGGCCTGCAATTTCCAGGTCCAGTATGTTCGCGACAGGCGCGCGCTGCCGATCACGCGCGATTATATGATGACGGCCGAGCGCACGTATCGGGAATTGGGAATCAAGCCGGCGCCGGCGGCGAAAAGGCCGCGCAGCGCCGGCAGGAAAAAGACCGCGAAGACCGTCGCCTAGCTGGCGCGGCGCTCCAGTCGCATCATCCGCACATGCTGACGCTCGTCGGGCGTGATCCGGCCGTCATGATTGGCATCGGCCTTGTCGAAATGAGCGAGTGCGGCCGCCTGCGCCTCTGCCAGTGAAACCCGGCCGTCGCGATTGGTGTCGGCCTTCTCGAAGAGGCGGCCACCAAGCCCGCCCATGCCGTGCATGCGCATCTTCATGCCCGGTTTACCGGCACCGTCAGGTCCCGCACCGTCGCGCATGACGATCACGCGCTTTTCGCGGACCTGTTCATGAGCGGCCGTGAACTCCTGGCGGCTGATGCTGCCGTCGTGATTCGTGTCCAACCTGTCGAACGCGGCACCGCGATCCATGAACACCCCGCGATCCGCGAGGCGCTTCTCCATGTCGCCATGCATGCCGATCATCTTGTCATGGAAGGAACCGAGCTCCTCGCGCGTGACGTAACCGTCGCGATTGGAATCGAACCGCGCGAACATGTCGCGGACGTGCGAGACAACTTCGTCGCGCGTCATCGTCTTGTCGGACATCATCCGCATCTGCACCCTGGGAGCCGCGCGCGGCGCGGGCGTGGCCGTAGTCCCGGAAGCAACGCCTGGCGGCGGAGCGACTTGGGCGAGCGCCGGAGCAACGGCAATTGTGAGAGCGGCGACTGCGCCACCCATCAGCAGTTTCTTCATGACCTCAGCCTCCTCCACGATTGAGGACGGGCTAAACCATAGAAGCTTTCTGGCAATTGAACGGAAGCGAAACAGTCCTAGCGGCGATAATAGGGCCGCACGTTGATATAGCCCCATTCCTCCATCGGTCCCGCGCGGCGAACGCGTGCCAAAGCGGCGGGCAGATCGTCCTTCGGATCGAAGATTCCGCTCTGTCGGGTGACGAGCCAGATCACGGGCGCCTTCGCGGCAGCCGGATCTTCGGCGAATTGCTGGGCCTGCCTGGGCGTCAGCGAGACGACGGCCGGCCAGCCTGCCCGGATCGGACCTTTGAAGCCCAGGGTCGGAAATGGCTCGGGGATGGCCCGGACCATGCCGGGTACCGGTCGGCCGACCGCATCCATCGGCAACGCGCTGTCGGCGGGGTAAAGCCAGACCTGGTCATCCGCTTGGACGTTGCGCGAAAGATAGGCTGACAAGAGGTCCCACCGTTCCGTCGGCTCGCGAAGGGCTAGCCAGATGGCCGTTGGGAGCAATGTCGCGCAGATTGCGGCGCTGATGATCCTGCGCTCGCGAGCGTCGTCGCTGCGGGCGATGGCACCCGCGATCATGAGATAGCAGGGGACGAGGGTCCCCGACAGAGTCCGGGCCAGGAAGACGGGCTCATAGAGCACGGAAATCAGCGCCGCGAGCATTGGCGGGCCGAGCCACAGGAGGAGCATCAGCCGGTCGGAGTTCCAGCCCTTCGATTCCCAGGTCGTGGCGAGGGACCGCTTGATGAGCAGGATCATCGCCAGCGCCGCGACCGCAGAGCCGATTGTGAGCGCTTCGACGGGCACCGTGTAGAGCGCCAGCAGCTGTACAAGCAGCATGTTGGGATGGAACGCGAGCCAGTTGGTGCTCCAGTCTTGGGCACGGCTCGTCATCATGAGGAGGCAGGGAAGATAAATTGCCGCCACTGCAGCGGCCGTGACGATGCCGCGCGTGAGCCGGATGCCGTTAATTGGCCTCGACAGCCAGAGCGGAAGCACCGTCAGCGCAAGGCAGAGGCCGTAGAGAATCCCCAAGGCATGCGACCAGCAGGTGAACGCCGTGCTTCCGCCGAACAGCAGCCATGCCGACCAGCTTCCGGCTCCGCCTGACCTGAACTGATCGACCAGGCGAAGCATTGCGAGAATAGCCAAGGAATAGGCCAAGGTGAGGAGCGGATAGGGACGCGCCTCCTGACCGATTACCATGAACATCGGCGAGCATGCGACGAGGAAGCCCGCAATGCCGGCGCGAAGCAGCGGCCGAGCCGTCGCCCGATCCCGCTCCTGCTCCCGGACGATGGCCATGATGACGGGGACGGTCAGCGTGCCGAGAACGACTGAGAGGCCGCGCAGGGCGGCGTGTCCTTCGCCGACGACCGATCGCCAGAGTCTCAGCACGGAATAGAAGAAGGGCGGGTGCGCTTCGTAGGTCGGAAGCACGGTCCACAGATAATGGAAGCTGCGGTCCGAAAACCACTCGCTGAACGCTTCGTCCAACCAGAGCGCACGGCCGTCGATATTCGTCAGCCGGAGCGCCAGCGCCAGCAGGGTCAGCCCGACTGCAAGACGAATCGGCGTGATGCGTATCGTCAATCGGGTGCCGGCCGTCGGCGGGCTCAATGATGTCGCGGCGTCCATGTCGGGCCCAGCCGTAGCGGCAAGATGGTTAATAGCTTGTAATCCGCCGGTGCCTGCATGGACAAATGAATGGGTACCGCTAGGACGCCCGCGGGCAAGTCACTGCAGGTGATGACAATGGGGGATGAGGCCGCCGCGGCGGTTGAGCGCGAAGAGGAGGTGCGTCCCTGGTGGGAAGCGCGCTGGTTCCTTGCGCTCGTCGTCCTCGCGACCATGGTGCCTCTGCTCTATCCCGGCGTGCCGCCGCTGGTCGACCTCCTCGGGCATATGGGGCGCTACCGTGTCGAGCTTGACCTCGATCATTCGCCCTGGCTGCGCGAATATTACGACTATCACTGGGCTGCGATCGGCAACCTCGGCGTTGATTTGCTGATCATCCCGCTCGGCAAATTGCTCGGCCTCGAACCGGCCGTGAAGCTGATTGTGCTGGCGACCCCGCCGCTCACGGCAATCGGAATGCTGTGGTGCGCACGGGAAGTTCATGGGCGGTTTCCGCCGACCGCCTTTTTCGCCTTGCCGTTCATCTACGGATATCCGTTCCTTTTCGGCTTCGTGAATTACACCCTGTCGGTCGCACTGGCCTTCCTCGCGTTCGGGTTGTGGCTGCATCTCGGCCGGCGTGAAAAAACGACCCTCCGGAGCTGGCTGTTCGGCCCGATCTCCCTCCTGGTATTCTTTTGTCACACCTATGGCTGGGGTCTCCTCGGCCTGATGTGCTTTTCGGCCGATGCGGTGCGCTTGCACGACCGGGGCCGTTCCTGGTGGCGCGCCGGACTGGAAGCCGCGCTCCACACTTCCGTCATGGCGCTGCCGATCCTGGTCATGCTGATCTGGCGCAGCGAGACCCACGGCGGGCAGACCGTCGACTGGTTCAACTGGAAGATAAAATGGCGCTGGATCTATTCGGCGCTCCGCGACCGCTGGAAGCTGTTTGATATCTGGTCGCTGGTCGTTCCCGCCTTGGTTTTCGTCTACGCGATCTTCAGCCGAAAGCTCACGCTGTCGCGGAACCTCGCTTTTTCGGCGATCGTGCTCGCGCTGAGCTTCGCGATCCTCCCTCGGATCATTTTCGGTTCCGCCTACGCCGACATGAGGCTGGTCCCATATCTGATGGCGGTGATGCTGCTCGCCATCCGGTTTCGCGGCGCGCCCGACCGCACAACCGCACAGGTGCTGGCGGTCATGGGCCTGTTGTTCTTCGCGACGCGCACGGCCGCCAATACCATCAGCCTCGGCCTGGCTGCGCAGGACCAGTCGGCCAAGATGAAGGCCATCGAGGTCATGCCTCGCGGAGCCCGTGTGATCAGCCTCGTCGGCATGACCTGCAGCGAATATTGGCCGATGCTCCGCAACGGGCACCTGGGAGCCATGGTGGTTGTCCGGCGCGACGGCTTTTCCAATGACCAATGGGTGATCGAAGGAGTGAACCTGCTCGACCTCAAATATAAGAGGGCGGGATATTTCGCCGCGGATCCTTCTCAGCTGGTGCGGCCGAACGGTTGCCGTGAGCCGCTTCATCGGGAGATAGACCAGTCGCTTTCGACCTTGCCGCGTAACGATTTCGACTATGTGTGGCTGATAGATCCGCCCGCCTTTGACCCCGCGACTGCAGCCGACATGCAAGTGGTCTGGCGCGGACCCGGTTCTATTCTCTACAAAACGCGATCGTGACCGCCCTTTCGATCGTCATCCCCTGCTTCAACGAGGAAGCCTGCCTTGCCGAGCTGCATCAGCGGGTCGGCGCTGCGGCGCGGCAGGCCGTGGGCGAGGATTATGAGCTGGTGCTGATCAACGACGGCTCGCGCGATGGCAGCTGGCCGGTGATGCAGCGACTGGCGGCCGGCGATCCGCACGTCGTGGCGATCAACCTGTCGCGCAATCATGGGCA
>Ga0070670_100004957_pt1 | contig 11199 bp, 11 predicted proteins | sample KBSS63metaG_FD_64665 | JGI IMG/M metagenome (GOLD analysis project Ga0070670, IMG submission 64665) | Switchgrass rhizosphere microbial communities from Kellogg Biological Station, Michigan, USA - KBS S6-3 metaG | ecosystem: Host-associated > Plants > Roots > Rhizosphere > Soil ... | reverse complement strand
TGGTCAGCGCGCCGAGCACTACGAAATGGCTGCCTACGGGACGCTCATCGCCTGGGCCAAGGCGCTCGGTCACATGGACGCAGTCGATCTGCTCCAGCAAACGCTCGACGAGGAAAAAGCGGCAGACGAAACACTCTCGGAACTCGCAGAGGGTGGCATCAATCAGACTGCTGTTGAGGCCGCTCAAACGGATGAGGATGACGAGGAGGCAGTTACCGTCGCCGCAAAGAGCGGACGGTCGTCGAAAGCGAAATCCACCTCACGCAGATAGCGGCGCCTGCCAGCGTCGTTCCGCAGCAGCGGTCCGCTCATCGGGAGCGGACCGCGCCGGGGTGTGGATAGAGGAACATACGTCACCTATCAGGCGACGGCTGCCTCAGAAAAATCTTCGTCACGTTCGAGACGTTCGGTGGCGTCCGAGCGCCGGCGGGCGCCACGCCCTGATATCCGTGCTCAACCCGCAACATCACTTCGACCGGCAAATCCAGTCCCGGCACCAGCGGCACTCGTTCGTTCATGGTCACCGCTTGATTGTTGACGGTGAAGACCGTCTCCAATACGACGTACTCGCCATCCCGGCTCAGTTTCGTGACAGCCGTACTCGATCCAAATGCGTTGACGTTTGCGGAACCGTCCAGGTTATAGATGAGCGCAGCAGGCTGCTCGTCACGCGGACGATGAAGATCCACGCGCAGCCATGTTGGTCCCACGGTCATTACCCGCCGCTCGGCTTCTGCTGGTGTGAGACCGCTGCGTGCGACATCCAGCACCCATGCGCCCTCCCACAGATGCAGGTCAGCCGCCGATACTTTGCCCGGTGTCTGAGCGTGCAGGGCGGCCGACACCGCAACCAACAGGCTCATCAGGGCCGCACAGATGATTCGCATAGCCTCTCCGGGGGCTCAAGATGCAAGATACAGGGCCCTCCGGGCGGCTGAGGTGATGCTCGCGGCCTGTTAGAATAAGTGGTTCTCCAATCCATCAGTTCCAAAGCAGACGAGGCGGGCGATGATTTCTGTCAGCGGTGTGTCCATGCGGTTCGGCTCGAAAGTGCTCTTTGAAGACGTCACCGCGACGTTTTCCGCGGGCCGCCGCTACGGCCTCACCGGTCCCAACGGCGCCGGCAAGTCCACGTTCATGAAGCTGCTGACCGGCGAGCAGCCTCTGCAACGCGGATCCATCGCCCGTCCGCCCAAGGTCGGCGTCCTGCGGCAGGATCACTATGCCTTCGACGAATTCCGGGTCATCGATACGGTGATCATGGGAAACGCCCGGCTCTGGAGCGCGCTCGAGGAGCGCGACGCGCTCTATGCCCGTCCCGACATGTCCAATGAGGATGGGATGCGCCTCGGCGAGCTCGAGGGCATCGTCGGCGAAGAGGACGGATACTCAGCCGAAAGCGACGCGGCCATTCTTCTGCGTGGACTCGATATTCCCGCCGCGCTACACGAGCGACGGATGTCGGAACTCCAGGGCGGGCAGAAGGTCCGCGTGCTCGTGGCACAGGCGCTCTTCGGACATCCCGCTGCCCTGCTGCTCGACGAGCCGACGAACCACCTCGACCTCGATTCGATCCACTGGCTGGAAGAGTTTCTCAATCGTTACGAGGGCACGCTCATCGTGATCTCGCACGATCGCCACTTCCTGAACAACGTCTGCACGCATATCGCCGACATCGACTACGAGACGATCATCACCTACACCGGCGGCTACGACGACATGGTCGTCGCCAAGACGCAGATCCGGACGACGATCGAGGCGCAGAATTCGCAGCGCGAAAAGAAGATCGAGCAGCTCAACGACTTCATCGCGCGATTCTCCGCCGGCACGCGATCGAGCCAGGTGCAGTCACGGCGCAAGGAAGTGGAACGGCTGCAGACGACCGAGCTCGCCCGGTCCAACATCCAGCGCCCGTACATCAAGTTCGCGATGAAGCGTCCGTCGGGCAAGGTCGCGCTGGAATTCAAGGACGTGACCAAGGCGTACGGCGGCGTGCCGGTGATCGACGGCTTCAGCGCGTCCATCAATCGCGGTGAGCGCATCGTCCTCGTTGGCCGAAATGGCGCGGGCAAGACGACGATGCTGAAGGCGTTGATGGCCGATGCACCGGGCGTGTTGGCGTCGCCGGGCGACGTTGACGGCGGCACCGTACGGTGGGGACACGAAGTGTCGATCGGCTACTTTCCCCAGGACGCCACCGGCATCATCGAGAAGGGTCTGACCGCGGTCGAGTGGCTGCACCGCTTCGATCCCGATTCGTCGCGCCAGGAGATCCACGGCCTCCTCGGCCAGATGCTCTTCAGCGGCGAGGAAGGCTACAAGCCGACCGAGGCGCTGTCCGGCGGCGAGACCGCGCGTCTGCTCTTCTGCCGGATCATGCTGGAAAAACCGAACGTGCTCCTGCTCGACGAGCCGACGAACCACCTGGACCTGGAATCGATCAACGCGCTGAACGTGGCGCTGCAGAAGTTCGCAGGCACGGTCCTGCTCGTCACGCACGACCAGGATCTGCTCGAGGAAGTCGGGACACGCGTATGGCACTTTGAGAACGGCCGCATCGTCGACTTCAAGGGCACGCACGAGGAGTTCGCCGGGGACGTCGCTCTCCGCGCGTAAGCGCAGCGGATGCCGCTCGTCACGCTCGATCGTGTTTCCATAGCCTACGGCCACGTCCCCCTTCTCGATCACGCCAGCCTGCAGATCGAGCCGCGCGAGCGCGTCTGCGTCATCGGACGAAACGGCACCGGCAAATCCACGCTGCTTCGCCTCGTCTACGGTGACGAGGCGCCGCAGGACGGAACGGTCTGGCGTGCGGCTGGACTTCGCGTCGGCCGGCTCGCGCAAGATGCCCCGCTCGACGGGGACGGTCTCGTCTTCGATGCCGTCGCCCAAGGGCTCGGGAACCTGGAAGAGGAACAGTGGAACGCAGAACAGCGCGTCCGGCTCGTGCTCTCGCGGCTGCAGATTCCCGCCGACGCGCGTGTCGCCGCCCTCTCCGGAGGCTGGCGACGGCGCGTGCTGCTGGCACGTGCGCTCGTCGGCTCGCCTGATCTGCTCCTGCTCGACGAACCGACGAACCATCTCGACATCGAGATGATGACGTGGCTTGAAACCTTTCTCGTGGACTATGCCGGCACCGTCCTGTTCGTGACGCACGACCGTGTGTTCCTGCAGCGCATCGCGACGCGAATCGTCGAACTGGATCGCGGTCGCCTCACCTCATGGCCTGGAGACTACGCGACGTATCTCGAGCGGAAGGAAGCATCACTGGCGACCGAGGCGGTCCAGGATGCGAAGTTCGACAAACGCCTGGCCGAGGAGGAAGCGTGGCTGCGCCAGGGCATCAAGGCCCGGCGGACGCGCAACGAAGGTCGTGTGCGCGCGCTCCTGGCCATGCGTGAAGACCGCGCGGCGCGGCGCGCACGCATCGGCGGCGTCCAGCTCCGTGCCGAGATGGCCGACCGCACGGGCCAGGTCGTCTTCGAGGCCGAGCGCTTGGCGAAGTCATTCGACGGCCGGCCGGTCGTCGCCGATCTCACGCTGCGCGTGATGCGCGGGGATCGGATCGGCCTGATCGGGCCGAACGGCTCCGGCAAGACCACGTTGCTCAAGATGCTTTTGGGCGAGCTTGCGCCGGACTCCGGAGAGCTGCGGCAGGGCGCAAACGTGCAGGTCGCGTACTACGACCAGCAGCGCGAACAGCTCGATCCTGAGCGCACCGTGTGGGAGACCGTCGCCGACGGCCACGATACCGTCATCGTCAACGGCCAGCCTCAGCACGTCCACGGCTACTTGCGCGATTTCCTGTTTCCACCGGAGCGCGCGATCGCACCCGTCAAAGCATTGTCGGGCGGCGAGCGTAACCGTCTCCTGCTGGCGCGGCTGCTGGCCCGCCCGATCAATGTCCTGGTGCTGGACGAACCGACGAACGATCTCGACATCGAAACGCTGGAGCTTCTCGAGCAGTGGCTGACGACGTGGCCGGGCACACTGCTGCTGGTCAGCCACGATCGCGCATTCATCGACCACGTCGTGACGAGCACGCTCGTCTTCGAAGGCAGTGGTCGGGTGGTGGAATATACCGGTGGGTATGAGGACTGGGTGCGGCAGCGGCCGAAGATGGAGAGCGTATCCGCGCGCAAGGCGGCGGGCACGCGAACTCTCAAGGACGATGCCGTCCAGAGCCGGCCACGGAAGCTGTCCTATAAGGAGCAGCAGGAATTCGATCAGTTGCCGGCGCGAATTGAAGCGCTCGAGTCGGAACAGCAGCAGCTCCAGGCCGTCGTCGCCGGTCCCGAGTTCTACACGCAGCCTGCCCCGGAGATCGCCAGGATTCTGGCGAGACTGGAAGCGTTGGACGAGTTGCTGCTGGAATGCTACGCGCGCTGGGACGCCTTTGACTCCCGTACCCTAGACGTTCCGAGATAGAAGGACGCTGCCACATGATCAAGCGCAGTCACGGCGCCGTTGCGGTGGTGATCATCCTCGCGGTCACCGGTTGTGCCAAGCGCACCTCTCCAACACCCTCTCCTCCTTCGGCGCCGCCAGCAGCCGGCGCGCGACGGGCTCTTGAGGCCCGAGAGGGACTCGCTTCGTACTATGCGCCGGCGTTCCAGGGACGGAAGACCGCCAGCGGAGCAGCATTCGACAACCGTGAGCTGGTCGCGGCACACCTCTCTTACCCGTTCGGGTCCCTCGTGCGCGTCACGAACCTCGCGAACCGCCGGGCCGTGCTTGTGGTCATCGTCGACCGGGGGCCGGCTCCCGCTGCCAGCGCCGACGGCGTGATTATCGACGTCTCGCGCGCCGCGGCCGAGCGGCTGAATTTCGTTCGAGCGGGTCGGACGCGTGTCCGCGTGGAGGTACTTCGCTGGGGAGACTAGCCTAGACTCATTCGCCTCACGGGTCACACGCAGAAGGAGCGGGCAGGCGGCCGAAGATGGAGAGCGTACCCGCGCGCAAGGCTGCGGGCACGCGAACTTCTACACGCAGCCTGACCCCGGAGCTCGCCAGGATCCTGGCGAGACTCGAAGCACTAGGCGAGTTGCTGCTGGAATGCTACGCGCGCTGGAACGCGATCGACCCGCGCCGTCGACGTTCCGAGATAGACGGCGACTGTCTCAGTCGCCGCTAGGTGGAGGTGCGCCGCACGTTTTCGGCTCGAGGCCCTTTCGGTCCCTCGCCGATGTCGAACTCAACGCTGTCGCCCTCGCGCAGGTTGTCGATTCCCTCGCCAAAGACGGCGCTCTGATGGAAGAAGTATTCCTTCCCCGTCTCATCCTTGATGAACCCGAACCCTTTATCCACCCGCAGCGTGCGAATCTTGCCTGTCATCAACCCTCTCTTTTGTGATGCGTGATTACAACAGATGATTGTGTTCCAAAATCATCCGCATTTGTCTATTTTTTAACGGCTCGCTGGCTCCTGAGTGTCCAGGTGCGCTCGCATTCGCGGCAGCGCCACGCCGACGTCTCGGTGATGACCTTGGCAAGTGTGTCGATGTTCTTCCCCTTGCAGAAGGGACAGCCGGTCGGTCGCGTCAAATCGTTCTGGAATCGTGATTCAGGCACTACACATCCTACTCCCGCTTGACGTTGCGGCCGTTCAAGAGTGAACAGTCGTGCCCTCCTGGTCGGACACACCACGTTCGGGCAACGTACATCGTCACGACGCGCGTTCAAAAACCCCATCGTTTCAATGTGTTGACGCTGGCACGTAGCTTGGGGATTTGTTGCCGCGCTTCATGCCTGGTGGTCACTGCCCCGCTCCTGAATTGATGGGCTCGACGACGTCCGTCCGTCGCGTCTCTCGCTACGCCCTGGCCGTTGTCCTGCTCGCGGTCATTGGCGCACACGATGCGGATGCGCAGCGTTTGCTGTGCAGCACGATTCGTCCTCGAGAAACGGCGGGACTCGCAGCGCGACGAATCACCGGCGACGCAGGAAATACGGGACAGGCATGGTTTCAAATTCTCGATCCACGGACGAGGCGGTTCGTGGCGAAATCCGGATACGGCCACATCCGCGCCGGATGGCAGGCGTGCATCCTGAACGAGTCAGCGGTCGCCGGGGCTGGACCAACAACCGCGACCACGCCCAGCCGCGCTCGCGGCCTGAACTCGAATCTCGCGCTGTGGGGATTGCTCGTGGTGCTCATCGCGGTGATGACTCACGGCGCGACCGAGTATCTCGAGGACCGGGCGACGGCCATCGGTGCGATGCGACGTTTCGGGGAGCGGTTCGTCCAGGAGTTCGAACGGCCGTTAATCCGCCCGGGCCCCGGTGATCGGCCCATTCAATCTCGATTGCGCTTCATTCCGCGTCGGGCGCGGCTCGACGTGCTTCTCGCACCGAATGCGGGACGCCGATATCCGAACCTGGCCGATCACAAGAAGAACGTCGAGTACGACGTGGTGCGAGTCGCGGAACTGCTTGGGAAGTACCCCTTCGTCGCCGGGCGCATCTATGCGCGAGGCCGCTGGGTCGTCGTGCCGTTTCAATTGACAACCGAACACAGACAGGCAGGTGCCCAGTGAACATCCTCCTTTTGAGCGCGGGTGGCGGCGGCGGCAACATTCTGCGGTCCTTGAAATCGCTGTTTCAACGCGACGTCGCGGTCACGCAGACCGCCGACCCGCACTACGCGGCGCGTCTGACCGGTGCTGTGACCACCCGCTTCCTGGACACCAATGAATTCTCGCTGTCGGATGTCCCGGCCGATGAACGGCTGCTCATCGGTGCCCGCACGACAGGCGGCGTTGGCGCGCGACACAACCCCGAGGTGGCCCGGCAGGCCCTGGAGGAATCGCGGCGCGAAGTCGAGGCGCTGATGCAGCAGCACTCGGTGATCATCCTGATCGGCACCGGCGGTAAAGGCACGGGTGCCGGGACGATGTTCCCGCTGGCGGAGATGGCACGGCAACACCGGAAACTGGTGCTGCCGATCTTTGTCCGCCCCTCCTTTGAGCGCCACGAAGTGGACAAACGTCGGTACGACCACGCCGTGAAAGTTGCGGCGCAGTTCGACGCGGCGAAGATCCGGCTGATGGAGATCCTGAACGACGGCGGGTACACGGAAGACGATCCCCAGCCGCAGTCCGTCATCTGGGAACGCATGAACCTGCCGATCGCAAGAGGACTTCGCGGCCTGATCTATGTGCTGTGGGATCTCTCGCAGGTCGATCCCTCGGACTTGTCGATGCTGTTCGCTGGCAGCGGCAGGTTCCGTATCGCCTTTACGGAAATCGATCCGCCCGCCGGGCAGGACCCGACGGACGCGCAGGTCGACGAGGCGGTTCGGCGCTGCTGCGAGAATCCGTACTACGCGTTCAGCAAACCGGTCGGCACGTCGCTCGTCTGCATTCAGGGTGACTGGTCGAATGTCGTCGATGCGCGAATCAAGGGCGGTCTCGCCGCAGCGGCGATGGGCGGACGAGCCGACAGTCCCTACACACCACTCTATGCACGAGGCGTTCAGGCACCGAGGCCATGGGGCGTGACGGCGTTGTTCGCTGAGCACACCGGCGTCCATCAGCCGTTGGAGCTCCATTGGTCTGCGCCAGCGGTGAGCGAAGAGCCGACCTTCAGGTCGGCCGCGACCGTCGACGAACCGATCCTGCACTTCGCACCCGAACCAGACGTGCGCGAGACGATCGAGCCAGCCATGCACGAGACATCCACCGTGCGGCCACCCTTCGCGAGCCTGTGGGAGTTCGCCGTCGCGGTCAACCGGTCCGAGCCGGCCGCGCTGGCTCTGGCCGGCAATGGCGCCGCCGCCGGGATACCAATCGACGGTCCCGAGGTAAAACGGCTGCTCGGCACACTCTGGTTCCGGACCGTTGTTCCACGATTGTCTGAGGCCTGGAAAACGCGCCTGCTGGATGCGCTCGCCGGGAGTCTCGCACTCCCCAATCACCGTGTGAAGACGGGCAAGCACGCCGCCGCCCTGAGTGAATTGAGTTATGCGGAGCTGCAGGAGGTCGCGCGAATGTCGGTTCCCGACGCCGTGAAGACTGATCTGGATCTGCTGCTCACGATCGGCAAGCTATGGGGCGGAGACGTTTTGCAGCGCTTGCGATTCGCCGATGCCCCGCCGGGCAACGACGGATCGAAGCTCGCGAGCCTGCTTCACGGATTGCGCCACAGAAACGGCACTGCCTCCGCACATGAGGTGAGCCAGTGATCCGGCGGAACGAACGTCAGTCGCCGCCACTGCCCTTGAACTGGTCCGCCTCGTCCGCGAACAGCACGTTGAAGCTGGTCAACGACCCGTAGCAGCCGCTGACGTATCCCTGCAGCTTGATCTTCACATCGTCCGGCAGGTCCGAGGCGTTGACCTGCTGTTCGAGCGTCCGCAGCCGATTCCGCAGCATCACGACCTTGTGGAAGAAGGTCTCGATCGGCCAGGTCTTCTCCTGCAGTCCCGGCGTGCCGGGACGCAGCACGAGGGTTCCGCCCCGCCATTTCGCTGCAGGAGCGACCGGCGTCAATGCCGCTTCTTCACGGATGATGCGGCGGAGCAGCAGTTCCAGATCGCCGTCGGCAGAATCGTTCGCAGACACGTGCACACCGGTCCTTTCTCGATCGGTCACCAGAGGAAACGCGTCGTGCGGCTGGTGGTGTTGAACGGGACGACCTTCCCTGGCCGCCGGCGCCTTGGCGCCGGCGGCAGGTCGGCCCGTCGCAGGAAGAGTGGGTGAACCGAGGCGCGGCCCGCCGCGAAAATTATGCTGGCTCTCGCAGTAGTCGCAGGAGACGCGAATCGGCCGACCCGCGCCGTCCACGACAATGACGGTGTGCAGGCGATCCGTCTTGCACGCACGGCAGTAATCCTCGACGGTCTCCCCCGCCCGGAAGGTGCGAATCACGACCGGTATTGTGCGCCAAGTGATTGGCTTAGTACCAGGACGGTCCCGCACCGAGCGAGGCGCGCGCCCAGACCCCTCGTTCCACTTCGCTCACGAGTCCCGACGAAGCGAGGCGCTTCAGGATTCGGTCTGCAGCCTCCATCGGCACACCAAGCCACTGCTGGAGTGTGCTGACCGTCAGCGTCACGCTCGGATTGTGCACGACGCCGTCGATGACGCGCTGGACGATCGCGGCGCGGCTACTGATATTCCGTCTTTCTTCCCCCATTTTTTGCCTCCCGCAGTTACCCACGCAATCGCAGTGCCGCAATTACATATCGCGCTGGGCTGTGGTGGGTGGCGTGAGGTCATGAGGCTTGGACTCTCTGGTCAGCCCTTGAGCCGGCTCAGAAAACGACAGCTTTTCGGATGAGAACTGCTCCGAATGCGGACAACGAACGCTTCGACGTCGGATGGCCGGCGCTCGAGATCAGCGGCCGAGGTGTGGCGTGCTTATATCGCTGACCTCATCGAGTGGCAACCCGGGAAGCAGCGAATTGAGGCGCCAGTGTCCGATTCAGTTGCGCGAGCTGCTCGGACACCACCGTGCGGGCCTTCCCGCTGACCACCTTGCGCGCCATGCCGCCAAACAGGCCGCCGAACAGGTCGACGCGGGATCGATTCAAGTACACGACGTAGGTCGCCGGCGACGCACTCGTCCGATCGCGAACGAGCAGCGTGATGCCAAGCGACGCATCGAAGTAATGCATGCCGTAAATCTGCTTCGAGGCAATGGCGTACTCGGGGCCTGCAGTGTCGGCTTCGGGCACGATCGCGATGTGAGTGACGCTGATGACCGGCCGCCGGTTTACGCGCTCCTTCGACCAGTACACGAAGTCGCTCGCGCCGTCCGGATCAGCCGCGGGATACGCAACCAGGTGCCGGCGCAAGTGCGGGACATATTGCCAGGTGCGGGTATCCGCGGCCATCAGTGACGCGAATTCGTCGCCCAGATTCAACGACGCAGACGTGTTCGCGTACTCCATCGTCGCGGGCGCCCCGATTTTGGAATACCGATCGACGTAGTCCACCAGGATGCGCCGCATCAGCTGTGTCGCCTGCGACTGCACATCCGCTCCCCGCCAGGTCACGTCCGCACGGAAGCGCTCGATGGCGCCCGCCGACAACTTCACATCGCAATTCCCCGCGCGGCACGTCTTCAAACGGCGAACGTCCGCCTCCTCGAGCGTGAGCTTCGCAACGTCCTCGAGCCGCGGGGGCGTGGAGAAGGCGCCGATCTGCAGCACGGCATCGTCACGTTTGAACGTCACGATGTCCTTGAGGCGCTCGATGTAGAACTCCGGCGTCACGCCCATGCGGACAATGCCAAGCGTTGCCACTTCGCGCGGGTGGCTGACGTCGAGCGTGCGCGAGAAGACCTGCCCGGCGTCGATGCGTGCGATATCGGCTGGCGACACGCTGAACGCGGTGGCCAGAAACGTTCGCGCCGGATCGCCGTCTGACCTTGCCTCGGGTCCGGCGACGAGTAGCAGCGTTGCGAGCAACAACAGCGCACATCGAGCCATCATGGTTCTCCCGTGAAATCAGGGCACCAGCGCCACGGCGATCCGTCTGCCACGGACCGGTGTGGACGTGGCCGGCTCCTGCAGATGCGGCATCGGCGCCGCCACGAACAACCGTCGCGCCACCCGGGCGATCCATCGCGCGCGTCGCGCCGACCGCTCGACACGCGCGCTGTCCGTGGCAATCCCGGTGTTCGCGTACATCTGTCGGTAGAGCTTCGAGATGAGGACAAACGCCAGGCGCGCGCGCAACGAACGGACACACGCCGATCGCTGCCAGACCGCGCGCAGCCGGTAGAAGCGATCCCACACCTGCTGCGTGCGCATGCGAATCTCGTCCGCGTCCATGTTCGGGTGCGGTGCGTACACCTTTGGCCGCTTCGCAGTGGGGATCAGCCAGTACCGGGTCAGCGGCACACCGTCGATGGTGGGGGCATCCGCCGTCTCACGTTCCCACTTGGCAAAATCGACTGTTCCTGGCAGCGGCGTGAGCATCACGAACTGGGCAAACGTCACGCTCGCGCGATGCGCCAGATCGGCCGTGGCCCCGAAGGTATCCGGTCTGTCGGTGGGAAGGCCGAAGATGAACGAGCCGAGGACGTGCACACCTGCCTGGCGGAACGCCTGCAGCCGCGTGACGAGCCCCTCCCCTGCCTCATTGAAGTTCTTGAACACGGCTTTCAGCCCTTCCGGCGTGACCGACTCGACACCGACCAGCGCGCCGCGGATCCGCGCGCGCCGCATCGCGGCGAGAAACTCCGGATCCTCGGC
>Ga0070670_100004953_pt1 | contig 11203 bp, 10 predicted proteins | sample KBSS63metaG_FD_64665 | JGI IMG/M metagenome (GOLD analysis project Ga0070670, IMG submission 64665) | Switchgrass rhizosphere microbial communities from Kellogg Biological Station, Michigan, USA - KBS S6-3 metaG | ecosystem: Host-associated > Plants > Roots > Rhizosphere > Soil ... | reverse complement strand
CCGAGGTCAACGGCCATCCGCTGCGGTTCATGGTCGACAGCGGCGCTTCGGTGACGACGATTTCGGTCGATTCCGCCAAGGCAGCGAAGGTTCCGATCGGGACCGAGCGGACCGTCGTCAACACAGCCAACGGCCGCACCCAGGCGATCCGGGGCTCGGCCGACCGGCTCGAGGTCGGGACGATCACGCGCACCGACTTTCCGCTCGACATCCATGAGCATGACGACACCAACCTGTTCGGAATGAACTTTCTGTCCTCGCTCCACGGCTGGCGGGTCGAGGGCAATTATCTCGTGCTCGAGCCGTGACCAACGATCTCATGCTCGGCGGGGTCTATGTCCTCATGGCCGTCATGCTGATCCTCGGCACGTTGATGTCACGGCGCGAGCCGTGGGCGAAGATGGCGACCATGGCGCTGACCTGGACTGCGATCTTCGCCGCCGGCTTCGTCCTGCTGACCTTCCGCGACAATTTCGGCTGGGTCGCGCAGCGGCTGCGTGCGGAGGCGCTCGGAACGCCGGTGGTGCAAGGCCGCGAAACCCGCATTCCGATGGCGATCGACGGCCATTTCTGGGTCGAAGGCCAGGTCAACGGCGTGCGGGTGAAGTTTCTTGTCGACAGCGGCGCGACCATGACCACCATCGACCGCGAGACGGCGATCCGCGCCGGAGTGAGCGTCGCGCGGCACCCGGATCAGTTCGTTCGCACCGGCAACGGCATCATCCGCGTGTCGAGCGGCCGCGCACGCGAGGTGCGGATCGGCGGGATCGATCGCCGCAACGTCGGCCTGCAAGTCGCGGACAATGACAATCTCAACGTGCTGGGCATGAACTTCCTGTCGTCGCTGCAACGCTGGGGCGTGGAAGGGCGCTGGCTGGTTCTGGTCCCCTGATCTTTGTGGATATTTACATAATGCATATTATCATACTTCGAGATCACATCGAGCGAGGGGCCTTCAGTCGCCCCGTCCGAGCCGCCCATGCCGCTTGAGCGCCTTGTCGAGATCATGCGCCGGCTGCGCGACCCCAAGACCGGCTGCGAATGGGACAGCGTCCAGACGTTCGAGACGATCGCGCCTTACACGATCGAGGAAGCCTATGAGGTCGCCGACGCAATCGCCCGCAAGGATATGGACGGATTGGCCGACGAGCTCGGCGATCTGCAGCTCCAGGTCGTGTTCCACGCGCAAATCGCCGAGGACTCCGGTCTGTTCACGCTCGACGACGTGATCACGCGCATTTGCGACAAGATGGAGCGCCGACACCCGCACATCTTCGGCGAGGCCGAGCATGGCGGCCATCATCTGTGGGAAATCATCAAGGCCGAAGAGCGGGCCAAGGACCCGGACAAGAGCGCACTCGCCGGCGTTGCCCTGGCGCTTCCGGCACTGGAGCGCGCGGCGAAGCTTCAGCGGCGCGCCGCGCGCACCGGCTTCGACTGGCCCGACGTCTCAGGCCCGCGGGCGAAGATCGACGAGGAACTGGCCGAGCTCGAGGCCGAAACCGATCACGACCGCAAGCTCGACGAGCTCGGCGACCTATTGTTCGCGGTCGTGAACCTCGCACGCCATCTCAACGTCGAGCCCGAAGCCGCTCTGCGGCAAGCCAATCGCAAGTTCGAACAGCGCTTTCGTGCAATCGAATCCGCGCCCGGATTCTCGGACATGTCGCTCGACGAGATGGAGGCTTTGTGGGTCGAAGCTAAAAAGGCTCAGGCTGCTCCAAGCGACTGAAACCGCGCCCAATTCTCGGGCGACAGCCGCACCGACAGCTGGACCTCGTCGTCATCGACCTGCTGGTCGAGCACTTCGCCGCGGGCATGAAGCCAGGCGATCCGGTCGCCTTGAGCCGCCGGAAGCCGCACGTCGTGGACCTGCTCGCCGCTGCGCAACGTCTCCGCCATGCGCTCCTTCAGCCGGTCGAGCCCCTCACCGGTCAGCGCGGAGAGCGGGATGACGTCATCTCGCCGCTTCGCTTCTTCGACCAGCCGATCGCCCTCCTCCCTTGCGAGGAGGTCGATCTTGTTCCACGCCTCGAGCCGCGGCGGCGCCCCCTCCTCCGCCAGCCCGAGCGACTTGAGCACGTCGTCGACGTCCTCTTTTTGCGCTTCGCGATCGGGATGCGCCATGTCGCGCACATGGACGACCAGGTCCGCCGACTGGACCTCTTCGAGCGTCGCGCGGAAGGCCGCGATGAGCTCGGTCGGAAGGTCGGAGACGAAGCCGACCGTGTCGGACAGGATCACCTTGTCGAACCCGGGCAAGCGGATGTCGCGCATGGTCGGGTCGAGAGTCGCGAACAGGAGATTCTCCGCGAACACAGCTTCCCCCGTCAGCCGATTGAAAAGCGTGGATTTTCCGGCGTTGGTATAGCCGACCAGCGCGATCACCGGCCACGGCGCGCGCTGGCGCCGGTCGCGGTGCAGCGAGCGGGTGCGCTTGACCTGCTCGAGCTCGCGCCGGATCTTGGCCATGCGGTCGCGGATCATCCGCCGGTCGGCCTCGATCTGGGTTTCGCCGGGGCCGCCGAGGAAGCCGAAGCCGCCGCGCTGGCGCTCGAGGTGAGTCCAGCTGCGGACCAGCCGGCCCGCCTGATATTCGAGGTGCGCGAGCTCGACCTGAAGCTGCCCTTCAGCGGTTGCGGCGCGCTCGCCGAAGATTTCGAGGATCAGCCCGGTCCGGTCGATGACCTTGGCCCCGACCTCCTCCTCGAGGTTCTTCTGCTGGATTGGCGCAAGCGGCGCGTCGACGATCAGCAGCTTCGCCTCCTCCGCCTTGGCCAGCTCGGCAATCTCCTCGACCTGTCCCTTGCCGAGCAGGGTCGCCGGGCGAACGCTGCGAACCCGGAACGGCTTGGCGGCGACGACGGCGATGCCGATCGCTTCGGCGAGGCCCCGCGCTTCCTCGACCCGCGCCTCGGCCGAGCGGCGGGCGCCTTCGCGCGGCAGCTCGGGCACGGCGATCACCGCGCGTTCGCCGCGCGCGACCTCGATCGCGCCATTGCCGTCGAAACTATTCACTTTCCGGCTCCGCCTCGCCGTTGGCTTCCGGACCGAGTTTCAGCGCGTGCGCCGGCTGCAGGGTCGAGATCGCATGCTTGTAGACCAGCTGGATCTGCCCCCCGCGCTCGAGCACCAGCGAAAACTGGTCGAAGCCCGTGACGGTCCCCTGGAGCATCACGCCGTTGACCAGAAACAGCGTCATTCGCTCGGCATCGCGCGAGGCGGCGGCGAGGAACAGGTCCTGCAGCTGCGCCTTCGCGCCGTCCGCAATGCCATTCGTCGCGACGAAGTCGGGCGGCGGCTCGACTGGCATGATGGTTGAGATGGAATGTTTGTACACCAGCTGCGACGCCCCTTCCCGTCTCAGGAGGAGCGAGAAGGCGTCGAACCAGGTGACGACGCCCTGGAGCTTCACGCCTTTGACGAGAAAGATCGTGACCGGCAGCTTGGCGCGCCGGATGGCGTTCAAGAAATGATCCTGGAGAGCGAGTGACCGGGCCGACATGACGCCTCTTAAAGTTGCTACTCTTCGCCCTCCCGCTTCTCCCCGATGCCCAGAGCCTTGAGCTTCCGGTGCAGTGCCGAACGCTCCATGCCGATGAACGACGCGGTCCGCGAGATGTTGCCGGAAAAGCGCCGGATCTGGATTTTGAGATATTCGCGCTCGAACGATTCGCGGGCCTCGCGCAGCGGGCTGCCCATGATCGCCACCCCAGTGCTCGCCCCGCCCATCGCGTTCTGGTTCTCCAGCACCTCCGGGGGAAGCAGGTCAACCTCGATGCACGACACGCGGTCCCCGGGCGCGAGGATGATCGTGCGCTCGATGATGTTGCGCAGCTGGCGCACGTTTCCGGGCCAGTCGTGCGCCTGCAGAGCGGCCATCGCCTCTTCCGAGATCGACGGCGCGTTCATGTGGCGCTCGGCCGCGAACCGCGCGAGGAAATAGTCGACCATCTCCGGGATGTCCTCGCGCCGCTCGCGCAGCGGCGGAATGCGCACTGGGACAACATTGAGGCGGTAGAACAGGTCCTCACGGAAGCGGCCGCCGGAAATCTCGTCGGCGAGATTGCGTGACGTTGCCGAGAGCACCCGAACGTCAACTTTCACGGGGCGCTGGCCGCCGATCCGGTGATAGCTCTGATCGGTGAGGACGCGCAGGATCTTGCCCTGCGTCGTCAGCGGCATGTCGGCGATCTCGTCGAGGAACAGGGTGCCGCCGTGGGCATGCTCGAGCAGGCCGGGGCGAACCACGCCCTCGTTCTCGCTGCCGAACAGCTCCTCCTCGACCCGCTCTGGGCTCATCATCGCCGCCGGCAGGACGACGAACGGCGCCTTCGCCCGCGGGCTCCAGTTGTGGATCATCCGCGCGGCCACTTCCTTGCCGACCCCGGCGGGCCCGGTGATCAGCACCCGGCTTCCGGTCGGAGCGACGCGCTTCAGGGTCGCGCGGACGGTGTTGATTGCGACCGAAGTCCCGTGGAGTTGCTCCTCGTGCCCGACCTGGCGGCGCAGGCTCTCGTTCTCGCGGCGGAGGCGCTGCGTTTCGGTCGCCCGGTCGACGAGATAAAGCAGCCGCTCGGCCTCGAACGGCTTCTCGATGAAGTCGACGGCCCCTTCCCGCACCGCGGCGACGGCGGTGTCGAGGTTACCGTGGCCCGAGATCATCAGCACCGGCACCGTCGGGTCGCGGCCCTTGATCTCCTGCAGCAGCTGCAGGCCGTCGAGCTTCGAGCCCTGAAGCCACACGTCGAGCAGGACCATCGACGGCCGCCGTTCCTCGAAGGCCTCGAGTGTCTGGTCGCTGTCGGCCGCGGTGCGCACCGTATAGCCTTCGTCCTCGAGCACTCCGCTGACGAGCTCGCGAATGTCGGCTTCGTCGTCGACGACGAGCACTTCCAGGGCCATCAGGCTTGATCCTCGCTTGGTTGGTCATTGTCGTCGGCATCGGCCGACGCGGCTTCCGACTGCAGCACGGCCAGCTTGTCGGTGTCGAACGCGATCCGAACGTGGGTTCCGCCGCCGGGGCGGTCGAGAAAGGCGATCTCGCCCATATGCTCCTCGACGATCTTCTTGACGATCGCGAGCCCGAGGCCCGTCCCGCGCACCCGGGTGGTCATGTACGGCTCGGTCAGCCGCTCGCGATCCTCGGGCAGGCCGATGCCGGTGTCCATCACGTCGATGACGAGGTGATGCTCCTCGGCATGGAGCTTGAGCTCGACGCGGTCGCCGGCGAGGCTGTGTTCGCCCCTGCTCTTGCGGCTTTCAATGGCTTCGACCCCGTTTTTCACGACGTTGGTCAGCGCTTGGCTGAGCTGACGTCGGTCGCAAACCATCTCGAAATCGCCTTCGGGCGGGTCGAGCACGAAGCTGATCCCGGGGTGCGCCACCTCGTGCAGGAACAGCGCCTGGCGCGCGATGTCGTGGACGTTCTCCTCGCGGAACACCGGCTTGGGCATGCGCGCGAAGTTGGAGAATTCGTCGACCATCCGACGCAAGTCGCCGACCTGGCGGACGATGGTCCCGGTCAGCCGCTCGAACGTCTCCTTGTCCGACGCAATCTCCTGCCCGAAGCGCCGCTGGAGGCGCTCGGCGGCGAGCTGGATCGGGGTCAGCGGGTTCTTGATCTCGTGCGCGATGCGCCGGGCGATGTCCGACCAGGCGGCGCGGCGCTGGTCGGTCAGCTGGTCGGTGATGTCGTCGAAGGTCAGCACGCTGCCGTCCTGGTAGCGCACGCGCTTCACCGCCAGCGTCCGCTGGTCGCCCCCGGCGACGACGATCACGTTCGCCTCGCCCTGGTCACCGCGGAGGAAGTCGTCGAGGTCGGGGGACGCCTCTCGCAGCGGTCTGCCCTCGATCTCCTCCTGCCCCTTGTGGAGCAAAGTCTCGGCCGAGCGATTGGTCAGCAGGATCCGGTTGTTGGTGTCGAGCGCGACGACTCCCGCAGTTACGCTCGACAGCACCGCCTCCATGAACGCCCGGCGGGCGTCGAGTTGCGTGTTCGCCGTCCTCAGCGCGCCAGTTTGCTCTTCGAGCCGCCCGCTCATTCGGTTGAACGCGACCGATAGCGTATGAATTTCATCCTCCGTCTCAGTCACGGGCACCCGCGTCGAGAAGTCGCCTTCCTCGATCCGGCCTGCTGCGGTCACGAGCTGACCCACTGGCCGAACCATCCAGTCCGCGATCTTCAGCGCCGCTAGGATGGCGAGTCCGACGATGACCAAGGCACCGAGCAGCAAGGCTCCGTTGAAACGCAGCTGGTTGATCCGCAACCGGTTCTGCAGCGACCGGTAGTCCTTGAACACGCCGTTGGCGCGCGCGAGTTGCTCGCTGAACTGCGGGTCGAACACTCGTGCGGCGTACAGATAGGTGTCCGGGACGCCCGGCAGCCTGGTGAGCGCCCCGATCCGGTCGGCCGAACTGATCCCGATCACCTCGCTGCCATTCAGCGCGGCAATGCGATCGGGCGTGATCACATTGACCAGCGGTCGGCCGTAGGGGCTAACGAGCGCGAGCGAACGGACCTGATGATCGCGCCCGTAGGTGAAGATGACGGCTTCCGACAGGCTCCGCTGATAGACTTGGAGCTTGGTGAACGCCTCGGCGAAGCGCGGATCGTCGATGGGGATTTGCTGCAGGTAGCCGGCGAGATCGTGGCTCGCGGTCACCGTTTCGCTCGCCACCCTCTGGACTTCCGAATCGTAGATGCTCTGCGCAAGCGAGGTCGTCTTCTCGAACATCCCCTGCGCGCGATTGGAGAACCAGAATTCCTGTCCGCTCTGGAGGAGCACCGAGGCGAAGATCGCAACCACCACGGTCGGCACCGCGGCGACGACGGAGAACAGCGCGACCAGCCGGACGTGAAGCCGGGCGCTGCCGAGTCCGCTCTTCTCGGCGCGCTGCATCGCGACCTTGCGCGCGTACAGGACCATCAGGGCGATCGCCGGGATGAGGTTGGCGATCAGCAACAGCGCAATTACCGGGGGCGAGACCAGCTTGCCCGGGTCGCCGGTCCAGCGAAGCAGCCAGAAGCTCAGCGCCAGCATGGCGACGAGAAAGACGGCGCTGAGGATTGCGGCGTGCCGGTACAGCCGCCCGCTCGTGCGCTCGCGGTCGAGCCAGCTCAGTCGCTTCGATGTCACTGCCGATTCGGCCACGCGGGCATCCATTGGGCCGAGCCCTAGCACGGTCGTTCGGGCCGTTGCATCAAAAACACACTTGTGTCGGCGAAAGGCCGCTCAGGCCGCTGCGCGCTCCAGCCACGGGGCGTAGAAGTCGCGCAACATCCCCACCACGACTGCAGGGTCATCCTGCTGATTTGCCTTGTTTCTCAGTTCCGCGGAGCCAGGCAGGCCCTTGGTGTACCAGCCGATATGCTTGCGCGCGAGATTGACGCCGGTGTGGGTGCCGTAGAGCGACAGCATCTCCTCATACTGCTGCAGCATGACCTCGAGCTGCTCGTCGAGGCTCGGTTCCGGACGAGGCCCTCCCCCGCCCAGTTCGGCCATCATCTGGCCGAGCAGCCACGGCCGGCCATAGGCGCCGCGGCCGATCATCACTCCGTCGGCGCCCGACTGGCGCAGCGCCTCATGGGCATCGGCGATCGAGCAGATGTCGCCGTTGGCGATCACCGGCACCGAAACAGCGTCCTTAACCTTGCGGATGAACGCCCAGTCGGCCTCGCCCTTGTACATCTGGCAGCGGGTGCGGCCGTGGACGGTGATCATCCGGATTCCGAGATCCTCGGCGATGCGCGCGAGCTCGGGCGCGTTGAGGCTGTCGTGGTTCCAGCCCATGCGCATCTTGAGCGTGACCGGCACCGACACAGCTTTCACCGTCGCATCAATGATTTGCGACGCGAGCCTGAGGTCACGCATCAGCGCTGACCCGGCTTCGCCGTTGACCACCTTCTTGACCGGGCAGCCCATGTTGATGTCGATGATCGCGGCGCCGCGCTGCTCATTGAGCTTCGCCGCCTCGGCCATCACCTGCGGCTCGCACCCGGCGAGCTGCATCGACACCGGCTCCTCGCTCGGGTCCCACAAAGATTTCTGCAGCGACTGGCGGGTCTCGCGGACCATCGCCTGGCTGGCGATCATCTCGCTGACCGTCAGGCCGGCGCCATAGCGCTTCACCGCGCGCCGGAACGGCAGATCGGTGACGGCCGTCATCGGCGCCAGGATCACCGGCGATGCGACCTCGACCGGGCCGATCCTGATGGGCTTCAGCGTCTGCATGGGAGCGCGCGCCTTTACAGGAGGCGCGGAAGGTGGGCAAGGCGCGCGCCGTGACCGTCACTGCGCTTATTGTCGCCGCCGGCAGCGGCGAACGCCTCGGCGGCGGCGTCCCGAAGCAGTTCCGCTTGCTCGGTGGCAAGCCGGTGCTGCGCTGGGCGGTCGAGCCCTTCCTCAGACATTCCGCGATCAGAGACGTCTGCGTGGTGGTCGGCGAAGGTCAGCAGCAGCTCGCCACCGACTTGCTGAGCGGTCTGGCGGTCGGCGAGTTCGTGGTCGGCGGCGCGCAACGCGCGGATTCGGTCCGGGCTGGCCTCCGCACGGTGTCGAGCGATGCCGTGCTCGTCCACGACGCCGCCCGCCCCTTCTGCCCAGCCGCGGTCATCGATCGGCTGATCGCGAGCCTCGAATTTCACGACGGCGCAGCGCCGGTGCTTCCGGTCGGCGACACGCTCGCTCAGGGCTCCACGACGATTGACGCACCAGTCGACCGCTCCAATCTCGTGCGCGTGCAAACCCCGCAGGCCTTTCGCACCGACGCGCTTCGCCGCGGCTTCGACGCCTGGTCGGGCGATGCGCCGACGGACGAGACCACCGTTCTGCGCGCCGCCGGGATGACCGTCGCGAGCGTCGCCGGCGACCCGGCGCTCGACAAGCTGACCTCCGCCGCTGACTGGGGGCGCGCCGAGCAGTGGCTCGCGGGCGCGCTCGTGCCGCGCACCGGAATGGGCTTCGACGTCCACGCATTCTCCGGCGACGGGCCGCTGATGCTCGGCGGAGTGGCGGTGCCGCATTCGCGCGGGCTCGCCGGCCACAGCGATGCCGACGTCGTGCTTCACGCGATCACCGATGCGCTGCTCGGCGCCGCCGGGCTCGGCGACATCGGCGAGCATTTTCCGCCCTCCGACCCGCAGTGGAAGGGCGCGAGCTCCGCCATCTTCCTGCGCCACGCGGCCGATCTGGTTCGGGCCGGCGGAGCAATCATCGATCATGTGGATTGTACGGTCATCGCCGAGGAGCCGAAGGTGGGGCCGCATCGAGCCGCAATGCGCGAACGCATCGCCGATATTCTCGGCCTCGCCATGGACCGGGTCAGCGTCAAGGCGACCACGACCGAGGGTCTCGGCTTCACCGGCCGGCGCGAAGGGATCGCGGCGCAGGCCGTCGCGAGCATCCGCGCCAATGGCTGAGACTTTGCTCCCCCAGATCCTCGTCGACAAGGCGCGTGAGGTGGTCGAGGCCAACCGCAAGGCGGCGCGGCGGCTCGCAGTCGCCGAAAGCTGCACCGGCGGCCTGGTCAGCGCAGCGATCACCGAGATCCCGGGTTCCTCCGAGGTGTTCGAGGCCGGCTACGTTACTTATTCGAACGCCGCCAAGATCAGCGAGCTCCACGTCAGCATCGACGTGGTCGAAACGTTCGGCGCGGTCAGCGTCGCCACCGCGTGGGCGATGGCCCGCGGCGCCCTCGCAGCATCGGAAGCGGATGTCGCGGTGGCGATCACCGGAATCGCCGGCCCGGGCGGCGGCTCGCCGGCCAAGCCCGTGGGCACCGTCGTGTTCGCGCTTGCCGAGCGCAATGCCGATCCGGCGAAGATCGTCGCCGACCAGCGATTGTTCGAAAATGAGAATCGCGCCGGGGTGCGGCTTCAGGCGGCGCTCTGCGCGCTCGAGCTGTTGATGCCGTAAAGCGCCGCTGCGCGCTGTTCGAAGGCATTGGTCATCCGCCTCAGCGCGCGGTCGAACATCGCGCCGGCGAGTGTCTCGAACAGCCGCGACTTGAACGCGAAATCGACCGAGAAGCCGACGTCGGTCCCGCCGTCGCTCGCACGATCGAAGGTCCACTCGTTGTGGAGATATTTGAGCGGGCCTTCGACATAATCGACGCAGATCCGGTTCGGCCGCTGCTTCACCACGCGGCTGGTGAAGCGCTCCTTGAACGCATTGAACCCGACGACCAGGTCGGCGACCGTCTCGGTCTCGCTCGACGAGCGGACGCGGACCGCAACCACCCATGGCAGGAACTCGTCATAGCGCGCGACGTCGGCGACGAGGTCGAACAATTGTTCGGGCGTGTACGGTAGGTGCTTGGTCTCGCTATGCCGCGGCATCAGCCGTTCGAACGCTCCAGCTGCGCGAGGCGTGCGGCCTGCATCTTCTTGAAGTCGTCGCCGGCATGATAGCTCGACCGCGTCAGCGGCGAGGCAGCGACCAGCAGGAAGCCCTTCGCCCGCGCGATGGCGGCATAGGCGTCGAACGCCTTGGGCGTGACGAACTCCTCCACCTTCGCGTGGCGCGGCGTCGGCTGGAGGTATTGGCCCATGGTCAGGAAATCGACGCCCGCCGAGCGCATGTCGTCCATCACCTGGTGGACTTCGAGCCGCTGCTCGCCGAGCCCGACCATCACGCCGGACTTGGTGAAGATGTGCGGCGCCTTGCGCTTGACGCTCTCCAGCAGCCGCAGCGAGGCGTAATAACGCGCCCCCGGCCGGATCGTCGGATAAAGCCGCGGCACGGTCTCGAGATTGTGGTTGTAGACGTCGGGCCCGGCAGCGACGATCGCATCCACCGCGGCCTCGCTCTTGTTGCGGAAGTCGGGCGTCAGGATCTCGATCGTGGTCGAGGGCGTGCGCTTGCGCAGCGCCTCGATCACCTTGACGAACTGACTAGCGCCGCCGTCGGGGAGATCGTCGCGGTCGACGCTGGTCACCACGATATGCTCGAGGCCGAGCTCGGCCGCAGCCGTCGCGACATGTTCGGGCTCGAGCGGATCGACCGCGCGCGGCATGCCGGTCTTGACGTTGCAGAAGGCGCAGGCCCGGGTGCACGTGTCGCCGAGGATCATCACCGTCGCGTGCTTCTTGGTCCAGCACTCGCCGATGTTCGGGCAGGCCGCTTCCTCGCAGACCGTCGCAAGATTCAGCTCGCGCATCAGCCGCCGCGTCGCGTGATAGCCTTCGCTGACCGGCGCCTTG
>Ga0070670_100004952_pt1 | contig 11206 bp, 11 predicted proteins | sample KBSS63metaG_FD_64665 | JGI IMG/M metagenome (GOLD analysis project Ga0070670, IMG submission 64665) | Switchgrass rhizosphere microbial communities from Kellogg Biological Station, Michigan, USA - KBS S6-3 metaG | ecosystem: Host-associated > Plants > Roots > Rhizosphere > Soil ... | reverse complement strand
CTTTTATGTGCAGATCGGCGGGTTCGATCATCATACTGACGAGTTGACGGGACAGGTAAACCTGCTCGGCCAATTTAGCCAGGCGATGCGCTCCTTTTATGACGAACTGGTCGTGCAGGGTGTCGAGAACGATGTCACGACATTTACCCTCTCTGATTTTTGCCGAACGCTGACGCCGTCTGGTAACGGATCATCGGTCGGGTCCGACCACGCATGGGGAAACCATATGTTCGTAATGGGCGGATCTGTGGCCGGGGGTGATTTTTACGGCAGCCTGCGCCCCGATGGCACAGGAACATATTTCCCGACGCTCGCACTCGGCGGGCCGGACGATACCGACTCAGGTTCTGCACCCCGCGGCCGTTGGATACCAACGACGTCAGTAGACCAATACGCCTCGGTCTTTGCACGCTGGTACGGCCTGCCGCAGGACACGGCGACACTGCATACCGTCTTTCCAAACTTAACCAATTTCCCGGGATCGTTCTCACAACTGGGATTTTTGTCGTAGATAAACTGGAATTGTTCCTTTGCACCGAAGGTGTGACAGAGGGTAGCCAGACGTGGAACGTCTGGAAAAGCGCAGCTAAAGATCCGCATCGGAGATGCGGAGAGAACTGCTCACCACAAGTACTTCTCGTCATACGGTGTCTTGCTCATGTTCAACAGCTCGACATACTCCTCCTGAAACGTTTTCCGATTGTGATGATCTTCTTGATTTAATACATAGCGTCTTACAGCGTCTACACCTGTCGGACTTACGGTAAACGCGCCATATCCTTTCTGCCACGTGAACTTATTTTCGAACTCCGTTTTTACTAATACGCTCGAATCCGCCTTGATGTCGCGGATTATATAGTCAATCCGATGGGTAGGTTTCAACCCGACTAATAAATGGACATGGTCCGACGTGCCTCCAACAGCGAGCGGCACACAATCTAAGTTCTTCATGATCCCACCCATATATGCATGAAGCCGTTCTTTCCATTCAGGACGTATCAGTCGGATGCGGTCTTTTGTCGAAAAGACAAAGTGATAATGCAAGTTGGTGTGAGTTGACGGCATGATGTTCGGCTCCTTCAGAGCCCAACGATAACATGTATTTGATTCCAGACGTTCCACGTCTGGCTACCTTCTCCAAGCATCTCCGATGCTTGAGCTTAATTAGCAGCGGCACCTAACACCATCTTGAGTTTTCACCCTGTTGAACATAAACTTGCTCTCAGCGGTGAACCTGCCTAATTACATCACGCTCGGCCGAATAATTGTCGTTCCTCTGCTCGTCGTCGTTCTGCTGACGCCGGCTGGCGAAACAGTTTTTGGCATTAACGGCTATGCAGTAGCTATAGTCATTTTTCTGCTAGCTTCATTCAGTGACATTGCTGACGGCATGTTGGCGAGGCGCAGAAATCAGGTCTCGACGCTGGGCAAATTTCTCGACCCGATCGCAGACAAATTGCTGATCTCAGCGGCTTTGATCGTGCTTGTAGAAAAACATCTGGCGCCGTCCTGGGCCGTCGTCGTCATCATCAGCCGCGAGTTTATCATCACCGGCCTGCGGTCGGTCGCGGCCTCTGAGGGCATCATCATCCAGGCTCAGCCAGCGGGAAAGCTCAAGATGTGGGCACAATGCGTCGCTGTCGTTGCCCTGCTCGTCGCCGCCGCCACCGGCAACCCGCCGGTCTCAAATTTTGGCATGGAATATCCCGCGTTTTTCTGGGAGGTGGCTGAGGTCAGAACTGCATTCAATGACCTCGCGGCATTCTCGCTTACAACAAATGATTGGAAGGTATTTGGCTATCTCGTCGGTCGCGGAGCTCTGTGGGTCGCCGTCATGACTGCCATCTGGTCAATGTACGGGTATTTTTCTTATTTCATTCGCGAACGCCAACGGCCAGTTGCGGCAGCCGAAAAGCCCATCCGAGAAACAGTAAACTAAAAGGCGGACGAGCTATTCTCATCCGCCTCATCCTTAGGTCAGTTGTTCCTTAGCTGTTACTGTACTTCAACCCAGTCGCCGGTATGTATCTCGGTCGTTGTTCGGGTAATAACGACTGTCGCCGTCTTTTCCCTAACATTCAATACAACTCCCTCTCCGACTACCTTTCTGAGTCCGATGGGACGGCCCTCTTTGGCCCGGTTGGTCGAGACCTCGCGGCCCGTCGCATATTGTCCTTTTTTACGGCCCGCTTTGTTCGAGAACGTCCCTCCGTGGTATTCGTCGCTTTCAAACCCATAATCACGGGCACTGAACGCCTCATGTCCCCAATTTCTGTTTAAGTTGCCTGCGCCGAGTTTGCGAAAGATCGTCAGACGGTCACCATTAGCCACATGGTCCTGGGCACCCAGATCAACGTAAACAATGTAATCACGTGTCAGCATCTCGGCACCGTCGCGGGACATCATGATCCGCCCCTGCGACTTGCCCGACGGCTCGAGGAATCGGTCCATGACCGGTCGTTTTGAGGCTTCCGGACTGGTTCTCTCGGTGGTCAGCTGCACCAGATCGCCGATCATAAACGGGTCGCAGGACGTCTTGATCCTGGCGGCCGAGACATCATTCCCGACCTTGACGATCTCGATGGCTCCGACCTCCTGGACATAAGCTCCGAGCGGTCCCTTATCCGACCAGTGGCTTTTAACCTGTCCCCTGGGCCGCACGACGGCAAAAACGTCACCAACATTGACGCCCTTTTTTGATCCCATGTTAATGATCAGGAAATCATTCTGCGAAAACTGGTACTTGTCGGATTCGTCGTTGGCACCAATAATACGGTTCTCAGTATTGATCGGGGCTGTTTGAATAAAACCCGCACAATAAAGGCTATTACTGCCAACCAGTGCAGTTGCCGGCTTGGGCGTCGGCATAACGATTGTCGGCGTCGATTGGATTGTTACCTGTGCCGCCGCCGCGTACGAAAATACCATTAGCAAAACTACGGACAAGACAGCCCGGTTCCAGAAATACTTTTGAAAATTCACGATTTTCTCCTTTTAGATCTTTGGACTTTGGTCGCCCGGCGGGCGGGTAAGAAAACAGAAGTGCGGAAATTATGCCGGATACCCGATATGGGTACTAACTAATTGTATCTGTTGTAACTGCACGGCGTCAACAATTTTGTTCATTGTTAAACACCACTTTAGCAGGCCCTGTTTGGACACCGCGGAGCCGTTTTGCTAGTATTTTCGTTTGCGTTGGCCAAGCCCCATTCCGGGTAATGTCAATTAGCCGGTGTAGCTCAGCTGGTAGAGCAGTTGATTTGTAATCATCAGGTCGTAGGTTCAAGTCCTATCACCGGCTCCATTATTTTCAACAAGTCAAAAATAAGTTCAAAGCTCGGCCGATGGGCGCGATTCTGCGTTTTTCGATTCACGGGTTCCTCTTCTTCGCCCTTAATGGTTAAACGAATTGTGGGAGACCAGATAATTGGCCTGGGCCTACTCCGGGCAGCTTAGACTTGGGTTCCCGTCCGCGAACATTCCATTCGGATTCGGGGCCCACGGCCAAACGGTCAGGATATAGAGCCAGCGGCCCCCGAATATACGGCGAGAGTTCTGACCAAACAGAGAAAAGGGGCCGGACACCTCCTCGAGGTATGGGGGGATCACCGGTTGGGTCCAGACAAAATTGCCCGCCCTGTACCCTGGCGTATCGGCAGGGCGAGTGTCCCGAAAAAAGGCGCGATTTGTATACGCGATGCCGGCGAGCCGCATATTTCCGTTCCCTGTCGGTATATAGCTCATAAATTCAGGTTCGTCTGCGTCAACCTCTGGTGAAAGAAACCGCGGCAGGTTTATGTACTGGAAGCCCAGGGCAAAGCCGTCAGTGGCAATATGACAGCCACCTGGCTGGAGGGTGAAACCGTCGGCGAGCGCCGTGTCAACGCTGTGGTACTGCGCGGTGACTGCCCGCAGGCGTGCAATTTGCTGGTTTAAGATCGGATCGCCCTGAGCCATGGCGACGCGCTGCATTCCAATAGCTAGTAATCCAAAAATCAGGACCGAAACGATGGCTGTTACATTTGTTCGTGATCTGTACATGAAGGTGTTCTCCTTTTGCTTAAATTGAAATTGTGTCGAGACTTTCGACTGTACAGAACGCCCGATTGCCAAGTAACGAAAAAACCGGGAAAAAATCAGGAAAGAGTGACGAAATCTGCGGTTTGTGTGCCAGGATCCTCACGATCACACACAACTTGCGATTTGAAGTAACAAGTGACAAACAACACAAAACCATTTATTCCAAATAGTTGGGTGTTTATTGTGAATAATTTCACATTATTTCCGTGAATTCTCATGATTTTTGTTGAGATTTTTATGTTTGATATGTAGTATAATTGGATTTCTCGCAGTACAAGCAAGGACATCGCTAGGGTTGGCGAACGGAAACACCGGGTGGCATAAGATCTGCGATCAAGCAGGTTCATTGCACCTATTAGTTCTCGGAGGATCCCATGTTGCGTAATCGAATTATCCTTGTAGACGACCACCGGATACTGCTCGACGCGGTAAAGAGCCTGATCGAACCTGAGTTCGAGGTGGTCGGAACGTTTGAAGACGGTTTGAGTCTGCTCGAAAAAGGCCCGGCCCTGCGTCCCGATGTCATTATTTTAGATATCGGTATGCCCACGATGAACGGTATCTCGGCCGGCGAGGAGTTAAAGAAAAGGCTTCCTAAGACAAAGCTCATTTTTCTTACGATGAATCACGATCTGGACACGGCCGGTGAAGCATTCCGACTCGGGGCCTCTGGCTATGTTCTCAAGAACGCGGCCGGAACGGACCTGATCGGCGCTATCCGCGAGGTCTTGCGAGGCGGCTATTACGCATCGCCAGCCCTGACAAAAGGCGTGATCGGTTCATTCGTACAAGCCTTTAAGAATCGAAAAAGCCCGCATAAGCTGACCACGCGTCAACGCGCCGTGCTGCAGCTGCTTGCCGAGGGCAGATCGATGAAGCAGGTAGCACAGGTGTTAAACATCTCTTCCCGAACGGTTGCTTTTCACAAGTACTCGATGATGGAACAGCTCGACATCAAATCCAATGCCGAATTGATGTCGTTTGCTCTAAACAATCTTTCGCCGATCTCATAACCCCGAGACTTTCCCCTCTTGTCGTTCGCATCTGGCCAATACGGCTGTATTGCCCCTCTGTATTTTTTTACTCTCGCCTGTTAATACTGACAGTATCTTTATCTTCAAAACAGGCTACTTTTGAAAGGTAGTTTTGTGAAATTTTGCCGAATTTTGACTTTGGTCAAGTCTAATGATTAAGAGTTCAAGAAAGGCTTCCTGCCCTCGTATCTTGTTAGCCGACGACAACAAGGAAATGCGAAACGCGATCATTCGCCAGATCGAAGGTGATTACGCCGTCGTTCAGGCCGTGGGAGATGGTCGGGCCCTAATCGACGCAGCGACAGAACTACATCCCGACATAGGCGTCGTTGATATATCTATGCCTGTTATGAATGGCCTCGAAGCTGTATCGGAGATCAAGAATCGTGGATTGGGAATGAAGATCGTGTTTTTGACGGTAAATGAGGATCCTGACTTCGTGCGTGCCGCGTTCGACACGGGCGCAACCGGATACGTCGTCAAAAGACAAATGGCGTCAGACCTGCTTACTGCACTAGAAGAGGTTATGAAAGGCGGACGTTTCTTATCTTCGTGCTGTAATTACGAGGCTGAATTAGAAGTATGATAAGCCATAGATCATATCGTCCCGAAAGGGTAAGCGGTTTGGCCCAGAGCGGCTAAAAGCACGCACACTTCAACTCACTTTACCTGCCATTCGTTGCTAATAGGCGGTTCACTGTTTTTCCGAGCAAACGATACTCTCGAAACTGTTGAGGATCAAGGACCATTTCCAGCGACCGGTCTCTCTTGTCTGTCAACTCTTGCCATGCGCGGTTCAATTGTGCACGCTGATCGGCTTCCATCACTATCAGATGATGCCTCTTTTCCGTTTCGCTCTGAAAGATCCCGGCTACAAAGCTCATCTGTAACTTGTCTAATTCCAGCGTCTCGGTGAGAGTGTTCAGGAAGTCTTCCATCCACATATTAAGTATCCTTGACTCGATCTCTGACCGGGCGGAACGAAGGGCCTTTTTTTGCCGGTGAGAAAAAGAGGTTGCCAAACCTGTTTCAAATTCTATGCGGCTGGCCCTGATGTTCTGCCAAAGGCCTAAAAAGTTCTCGCTGTCCTGCTCGGAAAAATGCCGGTAAGTTACGAGTATCTTCTCGTTTTCGCTTTTGATCACCGGATGGAGGTACCTAAGATCTTGCGGAGTCAACCGGAACTCTCGTTTAACTCGGTCTTCGACATTATTTACACCAAGATACTCGTCCTCTTGGGCAAAACAGGACGTTGATGATAGGCAAGCCATCAAACCACATCCGGTCAGGACCAGCAAAATAGCCCCAATGATATTCAGTTGTACATAATTTAACATAACGGATCCCCCGTGGGAGCTAACTAAAACGCTTCGGTGACGGACATGGATAACGTATGTCCCGACCGGCCAAAGCCAAGGTCAATTCGGTAATTGATACGGTTCTTTTTGTCCAGTTTGAACCGTAACCCAGCACCCGCTGCTGGCAGCAGCTCGTCGAAACGCAGGTCTTTCCACCTCTGAGCAACGCCGCCGACGCCTGCGAATCCAACGAGTCCAAAACGGTAGGGCAGCTCGACCCGGTACTCTGCCTGTGACGCAAACATGCGTTGATCTTGAAACTTGCCAGCGGTATAGCCGCGCAGGTCGCTCGAGGCTCCGTAAAGGCAGAGATCATAGAAGGGCGATTTGTCCGACACCGAGCACAGCGAGGTCCGGTACGCGAGCACATGTCCCTTACGCATCGTTTTATACCCGTTATAGTCAGCTCTATAGGTTTGGTAGGTACGGTTGCTGCCGATCGATTTCCCAAAAAAGTCCGCTTTAATGTTCCAAAAAGAGCCTTTTGTCGGATAGAACGTGTTGTCACGCAAATCCCGCTGAACGTGAAACCCGAGCGATGCGGTGGTAGACGTTAGATCTATCGGCGGTATTATAAATCCGCCGGGTACCGGTTCGCCGCCGCCGACGTGGACTGATAATTTGCGGTATTGGTAGCGCGGGCCGACGAAGATGTTTTTCCCAACGTTTCGCATGAACTCGCCAAATACCACACCACCGCTCTGATGAAGAGTGACAAAAACCTCCGGCTGGCCGGGCCTTTGTCCTATGCCGTAAAAGTCATATACCGCCCTGCCCTTTCCCATAGCGAACGCCGCCTGATACTTGTTTTCAGCAAAGTACAAACGGCCGCCTAAAACTGCGCCGCGGGTCCCGCTGTTTGTAAACGCAAATGCCAGGGCGACTGTTGAAGGCGGCGAGATCTCGTCCTCCTCTCTCAACCGAAAAACATACCCGAGCCCCAAGATCATGCCTGCTCCGAATGTCGGGCTTTTTATAGGTATGGGAATAGGAATGATCGTTCCGCGCTTTTTCTTGGGTGGGTCAGCCGCCTTTTTTGTTTTACCTTTTACGTCGCTGGTATCTAGTTGTTGATCAGGGCTCGGGTCAGGTTTCTGTCCAGGCGTCGACGGTGCGGTGAGAGTCAGAGCGGTCAATATACAAGCGAGCGTGGCAAGCACCCCGGCGGGATTACACCGTCCTAATTTTCGGACAGGATCGAGCGTAATTTTTATGCGTATCGCCATGACTATACAACAGTGGATACAGCGATCCGGATAAGATCTCTAGCGTCGTCCACCGCCACCTCTAAAACTTCCGGCAGCTGCTCGCCCTCCCATATTTGAACGGTAGTTTTGTAAGGCCTGGGCCCGCCTCGCGCCTTCCCGCCTCGCGCTGGCGTCCCTGTTTAATTGGTTGTAGGTTGAGCCGTCAATGCGGCCAACGCCCGCCCGCGGAGCGGTCGGTATTGTGTTGCCCGGATCGCGTACTACGTCGCGTCCGCTCGAGTTTACCCAGTTGCCGCTGTTGTCATACCTTTGATAGCCGTTACCTTTCCTTCGGTATACATGGCCGTCATGGCCGGCAAAGATCTCCCCTTCCTGGTTCCTTACTACCGTCGTCTGACCACGGTTGCCCGAACGGGTTACAGCTCCACGGCCTTCGCCAGTTCCGATCGCGGCATTCGAATTACCGGTACGATAATTATAGGTACCTGCCGTCTGGGCCCAGTTGTCACCCCGCTGTACATAACTCGAACCCCAGTTACCATAAACATTGCTGCTCTGCCGCGTCTGAGCATACATGCCGCCCGCCCGCGGACTATATGCCTCTGCAAAGGTCGACGAAGAGTTACGTGCACCGTAGACCGATGCCGCCCTTAAATATGCACCGTTGCGCGGGTTGTAACTTGCCCCAAAACCTAAACCGCCATCCGGGCCGTAGCCTACGGCTCCCCGTCCAAAAACACCGAGATACGGGTTGTACCAGGCGGCCAGGCCATAAGTGTGGTGCCATGGATAGTAGATGGGATAGTATCCGCCGTAGTAAAGATAGGGCGGATAGTACCAGCCTGTACCCCACACGGGAACACCCCACGCGACCTCCGTTCCCGTATATCCCGGCTCATAAGAGGCAGTAACCACGTCGTCGTTGGGATCGTCGTCTTTTACGGTTACGTAAGTAACGTTATGCACGGGCGAACTGGCTGGAATGTCGTAGATCTCTTTAGGCACTTCAGATGCGACTGTCCAGTAATCGGTCGGCGACGAAGACGTAAACCAGATGCCCTGGTAGCACATGTAGTAGATGCCGCGGAACTGGATGATCTCTCGGTCGGTATTCACCGCCATCGTCAACATAGTGCCCTCGATCGGCTCAAACTTCGGATCACCCTGATAGATGACCTCAGGCGCTTTTAGTTGGCTTTTGCTTACTCTGGCTGTTATTGGCACGCGTGCCTGAAGCACAGCCTCGGTCGCCTGCTGCGTCCCCGGAACCGACGCAAGCACACGTGACCGTGGGTGTTCTATAGAGATCTTTTGAAAGTCAGCCGGTAGATCAGGCGTTGCAAACGTCCAAGGGCCGGTCAGAGCAGGTGCAGAGAACCAGCGGCCGGCTACGAGGTAATATAAGTTCCCGTTTTGTCCGTTTCTGAAAACATCACTTTCAGTGTTGTTCACCCATAACAATGCTGTGTTGGGTACCGGGGAATATTTGGGACGCCCGCCTGTAACGATCAATTCGGCTGGCTCGGTGGACACAAATATCTGAGGGGCCTTGCCTGCTGCGAGTGCTTTGCCGGGAATGTTCGCTCTTACGTCTTTCCAATTATCATCGGCAGGCAGTTTGGCAAAACTCTCCGGCAGTGTTCCGGCCGGGGTCCAGCCGGTTTTTAGATCGTCCGACTTAAACCAGTTGGCGTCCTTTCGCAGATAGAATGTTTTTGTAGATATTTGCTGAAAGAGATCCCAATTCGTGTTTACTGCAAATTTTAGATCGACATCCTTTATAGGTGCCCAAACTGGCTCGCCGTCAAAGACGACAATGACCGCAGGTGTCTCGCTGTAGAAAATTTTTGGCGGGTCCGCCTTTATGCCTTTAGCGTTCTTCACCGCCGAGGCAAGCTGACTCTTATCAACAGCCGCGAACACCCTGTCGAGGCCGAGCATTTTGTCCGCTTCCGGCAGGGCCGCCTGCAGTGCCGTACTGATCATCCGGGAATCGTCTCGTGAGAGCGACGTAAAATTTACTTCCGGTATCGTGAAGTCCTTGAACCTGACGAGCCGGTCCTCGATGGCGATCTCTGTATCGGCTTCGATCTTTATCGAACCCATTATCGGCTTGTCGGCAGGTTTAGCGGAATACGCGACCGCCGACAACGCAACGATGTGCGTCTGAGCGTTCCAACTTTCTATCTGGGGTTGAAACAAGGTTATGTGTCCCCCATTTGGGAGTGGATAAGTTCTCGGAAAGGGCGCGACCACATCAGCTTGGGGCGCCTGAGTGAATACGGACAGCGCCATTAAAAGGATCAATCCGGCGATCAACAAACTCTGCCGATATGGTTTTTCGTCGGTCAACATAGAAACGTCGAATTGAGATCTAAAAGCTGAACTTTGCACCCATTAAAATGCCGTTCATACCCGTATCAAACACAAAACCGTTATCGTCGCTATAGTCGTTTTTCAGATAACGATAACCACCTATCAATGCGAGCCGGCGGGTCAGCCTAAAACCTGCGCCGCCATCGAACTGGCCTGTAAAATGGGTACCAAACCCGCCGCCAACATCAAATAATGTAGCCAAAAAGAATCTCGGCGACAGATTAACCAGTCCATGTGCTCCCACCACGGGAGCGGCCCAGGTCTTTCTGCCCTCGACATCGAACCCGGGCAAAATTCCGCTGGTAAATGACAGGGATGTCTTTACACTGGTGACACGGACGCCCGCGGTTAACTCGATCGATCCGCGATCACTCTGCACGACTCTTATGCCGCCCATCGGATTGATCACGGTCAAATTTACGGTGATCTTACCGGTATCGTAGAGTCCCCGCGGCGTTGATCGCTCCTCGGAAAGTTTTGTCCACAACAAGTCATTAAAGATGACCAATCGTCCCCTGCGCGCCGCAAAACTGCCCATTAACCCGCCATTAAAATGACTCAGAACATCGCCGACGCTGAGATGAATGTCAGAGGACCTGTTCCGTACCCCAACGGTCCCGGACACCCCTGTCAGATACAGATAAGGGGCAAATGCGAAATGCCATTTCCGATCCGGTGTACTGGATTGTTTCGGTAACGGCGTTTCTTCAACACGCCAAAGCTCCTTTTTCTTGCCGCTTTCGTTCGTAACCCGTAACTTGTCCGTGCCACCCTTATCTGTTGCCGTCGTCTCGTAGACAGCCGCCTGCTCATCCGCAGCCGCCGGTCCCGGATCGTCAGTGTTATGTACCTTCATTTGGCCAATTGCCATTTTTGGTATTGCAAGCGTGATAACTCCGAAAACGATACCTAAGATCAATCCTCTGAGTGATCGAATTGTCATGAATTCTCCTTAATATGGGACCGGTGTATGAATCCCCTTTTAGGGGTCCCGGCATTCGGGTCCGACATGGCAAAAATCGACCAAACCTTTCCGATTATTAAATTTACTGATGGATAGCGGGGATGTTAACTGTCAATTATGACAGGCCTTAATGCTAATGATCCAAGACGGTCTAACGAAATGAATGAACAAGCGGTAGTCATGTGC
>Ga0070670_100004951_pt1 | contig 11207 bp, 11 predicted proteins | sample KBSS63metaG_FD_64665 | JGI IMG/M metagenome (GOLD analysis project Ga0070670, IMG submission 64665) | Switchgrass rhizosphere microbial communities from Kellogg Biological Station, Michigan, USA - KBS S6-3 metaG | ecosystem: Host-associated > Plants > Roots > Rhizosphere > Soil ... | reverse complement strand
ACGCAACTGCATAAGCGCGGGTTCCTGCTGCGTTTCCGGACCAGGAGCGGACTTCTCGATCCGCCCGTATCCGCACGCGCTCGCGTTCGCGTTCGCGATGGGTTCGAGACGCAACGCACACGCAAAGGGTTCGGTACTGCGTGCGAACGACGCCAAAGCCGGGGGAAACGGCGCGTCGTAGGCGACATACAACACCGCAGTCCCGGTAGCGCATACCTGGGAGTGCGCTTCCATGAGCCCCGCGACAAACGACGCAGCACCCGCGCTCACCGTGATCGACGGGACGCGCGAACGGCTGCCGATGCTCCAGTAGCCGGACGGGGCGTTGAACACCGAATTGTGAAACAGCGTCGGCGACAGGGACACTTGGGGTTGTGCCAGCGCGGCCAGCATGCTGGCAAGCACTTCGCCGTCTCCGTCCGACGAACTGAACACCGTCGGAAGCTGCGCGATATCGTCGTCCGGCATGTCCCGTACCGCCTGCAACGTTGCGCTGACGGCGAGCCGGGTCGTGGCGTTCGCGCGCCGCCGCTCCACCGGCGGAAGACAATCCGCCGCGAGTCTGGGCAGCGGCTCGAGCAGCGGAAGGGTGGTCGACCGCAACACGGATCGCGCCTGCGTCCAGTTCGCCATGCCCGTCGCGCAGATGCCGATTCCCGCGATCAGAAGAGCCGTCATGGCGCGGACTCCAGGACCAGGCTGCAATTCGTGCCGCCGAAGCCGAAGGCATTGCACAGGACGTGCCGCAGCCGCATTGACCGCGAGTGCAGAACGATGGCGCACCCGAGCGTCGGATCGACACGTTCGCAGTTCTGCGTCCCCGGCATCCATTGCTGGCGCAGCGCGAGTTCTGCAATGAGTGCGCCCATGATTCCCGCTGCCCCCAGCGTGTGGCCGGTCCATCCCTTGGTCGAACTCACCGGAGTGCCGGCCCCGAACACCGAGAGCACCGCGCGATCTTCGGCGGCGTCGTTCGGCCGGCTCGCGGTGCCATGCAGGTGGATGTGGTCGATGTGATCCGCCGTGAGATTCGCATCGGCCAATGCCGAACGCATGGCCGTTGCCGCGCCGGCGCCGTCCGGATGCGGACTGGACATGTGATGGGCATCGCTGCTTTCGCCGGCGCCGGCGAAGCGCACCGCTGCCGCCGCACCCGGATCGAGAAGCGCAAAGCCCGCTGCTTCACCGATCGAAATTCCGTCGCGATCGAACGCGCATGGCTTGCAGGGCTCGCGCGAAAGCAATTCCAGCGACTGGAAGCCGAACAGCGTGGACATCGCGAGCGAATCCACGCCCCCTACAACGGCAGCGTCGCAATCACCGGCGGCGATGGACCTGGAAGCCACCGAGAACACCTTGGCGCTCGACGAGCAGGCCGTGGAAATCGTCGCCGCTGGGCCGTGGAGACCGAGATACGCGCGCACGAACTCCGTCGTCGCGAACAAACTGTGACGGCATCGGTAGAGGTCCGGAGACAGCGCGGAACCGGCGCCAGCCTCCTGCCGGACGATCGCGCGGTAGGCGAGTTCGGTGGCGAGGATGCCAGAGGTCGTGGTGCCCAGGAATACGCCGACACGATTGGTTCCGTAGTGCTGCGCGGTGCGGCGCACTGCGGCAACGAATCCGTCCTGTTCGAGTGCTACTTGCGCCAGCCGGTTGTTGCGGCAATCGTATGCTGCATACGCTGCCGGCATGCGCGACTCGTCGACCGCATCGACTCGTCCGATCCACGTCGCGAGCTTTGCCGCGGGCTCGAAGTCGTTCTGCCGCAATCCACTTGTGCCTGCCTGCAGCGCGCGCTGCACTTCAAGCGTGCCCACACCGCAGGCATTGATCATCGTCGACGCGGCAATGGGCAGCGGAGTCATGGGAGTGCCGCGATGGTCAGGCCGTGTCCCGCGTACGGATCAAAAGCGCGCAGCAGGAGAGACTGAATGCAACGCCGATGCAGACTGTCAAACCGATGACCTGCAGCACCGCGATGCGCGACCAGGCAAGCATGCCGAACGCGCACAACGTGGTGCCGCTGACCACGGCCAGCGTGCGCAACGTGCGGCTGGCGTCGTCGCGCGCCGCCGCGGCGCGCGCAATGAACAGCGCGTAATTGATGCCTACGCCCAGCACCAGCAGCAATGCCACGAGATGCAGTACGGTCAGTGGCGAGCCGACCGCGACCAGTGTGCCGGCGGTCAGCGCGATCGCAAGCAGTACGGGCAACATCAGGCGGACCGCCTGCGGAACGCTGTGCAATCCCTGCGCAAGAACGCCAAATATCAGCAACGCGCCAAGTCCTGAATACAGCAAGGCCCGCTGCCGGAATGTCGTCATCATTGCCGATGATTCCGCGCGCAGGTCAATCCAGCGAACCTGCGCGTCACCCATCGCAGTGGCGACGTGCGCGACGGCCGCGGGATCGGTGACACCGCGCAGCGGTATGACCGTGTACCAGCCGTCGGACCGTGTGCCATCGGCGCCGACGTCGCTTCGCAGCAATGATTCGGCCTTGAACCCCAGCGCGGTACCCGCCATCGACGGCAGCGACAATGGCGGCGCGTTCCTGGCGGTTTCCACGTCTGCCAGGAATGGATCGAACGTGTGCGGACGAAACGGCAGACCGGCCTGCGCCTCGTCCAGATTCGCGCGAAGTCGCGGGCCCGGCGGCAGCGCCGCCTGTCGCATGGCCTGCGTACTTTCGCTGGGCAACAGGTCCGAAACCAGGTCGAAGCCACGAATCGACCCTCCCGCAACCAGGCTTTGCAGGTCGGGCCGCATTTCCTCGGTTCGATGCAAAACGTCCTCCCGCGTCGGCCCACTGACGACCAGCAAGTACCGAACATCGGGCGCACCGAGCGCATTGCGCAATTCGCGGTCCTGGTCCTTCAAGGCTGCCGGCAGCGGATTCAGGCTGGCGACATCGTCGTCGAACCACGGCCGGTTCCAGGAGAATCCGGCCACGACAAGCACCAGTGCGGCGGCAACGCGCCAGCCTGATTTCGCGTGGGTCACGTGCATCGGCGTCTTTGTCGGCGCGGGGACTCGCACCATCGCTGCGGGGATCCAGAGAGGCAGCACCCAATACGTCATCGCGCCCGCAGTCAGGATGCCCACCATCGTCAGCATGCCGAGTTGAGCCAGTCCCGGGAAGTCAGCGAAAAGGAGCGCCACGGATCCACATGCGGTAGTCAGTATGGCCATGCGCAATGTCGGACCGACACGTGTGCGCGCCGCGCGCACAGATTCCCCGGACCGCAGCTGTGTCAGCAGGAAACTGGGATAGTCGACGGCCTCCCCCAGCAACGTTGCGCCGAAGCCCAGCGTGATGCCGTGCACCGTTCCAAACCATGCGCTGACGGCGAGGATGCCCACCGCCAGGCCGGTAACGGCCGGCAGAAAGCACAACAGGACAACCGGCACCGACCTATACACCCAGAGCAGGATGCCGAGGATCAACACGATCGACGCGATCGACAGCCGAGTCACATCGGCCGCGATCAGCGCCCGGCTCGCAACGGACATTGCTCCCGGGCTCGAATATCGCATCCTCGCGCCGCCGTCCTGTCGCGCCGCGGCAAAGGCGCGTTCGACGGCGGCAATCGCGCGCTTCTGGCCCTCGAAGTCCCAGCCAGGCGATTGCGTCTGGGCGATGAGCAGCGCGGCGTTGGCGTCGCGCGCGAACCAGACGCCATCGAAACGTTTGGGCTGCATCGGCGGTGCGATCCGCGAGAGCACGTGCAGCGTCTCGCCCGTCGGATCGTTGGCCAGCCAGCGCTTCTCCAGTACGCCGCCTCCGCCGGATAGCCCTTCCAGCCGCTCCTCCAGCGCGGCACGCAGCTGGGGCACCTCGAAGTGCGCAGCATCAACGCGATCGCTCAACTGATAGCGATAACGCTCGATCAGCGCCAATTCGGCCGCTCCGAACGCGTTTTCGCCATTGGCCACGTAGCGGAACTCGGGACTTTCAGACAGCGTGCGCGCCATGCCTTTGCTCATGGCGGCAAGTTTTTCCGGGGCATCGTTCGCAAGTTCGATGAGCAGCAGCCGGCTGGTAACGCCGTCGCGCATCTCCCGGCTGAATATGCGCTGCGTCTGCGACTGGCCTCCGGGCAGGAATGCCGCAAAATCGCTGTCGATTTTCAGCGCCGTGGCGAACCAGGACCCGGCAGCCACCATAAGAACCAGCCAGCCTGCCATCGTCCAGGAGCGCGGGGTCGTCACTTCGCCCGGGTCCCCGACTGTACGACGAGCACCGTGGAATCACCCATCCGCTCATCAACCTCGATCCGACTGATCTGCGCCTCAATGCCATCGATGGCGATGCGTGAGATGACTTGAGCAAGACCAGGATCGGTTGGAAGCAGCGAGAGTGTCCAGCGCGCGGCCTGGCCGCGAACCTCGAACGCGAAGTGGCGCGCGAGCGTCGGCCGGTCTCCGGCGAGCGTTGCGCGAATGGCCGCAACCCACGCGGCCAAGCCCGGCGTGCTCGCAAGGTCGACCTGCCGGATCCCCCGCTTCGATTCGATCGTCAACGTGTTCCCATTGATATCCATGCGCTCGAAGTAGGGAGTTTCGACGCGCATCTCCAGGTGATCGGGCCGGTCGTAGCGCAACGTTCCTCGGCGCACGATGGGTGCGGTCAGCGCCGCGACCCGTTTGGTCTCCTCGAACGCAACGCTGCTCGTTTGCACTCGCGCCATCAGCGTCATCAACTCGGCCATGTCGAACGCACCGGCCGTCGGCGTCATCGCGATCAGCGCGAGGGCGAGCGACAATCGACACGACCACGTCAACTCATCGTTGTTCGACATCGGCCCAAAAATCGTAGAAATTGAACCAGTTGTACGGAGCGGACTTGCAGCGGCGAGCGAGCCAGTCCGCGTAGCGCTGAACCTGCGGTTGCATGAAATCGCCGTGACGCTCCAGCGTCGCCGATTGGGAATCGACGAAGGGTTCGAAACTGATGCGATACTGCCGGCCGCCGCAATATATCGCCGAGAACAGCACCACCGGCGACTTGAGCACCGACGCAAGGATGAAAGGCCCCTCCGGGAATGTCGCGTCCGCGCCGAGAAAATTGCAGAGCAGCATCCTGTCGCCCGCCACGACGCGGTCGGCAAGAAGTCCGACAATTTCATTGCGGGACAACGCTTCGGCAACCCTGAACATGGTTTCCGCGCGGCCCAATGGAATGATCTGCTTCGGCAACTCGCGATTCAGCATGGCCAGCACGCTATTCATTTTCTCGGCGTTGTCCTCGTGCATCAGCACCTTCACTGCCACGGGGCTCTGCGCGGAGCCGAGCGCGCGCAGGACGTCGAAACTGCCGAAATGCGCGCCATAAAGCAGGCACCCACGTCCCTGTGCCAGGGCGCCGCGCAGCACTTCGATTCCTTCGATGTCGTAGTCGAACTGGTCATATTCGCCGGAAAGCAGCAGCACGCGATCGAGGATCGTCTGCGCGAAGCAATGATAGTGAGCGAACAGGTCTCGCCATCCCGGAGGGTGCGCGAGCGTGCGACGCAAATAGTCGCGGGACGCGCGACGCGCGCGTCCGGAAAACAGCAGGAAGTACGTGCAGATTGGGTAGAGGAGCATGCGGCCCACGCTGCGGCCCAACAGCAGCGTCACCTTGACGATGAGCCATATGAGCGGCCGGCTTCCCCGTTCGCGTTGGGCGAGCCACGCCGGTTGTGCGATCACGTGTCCACCACGCTCGGGCCACAGTCGAACCTGCCGACGACGGCGCTCTTGCCGGCGATGTCGATCGCAAAGCGCGCCGAGGTGTGGTGCGAGATTACGGCACGCAAGGTCAGGGGAGTCTGGGGCGCGACAGGGATGAGGAACTTGACTTGCGGGCATCCACGCACGCCGTATCCGTTGTGGGCAAGCAGTGCCTCCATCAATTCGAGCAGTACGACGCCCGGGACGATAGGATGCCCCGGGAAATGCCCGGGCAGTGCCGGATGGTCGCGGGGCACGACCGCCGAACCGGTCAGCGTCTGGTTGTCATCAGCGTCCGATGGTGCAGTTGCGGTCACGGGCGCCGGCAACAGTGCACGCAACTCGCCGACGGCTAACTTGCCATTGCCATCACGCGGCAGCGAATGCGCGAGGATCAGCGGTCGCGGCATGAACGCCGAATCGATCCTGCCCGCCAGCGTCTTGCGAATTTCGTGCTTCGCGCATCCTGGCGCGACGATGACGGCAGCGAGCCGGGTCGCATCCGCGGATGGAAGGAACATCGCGCCGTCCACCACGCCAGGCAGCGCGAGAAGTTCCCCATTCAACGCCTGCAGCGACGCGCGCTTGCCGGCGATCTTCACCATGTCGTCGTCGCGTCCGAGGATTTCGAACCTGCCGCCGCCGGCAAAGCCGGGGGATTCCGGCAGCAGCCGGTCGTCAAGGATCAGTGTTTGCGCCAGATGCCCTCCGGAGACCTGCGGTGCGCCTGCCGGCGATCGCCCGAAAACGAGGCCTACGGCCGGCAGGAAGTGGCGCGATAGGCCGGGACGCCGCGTGGCCAGGATCCCTCCTTCGGTGCACCCAAAGATTTCGTCGACGGGAATCTGCCAGTCGCGTTCGATCGCCCGCGCGAGATCACGATCGAGCGGCATCGTTGCGGTGATGATGCGTGTCACATGCGGAAGCGCGCGCAGTTCGCGATGGAATGCCCGGAGCTGTAAAGGCGTCGACATCAGCCAGACCGCCGCCGCCCCGGAGGCAGCGGCCTCGTTCGTCGCGTGCGACAGGTCGGCAGGATAGACGGGGCGCGCGTCCAGAAGTGCTGTTCCAGCTTGCAATGCGAGCATCACGGTAGTCTCGAACCCGAACATGTGCTGCGGCGGAACCGTACCCAGGATGGCCGTGCCGCGCGGCGGGACGCCGAATGAGCTCAACAGGGTTTGTGTGCCTGCACACATCTCGCCCCACGTCTTGGGGTGCGGCTGCGGCGCACCGGTAGTTCCCGATGTAAACATTATCGCGACGATATGCGCACGCGGAATCAACGGCGGCGGCCACAAAGCGATGGGCACCGCCTCATGTGCATCTTCGAGCGCGGGCCGAAGCGCAAAGTGGGGCACCGGCAAATCGTTCGCACGGGCCGGAGCATCGACGAAACAGTAGCTGTCGGGATAGACATCGAGCAGATCAGCGCGCGTGCGCGCGAGGCGGCTCGGCGGAAGTACAAGCGTATGTCGCGCGAGCAACGCTGCGGCTGTCGCAAGGAGAAATTCCGCGCGGCCTTCGCAGAGGTTGAAGGCGAATCGCGCGCCCGGCAGGCGGACCGCCGTCGCGGCCGCCATGCCGCAAAAGGCGCCGGCGCTGATCGGACGGCCGCGGTCGAACAGGACAGTCTGATCCGGCTCGTAGCCGCGCAACAGGGGCAGCATGGCGGATTGGGCTATCGGCTGTGACTGCTCACCGGCGCTCGTTCCGCAGCGCGGCTCGCAGCATTCGTATCTGCTGGCTCGGCGAAACCCGGCGATCGCGCGGGAATTTCCAGCGCCTGAAGACAGATTCGAGCGCGAACAGCGCCGCCACGCAGAGGTAATTGCCCACCGCGGTGAACCACACCCATGCCTCGTGGGCACTGATCGCGGCCAACGCCATCGAAACCGCTGCCATGAGCAGGAAGAAAGCGGCCCAGATCCCGGTCAGGCGCCGCGTATACGCCAGACGCTGAACGTCAGGCTGCGGATGTTCGAGGCGCGCGAAGCGCGTGATCAGCGCTTCGCGTCCGGGTGCGAGCGTGCGGCCGAATACCCAGGCCAGCCCCAGGTTCACGCATACCGGAGGCAGGAACAGCAATGTCGTCGGCGACGCGAATGCAAACGCGACCGCCGCAAGCGCCAGCGTGCCGGCGATCGCCACACATCGCGCCGTGGTCCCGCGCAGGCACATGCAAAGCCCCAGCAGCGCGGCCAGCGTGATCGACAATCCGAACCAGGCATGTTGTCCGGCGAGCGCCCGATAGACCAGGAATGGATAGGCCAGACCGGCAACGGCCGCAAGCGCAGTGCGCCAATGAGGTAGCAACTCGAGGCGTTCCGGGACGCCATCCGGTACGCGCTGTCCAGTCGAAGCTCGGTCGCTACAGGGTCCGGTGTCGGGCGACATGGTCGGCGAGGGCCCGAAGCGACGCGAAGACATTGCGGTTTGCGACATCGTCGGAGCGCAGTTCGACGCCATATCGCGCGGAAACTACGACGGCGATTTCCAGCATATCGATCGAATCGAGCCCGAAATGGTCGCCATAGAGCGGCGCCTCCGGATCGAACTCGTCGACCGGTAATTCCAGGGACAGCGCCTCGACGATTGACGCGGCGATTTCCCGTTCGAGCTCAGTCATTGGCACATCAGGTACGCAGCAGCTCGTTGCGAATGTCGCGGTCGAGATTCTCGATCCAACCGTTGTAATTCTTGTGAATCTGCCCGTCCCTGTAGTTGAGGTTGGTGCTGTCCTTGTACGTGATGCTGTACGTCGTTGCCGTATACCGGATGTCCACGACGGCAAGGTGATCGCGCAGCGCCAGGCGTCCATTGACGAGGCCCGGCGAAACCGGCGTCATGACCCAGCCGAGCGCATTGCCGGCCTTGACGATCGCGTTGCGGACCTGGTCCGGTGTGAGCTGTTTGCCTGCGGTTGTCACGACGGGCTGGTCCGTGACGTTCACGATGGGCCGCGTCGTGCAACCGGCCAGAAGAAGCACTACGCCCAATACAACCAGAATCCGCCTGGAATTCATCCTCTCCCCCTTTTGCTCTCGACATAACCACCGAATTGGCACGGGAATCTTAGCATGGGGACATGAGCGGACGCCGGAGTGAAGCGCAGTCTCGGGCGCGAGCAATTCGGCCAAAATTGTGCCTGCTTCCCGGCCGGGCAAAGCGAACGCCCAAGCGGGCGACGGCGCGGCCTACGCAGTGAGAACGGGCAATCTACTTGCCCTGTGCCGACTCCAGCGCGGCCAACTGCCCGTACACGACGCGACCCACAGCGAGCAGCTGCGCGCGATCGAGATTGCCGGACAGTGCGTAACTGCAGTTGTCTTCGATCCAGTAGAACACGCCTACACCGTTTTCGACGGCGTACCGGAACGCGACTTCGCCGCCGTCGACCGGCTGCTTGCGGACCTGCAACGACAACCGCTGCTTGTCGGCGTTCTCGTACATGAACAGCGCCGTGGGATTCTGATTTCCTGCAACGAGGCGTCCGCCGACGAGCGCATAGCCAGTGCTATTCAGGTCGGGCGCGTTAACGGCAAAGCCCAGCCGTTTGGACAGCCACGTCACAAGGCGCTTTTCCTCGGCCGCCCAAACTTCCACCGGCCGATTGGCGTCGGACGCATAGAGCACATGGGTCAAGGCCGCCTGGCGCGTGAACGTGGTCGGCGTGCCCCCACGCTCGAGGTCGACGTCGCGGGCGAACCAGCCCACGCCGACGCCCACGGCCAGCATTGCTGCGGCAGCGAAGGCTGGCGCCAGCCAGCGGCGCGATGTTCGCCGCGCGCCATCGGCTGGGCCTGTCGCGGCGGTAAGCAGGCGCTCGGGGATAGGTTCGGCCAGCCACGGATCGAGCGCGTCGCGCAAAGTCGCGTTGTGGCCTTTTGCCTCCGCCACCCATGCGGCCAGTGCCGGATCGCGCACCAGCGCTTCCTCGACGGCGGCCAGGCGCGACTCCGCGAGCTGGCCATCCACATAGGCATTGAGATCGGCGTCAGTCACCGGCAGCACGTTCATTGTCGACCCCTCATTTGACGACTTTCAGTCCCGAAGGGCTGGTCGTCCCGTCGGCGAAAGCGAGGCGCAGCTTCGCCCGTGCGCGCGACAGCCGCGACATCACGGTCCCGATCGGGATCGACAGCGCGACCGCGATCTCCTCGTATCGCAGCTCTTCGACAGCGGCGAGCAGCAGTACCTCCCGCTGGTCCACGGGCAGGCGGCCTACGTGCTGCACGAGTTCGGCCAGCTCGACACGCGTGTATTGCGCCGCGCGCACCGGTATTTGCCACGCCTCACTTCCTTCGCCGCCGGCATCGAGAGACACCTGCAGCTGGTCGCGGCGCGCGAGCGCGCGTTGGTTGACGAACACGTTATGCATGATGGTGAACAGCCACGCGCGCAAGTCGCTGCCCGCCGCCCACAGCCGGCGCTTCTCCCACGCGCGCGCCAGCGTATCCTGGACCAGATCGTCTGCGCGGTTCGCGTCGCCGGTCAATACCCGCGCATAGCGGCGCAGCCGCGGAATCGCCGCCAGCAGATCCGGATGGGGCAGCGGTGGGTCGGAGGCGCCGCGCATCGTGTTGAGCGTCTGCGGCGGAACGCGCCGCCCGTAGCGGTGCGGCCCCCCGTCGGCGCGTTGGATTCAGTCCTTGGCTACGTGCCAGACGCTGTTGACGCCGTCGCCCGTCTTGTCGCCGGGCTTTGCGTCCTTGGACCATGTGTACAGGGGCTTGCCCTTGTACGCCCATTGCTTGCCGCCATCGTCACGGACGATCACCGTCCAGTCGCCCGAGGCGCCGCCGGTGCCGGTCACCATCAGCGGCGGCCAGTTGGTGGCACAGGGTCCGTTGCAGGCACTCTTGCCGCCGGCATCGCGGTCAAAAACGTAGAGCGTCATGCCAGCAGCATTGGTCCACGTTCCATCGGCAGCCTTGGTCGCTGGCGCGGACTGCGCGACGGCGGTAAGCGACGTGGCCAGGAGCGCGGCTGTGATCATTGCGAGGACAGTACGAAACATCGTTATCTCCCTGTTATGAATGGATCCCGCACCCGCGGCAAACAGCACGCCGCGCTCCGTATTCCCGCCGCCTAGCGGATAAGGATCAGCGTCGCCAATCCGAGGAAGATGAAAAAGCCGCCGGAGTCGGTGACCGCGGTGATCAGCACCGACGACCCGACCGCCGGATCGCGGCCGAACTTCAGCATGGTCATCGGGATCACCACGCCCATCAGCGCGGCGAGCATCAGATTCAACGTCATTGCGAGCACCATGACGAGTCCCAGCGCGACGTCCTTGTACAGCAGCATCGCGACCACGCCCATCACGCCGCCCCATACAACGCCGTTGATCGCCGCGACGATGATCTCCTTGCGGAAGAGCTTACTCGCATGTTCGCGTGTCACCTGACCCAGCGCAACGGCACGCACGATCATCGTGATCGTCTGGTTGCCCGAATTGCCGCCGATGCCGGCGACGATCGGCATCA
>Ga0070670_100004949_pt1 | contig 11211 bp, 3 predicted proteins | sample KBSS63metaG_FD_64665 | JGI IMG/M metagenome (GOLD analysis project Ga0070670, IMG submission 64665) | Switchgrass rhizosphere microbial communities from Kellogg Biological Station, Michigan, USA - KBS S6-3 metaG | ecosystem: Host-associated > Plants > Roots > Rhizosphere > Soil ... | reverse complement strand
CTCGTCATCGCCTGCCAGGTCATCACGGTCACGAACCCGGCCACGAACACCGGCACGGTGAACACCGTCTTCGGCCAGACCTTCACCGCCGGCAACACCATCGGCGCGGTGACGTTCTCGACCGCCAGCACGCTGCCGGCCGGTTTGACTCTTTCGACGGGCGGCGTTCTGTCCGGTACGCCGACGCAGACGGGAAGCTTCCCGATCGTGGTCAAGGCGACCGACGCGAACGGCTGCTTCGGCTCGGGCGCAACCTACACGCTGACCATCGGCTGCCAAGTCATCTCGGTCACCAACCCCGCCACGACCACCGGCACGGTGAACGCGGCCTTCAGCCAGAACTTCACCGCCGGCAACACGGTCGGAACGGTGAGCTTCACCACCGCCTCGACGCTCCCCGCGGGCCTGACGCTGGCAACGAACGGAACGCTCTCCGGCACGCCGACGCAGACCGGCTCCTTCCCGATCGTGGTCACCGCCACCGACGGCAACGGCTGCAGCGGCTCGGGCTCGACCTACACGCTGGTCATCGGCTGCCAGACCATCACCGTCACCAACCCGGCCACCACGACCGGCACGGTCAGCGCGCCGTTCACGGTCACCTTCACTGCCGGCAACACCATCGGTACGGTGAGCTTCACCACCGCCAGCACGCTGCCGGCCGGGATCACGCTCGCCACCAACGGAACGCTTTCCGGCACGCCGACGCAGACTGGCACGTTCCCGATCGTCGTCACCGCGACCGACGCGAACGGTTGCAGCGGCTCAGGCGCGACCTACAACCTGATCATCGGCTGCCAGGTGATCACGGTGAACAATCCGGCCACGACCAGCAGCCCGGCCGGAACGCCTCTTTCGATCAACTTCACCCAGAGCGGCGCCATCGGCACCGCCACCTTCACCACCGCCTCCACGCTGCCTACCGGTCTGACGCTCGATCCGGACGGCACGCTGCACGGCACGCCGACGCAGAACGGACCGTTCCCGATCGCCGTCACGGTCACCGACAGCAACGGCTGCACCGGCACCAATCCGTCGTACACGCTGACGCTCACCTGCCCGACGATCACCGTCACCAACCCGGCCACGACGACCGGAACGGTCAACGTCGCCTTCAGCCAGAACTTCAACCAGAGCGGCGGCGTCGGAACGACGACGTTCGCGCTGCAGAGCGGCACGCTGCCCGCGGGCCTCTCGCTGGCCTCCAACGGAACGCTCTCCGGCACTCCGACGCAGACCGGTTCGTTCCCGATCGTGGTCCGCGCCACCGATGCGAACGGTTGCACCGGCGACGGTACGACCTACACGCTCGTCATCGGCTGCCAGGTCATCACTGTCACGAATCCGGGCACCAACACCGGCACGGTCAACACGGTCTTCGGCGTAACGTTCACTGCGAGCAACACCATCGGTACGGTCGCATTCACCACCGCCAGCACGCTGCCGACCGGTTTGACTCTTTCGACCGGCGGCGTCCTCTCCGGCACGCCGACCCAGACGGGAGCCTTCCCGATCGTGGTTACGGCCACCGACGCGAACGGCTGCAGCGGCTCGGGCGCGACCTACACGCTGACCATCAATTGCCAGGTCATCTCGGTCACCAACCCCGCCACGACCACCGGTACGGTGAATGCGGCCTTCAGCCAGACCTTTACCGCCGGCAACACGGTCGGAACGGTGAGCTTCAGCACCGCCAGCACGCTGCCGGCGGGCCTGGCGCTTTCGACCGGCGGCGTCCTCTCCGGCACGCCGACGCAGTCCGGCTCGTTCCCGATCGTGGTCACGGCGACCGACGGCAACGGCTGCAGCGGATCCGGCGCGACGTACACGCTGGTCATCGCCTGCCAGACCATCACCGTCACCAACCCGGCGAACAACACCGGCACGGTCAGCGCACCGTTCAGCGAAACCTTTACCGCCGGCAACACGATCGGCACAGTGACGTTCTCGCTCAACAGCGGGACGCTTCCGACCGGCCTCTCGCTTTCGACCGGCGGCATTCTCGCCGGCACGCCGACGCAGTCCGGTTCGTTCCCGATCACGGTCAAGGCCACAGACGCGAACGGCTGCTTCGGTGTCGGCGCGACCTACACGATCACCATCGCCTGCCAGACGATCACCGTCGGCAACCCGGCCACCACCAGCAGCCCGGCCGGCACGCCGCTTTCGATCAACTTCACCCAGACCGGCGCGATCGGCACGGCCACCTTCACCACCGCCTCCCCGCTGCCGACCGGCCTCACGCTGGCCACCAACGGAACGCTCTCCGGCACGCCGACGCAGGGCGGTTGTTTCCCGATCGTCGTCACCGTCACCGACTCCAATGGCTGCACCGGCACCAACTCGTCATACATCTTGTGCATCACCTGCCCGGTCATCACCGTGACGAATCCGGGCGTTTCGACCGGCACGGCCGGCGTCGCGTTCAGCCAGACGTTCACGCAGAGCGGCGGCCAGGGAACGATCACGTGGTCCAAGACCGGCGCGTTGCCGAGCGGCATCTCGCTCAACAGCTCGAGCGGCGTGCTCTCCGGCACCACCAACACGGTCGGCTCCTTCCCGATCACCGTCACCGCCACTGACCAGAACGGCTGCACCGGCACCGGCGCAACCTACACGCTGACCATCAACTGTCAGACGATCACCGTCACCAACCCGGGCGTCAACACCGGCACGGTCGACGCGGCCTTCAGCCAGACCTTCACCGTGACCGGCATCCTCGGCACCGTGACCTGGAGCGCGACCGGCACGCTGCCGAGCGGCATCACGCTCAATTCAGGCACCGGCGTTCTCTCCGGCACGCCGGCGGTCCCGGGAAGCTTCCCGATCACCGTCACGGCAACCGACACGAACGGCTGCACCGGAACGTCGCCCTACACGCTGACGATCAACTGCCAGACCATCACCGTCACCAACCCGGGCGTCACCACCGGCACGGTCGACGCGCCGTTCAGCCAGACGTTCACGCAGAGCGGCGTCGGCACGCACACGCCGGCTACGTTCACCCTCAACAGCGGCTCGCTGCCGACGGGTCTGACGCTCTCAACGGGGGGCGTGCTCTCCGGCACCCCGGGCCAGCCGGGATCGTTCCCGATCACCGTCAAGGTGACGGACGCCAACGGCTGCACCGGCGTCGGCCCGACGTACACGCTGGTCATCGCCTGCCAGACCATCACCGTCACCAACCCGGCCACCACCACCGGCACCGCCGGCGTGGCCTTCAGCCAGACCTTCACCCAGAGTGGCGTCGGCACGCATACGCCGGCGACGTTCACCACCGCTTCCACGCTGCCCACCGGCTTTACGCTGTCGGCGGCCGGCGTCCTGTCCGGCACCACGACCCAGCACGGCCCGTTCCCGATCACCGTCACGGTGACCGACGGCAACGGCTGCACCGGCACCGGCGCGAACTATCCGCTCAACATCGCCTGCAACTCGATCAGCGTGACCAATCCGGTCAACACCAGCGGCACGGTGGCCTCGCCGTTCAGCGAGACCTTCGGGTCGGCCGGCATTCTCGGTACGGCTTCGTACTCGACCGCCAGCACGCTGCCCACGGGCCTCACGCTGCACGCCTCCACCGGCGTCATCGACGGCACGCCGACGCAGTCGGGCTCATTCCCGATCGTCGTCACCGCCACCGACTCCAACGGCTGCACCGGCACCGGCTCGACCTACACGCTGGTCATCGCCTGCAACGTCATCACCGTCACCAACCCGGGCGTCAACACCGGCACCGCGGGCACCGCCTTCAGCCAGACGTTCACGCAGTCCGGCGGCAACGGCACGATCGTCTGGTCGGAAACCGGCGCGCTGCCGGCCGGCATCTCCCTGAACTCCTCGACCGGCGCTCTGTTCGGCACGCCCTCGCAGACCGGCTCGTTCCCGATCACGGTCAAGGCCACCGACGCGAACGGCTGCTTCGGGACCTCGAACTACACGCTGACCATCAACTGCCAGACCATCACCGTGACCAACCCGGGCGTGAACACCGTCCAGGCGGGCACCGCATTCGATCAGACCTTCACCGCTACCGGCATCCTCGGCACGGCCACCTGGACTGTGGCGAGCGGATCGCTGCCGAGCGGCATCTCCCTCAACAGCGGCACCGGTCATCTGGCGGGCACCACGAACGTGGTCGGCACGTTCCCGATCACCGTCACCGCGACCGACACGAACGGCTGCGCCGGCACCGGCACGACCTACACGCTGACCGTGACCTGCCCGACGATCACCGTAGGCCGCACCGGCGGCGGGTCGTTCCCGGCCGGCATCTTCAACACCGCGTACACCGGCCAGAGCGTGACTGCTTCGGGCAGCGCCGGACCGTTCACCTTCGCCGTCACCGTCGGTGCTCTGCCGACCGGCCTGTCGCTCTCCAGCGGCGGCGCGATCAGCGGTACGCCGACCGCCACCGGCCTCTTTAACTTCACCATCACCGCCACCGACACGGTCAACAACTGCACCGGGTCGCAGGCGTTCTCGATCTCCATCGCCCCGGTCGCGGTAGGCGACTCCTACGCCGCGGCGAGCAACATCGTCGACAACACGCAGTTCGTCATCACCGGCGGAACGACGGCCAGCCCCACCACCCCGTTCGTCGGCTCGATCGCGAACATCCTCGGCAACGATCTGCCGAGCGGCGGGGTAGCAGCGACGACCGGAACGTTCGCCACGACCGGCGGCGGCAGCGTCACCATCGCCGCCGACGGCACCTTCATCTACACCCCGGGCGTCCACGCGGCGGCCATCACCAGCGACTCGTTCACCTACACGGTCGTGAGCAACGGCATCACCTCGGCCTCCGCCACCGTCAATCTCACCCTGGCCAACCGCGTGTGGTACGTCAAGAACAACGGCGCCGCCGGCAACGGCCAGTCGCAGAATCCGTTCAACACCCTCGCCGCCGCCCAGACCGCCTCCGCCATCGGCGACATCATCTATGTCTACAACGGCGACGGCCTCACCACCGGCCAAAACGCCGGCATCACCCTCAAGAACAACCAGCAGCTCATCGGTGAAGGCGTAGCTCTGGTGGTTAACACGGTCGTGCTCAAGGCCGCGGGCACCAAGCCGCAGATCACCAACGCCGCGGTCACGAGCGACGTCGTCACCCTGGCCGACGGCAACACGGTCAAGGGCCTGACGATCACCGGCGCCACCCGCGACGGCATCGCCGGCGCGACGAAAGCCGGCTTCACCGGAGACACGCTGACGATCCAGACCAGCGCGGCCTCCGGCCTGCACCTCACCAGCATGACCGGCACGGTAGCGGTGACGAACACCACCTTCACCGGCAACCTGACGGGCCTCGACGTCAATAACGGCACGGCCATCATCAACGCCGACAACACCAACAGCATCACCGCCAACGCCGGCCAGCGCTCGGTCTCGATTCAGAACCGGCCGGCAGCGGCTGGCGCCATCACCATCGGCGCAGGCATCACGGACAACGGCACCGGCATCCTGGTCAACAACAACGCCTCGGGCACCATCGCCTTCACCGGCGCGCAGACGCTGGCCACGACCACGAATACCGGCGTCAACCTGACCACGAATACCGGCACGACGATCAACTTCAGCGGCACGCTCAACGTCACCACGTCCACGGGCGTGGCGTTGAACGCGACCGGCGGCGGCACGCTCAACGTCACCGGTACGGCCAACGTCACCACCGGCGCGGCCACGACCGGCGTGAACATCAACGGCGTCACGGCAGGCGCTTCGGGCGTGACCTTCACCAGCATCAACACCACCGGCGCGACCACCGGCGTGTCGCTCACCTCGCTCGGCAACGGCAACGTGGCGATCAACAGCGGCACGATCAGCGGCGGCACGACCGGTCTGTCGCTCTCGACGCTCGGCACCTCCACCATCACCCTCGGCGCGAACGCGCAGACCCTGACCTTCACCGGTTCGACGACAGCGATCAACGGTACAACGTTCGGCACGCTGGCCGTCGCAAGCGGCAGCACGGTCAACGTCTCCGGCGCCACGGCGCTGAACCTCACCACCGGCGCGGTCAGCGGCACGTTCGCCAACGTCAGCTCCACCGGCGGCACGAACGGCGTGAACCTCAGCGCCGTCACCGGAACATGGGGCGCGACCACCGGTACGCTCACCGGAGCCACCGGCTCGACGTTCAACGCCACCGGCACGAGCACCGGCACGGTTTCGTTCGGAGCCGCGATCACCCAGGCCAATGCCGCGAACGTGGTCACTATCTCCGGCACCCACACCGGCAACATCAACTTCAGCGGCAACGTGCAGACCAGCGGCACGAGCACCGGCATCAGCATCAGCGCCAGCTCTGGAACGTACAACTTCACTGGCGCCACGAGCACGATCGCCGGGACCGGCGGCGGCATCACCATCTTCAACGAGTCGGGTTCGATCTCGTTCGGATCGGGCTTCAACATCTCGGCGGCGACGACGTCGTTCAAGATCGGCGGCACGGCCACGAATACGACCGCCAACATCACCTACAGCGGCGTGATCACGAACAACGTCAACGGTGGCGTCCTGCTCGACATCAACTCCGCGTCCGGCACGTACTCGACCGGCACGATCACGTTCAACGGGACGTCGCTCACCGGCAACGTCGCCGGCAATGCTGGGGTCCGATCGGTCATCAACAGCATGACCGGCACGCTGGTCGTTAACAACTTGAGCCTCACCTCGAGCAACGTCAACTTCGCGAACACGCTCGTCGCGATCGGCGGCACGAACACGGCGGGCAACTTCACCTTCAACCATCTCACGCTGTCGGCCACTGGCACCGGCCATACCGGCAAGGGTCTGACGATGGCCGGCGGCGGCACGCTGACCATCACTGCCACCGGCGGCACCAGCAGCATCGATGTCAGCAGCACGGCTCTCGACCTGAACGGCGTCGCACTCGGCGCGTCGGCGATCCAGACGCTCAACTCCACCGGCGGCCTGAATGGTGTTCTGCTGACGTCGGTCACCGGCGGCACGCTGACCATCAGCGGCGGCGCGATCTCCGCCAACACCGGCTCGGGCTTCAAGGTGCTCAACGGCAGTCCGACCGTCAGCTACGCCGGCACGATCACGCAGAACACCGCGGGTCAGAAGGCCATCGACATCTCCGGCGTCACCGCGGGAACCCTCACGTTCTCCGGCGCGGTCGGCAGCAACGGCGGCACGGGCATCTCGATCGCCGGATCGGGCACGGCCGTCGTCACGATCAGCGGTCAGATCACGCTGAACAACACCGCGAGCGTCTTCACCGTCTCAGGCGCGGGCCTCACCGTCACTGCGACCAACACCAACAACACCATCGGTGCCACGAACGCCGTCACGACGGGTACGGCGGTCAGCATCACGAGCTCCACCATCGGAGCCGGCGGTGTCATCTTCAAGAGCGTCTCCCAGAACGGCGGCGTCAACGGCGTCCTCCTGAGCAGCACCGGTACCGGCAGCTTCACGATTGCCGGCGACGCAGGCGGCGCGAACAACGGTTCGGGCGGCACGATCCAGAGCACGTCTGCCGAGGGCATCAAGACGACGACCACTGGCCCGATCAGCATCAACTATGTGAACGTGACGAACGCCGGTACGAAGGGCATCAGTGTGACCGGTTCGACCGGCGTAACGATTACCCGCTGCAACCTGACCGACAACGCCGGCGGCGCGACGGATGACGGCATCAACCTGATCAACAACACGGGCACGATCACGTTGACCAACGACACTGTTGACTCCGCGCCTCACCATCAGGTCAACATCGACAACTTCAATACGAACCTCACCTCGATCAGTGCGACCAACTCGATCTTCAAGTGCACCGCCGGCAACGCCTGCCAGCCTTCGGGGTCGGTCGGCGGCAGCGGCATGCTCGTGCAGATCCGAGGAACGTCAGTGCTTACCTCGGCCAACGTGCAGGGCTGCACGTTCACCGGCGTGCGTTCCACCGGCATTCAGGTCAGCGCTACCGACACCGCGACGATCGGTTCCTCGAGCGGTGGCGTGATCACGGCCCCGGCGGCCAGCCACAGCTTCACCATTCAATCGAACACGCTGTCGAACAACAACGCCGGCATCGATATGGACCAGGTCCAGCATTCGAACCACACGTTCCAGGTTCTCAACAACACGCTGACCTTCCACAAGTCGCAGTCGATCAACGCGCAGTCTGGCGCCGGGGCTACCTTCAGCGGCTCGATCACCGGCTATATCAACGGCAACCAGATCGGTACCCAGGGCACGAAGGACTCCGGCTCCAACTCCAACGGCGCCGGCGTGCGAATGATTGTTCAGGGCGACTCCACGCAGGGCTTCTTCACGGTGGACAACAATCAGATCCGCGAAGTGCCGAACTCCGATGCCATCATCGCCTTCAGCCAGAACGGCAATGCCACGTCCGGAACTGGATTTGCGCGCTTCAAGATCACGAACAACACCATTCCGCTGCCGAGCGGTACGAACCAGAGTCTCGGCTGCGGCGCCGGTGTGCCGTGCGGCGCCGCCGACGGTGTCATCTTCGTCCTGGCGGATGAACACAACAGCGCCTGCGCCTTGATCACCGGCAACAGCGTCTATGACGCGACGTTGATGAACGGCTCGTGGGACGTCTTCCTCGCCGTCCGCACCGGACCTCCGACCGGCGCTTCGATGACCATCCAGACCGGGTCGAACGGCGGCAACTCCGCGGCGGCGCTGGCGTTCATCAATGCCAACAACACGCTGACCGGCGCGAACAAGAGCCACGATGAGTCTTCAAACGTGACGACGGTAACGAGCTGCGGCAGCTTCCCCCCCTGATCCTTCTTTCAGTCCAGTGAGGTTCCCGCCGGCAAGGGCGGGAACCTCACAAATCTTTCTGACACAAAAGAGTCGTTCCATCTGCTAGAATCCGCCACCGGTCCGATCCAATCATTCTTTTTCCCCAGTCGCGCGTCACGGCAACGCGCAGGTATCGTCCAGTCGTCCAGTCCACTTCGACAACGAGCTACTAGGAGGTAGAAATGGCGGAACCCTTCCTGAGTGAAATCCGGATCATGAGTTTCGGCTTCGCGCCCAAAGGGTGGGCGCTCTGCGATGGGCAGCTTCTTCCCATCAACCAGAACCAAGCGCTCTTCTCATTGCTTGGAACGACGTACGGCGGAGACGGCAGGGTCAACTTCGCGTTGCCCGATCTCCGCTCGAGAGTGCCCATTCACATGGGCGGCGGGCACACGCTCGGTGAGCGGGGAGGAGAACAGGCACACACCTTGTCCATCTCCGAGCTCCCCACGCACACGCACACGCTCAACGCCACCTCGGCCAATGGTGACCTCATCATCGCCTCCGGCAATCAGCTCGCCGGCAGCCCCTCGCAGATGTATCACGCGACGGACGGCAATCTGGTGGCGATGAATGCAGCATCCGTCGGCAACACGGGCGGCAGTCAGGCTCACCTCAACATGCAGCCGTTCCTAGTACTCAACTTCTCAATCGCCCTGCAGGGCATTTTCCCCAGCCAGACCTAGAAAGGAGGACGAAGACATGGCACAACCTTACGTTGGAGAAATTCGCATGTTCGCCGGCAACTTCGCCCCCGCCGGATGGATGTTCTGCGAGGGTCAGTTGCTTCCCATCTCGGAAAACGAGACGCTGTTTCAGCTCATCGGCACGACGTACGGAGGCGACGGACAGTCCACCTTCGCTCTCCCGGATCTTCGCGGCCGCATCCCGCTTCACTTCGGCAACGGCTTCATCCTGGCGGAAACCGGCGGCGCAGAGACGATCACGCTGACGGTTTCGCAGATCCCGGCCCATTCGCATCCGCTGCTCGGCACCAGCACGACGGCCACGGACGCGAACGCTTCGAACGATCTTCTGGCGCAGGCGACGTTGTTTTTTCCGTACCTCAACGCTCCTCCCTCGCTGCCAATGACGCCCGCTTCGATCGGCCCGGTCGGCGGCAGCCAGCCGCACAACAACTTCCAACCATACCTCTGCGTCGATTTCATCATTTCGTTGTTCGGGATCTTCCCGAGCGCAACCTAGGGAGGAGAGACAACCATGGATCCATTTGTTGCTGAAATCCGCATCTTCCCCTTCAACTTCGCCCCGAAGGGATGGGCCTTCTGCGATGGTCAGCTCCTGCCCCTTTCGCAGAACACGGCTCTCTTCTCGCTGCTCGGTACGACCTACGGCGGCGACGGCAAGTCGAACTTCGCCCTTCCCAACCTGCAGGGCAACGCGCCGATGCATCCCGGCCAGGGCCCCGGCCTGTCGCTGCACGACCTCGGCGAGACCGGCGGCTCGGAGACCGTGTCGCTGCTGGAGTCGGAGATCCCTTCGCATTCGCACGCTCTGCTGGCGGCCGGCGGCACGTCGACGAAATCGACGCCGGCAGGCAACTCCATCGCCCGTATCGGTACCGGCGCGACGCCGTACAAGGCTGCCGGAAGCCCGCAGGTGACGATGGCCCCCGAGGCTCTCGCGCCCGCCGGTGGGGATCAGCCGCACAACAACATGCAGCCGTATCTCACGCTCAACATGTGTATCGCGCTGCAGGGCGTTTTCCCGCCGCGCGGGTAGCCACCGTACTCGAATCAACGAAAGCCGCACGCCCCGCGTGCGGCTTTTTTTTACTTCCTTAACCTCGATCAAGCCATTTTTTCGGGAAGTACGGTCGACAATCCGGGCGGCATTCGCTATCTTTCTATTTGTCCGTTCCACAATTCGCAGCCCGTTCACCAAATATCCTCGAACGCCGCTCCGCCGCCAGGGGGAGTGGCTCTGAACAACAGAAGGGGTGTCGTCATGGGTCGATTCGGTCGCAAGGTCCTCTCCGGGTTCATCGTCGCGCTGGTTGCATTCGCGCTTCCCGCGTTCGCCAGCAATGTGACGGTCAGCGGTACGACGAACTTCAGCTCCCTCGACGGTTCCGTCGATGACCAGGACCATCTGGTCAACGGCGTTTTCACCGTGAACGGGGATCTGACCGTCAACGGCACGATCAACTGCAATGACGACGGCGCCGGCGCGAACAGCGCCTGCGCGATGCAGTTCGCCGTCAGCGGCAATCTCGTCCTCACCCCCGGGAGCGCGATTTTCGCGGAGAACCGCACCAAAGCGGGGAATGGCGGCGACATCACCTTCACGGTCGGCGGCGATGCCCTCGTTCAGGGAGCGACCTTCTCCCAGCCCGGCGCGCTCGTCTCCAGCGCGAAGACGAATAACGGGAACCCCGCACACGGC
>Ga0070670_100004946_pt1 | contig 11214 bp, 12 predicted proteins | sample KBSS63metaG_FD_64665 | JGI IMG/M metagenome (GOLD analysis project Ga0070670, IMG submission 64665) | Switchgrass rhizosphere microbial communities from Kellogg Biological Station, Michigan, USA - KBS S6-3 metaG | ecosystem: Host-associated > Plants > Roots > Rhizosphere > Soil ... | reverse complement strand
CGCCAGAGCGCCCCGAACCGCTCCGCGAGCTCCGTCCGCCTCTCCTCCATCGTCGGGGCGGACAGCTCCGGCCAGCCGCCGACGATCACGCGAGTCGGCTCGCCCTCCGTGTGCGAGTCGACGACCTCGATCTCCTCGGGAATCGGATGCGGGAGTCCGCCGCGGACGGGCGTCAAACCGGATCCCGCGTGAAGGTCCCGTCGACGAGCCGCCAGATCCCGCTCGGATTGGCGTCCTGGAGCTCTTCCGGCAGCGCCGCCTGCGGGAAGTCCTGGTAGCAGACGGGCCTCGCGAAGCGATGGATCGCCGCGGTGCCGACGGAGGTCTCGCGCGGATCGGTCGTCGCGGGGTACGGGCCGCCGTGGTGCATCGCGTGGCAGACCTCGACGCCCGTCGGGAAACCGTTGAAGACGAGGCGCCCGACCTTTCGACGCAGGACCGCGACGAGCTCGGCAAACTCGGCGAGATCGCGCTCGGTCCCGTGCACCGTCGCCGTGAGGTGCCCGCGGAGCGCGCGCGCGAATCGCAGCAGCTCGGGCCGCGACTCGCAGCGCACCGCGAGCGTCGCCGGGCCGTAGATCTCCCCCGCCAGCCGCGGGTTGTCGCAGTACGTGCGCGAGTCCGTGGCGAGGAGCGCGGCCACCGCCTCCGTGGACGGGTGCGCCCCGCCCGCGGCCCCGCGCGCGGCGACCGACACGCCGGGAACGCGCGTCGCCTCCGCGAAGTCCCGGTCGTACGCTGCCTTGATTCCCTCGTGGACCATCGTGCCGGCGGGCGCCTGGGCGAGCCGCTCACCGAGCGCCTGGAGAAACGCGCTCGAGGCCGGCGCGTCGAGGAGCACCGCGAGACCGGGGTTGGTGCAGAACTGCCCGGAGCCGAGCGTCACCGATGCGGCGAATGCCGATGCGATCGTCTCGCCGCGCTCGGAGAGCGCGCCCGGGAGGAGGAACACGGGGTTGGAGGAGCCCATCTCCGCGAACACCGGGATCGGCTCCGGGCGGAGCGCCGCCGCGTCGAACAGCGTGCGTCCCGCGTTGAGCGAGCCCGTGAAGCCGGCCGCGCGGATGAGCGGGTGCGTCACGAGGGTGATGCCGACCTCCGGCGTGGCGCCGTGCACCATCGAGAACGTGCCCTCGGGAGCTCCCTGCTCGCGCGCCGCCGAGCGGATCGCGGCCGCGACGATCTCCGAGGTCCCGGGGTGCGCGGGATGCGCCTTGACGACCACGGGACACCCCGCCGCCAGCGCGGACACCGTGTCGCCGCCCGCCACGGAGAAGGCGAGCGGAAAGTTCGAGGCGCCGAACACCGCGACCGGTCCGATCGGCACGAGCATCCGGCGGACGTCGGGACGCGGCTGGGGGCGGCGGTCGGGATTCGCCCGGTCGATGCGCGCGTCCACCCACGAGCCTTCCTCGATCCAGTCGGCGAAGAGGAAGATCTGGCTGACCGTGCGGGCCCTCTCGCTCTCGAGCCGCGCGACGGGAAGGCCCGTCTCCGCGTGAGCGCGGTCGAGCAGCCGGTCGCCGGCGCCGAGGATCTGGCGCGCGATCGCCCGGAGGAACTCCGCTCGTCGCGCCGCGGGAAGCCCGGCATACGGCTCGAAGGCGCGCTCCGCGGCGCGCGCCGCCGCGTCGATCTCGCCGGCCGTCGCCTCGTAGAAGTCGCCGTCGAGCGTCTCCCCCGTCGCGGGGTTCTTCGCGCGGACGGCCGGGCGCGGCTCCATCAGCGAGCGCTCGCCCGGTCGGCGGACGAAAGCGGTGAGGCGGCGGGGAGGAGAGTCAGTCCGATCGTGGACACGTGGCCGGGAATCGTAACCGACGCGGCTTAGGGCTGACTACTCGCGCTCTCCAGGGACCCGAGCCTCTTCTCGAGGCCCGCGATCTGGTTCTCGGGCTTCTGACCCTCCGGCAGGGACTTCGCGAAGCTCACGGCCTCTTCGAGAGTCCTGCGCTCCATCGCCTCGTCGCCCATCCCCTTGTAGACGTCGGCGCGCACGACGAGAACGCGGATCCGCCGGGGACCGTACACGAGGCCGAGGGCCCGGTCGGACGCCGCGAGCGACTGGTCCCAGCGTCCGAGCTTCTGGTAGACGAGCGCGAGGCGCGCGGGCGGGTTGTAGTCCTTCGGGAACTCGCGCTCGGACCGCTCGAGCATGGGGATCGCCTTCTCGAGCTGTCCGGCGGCCTCGTACGCGCCGAGCCGGTCGGGATCGAGCGCGGTGCGCTGCTCCGCGGTCTTCGCTCGCGCGGCGCGGCCGTCGAGGTCGGCGACCCACTCCTTCGCCACGGCCGCCGCGCCGGTCTCGTCCTTCGCGTCCTTGCGCGCGTCGAAGAGCGCGCTGTAGATGCCGGACCGGTCGTCCGCGGTCAGCGGGATGCGGCGGTCCGCCAGGGACTCGCGGGATGCGGCCTCGAGCCGGGCGATCGCCTCCGAGCGCCCCTTCGCGTTCTCCGGCAGGCCGGTCGCGCAGTCGAGGCCGCTCGCGGCGAAGTCGGCGCCCGCGGTCGTCCCGCGCAGCTTCGGATAGTCCTGGAGGGTGAGCGCGACGCAGTCCTCGCGCCGTTGCGTCGCGCCCAGGGAGAAGAGCAGGGACTCCGCCGCACGGGCGTACCGGGGATCCTTCGGCGGGAGCGTCGCGAGGGCGGCCTGGTAGGCGGGCACCGCCTCCGGGTAACGGCCTTCGGCGTAGAGGCGGTCGGCGCGGGCGAGATCTCCCTGGGCCGTCCCGGCCGAGCCGCCGTAGGCGTTGCGGCCGTCCGCGAAGATCTTCTCGAGCTGCGCGACGCTCGCGCCGCCCACCCAGCGCAGGAGGACGGTCTCCTTACGCGGGTCGATGACGTAGAGCGACGGCCACGCGCCGATCGGATACTTGTGAACGAACGGCGCGTTCTGCGCCTTCTCCGTGTCGATCGAGAGCCAGACGAACTGCCCGGCGTGCTTCGAGAGGGCCTTGTCGGTGAAGACGACGGCTCTCATCGAGCGGCACGTGTGTCACCAGGGCGCCCAGTTCTCCACGAAGATCGGGACGTTCTTCGAGCGCGCCTCGGACAGCGCGCGGGCGTAGTCGTCCTCGATGAACGGGACCGCAGGCTTCACGGCCGGGGCGTCGGCGCTGGCTCCCATGAGGGGGGCGACGCTCAGCGCCGCGGCAAGCAACCCGGCGATTTTTCCGGCCAGCCGGCCGGCCACCCGGGACGTCCGTCGCATCCCGGAATTCTAAGCCTTCGGCGGGTCAGGTTTGAAGAGCTTCGGCAACGCCTCGTCGGCCGCCCGGGTCTGCTCCGCCGCGTCCAGGACGGTCGACGATCCCCGATCCGGGTGCCGATCGGGATGTGTTGCCCACTCTCGCCTCTCCGTCAGCTGACAGGATCGGCCCCGGTCCCGTAGACTTCGGCCCGTTTCTCGCAAGGAGATCGATGACGCCGAACAGGAGAAGAAACATGAAGATCGGATTTCGAGGCCTGCTGATCGCCGCAACGCTCGGCCTGGCCGCCGCGATGACCGTCGCCCAGGACGCGAAACAGGACGCCAAGGCCGCCGACAAGGAGAAGGCGATGATGGAGGCCTGGCAGAAGGCCGCCGCCCCGGGCGAGACCCACAAGAAGCTGGAGCCCTTCGTCGGGAATTTCGACGCCCGCGTGCAAATGTGGTCCGACCCGTCCAAGCCGCCGGAGGAATCGACCGGCACGATGACGAGCACGTGGGTGCTCGGGAACCGGTTCGTCCAGCAGAACTACGAGGGCACCTTCATGGGCCAGCCGTTCAACGGCATCGGCTACGTGGGGTACGACAACACGGCGAAGAAGATCCAGTCGATCTGGATGGACTCGGCCGCGACCGGCATGATGTGGATGACCGGGAACGCGGACGCGGGGGGCAAGGTCGTCACCGCGAAGGGATCCATGTCGGATCCCATGAGCGGGAAGTCGCTGCCGATGGAAGACAAGATCACGATCGTCGACAACGACCATCACAAGATGGAGATGTGGACCAAGGGCCCGGGCGGCAAGATGATGAAGATGATGGAGATCGACTACACCAGGAAGAAGTAACCCGGCACGCGATGTCGCGTGCCCCGGCCGTCCCGGGCGGGGCGGCGGAAAAGGCCCCGGCGTCGTCAGAGCGGGGCGCGGCATCGTCCAATACCCCGAGAACCTGGTCAGGTCTTACCCGGATTCGCGGTCTATCGCCCTTTAACCGAAGCAGAATCGCTCGTGCAGAATTCTCGACGCCCCGAGCGGGTTTCCATCCGCGGATGTTCCCGGCCGCAGTTGCCTTGAGCGGGCCGACCGTCGCGTGGTCGGCATGCGCCGCGGCGTGCGCGACCCTTTCCGTGGTCTACCTCTACATCGGGCTGCGCCAGCGCTCGGCGGCGAACCTGGCCTTCGCGCTGTGCGCCGCGAGCGCCGCCGTCATCTCCGCGTTCGAGCTGGCCCTCCAGCGGTCGACGACGCCGGCCGAGTACGGCCGGACCCTGCAGGGCGCTCACGTCGCCCTCTTCTTCCTGACCGCGTCGGTCGTCTTGTTCATTCGCACTTACCTTCGGGCCGGGCGTCCATGGCTCGCCTGGACGGTCGTCGCCCTCCGCGGCGTGGCCCTCGCGATCAACTTTCTCCACCCGCCGAACTTCAACTATGTCCGGATCGACGCGCTGCAGAGCGTTCCCCTGATGGGCGATCGCGCCGCGATCGCGGTCGGGGTGGTGAGCGGGTGGACGCGCCTGGGCCAGGCCATCTCGGTCGTCCTCTTCGCGTTCGTCGCGGACGCCACCCTGACCGTCTGGAGACGCGGCGAACGCCGCCGTGCCGCGCTCATCGGCGGAAGCACTCTCGGCTTCATCGCGGTGGCGTCGTTGCATACGGCCCTCGTGCACGCCGGCGTCGTGAGGTCCCCGTACGTCATCGGCTTCGCCTTCCTGCCGGTCGTCGCCGCGATGTGGTACGAGCTCACGCGCGACGTGCTGAGCCTGCCCGGGATGGCGCGCGACCTCCGCGAGAAGAACGAGGCGCTGCAGGAGACGGAGACGAGGCTCACGCTGGCCGCCCATGCCGCGCACCTCTCCGTCTGGGTGTGGGACGTCCGGAGCGACAGGTTGCGCATGACGGAGGAGGGCCGCCGGCTTCGCGGCATCGCCCATTCCGAGGAGATCGACCTCCGGCGCTTCCTCTGGACGGTCCACCCCGACGACCGGGAGAGGGTCCAGCGGTCGATCTTCGAGTCCCTCGAATCCCCCGGTCGCTTCGAGCGGGAGTACCGCATCGTCCTCCCAGGCGGCGAGATCCGGTGGATCAGCGCGATCGGCGTCGTCGAGGCCGACGCGGCGGGGGACGCCGCGTGCGTGCGCGGCGTCTCGATCGACGTGACGGACCTGAAGAACGCGCAGCTCGACTCCGAGCGCCACCGGGACGAGCTGGCCCATCTCGCGCGCGTCACCACGCTCGGCGAGCTGTCCGGCTCGCTCGCGCACGAGCTCAACCAGCCGCTCGCCGCCATCCTCACCAACGCCGAGGCGGCGCAGAGGTTTCTCGAGCAGGACCCGCCGCCGCTGGAGGAGCTGCGCGCCATCCTCGAGGACATCGTGGCGGAGGACGAGCGGGCGGGAGAGGTCATCGACCGGCTGCGGACGCTCTTCAAGAAGGGCGAGGTGACCCCGCAGGCCCTGGGCCTGCCCGGCGTGCTCGACGACGTGCTGCGGCTGGTCCGGAGCGAGCTGATCGGCAACGACATCGCCGTCGTCACGGACGTGGCGGGTTCCCTTCCGGCGGTCCGAGCGGATCGCATCCAGGTCCAGCAGGTGCTCCTCAATCTCATGAAAAACGCCTCCGACGCCATGTCCACCGTTCCGCCCCAGAGCCGACGACTGACGCTCACGGCGCGGGGCAACGGCGACGGCCACGTCCGGGTCTTCGTCGGCGACACGGGGCCGGGAATTCCCGCCGCCGTGCTCGAGCACATCTTCGAGCCGTTCGTGACGACGAAGTCCCACGGGATGGGCCTCGGTCTCGCCGTGTGCCGCACGATCATCGAGGCGCACCACGGGAAGCTGCGCGCGTCGAACAACGAGAGCGGCGGCGCGACGTTCGAGTTCACGCTGCCGATCGCCGGCGCGGAGCCCGCATGAGCGAGTCCCGGGAACGCGTCTATCTCGTCGACGACGACCCCGGAGTCGTGCGCAGCATGGTGAGACTGCTGCGCTCGGCCGGCTACGATCCCGTCGGGTACGGTTCCGCCGAGGAATTCCTCGCCGTCCTGCCGCGGGACGCGTCGGGCTGCGTGGTGCTCGACCTGGCGATGCCCGGGGTCGACGGCCTGGAGGTCCAGCGCGAGCTCGGATCGCGCGAGTCGGCGCTCCCCGTCGTGTTCGTGTCGGGCCGCGGCGACGTGCCGACGAGCGTGAGCGCCATGAAGGGCGGCGCCGTGGACTTCCTGACCAAACCCGTCAAGGCCGCGGCGCTGATCTCGGCCATCCAGCTCGCGCTCGACCACGCCCGAGCCGCGCGGGCGGACCGCGGAGAGCTCGAGGAGCTGCGCCGCCGGCTCCGGACGCTGACTCCGCGGGAGCGGGAGGTCCTCGAGGGCGTCGCCGCGGGCATGCTGAACAAGCAGATCGCGGGCCACCTGGGCATCGCCGAGCAGACGGTGAAGGTCCATCGCGCCCGGGTCATGGAGAAGATGTCGGCGGAGTCCGTGCCGGAGCTGGTCCGCGAGGCGGACCGCCTCGGCGTCCGGTGGTCGTTCCGCCAGACCCGAGCCGAATCCGCTTCCGCGAAACCGCGACCGACCGACTGAGGACGCCCGTCCGCCGCCGTCCGAAGTTTCTCGAGCCTCGACCCGAAACCAAGGTGTAATTTCCGGGTCCCAAAGGGCCTGTTAGGGTCGCGGGCCATGAGCCGCTCCAAACTGGTAGTGGCAATCGTGGACGACGAAGACACGGTACGCAGAGCCCTCGAGCGGCTCTTCCGCTCGGCCGGAATCGAGTCCGAGGCGTTTTCGGGCGGGGCGACTTTTCTCGACTCGCTCCGGTCACATCGCCCCGACTGCGTGGTCCTCGACCTCCACATGCCGGAGGTCACCGGATTCGACGTGCAGGCTCGCCTGCGGGAGCTGGACATCCCCGTGGTCGTGATCACCGGGCACGACACGCCCGAGTCGCGCGGGCGCGTGCAGGAGCTCGGCGCGGCCGCATACCTCCGAAAGCCCGTTGCGGCCAAGGCGCTGCTCGAGGCCATCGACAACGCGATCGGAGCCAATCACCCGACGACGCCATGACGCGGAGAGCGCCCGGCCGCTGCTTCCGGGCGCGAGCGAGGAGGAAAGCATGGCATCCACGAGACCGCCCCTTCGTCACGTCCTCGTCCGGTGGCCCCTGGCGATCCTGCTGGCCGCGATCCCCGCGGCGCCGCTGACGGCGCTAACCCCGACGTCCTCGAACGGCGACTCCGGCGCGGAACCGGCACTCTCGGCCGCGGCGGCGACGCAATCCGAGCCGCCTCCCCCGGCGCCCCTGCCGGACAAGGGGATGGAGATCTACGGCTTCGCGATGGTGGACACCATCTACGACTTCAAGCAGGTCAACCCGGACTGGTTCGACGTGCTGCGCCCGACGCAGCTGCCGGCGTTTCCCGACGAGTTCGGCCAGAACGGAAACTTCTGGGCGAGCGTGCGGCAGTCCCAGCTCGGCGTCAAGGGCTGGATACCGACGAGCCTCGGCGTCCTCGACGCCCGGTTCGAGTTCGACCTCTTCGGAGTCGGCAGCGACGCCGGACAAACTACGTTCCACCTGCGCCACGCGTACGGATCTCTCGGCCAGTTCCTCGCGGGCCAGACCAACAGCGTCTTCTCGGACGGCGGCGTCTCTCCGCGAGCGATCGACTACTGGGGACCCAACGGCATGGCGGCCTTCCGGAACATCCAGCTGCGCTGGATGCCGATGCAGGGCCAGAACGAGCTCTTCTTCGCCCTGGAACGCCCGGGCGCCAGCGCCGACACGAACAGCGTGCTCGGCGACCGCGTCGAGATCGCGAACGTCAAGCCCCACTTCCCCGCGCCGGACTTCACGGCCCACTACCGGCGCACCGGCGACTGGGGCTACGTCCAGCTCGCGGGGCTCGTCCGCTACATGGCGTGGACCGACACGCTCGACGACGACTTCGACCTGTCCGGCCACGCGGTCGGCTGGGGCGTGATGGGGAGCACGAACGTCAAGCTGGGAGACGTCGGGACGATCAAGGCCTCGGTCATGTACGGCGAGGGGGACGAGAACTACATGAACGACGCCCCGGTGGACGTGGGCCTCCAGACGAACATCGGCGAGGGAAACCCGCACCGTCCGATCACCGGCAAGGCGCTTCCCGCCCTCGGCGCCGTGGCGTTCTTCGACTGGAACTGGAGCGACCACTACAGCAGCGCGGTCGGCTACTCGCTGGTCGACATCGACAACAGCGACCTGCAGACCCCCGAGGCGTTCCATCGCGGCCACTACGCGCTGGCGAACTTTCTGGCCTACCCGGTCAAGAACCTGATGACCGGGCTGCAGTTCATGTGGGGGCGGCGCCAGAACTTCCGGGACGGCTTCTCCGTCGACGACTACCGGATCCAGTTCTCGGCCCGGTACGAGTTCTCGTTCGTCCTCGGCGCGCCGCGCTGACAGGCCGGGGGCGCCTCGGGGCCCCGAGCCGCCGGACGAATGCGCCCGTCGCGGAGGCTGCCGACCGGACCGGCGGCCGCCGCGACCTATTAGCCGCAGCTAATATATGATCCGGCCATGAGCACGAACCGGCCCGACATCTACCAGGCGCTCGCCGATCCGACGCGGCGGCGCATCCTCGAGCTGGCCCGCGACCGTGAGCGCTCCGTGCACGAGCTGCTCGCCGCGTTCCGCGTCACGCAATCCGCGATCTCGCAGCACCTGCGCGTCCTGCGCGACGCCGGGCTCGTCCGCGTCCGCATCGCCGGCCGCCAGCATCTCTACCGGGCCGAGTCGGCGCCCCTGCGGCGCCTCGCGGAGTGGGCGGGGAAGTTCCCGGAGCAGAAACCCAAGTGATCAATTCGCGCAAACGCGAGGCGTTTGCGCGAATTGTCATCCCGAGGAGCGCAGCGACGAGGGATCCCACGCGATCCCGTTCCCGAGGCGACTCGGCCGGCGCCCTTCCCTACGTCTTCTCGATCTCCCGCAGCTCGATCGTCCCTCCGTGCTTCAGGTGCGGGCACGACCGCGCCACCTCCATCGCCGCATCCCAGTCCTTCGCCGAGATGACGAAGTAGCCGCCCAGCGGAGCCTCTCCGGCGGCGGCCGGCCCGAGCCGCTCCGCGCGGCCGGGCTGCAGCTTCTCTCCCCGAATGCTCGCGCTCGCGCCGCTCTGCCGCAGCCCGCTCGCCCAGTTCCGGTACTCCGAGACGCGGTCCTGCATCTGGGCCTCCGACATCGCCGGTTCCGTCGGAGCGTCGTAGAGAAACAAAACGAAGCGCGGGCCCTCGACCCCGCTCGACGCCGTCGCCGCGGCCGCGGCCGCCGTCGTCGTCGAGGGAAAGCTGCGCCGGCCCACGGCGAGACCGGCGGCGAAGAGCGCGAGCGCGGCCGCCGCCGCGAGGAGCCGCGACGCGTTCCCGCTCCTTCCGCGCCGGCGGACGAGCCCTTCCGCGCGCAGCCGCGAGAGCGTCGCCTCCTCGAGACCGGGCGGAGGAGGCGTGGCGTCTCCGAGGGCCGTCAGCGCCCGCTTCTCCTCCGGCGTGAGCTCGTCTTCCATCTGCGTCATGCTCTTCCTCCTGCGAGATGCGCGCGCAGCGCGGAGCGCGCACGCGACAGCTGGCTCTTCGAGGTCCCGGGCTCGACCGCGGTCATCGCGGCGATCTCCTCGTGCGTGTACCCCTGCACGTCGTGCAGCAGGATGGCCTCGCGGTAGCCGCCTGGCAGCGTGGCGAGCGCCCTCTCCAGATCCACGCGGGCGATCTCTCGCCGCATCGGCGCGGCCGGCGGGAGGCCGTTTTCCCCGGGGAGCTCGACTTCCCGGGTGCGTTTACGCGACTCTTCGCGCCACCAGCGGATGGCGATGCCCGCGAGCCAGGTCGACAGCATCGATCTTCCCTCGAAGCGCTCGAGACCGCGGATCGCGCGCACCCACGTCTCCTGCATCCCCTCGTCCGCCTCCGAACCGCGGCCATCCGTGAGCCGGAGCAGGAGCCCATACAAGCGGGCCGCATGGCGGCGGTAGAGCGCCCGGAAAGCGTCCTCGTCCCGCCGCGCCAGGAAACGCGCGACCAGATCGGCGTCGCTCGGATCGGCGTTCGACGGGCCGGCGCGCGCCGGAAGCTCGCGTGGCCCGGGCCCATCCTTCGCGGTCACTCCCGGCCCGTCAGTTTCCGGTCCGGTCATCGGCGCGGCGCGTCTGGACGATGTCCTCGAACCATCTTTCTCCCCCGTTCTCGTACCACGACCAGCGCGAGACGACGCGGTCCGGGCCGTCGAACGTGAACACGGCCGAGTCCATGTGGCCCTTGTCGCGCGTCGGGATGTTCGCGCCGTCCCGGAACGTGAAGGTCACCGTCCGGCCTCCGTTCGAGAACGAAGTCGCCTCGAGCGTCGGCTGGTTCCTGGCGACGCAGTAGTGCGTCAGGACGAGCCGGTCGCCGTCCATGTGGAACACGGTCGCCATCGTCTCTCCGGGGTGCGCTTCGACGGACGTCTCGAGGACCGCGGAGCCTCCGGCAATGACCTGGTAACGGAGCGTCTCCGTCCAGCCTTTCGTGCTGCGGCCCTCCCAGGTCCCGGCGAGGGCCTGGATGTGCGCAAAAGCGTCGCGCGCGGCCTGCGCCGAGGGCCCGGCCGGGCCGTCCGACGTCGACACGGGAAAGGCCGTCAGAAGGAGCGAAAGCGCGGCAATGGTCGGTGCATCCATGAACGTCCTCCTCGCAGATTGAGTGACGCGCGAAGGCGGAAGGGTTGCACGTCGTCGGGCCTCCGCCTCCCGCTCTCCGCGACTTCAACCTTCGTACTACTCCGCGGGTTCGCCCGGGCGACATAGAATCCCCGGGAATTCGAGCGGACCGACGGAGCCTGGAGGTGGGGTCTATGGCGCGACCGGTACTGGGACGCATCGCCTTGGTGTTGGCGGCGATCGCGCCGTTCTCTTCCGGCTGCAAGAAGGAGGCTCCTCCCCCTCCGCCGCCCCCTTCCGTCCAGGTCGAGCCGGTCGTGCAGAAGGACGTCGCGGTCTA
>Ga0070670_100004945_pt1 | contig 11215 bp, 9 predicted proteins | sample KBSS63metaG_FD_64665 | JGI IMG/M metagenome (GOLD analysis project Ga0070670, IMG submission 64665) | Switchgrass rhizosphere microbial communities from Kellogg Biological Station, Michigan, USA - KBS S6-3 metaG | ecosystem: Host-associated > Plants > Roots > Rhizosphere > Soil ... | reverse complement strand
ATTGGCAAGGCGCAAAAAGCCCGAACTTATTACTACGATCCGAGCATGGTCGTGCCCTATCCGATCACGGACGATGCGGGCCGCGTCTTAATTGCCGCCGGAACGCGCATGAACCCACTCGATACCATAACGCTCCACAAGCGGTTGCTCTTCTTCGATGCACGCGACCCGCAACAGGTACGCACCGCTAAGGCATTGATCGACGGCGATCGCGGACGCCTAAAACCGATCGCGACGGGCGGCTCATACATGAACCTCATGCGCCGCTGGAAGTTTGCGGTCTTTTACGATCAAGAGGGAGTTCTCGTGCGCAAGCTGGGCATCAAAGCGGTGCCCGCGCTCGTGTACCAAGAAGGAAAAAGGCTACGCATCGATGAACTGCCTTTATCGTAAGCTGCTGTCGCTTTTGCTCCTGCTCGCAGCGACCGCGCTTCAAGCGAGCGTCGCGCACGCGGTGCAGGCGTGTCACGGCAAGTTCGCGAACCCAATCACCGATATCTGCTGGAGCTGTGCGTTCCCGATGAGCATCGGATCGATGTCGCTCATCACGCAAAATCAAGACGACACTGCGAATCCATCCTCGCCCGTGTGTTTCTGCGATAACCCGCCGCGGATTGGACTGTCCATCGGCTACTGGGAACCGGTGCGATTGGTCGACGTCACCCGCACGCCGTTTTGCATGGTGAGTCTTGGCGGCATCAAGCTCGATCCCGGCGTGGATGCGCCGCGCGGCGCGCAGGTCGGGCACGATGCGCAAACCCGCACGAGCTTCTATCAAGTGCACTGGTACACGAATCCGATCCTTTATTACCTGGAAGTACTGCTGGACTTTCCGTGCCTCGAGCAAGGCTCACTCGATGTCGTTTATCTGACCGAAGTAGATCCGCTGTGGGCCGACGACGAATTGACCGCAATTCTGAATCCGGAAGCAGTGCTGTTTGCGAATCCGGCAGCCAAGGCGGCGTGTGCGACCGACTGTATCGCGGCCACCAACGGCTTTGGCATCCCTAATCTCTTCTGGTGCGCAGGCTGTCAGGGTTCCATCTATCCCATGGACGGGCATGTGACGACCCACATCGGGGGCGTGCAGGCCTCTGCACTGCTCGCACAACGCATGACCGCCAAGATGCATCGACAGTATCTGACTTGGAGCGGGAGCGGATCGGCCGGCCTGTGCGGATATTATGCGCAGCCCATCATGGACAAGACGCAATACAAGATGCAGATGGTCTACCCAGTTCCCAATACCCAGCAGATCGACGGCCAATGCTGCCAGCCGTTCGGCCGTACCACCGTGCTTTGGGGCGCAGGCAAGGAATTCCCGATCGAGGGTGAGGATTTTGCGTACCAGATCTTCCGAAAGCGTAATTGCTGTGCGAGCACGAACTAGACAACTGATCATGCTCGCGGTAGCCACCGTGCCGACATTCTCGGCGGTCGCCGCAGAACCGCGCTGGCCCACACCGGATGAAATCAAGGCCGCGCGTGATCGCTACCCTATGCCGCCGATCGTCGATATCGTGCGTCCAACAGGACCTTTAGTCCCAAACCTGCCATTTGAGCGACCGGCGCTCGACGTCGAAGCGATCGCCCGTCTGTATGCCGAAAACCGTGAGGCGTTTGCAGAAGTCAAGGCTGCCGAACCCCAACTGCGGATTTTCGTGACGCTCGCGATGCCGGAGGCAAGCTTAAAGCTCCTGGCGAGACAGGCTGCCAAAACTCACGCGGCAATCGTGATCCGCGGCTTGAAGGGCGAGTCGATGACGGAGACGGTTGCCGCGGTGCAACGCATCCTGGGAGAGCTTCGAGTCGATTGGCAGATCGATCCTCCTGCATTCGCGCGTTTTTCCGTCACGCGTGCACCGACCTTCGTCCTGACAGCGCAAGGCGCCGGCGCCCGCGAAGCACGTGGCTGCACGAAAGAATGCGATACGACGAACGCCTTCGTCAGTGTGTCGGGAGACGTGAGCCTCGACTACGCACTGAACGTTATCGCCCGCACGAAACCCACGTTTGCGTCCGATGCCCAGCGCCTTCTTTCGCGTCTCGGCGGCGAGGTCAATCGATGATCCGTACCCTATTGATAATTGCACTCATACTGTCCGCAACGGCTTATGCAGATCCGGGCTCAATGTCCGACGCGTTCCGCCAAGGGTCGACTTTCGGCACCGGCAACAATTCGTCGATCAAGTCCAATATCCAGAGTGGCGCTGCGCAAAGCACGCTGCCAAGCGCAACCGCCAACGTCCCGCAGGCGAGCTACTTCGGCGCGCCCGGCGTGACGTCGCCAGCCGCAGCCACGATCGCTGCGTGCGCAGCGAGCGCACAGAACGGATACAACGACCCAACCTGCCAAGCGGTCAATTTCTCTCAAACCAATCCGGCCGTACATCCTCAGTTCAACCTGCAGCCATCGGACCCAATCTTCGCAAATACGCGAGCCATCCTCAACGACCCGGCCGCTATCGCCGGCAACATCACCGGAACCTACAGCGGCTGTACAACACAGACCACGACGAGCCCTGATATTTATCAGAGTCAGTTCTGCTCCTCCTATCGCGCGTTCGAGCAGCCGGTCTGCAGCAAGATTCTGACCGTCACCGTTACAGATAACGGCCTAGCGTGCCCCTACGGAACCTGGATGACAGGCGTATCACGTATCGTATTCATCCGGCCGGCGACTTTCGTGGGCGCGGCGTGTGCGGAGGATATCCGCTTCACATGGTTTTACACATACTCTGAATGCAACGGGACGGACGCCTATCAATACACGACGACTATCGTGCCGTCGGAGAATTTTCAAGTCCTGAACGTAGGCCTCGGCTGCGGCGGCTCGTACAGCCTTTGGGGAAGCTGCCCCGGCGGCAACTGCTCCTATTCCGTAGGCTCGGTTTATGACAATTTCGTCTGTGATCAATACGATAACAGCAATCCCGCATGCGATCAGAACGGCTGCACCTACCCCTGCTTGCAGGGCCATAACGAAACCGTTTATGCGGCGCTCGCGGGTTTCAACTGGCAGCGCCCTGTCCATACCTACACGATCACCGATGCGTGGAACAATCAATGCGCAACCTACGAAGCCCGGCTGCCCTGACGCGCCACCTTCTGTTCCTGCTCGCACTCGTTGCGCATGAGGCGCTGGCGGGAGACGGCACCTGCGCGTTGGTGTCGGAAATCTGCATTGATGGACCCGCTACCAGGATCATCAGCGGACAATCGGTCACTCGCGCGTGCTGGCAATACGATAAGCAATTCAACTGCGTCTCTCCGCTAAGCAGCAGCGATTGTCAGCCGCTGATCGACCGTGGCTGTTTCCAGGTTGACTCTGCGTGCGTGAGTACCATGGCGAACGGTCAATGCTCGCTGTTCCAGCAAACCTATTCGTGCAGGGTCGCGAGCGGGCAGACAAGTACCATTACGACTTGTGGAAACCAGTCGTTTTGCATGTCCGGCAACTGTTTCAATGCGGGCTCACCGCCGGACCCGGATTTTGCCAAAGCGGTCGCGATGTTCGAAGTCCAGCGCGAAGCAGGCAACTATCTCGATCCGAATTCATTGCAGGTGTTCAAAGGCTTCGATAACCGTTGCCGGAACAGGCTCTTCGGACTCGTCAATTGCTGTAACGGGGGCGGCGGCGGAAATGCCTCGCTCTTTAATAACCTGAACCTGGTGCTCGGCGCCGGCGGCCAGGCGCTCGGCGCCGTCGGCTCGAGTTACACCTACGACGCGCTGTTTTTGAGCGATGCGCCGAACTTCGTGCTCACCGGCTTCGAGTCCTTATTCGGTGTCGGTGGTGGCTCCTCCGCCTTGGCTGGCGTCCTCGCGGGCGATGTTTCCGTCACCTCCTTCATCGAGGCCTTGGTTCCCGGCCCATGGAGCATCGCAATTTTTGCGATCCAGTTCTCAGGTCTCCTGAACTGTGAGCAGGCGGAACAGATACTCGCCATCAAAAACGATACCCGGCTTTGCCATTCGGTCGGCAGCTACTGCTCGAGCAGGGTTCCGATCATCGGCGTGTGCATTGAAACAACGCGCTCCTACTGCTGCTTCAATTCACGGCTAGCGCGCATCATCAACGAACAGGGTCGCGGCCAGGTCGGCCGCGGCTGGGGAGCGGCGGAAAGCCCTGACTGCTCAGGCTTCACTGTCGCACAATTGCAGGCGCTCAATTTCTCGCAGATGAACCTGTCCGAGTTTTACGCCGAGATCGCACCCACCTTGCCGAATAATCCTGCGCTGCAGAACGCAGCCCAGCAAAAGATCAACAGTTACTACGGCCGCTGATGCCCGCACACCTAATTCGCATGCTCACGCTGGCTTTGGCTGCTGCGGGTCAAACCCAGGCGACCGAGCGCGCCCCGGTAACATCGATCAAACCCTTACTCCTGGCAGCGATCGAGCACGGCGAAGCGCACGGGAAGCTCGTAGGAGAAGCTGCGAATTTCATGCGTCAGCGTTTCAAATCGAGCGATGCGATCGAAATCGACGTTAAGACGCTTGCCCCGCTCGATGAACCCGGATGCAAGCGGCTGGAAGTTTCGACCTGGCAGGAAGGCGTCGTAGAGGCGGCTAATCAGCCGTCGGCACGCAAGGCGCTCGTCTACCTGGTGAGTTATTGCCGCGACGATCGTTTCCCCGCTTCGAAATAAATACGACATGCCTACGCTCCGCCTGATGCTTACATTGCTCGCGATATTTTTCTCGACTGCACTGTGTTGCGCAGAGCCCCGTAACAGAGCGGATGCGAGCGGAACTGCCATGAATGACGATCCGCAGCCAAGTTACTGGCTACGCCAACAGGAAGGCTGGTTTTGGTACCAGGATCCACTCTTCTCTCCGCCGTCACCGGCATCCGCGGCGAAGAGTAAAGATGCTCGCCCCAACGAGCTGATCGAATTCGAAGCTATGCAGAAGCGCCTCGACGACTTGAAACGCATCGCTGTCGTGAATCCAAGTGACGCGAACATGAGGGCGTATATGGGTTATCAACGTTTTGTGATGGACAAATCGGCCTTCTTCGCCGATTCCTGGCAGCGGCTGGTGTGGAAGACGCCCGAACTCGACTATTCGCTGTCGGGCCGCCCTACCAACAGTTTCGCCATCGATGCGTTCGATACACGCGTTCGCGACAAACAGCGCAGTGCAATACAAGCCCTGGCCAGAACGCACGGGCTGTTTTTCATTTTCCGCAGCGACTGCCCCTACTGCCACAAGTTCGCGCCAGTCCTCAAGCGCTTCGAACAGAAATACGGCTTAACCGTGTTTCCCGTGAGCCTTGATGGCGGAAGCTTGCCCGAATATCCGTCGGCAATGACCGACAACGGGATTGCAGCAAAGCTTGAGGTGAGCGTGGTGCCGGCGGTCTTTCTCGCCGTGCCGGGCAGCGGCGAAATCACCCCGATCGGCTACGGTGTGATGGCCGAAGAGGAATTGGCCGAACGTATCTACACGATCACCCAAACCAGGCCCGGTCAATCGTTCTGATGCCTCGGAGAACCCTAATGAACAATCGCTTGAAGAAAATCACCGCGGCGCTAGTCATCACCACTCTGCTGACAGCACCGTCAGTGTCCCTGCCCGGCGACCTCAACAGCGAAATGCGGGGAATGTTCAACGCCCTAGGCTCGCTCGGCAACGTAACTAGTCCTGGCGCCTTCCGCGGTCAAGCGATGAATCTGTATACGGGAGGCAGCCTTTTCATGCGCGAGCCCTCGAAAAACTATTCACTGGTGCGCGCGCAACTGCCCTCGCTCAAGGCAGGCTGCGGCGGCATCGACCTCTTCGGGGGATCGTTCTCCTTCATCAATAAGGCGCAGTTCGTCGCTCTTCTGCAAAACATCGGCGCAAACGCCGTGGGCTATGCATTCAAGCTGGCACTCCAATCGATTTCGCCCGATATCGACAAGCTATTAACCGAGCTTCAGGACCAGATCAACAAGATCAACACCATGAATATCAATTCATGCGAAGCGGCCCAGTCCCTGGTCAACGGTGTCGTCGGTCAGTTCGATAACTCCGTCATGAGCGGGTGCGCGAACATCTCACAGTATCTCGGCACCGTCGCGGACAGAGCGGATGCCCGCTTGATCTGCGCCACCAATGCCCCTGCGGTAGTAAAATCCGCGGCCGGTTCGGCCGACCCGAACCTAAGCAATGCCACTTTCGTCCAAGGGAACGTGGTATGGGACGCATTGAATCGGGTCGGCGGCGGAATCTCGCAGCAGGAGAAGGAATTCGTGATGAGCATCGTCGGCACCGTCGTGCTCTATCCGCCAGACGATAACGGCGCAGGCGCCGCGCCGGGATACTTCGCGCCGACGACCGTTGGGCTGCGCGATCTCCTGCTCGGTAAGGCCGAGTCCGCCACAAGCGGCTATGTGGCCATCGATGTCTATCAGTGCGATGAGCCGGCCCAGTGCCTGAATCCCTCCAAGATCAGCGTTTCGGTCCAGCCCTTCACTTTCCAGGTCACGCAGCGGTTACAGACCATATCGAACAACATCGTCACTCGCACCGCGCAAGGAGCGTCAGATATCGGATTCATCAACAATACCAGCGAGCCCGTCTTCAAGATGCTCGCGATCGCCAACGCCGTGCCGGGATCCAATACTGCCGAATCTCTGATCGCAACCTACAAAGACGTAATAGCCCTCGATTACGCAGAGACGTTTCTGACCCGAGCCATCAAGCAGGCGCTCTCCGCATTCTCGCAAACGCTTAAACGCACCGAGGTGGAGGCGAAATACGTCGAAAACGTCCGTTCGAACGCATCTGACGCCCTCAAATTGATTGCGATCGAGAAGCAAACCGCCTACGGCAAGGTGCGTTCGGTCTCCTCGATGGCGCAAGACCTTCAAAACCTCGAGCGCCAGCTCTGGAGCGCAATGCCCCCGGCGGTCAAGTCGATGCTGGATTTCAGCGCCAATGCCGCCGGGCGTTGATTGCGCATCTTCGACTGAACGTTCCTGCCCAGCCCTGAGGCTCGTAACCGAAGAGTGCATGGCGCATGTTTGAGATTTACGCCTACGGCAACGTTGACACGCTCAATGGCATCTTCAACGCCATTGCGTCAATCATGGGCGGGGCCGACTACTTCGGCCTGATCAAGACCGTCGCAATCACCGGCGTCCTCGTCGCCGCGTTCACAGGATTGTTCACTCCAGGACGCTTTCATGGCTGGAGCTGGATGTTCGGATTTCTCTTCATCTATTACGCGCTCTTTCTGCCAAAGGCCGACGTCGCGGTCATCGACAAGCTGGGCACCCAGCCGCCAACCTTGATCTCCAATGTGCCCATCGGCGTGGCGTTCTTCGGCCATTACACCAGCCAGGTCGGCAATGTCATGACTCAGTTCTTCGAGACCGCATTTCAGGTAATCCCGAGTCCCGGCGCGCAGCTTCCCGCCGAACTCACCTATCAGAAAAACGGAGTCCTATTTGGCAATCGACTGATCGAGGGCTCACGCAAGGCCACCGTCGCCGATCCGCAGCTTCGCACTGACCTTATCAGCTATGTCTACAACTGCACGCTCTATGACCTGCAGGACGGCACCATCAATCCGAACACCTTCGGCCAGAGTGCCGATATCTGGTCGCTCATGGGCAATCCCAACCCGGGAAGATTTTCGACCTATGGCAATCCGGTTCAGGTCGACACCTGCCCCAATGTCTATACTTACCTCAACAATGCGCTTCCCGCACAGGTGGCGAACGCCAAGGCGATTCTCGCATTCAAGATGAATCCGTCGATGGATGCCGCCACGGCACAAACAGCGATCGATTCACAGCTCGAACAGGCTTACTACAAAGCCAACATCGCCACCGCCGCTCAGGCAGCAGCAGATCTTCTGCGCCAAAACATCATGATCAACCTCGTGCAGGATACGAGCAGTATTGTCGGCCAGAAGATCAATGATCCTGCCTCTGTCATGCTCGCCGCTGCCCGGGCTAACGCCACAGCCTCGATCAATTCGTCGTATATGACGATGGCCAAAATCGCCGAACAGGCGCTCCCGCTCATACGTAACGTCATCGAGGCGGTAATTTATGCGGTTTTCCCGTTCGTATTTCTTCTTTTCCTGCTTGCCCAAGGGCGAGGCCTCGGCATGGCAATCAAAAGCTTCGCGATGGCTCTCATGTGGATTCAGTTGTGGCCACCTCTGTATGCAATTCTCAACTATGTAGCGACGCTAGCGAGTGCCAAGAACCTCGCCGCGGCAGCAAAGATGGGAAGCGGCACTGCAGGCCTCGCACTGGAGACCGCCGCCAGCGTTTACAACGGAGCGGTTTCCGACCAAGCGGTGGCAGGCTACATGGTGATATCGATCCCAATCATCGCGACGGCAATCATCAAGGGCGGCGAAGTGGCCTTCGCGGCCATGACGGGTGCTAGCTCCATCCAGTCCACCGCAAGCAGCGAAGGTGCACAAACCTCGAAGGGATTGATAAGCCAGGGGGTGGTCTCGACCGACCAATACACAATAGACACGGCGTTCAAATCCCCCTTTATGGTGCGCAAAATGGATGAGCGCGGCGACGAACACGTGCAAATGCTCGGCACCGGGGTACGAGCCGTCAACATGCTGCAGAATTCGAGTTACTTGAGCGGAGTTTTCAACTCGGTACGGTCGAGGGAGCTTTCAAAGGCAGCCGGGCGAGCATCTGAAGCCGGCCAGGTTGAATCGATTACCGCCGCCACAGAAACAGTCGCAGCGCTAGCGCATACCATCAGCCGCAGCCGAGACGGAGTTAATTCAACGGAGTTCAGCAATACCGTGTCGCGCGGTGAGGCCGCAAACCTGCAACAAACGCACCAACGTATCAAAAGTCAAGCGATCGATCTCGCCCGAAAATATAATATTTCCGAGCAAGACGCCGCGGCCATCGTGATCAGCGCCGCTGGCGGACTCGGATTCAATGTTGCAGCGAAGGCAGCCAAAGGGGCGACGGTACTGAACAATGGCGGTTCCGGTGTGAACGGCGCTATACTCAATAATCGAGTGGAAACGGCTGGCGGTGGAAGCGTAAATGCCAAAATTGCCGGCTCTCTCCAACAGCAATTCCAGACAAATCTCGCACGCGCTTACGACGAAGTCGTCAGGAACACATCGCAAGAACAGACTTCGGAAACAAACGACTACGCTCGGCGTACTGCGCGAGATGAACACTTTCGGCAAACACTGTCTTCAAGCCAGCGCGATACTGACCAAGCCAATGCTCAGTTCGCCAGCGCAAGAAAACACGCGAACCAGGCCCAAGCACACTTCGCTCAGCGCGAAACCTTGTCCGAGCAAGCGAGGGCTGCTAAATCGGATACAGCGAGCTTCGCCTACGACTGGGCGAAAGATCCGCGCAACACGCGCGATGTCGAGGCACTGGCCCTTCAGTTGCGTGAGGCACAGACAAGTGAGCAGCAACAAATCGTGATCGATAGGTTCACGGCCGAGAAGTCAGCGCTCGGCCGTCCCACACGGTACCGCTCCGGCGCCGGAATTAACTGGTCCGACGCGAATCTTCGTGATTCCCATGTTCAGACAATTGCTGCGCCAGAATTGGAGGACGCAACGAAGGACGCCCACGCCTCTAATACCAAAGATATCGGCCCACTCAAGACGGCGCCAGTCGGTAATCACAACTTGATCAAGTCGTCCCGCGAGACCATTGCCGGGGTTAAAATTGAAGTTACTCAGGCAAAGCGAAATCTGGCGAAAGGACAAGTTGCCGGGGAGGAACGCTTCGACAAACAGTCCGGATTAGGAGATCGAGATCGTGATGGAAAATTCGGATCGAGCCAGTCTACTTCGACACGAGCGTTTAACAACGCCGTTGAGGACGGCAAACGTAGTGCCGAAAACCTAAAGAATTCCGTTGAAGATGCCACCTTCGGCACGGTACATAGGTGGCTGAATGGGGATGAGAAGAAATAGCGAAGGATATCAATCGTCGCTAGCCCACTTTGGGCCGCTCCAGATGTTCCCCGGAGTTCCTTTGTAACTGGGGCTGTAGCGGATATGCTCTTCCCATTTCTCAAGCCAATCACTGCTCTTCTCGATCGCGCTCGATCCTGTACCATCCGTCTCTGCCAGTTTTGCTTGGTCTCCAGCAGTACTGGTGCGCTGAAACAAGGCAATCAGGTTTTTAACAATATATGCTAACGCCGCGAGGCCGAGAGCACTAATCAGAGCCCGTACGAACTGGCCGCCAAGCGAACCGACAACGGCACCAATAAAGGCCAAAAGCAGTGGCAGCCGAATTTCACAACTCGAAGGCATTGGGGATTCTCTCGCAAACGGAATACTTAAAATAATAATACACGGAAGGTTCATGAGCAAAACAACAATTTCTTCCAGTGTAAGGGGGGTGACGACATGTTCGAAGTAATTTGAACGGTCCGGATAGCGAGCATTAGGGGCTTGGGGATTGGACTATCCGAAACGTATCGGCGCTGTGTTGCGAACCCCTACGTTGCAATGCATTCGCCTGCGATGGCAAAGGTGCGCGGACGCCGTAAGCAATTGACGATGGCGTGAGCCTCGCGGACTGTTAATCCGTGTGTCCCTGGTTCGAGCCCAGGTCGGGGAGCCAATTAATACAAAGAGTTAATGAACATCTAGAACTCTTTGACCTTTCCAACTGTCCGCCAACTGTCCGACCTGTGGACAGGATTTTTGAATTTTTTAGATCGCCGGACAGTTGGCGGCAAGTCAGAACTGGACCCGCATACCTTGGCTAGTGGTTTAACTGTGGGTTATTAGGCCCACTGCGACGACTGCAGGCGCATGGGTGGCCCCAGTCTACCCAGCGATGTCCCAAGTGCCGAGGGATACGCAATAACCTTTGGTCGAAATGAATTCGGTGATCCCCCAGCAATAGGCGTAGCATCAACGCCCTGTTACATCCTACGGAGTCACCACCCGGCGCCAATATCGGCGCGGCGCGTCGCAGGAAACCTGGAGTCCGCGATTAAATCCGAAGATTCAATTGGACTGAACAACATCCGGATAAACGCGGATGTGCCGTATGAGGTACGGCATTGGGCAAAGCAGCTTGGCGTGAGCAGTGATCAGTTACGGGCCGCGATCGAGCAAGTGGGGCCGTTGGTCGGTGCACTCTGCCTACATCTAAAAGACAGAATCCACCCCGATAATTGTTTGTACCCGCGTGCTGAGATCAAGCGGTGAACGTTTTTATCGCAGGCTCGCAACATACCGGCC
>Ga0070670_100004944_pt1 | contig 11215 bp, 8 predicted proteins | sample KBSS63metaG_FD_64665 | JGI IMG/M metagenome (GOLD analysis project Ga0070670, IMG submission 64665) | Switchgrass rhizosphere microbial communities from Kellogg Biological Station, Michigan, USA - KBS S6-3 metaG | ecosystem: Host-associated > Plants > Roots > Rhizosphere > Soil ... | reverse complement strand
AACGCGTTATCTCGCGTTCGACTGCACACGAAATTTCGCGGCCTGCTCCGGCCGGTGCGTGGCGTCATACAACGTGACCAGATCGTCGCGCGCCGCCTGTAACCAGCTTACCGACGGCGTCGTCTGACGGCTGACGATGTCCTGACCGGCGAGGAGCTCAGTTTCCGCTTCTGCATAGCGCTGCTGACGCAATAGTGTCCGGCCAAGTTTGAGCCGGGCGATGCCGGTGTTCAGGTGAGTCGGCGACTGCGTCGCTGAGTACATCGCGATGGCATCCCGATAGAGCGCTTCGGCGCGCCGATAGTCCTTCCGCGCGACAAACACTCCACCCAGATTGGAGGTCGCGGTGGCGAGCAGGTAGTGCTTGTCGCCATAGACCTTGCGATAGATATTGCCCATCCTCGTAAACGCCGCCTCGGCATCGTCGAGGCGCCCGGTCTGCACGGCGATGTTCCCGAGGTCGTTGACGGCGGAGGCGACGCGCGGATGATCGGCGCCGAAGACGCGCTCCTGAATGGCGAGCGCGCGTTGCAGGACGACGGCCGCCTCGTCGAAGCGCTTCTGGTACACCAGTGAGCGGCCAAGCATCGTGAGATTGGACGCCGTCTGGTGATGATCCTTCCCGAACCACGACTCGGTGATCGCGAGCGCCTCGCGGTAAAAGCGCTCGGCGTCACGGTACTTGCCGCGTTCGGACTGAATGGCGCCAAGGTTGATCAGATCATCGGCGACGAGTGCGTGGCGGTCGCCGCTGACGCGTCGCGAGATCGCGAGGACGCGTTGTCCGGTGGCCTCAGCCACGTCGTAGTTGCCGGCATAGAACTGCGCGTTGAATAGCTGACGCAGCGTCTCGGCGTAATCGGCATTCTCGAGACCCAGCGCCGACTGCAGGTGGACGGACTCGTCGAGCGCCTTGATCGCATCGGGGTACTGCCCCCGTTCGGTCAGCACCTCGCCGAGCGTCGTATACGCTTTCGCGACTGCGGGCGACGCGGACGGACCCAGGCGCTGCAATACCGTGAGCGCCTGTCTGGCGAGCTTCTCCGCTTCGTCGAACTGCGCCTGGTCGCTGCGCAGCAACGCCAGTCGCGTGAGGACGTCGGCAGTGTCGGCGCTGTCGGCGCCGGACAACTGCTGGCGCTCGGCCAGCGCCTTGTTGAGCAGCGTCTCGGACGTGTTGAAGTTGCCGAGGCGTCGATAGATGGTTCCGAGCGTCGCGTGCATTTCCGCGCGGACGGCGGGCTCTTTGCCCAGCAAGTCAGCCTCCTGCACCCCGCGATCGAGCAGCGTCAGGACTCGCAGCTCCTCCGCGGGCGCGGCCGTGGTGTCTCCCCCCGTGAAGAGTCCGAGCAGCAGCTCCTGGATGCGCTCCGCCCGCGTTGCCTGCAGCAGCGCGGCGTCGCGCGCGACCGCAAGGCGAATCGTGTAGAACGCGACGACGGCAACGACGATCGCGAGCGTGGCGGCTGCCGCTGTGAGCGGACGCCAGTGACGACGGCTGAACTTGGCGACACGGTAGGCGACGGCGTCCGCCCGCGCTTCGAGCGCTTCGCCATGGCGATAATGCTCGACGTCGCGAATCAGCGCTTCGACCGAAGCGTATCGCCGCGCCGGATCGGCGTGCATGGCGGTGAGCACGAGCACGTCCAGGTCGTTTGCCGATCGTGCGCCGGACGGTCGTGGCGGTTCCTTGTCGAGCAGCGCCGACACTGCGTCGGGGGACAGCTGCGATGAGAACTCGTAGGCGCGGCGTCCGGCGACCAGCTCGTACAGCAGGGCACCGAGACTGTAGACATCGGTGTGCACGCCAATCGGCTCGCCTCGGAGTTGCTCGGGCGCTGCGTACGCCGGAGTCATCGGACGCATGCCGGTGCGTGTGACGTCCAGATCCGAGTCGGTGTCGGCGAGCTGCTTGGCGATCCCGAAGTCGAGCAGCTTGACCGTGCCGTCGGCGGTCACGAGGATGTTCGACGGCTTCAAGTCGCGGTGAATGACCAGATGCCGATGCGCGTACTGCACCGCGTCACAGACATTTCGAAACAAACGCAGCCGCTCGCGCAGCGGCGTCTGATGGGCCTGGCAGTACTCGGTGATCGGGACGCCGTCAACGTACTCCATGACGATCCACGGCGTCCCCTCGTTGAGCACGCCGGCGTCGAACAGACGCGCGATGCCGGGATGATTCAAGGCCGCCAAGGTGCGCTGTTCGGCGGCGAAACGTTTCCGTCTCGACGGCGACAGCCAGGCGTCGCGCAGGATCTTGATGGCGGCCTGTGTGCCCAGGTCCAGACGCTCGGCCAGGAAGACCGTTCCCATGCCGCCTTCGCCGAGAACGCGCACGAGACGATACGCGCCGATCTGTTCGACGGCCGTGCGGGCGCCGTCGAGGAGCGGCGCCGCGAGCTGACCGACGCCGGCGTCCAAGAGCGATGCCCCGCGTTCGTCTTCGTCGATGGCTGCCAGCACTTCCTCGAACAACTCGCGATCGTCGCCCGCGGCGCGCTCGACGAAGGCGCGTCGCTCGCCAGGCGCGAGGGCGACTGCCTCATGAAACATCGCCTGGATGCGCTCCCAGCGTGCGCTATCCACGAGGCCGCAGCTCCTTGGCGAGCCAGGCCTTTACGGCGCGCCAGTCGCGCTGCACCGTCGCCTCGGACACCTCCAGCGCCGCGGCGGTCTCTGCGATGTCGAGCCCTCCGAAGAACCGACAGACCACCATCTCTGCCTGCCGCGGGTTCAGGCGTTCGAGCGCATCGAGCGCGGCATCCAGCGCAAGCACGTCGCCCACGCTGTTGACCCCTGCCACGATCGACTCGTCCAGCGTGACGAAGACCAGATCCCGCCCTCGTTTCGCGGCGTTGCGTCGCCGGGCCGCCTCGACGAGGACCTGACGCATCGCGCGTCCGACGATGCGGCGGAAATGGAGCGGCGAATACACCTTGAACCGCGGTGCCGCCGCCAGCTTCAGGAACGCCTCGTTGACGAGAGTGGTCGGACTCAGCGTAGCGCGCGGATCGTCACTCTTGACCATCGACGCCAGACGACGCAGCTCTTCGTACGCAGCGGTGAAGAGATCGTCGAGCGGCGGATCGCCAGTGACAGAATCGCGCACGTTTGTTGGCAGGCCCGGATCTTACCGAAGGCAGGGCCAGTTGGTCTGCGGGTACACACTAGTCCCTGTCCAGGCAGACTCGCGCAGGATTTCGTACCCGTCGGCATCGTCCGGGGGGATTGTCGCCATCGGCACATAGCGACGCTCGATGAACCGCCAGATCTCCGGATTGCTCTCCTGCAGCCACTGCCGGCGTGGCAGCGGAATGACGACGAAGGGCACCCGCTCCTGCTGAAGACGTGCAACTGTCCGGGCTTGCTCCCATGCTGACAGCGGACGGTACAGACGACGGTGATCGCCGGCGAATCCGCGATCGGCCACGACATAGATATCTGGCGAATACCACGTGAACAGCAGTCGATCCTGCGGCGCGGTGCAGACGCGGAGGTACTCGAGGAAGGGCAACAGGACGCCCGACGGATTGTTGGGAACCGGCCCTGGTTTGTCGTCGTGCAAGTGGGCCGAGACCTCGCGCCATCGCGCGACAACGCCAGTCGGACCCTTGAGGATACCGGTGGTGGCGAGCAACTGGCCGACCTGTGCGAACTCGACGATGGCCATGAACACGGTCGCGGTTGCGAGCACGACGATCGCCCGGGTGAAGAATCGCCGCAATCCATCGATCCGCAATTGCCAGAGCGAGGCCCCGATCCACGCGGCGAGCATCGAATGTGAGGCCGCAAGGTCCGGCAGCCGGACATGGAGTGGCGCGCGCAGAAAGGCGACGTCCGTAAAGAACGCGAGCACCGCCAGCATCGCGACCACTGCGGCGTCTGCCGTCGAGTGGTCACGTCTTCGCGCGACGAGCAGTGCGATCGCCGCTACCGGGAGCAGCCAGGACAACCAGAAGAGCACCGCCAGGCTGTTCTCCTGGACGCGCCAGCCAGGCTCGAGCTGCAGCAGGCGCCACGCGCTCCGCCAGCTGCGGGCCTGCACGAGCCGGTTGAACCCGTCGGTGTCTTCAACGTGCGGATCGTTCTGGATGGCGCGCAGGTTTGCGGGGGATGTGTCGCGGATGTGGTAGCGCCACGTGGTGCCCTCGTCGTGTTCGACCCGGTCCATGTGGTACCGCTGCTCGAGTGCCTCACGGGTCTGGTCATCAACCGACGGCGCCCAGCGCACATTGTTGGGCGCTGCATTTCTCCTGATCCAGAGTCCCGCCCGGGTGTCCAGGTACGGGACCGGAATCTGATACGGGGCCGACGCGGCCTCCGAGCTGAGGTACTGGCGCGCGATCGCGACGTACGTGGGGATGCCCGCTGCCCACTGAACGTAGAGAAGATGGGGCAGCACGAATGCGGCCGCCAGCGCGGCGTAGAGCACGAGGGTGCGCACCACGGCGCGCATTCCCACAGGCCACTGGACGATCACGAGCAACGTGACGATGGCGACCCCCAGATACACCGCGTGATCGTGACGGAAGTAATAGCCAAGTGCGGTGGCAGCAGACAGCGCCGCAATGCGCCGCGTGGTCAGATTCCTGACCGCCCAGCAGGCGACGGCGATGGCCACCGCCTGCACGAGCAGCTTCGGATAGCTGTAGGTGCGCGGAAAGATCGCGACTTGCGCGATCACAGCCAGGGCCGCCGCCAGCATCGAGCGTGACAGGCGCGCTGCCACGCGGAAGCTCAATGCCGCGGCGATCGCAAAGGCGAGCGCGACGATGATGGCTTCGGAGAGGAAGGGCGCGTTGATCAGGCTCCACGCCGCCGCGGAGATGGCATACATGAGCGGCATGCCTTCGTCGACGAAGTCGCGCACGGGCAGCGCGCCGAGCCGGAGTTGCTGGGCGAGCGCGACGTGATCGAAATGGTCGTTGAGGAATTCCGTGAGCGTGAGCCAGCGGAAGGCGGCGGCCAGGAGAAAGGCCAGCGCCGTTCCCGCCGATAGAAATAGTCGATTCACTCTGGCCGCTATTGTCGCTGGGTCGCAGGCTTCACGAATACAAACCTGTGATTTCGGTGACCAGATTTGTGCGCGGGCGATCAGATTTGTGAGCGCGGGAAGTCCTCTGTGGCGCCGCCGCTCGAAGTCGAGGAGTTTTCCGAGGAAATTTGCGTCGTACCGGCGGGTAGCGTGGCGTTTGTCTTGCTCCACCCGTTGCTCACGCGTGCATCACGGACACGTTTGAACAGGACCCCCCAATGGCAGCGCATTCGACAACCACGGCCGACTCGAAGAAGAAGCCCGACATCCATCTCGCGCCCTCCGCGGCGAAGCGGCTGCCGCTGGGCGAAATGCTGGTCAAGACCGGCGCGATCTCGCAGGATCAGCTGCAGGACGCGCTGCGTCAGCAGAAACATCACAAGGGCGTACGGCTTGGCCGCCTGCTCGTCAAGCTGGGTTTCATCAGCGACGACGTGATGCGTCAGGCGCTGAGCTCGCAGCTCAACGTGCCATTTGTCGATCTCGAGCGGATGCGCATCGATCCGGCCCTTGGCCGCACCATCAATCACGCCTACGCGCGTCGTCATTGCCTGCTGCCGGTCAGCACGATCGGCCAGAGCCTGACGGTCTGCATGGACGATCCGACGGACCAGACCGTCGTCGCCGAATTGAAGCGGCTGACCGGCTTCAGTATCAGCATCGTCACGGCGTCGCACGAATCGATCAAGGCAGCATTCGGCCGTCTCTACGCCGAAACCCTGCAGTCTCAATCGGGTGGCGTCGGTCCCACACCGGAAACGGGTGTGATGGATCTGCAGTTCGACGAAGACGCAGATGATCCCCGCGCCCAGAACAACTACGGCTACGAATACAAGGGCGCTGACGTCATCGTCCAGAAGCTGCTCGCGCTGGCCATCGAGCAGCGCTGCAGCGACATGCACATCGAGACGCTGTCGAACCGAATCGGCATCCGGTTCCGCATCGACGGTCTGTTGCAGGCGCCGCAGCTCGGCGACATCGAGGCGGCGTGCAACGGCCTCGGCCGCGAGATGATCTCGCGCTTCAAGATTCTGGCGAAGCTGGACATCGCCGAGCGCCGGCGCCCGCAGGACGGCAGCTTTCGCGTCCGCGTGGCGAAGGGCGAGGAACTGATCACGATCGACCTTCGCGTCTCCATCGTTCCGAGCATGCACGGCGAGAGCGTCGTCATCCGCGTTCTGGACAAGTCGCGGCTGCCGGCGTCGATCGACGGCCTGGGGCTGCCGAAGGCGATGGTGACGCAGTTCGGTCAGCTGCTGCACCGGAGCGCGGGCATCATTCTCGTCACCGGTCCGACCGGATCGGGCAAGAGCACGACGCTCTATTCCGCACTGAAGACGCTGTACAAGCCGCAGATCCGGGTGCTGACCGCCGAAGATCCCATCGAGTACGTCTACGAGCAGTTCTCGCAGTGCGAGGTGAACGATCAGATCGGGAACACCTTTGCGAAGTACCTGCGGGCCTTCCTGCGACATGACCCCGAAGTGATCATGATCGGTGAAATCCGCGACGGCGAGACCGCGCAGATGGCGTTGCGCGCGGCGCAGACCGGCCACCTGCTCATGAGCACACTGCATACGACCACCGCGGTGGAAGCCGTGACCCGCCTCCGCGACCTGGGCATCGATTCGAACACGATCGCCTCCACACTCGCGGGCATCATGGGGCAGCGTCTCGTGCGCCGCGTGTGCAAGGAATGCAAGGCGCCGTATCAGCCCTCCAGGCGACTGCTCGAGCAGCTGCCGTTCGCGGCGAACCTGTCCAACTGGGACCTGGTCAAGGGCTCGGGATGCCCGGAGTGCAACTTCACCGGCTTCAGGGGCCGCGCGATGGTGGCGGAACTATGGGTCCCGACGCAGGACGACGCCGTGCTGATTGCCAAGGAAGTGCCGATGGACGAACTGGCGGCACAGACCAAGGCCAGCACGATTACGATGGCGCAGTGCGCCTCGGAGCTGCTGCACGATCAGGTGACGAACATCGAAGAGCTCGTGCGGGTGATGCCGTTCTCGGCGATTCGCGAGATGCTCGAAGCGGCGCCGGCGACGGCCACCGAGGCGATGGCCGGCTGATACAGAACCGCGTCACGCAGAACCGCCGTTCGCTCTTCCGAGTCTCTCTTCCAAACCGGGACGCAAGAACCCGGAAGCGCGAACAGCGTGGTTCCTGGGCCTAGGGCGTTCCGTTCTTAATCTGGCTTCGAACTTCGCCGCCAGGCCACAGAGTGGTGTGGACGTTGACGTACGTGGCTCCGGCGCGCATGGCCGCGACGAGTTCCTCGATCTCACCCGTGTTGAGTCCCTGAGTCCTGGCTGCCGCTGTCGCGGCAATGTTCGGACTCACGTCAGCGGCGAATATCCGTCCTGAAATCACCGCTGGCGGCGGCGGACACGACTGCGTGCCCACGGGACCGTTCCCCAAGTTGGTGCAGAGAAAGACGCTGATGCCGCCATTCACACCCGCATTTCCGATATGGATGTGCGACTGCTGTACGGCGCCCTCGAGATCGGAGTAACTGAGCTCCCAGTCGATCGCCCGGCCGTCCTTCGCAATTCGTGCGTTGAATTGCCCATTCGCCCGCGTCGAAACCGACGGGACTTCTTCGAACCCGGTGAGGAGTTCCCTGATATTGACAAAACCCTGAGCGAGCGCCACTGCAGACACCAGCGCCAACACTGCCAGGCTGAGCAAAATGGTTTTGACCTTCACTGCCTCATCGCAATCTCCCCGCCACGGTGTGACGTTGACGCAGGGCCGGCATCGAAGTCAAGGCAGATGGTCCACCACTACGGCCGGGGCTGACTGACATCTGACTGCTCGATACTTTTCGAACTTCAGACGCAGCGTTCGAGTGTTCCGAAACAGGGCACTGGGTTCGCGCGCCCGCCTGATCATTCGAGATCTATCTATGGACCGAAACCGTATGGCTCACGTCGCTGAGATTGCAGTGCGAACTGCCGAGCGGAGTACGAGTTGGGGAGAGCCATGGCTACGAGACGGGCACAGAACGAATATCTCATTGCGTTTGGGTTCGTGCTGATTGTCGGCCTGTTCATGGCGGTGGTCGCTTGGAGCAGCGGGACAGGCAGCGGCAAATCGTCGGACGCCTCCGGACTGTTACAGCCGAATGCCGAAGTCGCAGCAGGCTTCACGGCGACGCAAGATTTCACTGCTGCGCAGACAGGATCCGACTCCGGACACCTGACAGGGCTTACGCAAGCGGATGGTACCGAATTCGTTGCCAGCAATCCCTTGAGTCTGGCCGCGCCTGATGAGGAAACTCCGAACCAGGTCCTCGAACAAACTCAATCGCCATCTCGAGAAGCGACAATACAACCGGCTACGTCTGCACTCGACACCTCATGGAACTACTCGACACCCGCACCCGGGATGGTCGGAGGTTCAATCGTCGGAGGTTCATACGGCCGGCAGGCTCCTTCGACGTCCGGCGGCTCTTCAGGCGGCTCGTCGGGCGGGTACTCGCCGTCGGGCGGCATGTCAGGGGCGGCGACTGGATCACAGGGCAAGGCTGAGGCCGCCAACGCAGCTCCGGCTGAATCCGCCGCGACGGCCCACGTGAGCGGCGCGAGAGCAGGTACGGGTGGTCCGACAGCCCTCGCCGGGACCTTCGTCAGCGGTTTGGCGGCATCGAATCTGTCGGCCCCGTCGATGATCGCCGATTCAGGCTCCATTCCTCAGCTCGGCGAGGGCCATGGCAATTCCGTCGCGCTTGATCAGCCCGCTCTCGGAATCGGGTCGTCGTCATTCGCGAGTACGCCCGCCCAGGAGCTTGTCGCAGTCCCGGAACCCGCGACGCTCCTGTTGCTCGGAACCGGGCTGGCTCTCCTCTCGCCTCGAATGCGACGCCGTCGCCGGAGCCCTTCGGGGCGCGTGTGACGTTACGCGACCTGCGCCATCCGTGTTTTCACGCGGAAGCCCAGCGCGACGAGTAGCACGCCGAACAGAACCGAATACGTACCGATCATCCACATCACGGCCAGCGCTCCAACTCCTGGCCGCGCGAACAGGACGGCGCCGAAGAACACCGACGCGAGACCGGCCAGCGCGAGCCAGACCTCTCCCTCAACCTCCTTACGGAGTTGAACGGCAGCTACGATCTCGAATATCCCCGTCACGATCGCCCACGCGGCGATCACGTAAAGCAGCACGACCGCCGAGATTCCCGTATAGAGAAACGTCGCCGAGGCAGCGGCGATGCCGACAAGCCCTTCGAGGACCAGGGCCCACCAGGGCCTGCCCGTCGAGTTCGAGAACGCCGCCACGAAAGCAAGGATGCCGTCGGCGAAGGCGTACGCGCCAAATAGCAGGACCAGTGCCCCAAGCGTTATGCCCGGCGACGTGAGGGCGAGCACGCCGAACAGAATGGCGCAGATGCCCCGCAGTACCAGCAACCACCAGTTCCTCGCGATGAAGTGCAGCATGAGGTGCCTCCTTCTCTATGGCGTCGACAACCTGTTGTGACGGCTCCGGCATTTCGTGGCCGCGCGGCGCGAAACGCCAATGGCTCTGCGGCACGATTCGCGTCTAATTGCCGATATCCCAGGTCATACGACGTCTACTGTGATTGGATTGAGCGAAACGAGTGCCGCCGGATCGAGAGCTCGAGAAGATGTCTGCGGCAGACCGGCGGGGCTCCCGCGCGATGGCGCTGCGACGTCAGTGTGCGAGCGGTCTGACCTTCGTCGTCAGGGCGTTCAAGAATGCGTCGGAATGGAAGACGTAAACGAAGTGCCCACCGTTGAAGAGCACGATGTCTTTCCTGGGCGCACGAAGCCGCTCGAAATATCTCACGGCCGCTGGCGTTGACACCTGCCAATCGTCCTTGCCCTGAAAGAGAAACGCCGGCGTTGCGAGTGCGGGCACGTCCCGTTCGACTCGAACCTGCAGCTCTTCGTCGAACAGGGCCCTTCGTGAGCTTTCGAATGCCTCCTGTAGACGCGGCGCCTTGCTGAGTGGATAGCCTGGAGAAATGAACGGCGCGATCCGGGCGAGCAGCAAATTGTCGCTGATGTCTTCGGTCTTGCCCCATGTGCGCACCACATCCATCCGATGGATGTCGGTGAGCGGAAGCGACGAGACCTTTGTCAGTGACTCGACGGCCTTCGTGTCGCGACTGGCCTTCGCGTGTTCCATTGCCGCCGCGAACAGATCGCGGCCGTCATCTTCCAGGCTGTTGAATTGTCCGGTTCCGACATATGCGGCGAACAGGTCCGGGCGACGCTGGACCATACGCGTGCCGATCACCGATCCCCACGAGTGACCGATGAGGATGATCGTGTCCTTGTGGAGGCGATGGCGAAGGTGCTCGGCCACCGCTATTCCGTCCTGCACCATTCGGTCGATCGTCAGCGGCGGCGGATTCGGAGGCGCGGCCGCATATGTGAGTCCTGCTCCACGCTGATGCCAGTGCACGAGGGTGAAGGTTTTCTCCCACGGGAGGAAGGAGCTGTAGCTCACCGGCAGAACCGGCGCACCTGGTCCGCCGTGCAGCCACAGCACGACCGGGTTCGTGCGGTCCCACCCCCGGATCTCTATCCACTGAGGAACGCCGCCGATCTGAACGTAACCGGCTTCGTGAACCGCCGTGGACGATTCGAGCGCCTGCTGTTTGGCGAGCAACGCTCGTAACCCTACCGGGGCCATCCCGGCCAGGAGCAGGAACACGGCTAACGCGATGAACAACCTGCGAACCCATCGCCGGCCACCATGCCGTTTTGTGCGCACACGGCGCACTACGGCCGCGGTCGATCAGGAGTTCCGGCGGTCAGGGCCGCCCGGGCCTCTTCCACGGCTTCTGGCCTGCCATCAGATTGGCCATGCTTCGTGTGGGGTTCATGAGGATCCGGATGGCAACCCTGCCAGGCGCGTTGTCGATCTTTCGTTCGAGCTTCTCAATGACGAAGCGGTCCAGCGCGTCTTCTCCTGCCATCCAGGCCATACCCAGCGTCGGGGTGATCACCAGGTCGACCCAGCCCATCTTGTAGCGATCGGGAGGCTTGCCGACGTTTTCGAGAGACGCCTCACTCATCGGGCCGATCTCCCACTGGGCACTCCAGAGCGCGGCGATCCCCGCCGCTTTCGCCAGGTGCGCACCGTAGCCTTTCCCGCCGAACTCGATTCGCATCGCCGACGGGTCGTTCTCCCGGTAGATGTATG
>Ga0070670_100004943_pt1 | contig 11215 bp, 8 predicted proteins | sample KBSS63metaG_FD_64665 | JGI IMG/M metagenome (GOLD analysis project Ga0070670, IMG submission 64665) | Switchgrass rhizosphere microbial communities from Kellogg Biological Station, Michigan, USA - KBS S6-3 metaG | ecosystem: Host-associated > Plants > Roots > Rhizosphere > Soil ... | reverse complement strand
AGTGGACGCCCCGGGCGCAGACGGCATTCTCGTGACGGTGGAGCATCGGATGTCCGCGGCGGGGAAGACTTTCATCACGTACGACCAGAGCGGGCGGATCTACGAGGCGCTCGTGACGGTGAGTCAGCGCGAGTTTCTGTTCGAGTCGCGCGTCGCGACGCACGAGCTGCTGCACGCGATCGGCTTCGGCCACACGGGCGCGTGGTCATCGATCATGGGTCCGCACACGGCTGGCATCGATTCGCCGTCGGTCGAGGACATCGCCTACGCCCAGGTCTACTACGCGATCGCCCGACTGCAGCGAGAACGAGAAGCGGGATTCGGAATCCTGGAGTCCGGCAAGTAGCACGAAGCTGCACGGAGCAGGAGGCGTCGGCTACTTGGGCAATCCAGCGAGCAGCTCATCCGCTAGAGCCGCACGTTCAGGATCCAACTGGGGTCGCACCGCTGCAAGCAGCGCCCGCGCGCCAGCAGCGCTCCGTGCTGCCCATGCCTCGTCGCCCTCGGCGCGCGCGCGTAGCGCGTCCAGATGGAGCAGGGAGCCCACGGTAAACGCTCGACGCGAGTCCATGACGGCACCGCCGAGCAACATCCGCAGCGTTGCCGGGTCCAGGGCGTTCGCCGTAGAAAGCTCCAGGCCGGCGTTCCGCATCTCCTGACGGATCTCGGCGTCAGCGGCGACCGTGTCACCGCCGACGATCAACGACCGTAGTCGGGAGAGGATGCGGCCGAGGGCCTCGATCTGGCGAAGTAGGTAGTCTCGTTTTTCCATGGTCTGCATGCTGCGAAGCGTACGGCGTACGCGCAACGGTCCAGGCTCTGCGCGCCGCGACCATTCGACCACGACCCTTCCACCGCTTCGGCCGTCCTTTCAGCTTTACCATATGGCGATACCTCAGCTGCACCCGCCTGCCGAGCCCGACCAGACCCCTGGCAACGAACCGACGGGCGCCGCGATCGTATCGCATCCCGCGGACCCGCCAGCGGCCACGCCTTCAGCGCCGCGGGTGCCGATCCATAACGAAGACCCCAACAAGCAGATCCAGCTCGACCGCATGAAGCGGCGGGCGACCGGACTGCTCGTCGGCGCTTCCGTGCTGTTCGCGATCACGCTCGTGCTCGAGCGACAATTCCCGTGGCTCGGGTTCGTTCGGGCGACGGCCGAAGCTGCGATGGTTGGCGGACTCGCCGACTGGTTCGCGATCACCGCGCTGTTCCGCCACCCGATGGGCATTCCGATCCCGCATACGGCGATCATTCCCAGCCGGAAGGACCGCATCGGCCGGAGTCTTGGCGGGTTCGTGCAGAACAACTTCCTGTCTCGCGAAGTGATTGCGGCGCGGTTGCACGGCCTGCGCATCGCGGAACGCATGGCGAAGTGGGTGAGCGATCCCGCCAACAGCGGACGCATCGCGCACCACGTCGCGACGGGGCTCGCCGGCACGGCGCAGGTGCTCCGCGATGAGGATGTGCAGGCCATGATCGACCGCGCGCTCGTCACGCGTGTCCGCAAGACGCAGGTCGCACCCGTCCTCGGCAACGTCCTCTCACTGCTCACGGCTGACAATCGCCATCAGGAGCTGCTCGATGAGGCGCTGCGCCTGATCTCGGACGGCGTGTCGCGCAACGAGGAGCTGATCCGGCAGCGCATCCGCGAGGAAAGTCCGTGGTGGCTCCCGGAAGCCGTGGACGACCGCATTCACGACAAGGTCGTGGTCGCGATCGAGAATACGCTGCAGCAGGTCGCGGCCGATCCGGGTCATCCGCTGCGCGAGCGCTTCGATCGCGCGCTCACGGAGTTCATCGAGAAGCTGCGAACGTCACCCGAGCTCAGCGCGCGCGCGGAAGAGATCAAGGAGGACATGCTCACCAACCCCGCGGTGCGGCAGTTCTCGGCGACCATCTGGGGCGACGCGAAGCACGCGCTCGCGCGTTATGCACAGCGCAAGGAGACCGATCCGCCGGGCGCGGTCGAGCAGGGCCTCATGAAGCTTGGAGAGGCGGTGCTGAAGGACGCCGAGCTCATGGCGAAGATCGACCAGTGGATTCTCGACGCGGTGCTCTACGCGGTCGAGCAGTTCCGTGGCGAGGCGGCCCAGCTCATCTCCTATACGGTCGGGCAGTGGGACGCCGAGGAGACGTCAAAGAAGATCGAACTGCAGATCGGCAAGGATCTGCAGTACGTGCGGATCAACGGGACGCTCGTCGGCGGACTCGTGGGGCTACTGCTCTACACGATCTCCAAGTTCTTCTAGGGCTGACTGCGGCGTTAGGCTGACATCGTAGTAGGTCTCGCCTGGCGAACGGCTGCGAGCCGCCATCGCTGCTACTGACGACTCGACCGATGACTGATGACCGACGACTCACGCACTGATCACTCACGACAGGCACGAACGTCCGAAATGCCGGCCCGTATCCTTATCACTCGGCTCGCATCGCGCTGAGGGGATCGACCTTCGCCGCTCTCCTCGCCGGGATGTAGCACGCCAGCAATCCCGCCGTCGTGAGCAGCGCAACGACGGACGCGAAGGTCACCGGATCCCGCGGGTTCACCTCGAACAGCGCCAGCGCAATGAGCTGCGACACGCCCGCGGCGAAGGCCAGGCCGAGCGTCATTCCCACCGCGAGCTGGATGATGCCCTGACGGAACACCAGTCCCAGGACGTGCGACGTGCGCGCACCGAGCGCGATGCGGATGCCGACTTCGCGAGACCGCCGGCTCACCGAGAACGCCATCACCGCGTACAGCCCGATACCGGCCAGCAGAAGCGCCGCGAATCCGAAGGCGATGAACAGGCCACCGAAGATGCGGATGTGCCAGAGGTTCCGCTCGATGGCCTCCTTCATCGAAGACACGAAATAGATCGGGATGTCGGCGTTGAGCGCGGCCACCGTGGCGCGGATCTGCGGCGTGAGCGCCATTGCGTTAGGCGCTCGAACCGCGATGTTCACGAACCGTTGTGGACTCTGGAGGAGTGGAACGAGAATGCCGGCATCGTGCGGGTTGCCGGGATCGCCGGTGAAGATGTCCGGGATCACGCCCACGATGGTCCGCCAGGGTTCCTTCGAATCCGCACCGCCGAGTCGGATCCGCCGGCCGATCGGGTTGTCAGACCCAAGGTGCTTTCTGACGAAGGACTGATTCACGATGACGACCGGGACCGATTCCGCCTTGTCGTCTTCGGTGAACGCTCTTCCGTCCACCGGAGCCACATCGAATGTCCTGAAGAAGCTCGACCCCACGACGAGCATCTGTATGAGCGGATAGTCCCGATTGGTCGCGTACGCCTTGCCCTCGACCGCGATGAGGCTGCCACCCGCGCCTGTGCCCGGCACCTGGGAGGTGAGTGCGACGCTCTGGACACCCGGAATCGCGGACAGCTGGGGCGTGAGCTGGTCGAAGAATCGGGTCCGGGCCACGCTGTCCGTGTACGTATCGGGAAACCCAACGCGCGCCGTGAAGATGTCCTTCGTCGTCACGCCGGGATTGAGCGTCCGAAGCTTCGTCACGCTCTTCACCATGAGCCCCGACGCGACCAGGAGGCCGCACGACAGGGCGATCTCGAAGACGACCAGCGTGCGACTGAGGCGGCCGATACGGAAGCTCGATGCGCCGCGCGACTCGTCCTTCAGGATCTCGTTGATGTCGGCGCGTGACGACTGATACGCGGGAATAGCTCCCGAGAACAGGCTCGCGATGACCGAGATGCCGACGACGAACAGCAGCACCGGTGGGTGCAGCCGAATGTCCAGCCAGAACGGTGGGTTCGTGTCCGCGATGGCGCGGTTGAACAGCGTCACGCCGACCTGCGCGAGTAACGTCCCGAAGACGGCGCCGGCGCCGGCGAGCACGAGGGCTTCGCTGAGGAACTGCCTAACGACCGCCAGGCGCGATGCTCCGAGCGCCGTCCGGATGCCCACTTCCTTTGTCCGATGCGCGGCACGGTCGAGCAACAGATTCGCGACGTTCGCGCAGGCGATGAGCAACACGAAGAACACGGCGCCGAGCATCGTCCAGAGGAGTCGCTGTGCCTGCGAGCCGATCTGCGAGTCGATGATCGGACGCGCCACCGCCGTGATGCCTTCGTTCGTTTTCTTGTGGTCCGCGGCGATCTGGCGCGCGATGGCGTTGACGTCCGCATTCGCCGCGTCGAGTGATACCCCCGGCTTGAGTCGCCCCACGATCTGGAGGCCAAGCCCCTTGCCACGCTCGAGCTTCGACGGGTCCTGCTCCATCGGCAGCCAGATCGCGTCGCTCTCCGGAAACTGAAATCCCTGCGGCATCACGCCCACAACCGTGTACGGGACCCCGTTCGCGCGAACAGACTTGCCGATGATCGCCGGGTCGCCCGCGTACCGATCCTGCCAGAGCGCGTGGCTCAGAATGGCCACATTGCCCGCACCTGGGGCCTCTTCGCTGCGCAGGAACGTGCGTCCGAGCAACGGCCGAACCTGAAGGACATCGAACAACTCGGCGGTGACCCACACCCCGTCGTAGCGCTCGGCCTTTTCCGCCCCGCTGATGTTGACGGTCCCGCTGTGGTAGGCGGCGAGGCCCGTGAACGTCCGCTGTTGCTCGCGGTAATCGAGGAAATCATGAATCTGTGTCAACATGCGGTCGTTGCCGCGCGACAGGTTCTGTCGTGCCACGGCGACGAGTCGATCGGGATCGGGGAAGGGCATGCCCTTGAGCAGCGCGCCGTAGACGATGCTGAACATCGTCGTCGTCAGTCCGATGCCGAGCGTGAGGGCGAGCACCGCGACCGCGGTGAGTCCGCGGCTCTTACGCAGCGAACGCGCGCCGTACCGGATGTCTCTGAGAACCGCGTTCATGGGGGTCGGGTTGAGGTCTCCCGACGTACGCTGGCCCGGTGAACGCGGTTTCACCGGGCCGGCGGACTCACTGGCCTACTGCGCCGGCTTTGCCGTTTGCAGGTAGTCCACCGCGAGGTTCGCGAGCGCGCGAATGCCCGGCACCAACGCGGCCTCATCCACGAAGAATCGCGGAGAATGGTTAGGCGCGGCCTTCGACGCGTCCTGCCCCTTCGGCGTGATCCCGAGGAAGAAGAACATGCCCGGCACCTTCTGCTCGTACAGCGCGAAGTCCTCGGCCGTTGTGGTTTGTGATGCAATCGCCACCTTGTCCGCGCCGGCCACGCGCTTGAGCGTGCCAGCCATGCGTTCGGTCAGGGCAACGTCGTTCATCGTCACGGGCGTGTACGGAAACACCGTCGCGGTGGCCGTCGCTCCTGCGCTTGCCGCGATCGATTCCGCGATCCGCTTCACTCGCTGGTGGATCTCCGACCGCATGCCCTCGTCGAACGTGCGGATCGTGCCCTCGAGCACCGTGCTATCCGGCACGATGTTGTAACGCACCCCCCCGTTGATTCGCCCGACGGTCACGACCGCCGGCGACTGCAGCAGATTCACCTGGCGACTCGTTATGGTCTGGAGCCCGAGCACGATCTGCGACGCGACGACCACCGGGTCCACGCCATTCCAGGGCAGTGCACCGTGTGTCTGCCGGCCATGCACGACGATCTCGAATCGGTCCGAGCTCGCCATGAGCGCACCCGTTCGATAGTGCATCGTCCCCACCTCGTACGGGAACACGTGCAGGCCGAACACCGCGTCGACTTTCGGATTGTCGAGCGCACCCTCCTTGATCATCAGGGCCGCGCCGCCCTCTTCACCCGGCGGTGCACCTTCCTCTGAGGGCTGGAAGAGAAACTTCACGGTCCCAGGAACCTGATCACGCATACCGGCCAGCAGCTCCGCGACACTCATCAGAATCGCGACGTGCGCGTCATGACCGCACGCGTGCATCACGCCGACGTCCTGGCCGTTGTACGTGGACCGCACGGTCGACTTGAACGGAATATCCACCTCCTCGGCCACCGGCAGCGCGTCCATGTCCGCTCGGAGCGCGACGACCGGGCCCGGTTTCCCACCGCGAAGCGTGCCGACGACTCCGGTCTTGGCGAGCGTGCGGACCTCGATCCCGAGTGAGCGCAGATGATCCGCGACGAGCTTCGACGTCCGCACCTCGCGATTGGACAGCTCGGGGTGTTGGTGGATATCACGTCGCCACGCGATGGCTTTCGCTTCGAGCTGCGGCGCACGGCGGTCGATCTCGCGCGTGAGCGCCGACGGGACGCCTTGTGCGGCGAGCGCAGTTGGGGCGACAACTATTGCGGCGACGAGTGGGCCGAGCGACAATCGCATCAGTCGTGGGTAGTTGGGCGTTGGATTGACAGCGGACACAGAATTGCCCGGACGTATTGGCGCGCATCTTTCACAGTGTCGCAGACGGCTGTGGCTAACGACTCCGAAGCGCACTCGGAAATTGAGGGGAAGAACACCGTGAGCGGAACCCGAGCACGAACCATTCTCGTTGCCGTCGATGCGAGTGACGGCCGCGAGGCCATCGGGTTCTGGCTCGGCCAGGCGGGATTCGACGTGCTGGACGCGTCGGATGCCGCGGAGCTGGAAGCGCAGCTCGCGCATCGCCCGGACGTCGTCCTGCTCGACACTGAGCTACCCGGCCCTACGGCGTTCGAGTTCGCGAATCGGCTGAAGGCCGACCCCGCGACCGCAACCGTTCCGATCATTCACCTCGCGCCGGGCTTCACGACCGGCGAATGGCGTGCGCAGGGCCTCGAGGCCGGCGCCGACGCGTTTCTCACGCACCCGGTGGAGCCGCAGGAGCTCGTCGCGACCGTTCGCGCGTTGCTGCGCGTCCGCGAGGCCGAGGAGGAGGTGCGGAATTCGGCGGAGCAATGGCAGTCGACGTTCGATGCGATCACCGATGCCGTCTGCATCATCGACGAGAGCGGTGAGCTGCAACGGTGCAACGATGCAGCGGACGTGTTGTTCGGCCAGCTGAGCGGAGGGCATGCGCATCGCAGGTTTCACGACCTGCTCCCGCCATCCAGCGACGCCCCGGTGGGCAGCATCGCCGACGTCGTCGCCACGGGACAGCCGCTGCTCTACGACTCGCGTATCGACGATCGCTGGTTCTCGGTTCGCATCTACCCCATGCACCCGCGCGATCAGGTCACGCCGACGGTGGTCGCGGTCATCGCGGACGACACCGAACGCCGCGTCGCCGATGAGGAGCGCACAAAGTTGTTGGCGAACACGCAGCGTGCGCGGCAGGAGGCCGAGATCTCCCGCCTCGAGGCCGAGGCGGCGCGCGCCGAGGCGGAGAAGGCGAGTCGCGCGAAGTCGGACTTCCTCGCGGTGATGAGTCACGAGCTCCGCACGCCGCTCAACGCGATCGACGGCTACGCCGAGTTGATCGAGCTCGAGGTCCGCGGACCGGTCACCGCGGCGCAACTCGAGGATATTCGACGCATTCGCCGCAGCCAGAAGCATCTGTTATCGCTCATCAACGACGTGTTGAACTTCGCGAGGATCGATGCGGGCACGGTGCGCTACGAGATCCGCGAATTCAGCATGGCGGAAGCGATCCGCGGCGTGGAGGACGTCACCGCACCGCAGCTTCGCGCGCGCGAGCTCCGCTTCGTACGCCGCAATTGTGATGGCGACCTGCGTGTTCGCGCGGACCGTGAGAAGGTGGAGCAGATTCTCGTGAACCTGATGACGAATGCGATCAAGTTCACGGACCCTAACGGGGAGATCACACTCGAGTGCGAGAGGACCGGCGGCCAGGTCACGGTCCGGGTTCGCGACACGGGGCGCGGCATCCCGGCGGATAAGATGTCGGACATCTTCGAGCCGTTCGTGCAGGTGATGCGCTCCGCCGGTGCACCGAGCGAGGGCGTGGGACTGGGCCTCGCGATCAGCCGCGATCTCGCGCGCGCGATGTGCGGGGATCTCGTCGCCGAGAGCGTCATCGGGAAGGGAAGCACGTTCACGCTGACGCTACCGGCGGCGTGATCGAGTTCCTGGCATTGTCGCGACGTCCTGGCCAGTGACTCAGCGCGCCAGCATTGAGTAGGAGGTGTCAGGCATCAGTCTCCGAGCCCAGTCAGCAGTCCGGCGCAACCCAAGCGCGACGCCAAGCGCGCGACCCAAGCCGGCGGATACGGGACCTGATGCCTGACACCTGCTGCTGAGCAGTCGCTGACGCACTTGGTACTGGCCATGCCACCGCCGGATGCCCAGCACCCCCGGGTTCACGCGCCGCAGTCGACCCGGCTACTTGCCCGCTCTTCTCCCAACGAGGATCGCTGGCATCACGAGCATGGCGCCTAACGTGCCAAAGATGGTTCCTCCAGCCGTGGCCAGCGCGATCGCTCCGAACAGATTCGTGAGGCCGTTGCCGACCGCGAGCGGCACCAGACCGTCGACGGCGGACCGAAATACCTGAGCGGCCCCCGTGTCAGCCGTTAAGCGACTGCCCCGCCTGACCTTACACGATTCGCTCACGCCGTTCTCGCGACGCAGGCGGCTGCGCCGAGCAAAGCCACGTCCGGGGCAAGCACGACGTGCACCGGAATCTTCCGCATCGAATCGCTGAACCGGCCCTTAGCCGCGAAGCGCTCGAGGAAAGGCCCGTACTCGAGGCGTGGAAGGATCTTGGGCGCGATGCCTCCCCCCAGGAACACGCCGCCCACAGCGAGAGCCGTGAGGGCCATGTTGCCGGCCGCGGCGCCGTATAGGGACACGAACCGCGTTAGGGACTCGTCGCAGATGGCGTCCTCCTGGGCGAGCGCCGCCTGCGATACCACCGGCGCGGGATCGCCGTCGCCGATCCGGGCCGTGAGCCACGCCGGCTCGGGTGTGCGCCGGTGCTCTCTCAGGAAGCGGTAGATGTTCACCAAACCGGGTCCCGAGAGCACGCGCTCGTAGCTCACGTGTCCGAATTTCTTGCGCAGATGCAGCAACATGGCGTCTTCGACATCGTCTTGCGGCGCGAAGTCGGCGTGACCGCCTTCGGATGGCGCGACTTTGTAGCGATGCCCGTCCCACGACATCATCGCAACGCCGAGTCCCGTGCCCGCCGACAGAAGCGCGAGTGCGCGATGGCCGTCCGGCGGTTCCCCCGCCTGGAGCGTCAGCAGCTCGCTCGGCTCTGTGATGGCGACGACGCCATACGCCGCCGCCTCGAGGTCGTTGAGTAGTCGCACGTGCGGAATCGAGAGCTCACGCGCGAGGCCTGCTTCGCTTACGTGCCACGGAAGGTTGGTGGCGCGCACCTGCCCACCGACAACCGCGCCGGCAACACCGAAGCAAGCCGCCTCGGTGTCGGGGCGTCCCATGGTGTCGAGAAAGCGGACGACCAGCTCTTCGAGTGTGGACGTGGATTTACTCTCGTACAGCGCGGATTGCACGAGATGGAGGCCGCCACTCGTTTCCTCGTAGAGGCCGAGGCGGGTCTTCGTGCCGCCGATATCGCCTGCGAGAAGCACGGGAATCGGGGATGAAGTTACGTGGCGGCGTCAGTGTCACGCGCAGGAACGACCCGCACGGCCGTACCGTAGCAAAGCACTTCCGAGACGCCGGACATGATCTCCGTGGCGTCGTACCGTAACGCGATGAGGGCATTCGCGCCGAGGTCACGCGCGTGCTCGATGGCGAGCGAGAATGCGTCATGTCGCGTTCGCTCGCAGAGCTCGGTGAGCAGCGACACCTCACCGCCGCGGAGCTGCTGGAACGCGGCGCCGATGGTACCGAACACCGAGCGTGATCGGACGGTGATGCCACGAACCACGCCGAACGTTCGGACCGTTCGGTAGCCGTCGAGGAAGTTCGCGGTCGTCGTCATGAACTCGGGCGTGGGCAGAGGCATGTGGACTCCGTGCGGAAAGCGTGACGGTCGCGCCGCGTGACCGTTGGAGCGTTAGGCGATCACGACGAGGCGCTCACGACGAGGCGCTCACGACGAGGTGATCATGACGAGGCGATCACGACGACGAGTCGACTGGCAGTGTCGTCGACGAGCAGGTCAACCTGGCTTCCGACGGGCAGGGCACGCAGCAACTCGCTCTCGATGAAGTAATGCACATGTGGCGCGTCGTCGCCTCTGCAGGTACACGGCATCGTGCCGAGGGCGGCCTGGCCTTCACGCGTGTCAACCGCGACCACGAATCGCTCACCTAACGACGCAAGCCGAGTCGCGGCGATCTTCGTGATCTCGAGCTTGCCGTCGCCCGGCGTCTTGCGAGACACGGTACGCCGTTCGATGGGCCTGGTACGAGCGGGACCCGAGCTCACTTGAGCTTGCGCTTGAGCCTGAGCACCTCGCGGTCGGCCTTCGGGTAGCGCAGTCCCAGTCCTTCCAGCGTTTCGACCACGGTCTTCGCGATGAAGTAGTTGCGCGCCTTCTTGTCGTCGGCGGGAACCACGTACCATGGCGCCCATGGCGTGCTGCACTGCCGCAGCGCGTCGCGATACGCCTTGGTGTACTCATCCCAGAGGTCGCGGTCGTCGAGATCGCCCGCGCGGAACTTCCAGTTCTTTCGCGGATCGGACAATCGGTCGCGCAGCCGGCGTGTCTGTTCTTCGCGCGAGATGTGCAGAAAGAACTTGAGCACTTTTACGCGGTTTTCATCCAGCAGCTGCTCGAACTCGTTGATCTGATCGTACCGCTTGGACCAGATGGGCTTGGGCACGAGATCCTTCACGCGCACGACGAGCACGTCCTCGTAATGCGAGCGGTTGAAGATCCCGATCATCCCCTTGGCGGGAACGGCTTGATGCACCCGCCAGAGGTAGTCGTGACTCAGCTCGAGCGGCGTCGGCGTCTTGAACGACGTGACCTGACAGCCGAGTGGGTTGCAGGCGCCGAACACCTTCCGGACGGTGCCGTCTTTCCCTGCCGCATCCCGCGCCTGGAGCACGACGAGCAGCGCGAAGCGCCCGTCGGCGTACAGCGTCGCTTGCAATTCGCCGAGCCGCTTGAGCAACTCGGATTTCTGCTCCTTGAGAGCGTCGTCATCGGGCAGCCCAGCGGGCCGCGCGGCGGAGCGGTCGTCGAGTGAGAGCGGCGTGCGCCGCGAGACCGGGGTGAGTTCCATGAGCCCAAGCTATCCAGAGCCGCGGCCGCCCACTAGTGAAGTGTTGGCTGTCATTCCGAGCGCAGGGCCGAAGGCCCGGAGTCGAGGAATCGTTGCCGTCCGAGAAGAGGGGCCTCTGTGCCCATATGATCGCGATTCCTCGACTCGCTCCGCTCGCTCGGAATGACAACGCGCTCGGAATAACCACTGGTCGAGGTCGCGTCAGCGTTTTTCTGGACAGGCGCGTAGTC
>Ga0070670_100004942_pt1 | contig 11217 bp, 10 predicted proteins | sample KBSS63metaG_FD_64665 | JGI IMG/M metagenome (GOLD analysis project Ga0070670, IMG submission 64665) | Switchgrass rhizosphere microbial communities from Kellogg Biological Station, Michigan, USA - KBS S6-3 metaG | ecosystem: Host-associated > Plants > Roots > Rhizosphere > Soil ... | reverse complement strand
CACGGCTGCTCCCGCCAGAACGATCAGGTCCGTCGCCTGCCGGCCATTGAGCGGCAGCGCTTCAATGCGCTCGTTTTCGATGACAGCCCCGATACTGGGGCTGCGCGTTTCGATGAGCGGCGCGGCCGCTTCAACGCTGACCGTCTCGGTGAGGCTGCCCACCGCCATAGTGACGTTGACGACAGGGTTCGCATTCACCTGCAGCACCAGGCCAGTGCGAACGAAGGAGCGGAACCCGGCGAGCATCGCCTCGACGCGATAGGGTCCGAGGGGCAGATTCGTGAGCGTGAACAAACCGTTCGCGTCAGTGACCGTCGACCGCTTGACGCCTGTCTCGGTCTGAATGGCGGTCACGTCTACGCCCGGCAGGACAGCACCCTGCGAGTCCGAGATGACGCCAGTGATCTGTGCGGTCGCCTGTGCGTACGCCGAAGACACGCCGAGCAGACCGAACAGCCCGATCGCGACGAGTAGACGTGCTGAGCGCTGCATCTCAATTCTCCCCTTGCCGTCAGCCGGCCCCGCGAAACGGTGAAAAGCGGGCGAAGTATACTCACCGCCGATCAGCTGATCAATCGGTGTGTGCGCGAGCATCCCCATTCACGACGATGCATTACGTCACTTTTTCCACCTCATCCAATCCGGGGCCACGGCTGGGGGCCCGCGTCGGCAACCGCGTTCTCGATTTGCAGGCGGCGCAGGTCGATGGACGCCGAGCCGCCCCGGATACGCTGCTGGAACTCATCCAGCAGGGCGCAGACGCATGGGCATTCGCTGCCGAGGTCGCTCGCGCGGAGGTCCGGCTCAAGCCGAACGCGACGTACGGAGTTGACGAGGTGCGCTGGCACGCGCCGATTCCGCGGCCACTGAAGAACGTCTTCTGCGTCGGACGCAATTACGCCGCCCACGCGAGGGAAAGTGCCGCGGCGTTGAACAGCGATCCGAAGCTCCCCGACGTTCCCGTGTTCTTTTCCAAAGCGCCGACGACCGTCATCGGCCCGTACGATGAGGTGTTGCGCCACGCTGCCGTGACTTCGCAGGTCGATTGGGAGGCAGAGCTCGGGGTCGTCATCGGTCGCGCCGGGCGCAACATCTCCGCCAGCGAGGCCCTGTCGTACGTCTTCGGCTACACCGTCCTCAACGACGTCACGGCTCGAGATCTACAGCAGCGGCACAATCAATGGTTCAAAGGCAAGAGCCTCGACGGCTCGTGTCCGATGGGGCCTGTCGTCGTCACTGCCGATGAGTTCGGCGATCCGCAGAACAAGCGAATTACTCTGCGAGTGAACGGCGTCACGAAGCAGGACGCGCGTACCTCGGACATGATCTTCACGGTGGCATCGATCATCGAATGGCTGTCGAAGGGCGTGACGCTGGAGCCGGGCGACATCATCGCCACCGGCACCCCGGAAGGCGTCGGCATGGGACGCACGCCGCAGGAATGGCTCCAGCATGGCGACGTCGTTGAAACGGAGATCGAGGCCATCGGTACGATGAAGAACGTGGTGAAGGATGTCTAGCCGCGAGGATCGGCTCGCCATCCGGGAGGTCATCGAGAACTGGGCGTTGTGGCGGGACGCTGGCGACTGGGATCGCTTTGCCACGGTCTGGCACGACGATGGCTGGATGACCGCGACCTGGTTTCAGGGACCAGCATCGGAATTCATCCGCGTCAGCCGCGACGGATTCGAGAAAGGCGTGAGCATCCTTCATTTCCTCGGCGGGTTCACGTGTGACATCACCGGCGCACGCGCCGTGTCGCAGACGAAGATGACGATCAACCAGCGTGCGACGGTGGACCAGGTGCTCGTCGACGTCGTCTGCACAGGCCGGTTCTACGACTTCCTCGAGAAGCGCGATCGCTGGGCCATCGTCCGGCGCCAGCCGATTTACGAGAAAGACCGGATGGATCCAGTCGATCCCGCCGCCTCACTGACACTGGATCCCGAACGACTGGCGCGGTTTCCCGAAGGCTATCGCCACCTGGCCTATCTGCAATCGAAGATCGGGTTTCCGGTGAAGAACAATCTGCCCGGCCTGCGCGGCCCCGCGGTGCAGAAGCTCTATGAAGAAGGGCATGCCTGGCTGGCTGGATCGCGGACGGCTGGCGAGCCGCTCTGACGAAGAGTTCTAGGTTTGTGAAGTCGCGAAAACTCGGACCCTTTAACGTCTCGGCGATCGGCCTCGGCTGCATGAGCCTGTCGCACGCCTACGGCACGCCGCCCTCCGACGACGTCGCTGCCGCGGTGCTCCTGAAGGCGCTCGACCTCGGCTACACCCACTTCGACACCGCCGCGCTCTACGGCTTCGGCGCGAACGAAGCGCTGATTGGCCGGACGCTCAAGCAGCGGCGCGCCGAGTTCGTCCTGGCAACCAAGGGCGGGATGTTCAGAAACGCGCAGGGGCAGCGTGAGATCGACGGCCGCCCGGAGTCCGTCAAGCAGCACTGCGACGAGAGCCTGCAGCGGCTGCAGACAGATGTGATCGATCTCTATTACCTGCATCGATGGGACAAGCGAATCCCTGTCGAGGACAGCGTCGGCGCGGTGGCTGATCTCGTCAAGCAAGGCAAGGTCCGGACAATCGGCTTGAGCGAAGTCTCGGCCGCCACGGTTCGCAGAGCGCACCGCGTGCACCCGATTACCGCCGTGCAGACCGAGTACTCGCTCTGGACACGCAATCCCGAGGTGGCCGTCAGAGATACCTGCCGCGAACTGGGAATCGCGCTCGTCGCGTTCAGCCCGCTCGGGCGCGGATTCCTCACGGGCGAGCTGCGTGATGTGTCGGCGCTGCCGCCGAAGGACATCCGGCTTGCGATGCCGCGCTTTCAGGGCGAACACTTCGAGCGGAATCTCGGCCTGCTTGCCGGGCTGTCGGCGATCGCGCGTGAGCAGCGGGTGACCATGGCGCAGCTCGTGCTCGCCTGGCTGCTGGCGCAGGGTGGCGACATCGTCCCGATTCCGGGAACGACGCGGGGCGATCACCTCGAGGAGAACGTCGGCGCGACGGAGATCACGCTGGGTTCGGACACGATTGCCAAGCTGAACGATCTCATCAACCCGCGCACGGTGTCGGGTGCGCGCTACAACGCAGCGACGCAGATCGAGATCGACACTGAGGAAATCGTCCTTCCGCCTGAAGGCGGAAGCCACGCGAGCCCTGTATGAGTACCGCATTCGAAGTCACGCCTGGCTGGCTCGTCTATCACCCGAACCCCTCGGTCCCGCGATTCGAGGTCCCTGAAGGCGCCGTTGACGCGCATTGCCATGTCTTCGGTCCTGGCGAGCAGTTTCCCTACGCACCCGAGCGCAAGTACACGCCTGTCGATGCCTCGAAAGAGCAGCTCTTTGCTCTTCGCGATCGGCTTGGCTTCGATAAGAACGTCATCGTGCAGGCGACGTGTCACGGCACCGACAACCGCGCGCTGGTCGACGCGTTGCGCGCATCGAATGACCGTGCACGTGGGGTCGCCACAGTCAATCGGAACGTCACCGATCACGAGCTCGAGGACATGCACGCTGCTGGCGTTCGCGGCACACGGTTCAACTTTGTTCGTCGCCTCGTGGATTTCACCCCGCGCGAGGTCCTCACGGACATCGCCAACAGGATTGCGCCGCTCGGCTGGCACGTCGTGGTCTATTTCGAGGCAACCGACCTGCCGGAGCTGTGGGACTTCTTCACCGCGTTGCCAACGACGATCGTTGTGGATCACATGGGCCGTCCGGACGTCCGGAAGCCGGTGGATGGCCCGGAGTTCGAGCTGTTCGTGCGCCTGATGCGCGAGCACGACAACATCTGGTCGAAAGTCAGCTGTCCAGAGCGTTTGAGCGTCACCGGTCCGCCTGCGCTCGATGGCGAGCGCCACGCATATCGTGACGTCATTCCATTCGCGAAACGGCTCGTCGAAACGTTCCCCGATCGGGTCCTCTGGGGCACGGACTGGCCGCACCCGAATCTGAAGGATCACATGCCCGACGACGGTCTTCTCGTGGACTGGATCCCTCATATCGCGGCCACGCCGGACCTGCAGCGCAGACTGCTTGTGGACAATCCGATGCGGCTGTATTGGGCGAGTTCGTAGTTGGATAGTTGGATAGTTCGTAGTAGTTGGTAGACTACGAACTGACTACGAACTGACTACGAACTACTAACTATCTAACTAGCCAACTATATGAAAATCTGCCTCGCAGGCACGGGTGCCATGGGCGAGATTCACGTCAAGGCCCTCAAGAAGATCGACGACGTTCAGGTCGTCGCGGTGGCCGGACGCACGGATGCCGGCGTGAAGGAATTCGCGGAAAAGTGGAATATTCCGTACTCGTCGACGAATCTCGAGGAGTGCATTGACCGTCCGGGCGTGGACGCGGTGCTCCTCACGACGCCGAGCGATCAGCATCACGATCAGACGGTGCTCGCACTGCGCAAAGGCAAGCACGTGCAGGTTGAGATTCCGATGGCGTTGAGCCTGGCCGACTCCCAGCACATGCTGGACGAGTCGCGAAAGGCCGGAAAAACGCTGATGGTGACGCACACGCGGCGTTTCGCGAACCCGCACCGTGAAATCCACAAGCGCATCCGCGCGGGTACCTTTCACCTCCATCACATGGTCGTCGAGACGTACTTTTTCCGCCGGACGAACCTGAACATGCACGGCCAGCCGCGCTCCTGGGTCGACAACCTGCTCTGGCATCACGGTTGCCATTCAGTGGACCTGGCACACTGGGTGTTGGACGAGCCGAACTGGGACGTGTGGGGCCAGAAGGGACCGGATCACGGCGATCTGAAGATCCCGATGGACATCAGTGTGGCCATGAAATCGAAGAAGGGTCCGCTCTTTACGATGGCGATGTCGTTCAACAACAAGGGACCGTTCGGCGGGTTCTATCGCTACATCGGCGAGGAAGACACCTACAAGGTGTACCGCGATTCGATGACCGACAGCGACGGCAATGAGGTTGTGTTCGAGGACATGACGGCGGCATTCGACCGTCAGGACATCGAGTTCGTCGGCGCCATTCGCGACGGGCGGGAGCCGGAGTCGAGCGCCGCCAGCGTGGTGCCGACGATGGCGTTGTTGGACAAAATAGACAAGTCGATGAACCGGTAGAGGCCCGTCTTGAGACCGGCCTGAGGAGACAGTCATGGGTGAGATCGTCGCAGCACTGGGCACCTGCCACACGCCGTACTTGTTCACGCGGCCGCCGGACGAGAACGCCCAGCAGCTCGATCAGGCTGCCGCCGCCATCCAGGAGCTCGGCAAGGCACTCGACGAGAGCAAGCCGGACGTGATCCTGATGTTCGGTGCCGACCATGTCGAGACGTTCTCGGTCACGTGCGTGCCGTCATTTGCGATCGTGGCCGGTAATCGCGCGATCGCGAAGTTCGCCGGCCGCGAGCACAACCTGCCGATCCATCGTGAGATGGCCGAAGACATCCTCAACAAGCTCGTCGTCGAACACAACTTCGACATGGCGTACTCAGAGGATGCGGAGCTCGGCCACGCCTTCTCGATTCCGTTCGAGTTCCTGATCGGCAAGCGCAACATCCCGGTGATCCCGTTCTTTACCAACGTCTACGTTCCACCGCTGCCGACTCCGCGGCGGTGCGAGGCGCTCGGCAAAGCAATCGCACAGATCGTCAAGGGCCGCAAGGAGCGAGTGGCGATTGTCGCCAGCGGCGGCATGTCGCATTTCCCCGGCACCACCAAGTACACGAGCCCGGAGTTCGATTTCGACCGCTGGCTCGTGTCGCAGATGGAAGCCGGCAACGCAGACGCGCTGCTCAACATGAGCGGCAGCCAGCTCGACGAAGTCGGCAACACCGAGATGCTGAACTGGGCCGTGATGTACGGCGCGATCGGCGCGCGGCCGGGCGAGCTGATCGACTACATCCCCACCTGGCACCACGGCCTGTCGATGATGCGGTTCCTCCCTGAGCGGGCACGCAAGCAGGCGCCGACGAAGGTGGCGGAAGAGTTCGGCGGCTTCCATTTCCAGAACCAGGGCTACCAGTTCTACAAGCACCCACCCGCCGAGGCGTATGCGCTCAACAAGCTGCTGTTCGAGTCGCGACACAGTCAGCCGCTCCGCGACCGGATTGTGGACGACTTCGAAGCCGTCGCGACCGAGTACGGGCTCGAGGGTGGCCAGCGTCAGGCGGCGCGCGCCATGATCGATGTGGCGAAGGGGCCGCTTGTGAGCGACCACGTGAAGCCGCTCGCCGACGCCGGCTGCCATCCGCTACAGGCGCTGATGTCGTTGCATGTCATCTACTCGACGACGCACAAGGCACGGGCGCAGCAGCTGGCTGGCGCCGGAAAGAACTGATCACGACGCATTCACCTAAACGACTCTACCCGCTGGTTCCTGAGGGGACACATTCGGCCGACTTCTTCGAGCCGAATCGTGGCACCCATCTCCGTCATCCGACGCACCGGCGCATCGTCGTTCCGCAGACCCTGTCAGAGCTGACCGGACCTGTTTTTCCGTACACCGGCCTGGGCAGCCCGGACACCGACCTGACGCGCCAGCACGGTGGCGAGCCGATCGGGGAGCGCATCATCCTTCACGGCCGCGTGCTGGACGAGGATGGGCGTCCGGTCCCGCAGACGCTGGTGGAAATCTGGCAGGCGAACGCGGCGGGGCGCTACGCGCACGGTGTCGACAACCACGCAGCACCGCTCGATCCGAACTTCTCAGGAACGGGCCGGGCGATTACAGACGCCGAGGGTCGCTATCGGTTCCTGACGATCATGCCGGGCCGCTATCCGTTTCAGAACCATTACAACGCCTGGCGGCCGGCACACGTGCACTTCTCCGTGCTCGGACCGAATTTCCTGACGCGGCTGGTCACGCAGATGTTCTTCCCTGGCGATCCGCTACATGCCTTCGACCCGATTTATCAGGGTGTTCCCGCCGGCGCCCGCGATCGCGTTGTCGCCGCCTTCGATATCGAAACCACGGAGCCGGACTGGGCGCTGGCGTTCAAGTTCAATCTCGTACTGCGCGGTCGCGACGCGACGCCGCTCGGGATCTAAGGCCCAAGGGCCAAGGGCTAAGGCCTAAGGATTCAGGACTGATCTGAAGCGTCGTTCTTCGCTTAGGCCTTGGCCCTTAGCCCTTAGCCCTCGATTCGCGCGCGGCGAGCAGTTGCTGCAACACCTGCTGCGCCCCGGCTGAATCGGGCCTCAGGCGCACGGACGCCTGCGCGGCCGCAATCGCTTCGTCGATTCGCCGCTGCAGTCCATATGCAACCGCCAGATTCTGATAGGCGTCGGCGTGGAGCGGGTTGATCTCCACGACGCGCCGCAGGTGCGCAATCGCCTCGTCCAATTGGTTGCGCGGCCCGAGGATCACCCCGAGGTTGAAGTGCGCGTCCGCATTCTCCGGATTGAGCGCGATCGCCGCCTTGAACTCGCGGATCGCTGGATCGGGCTGACCCGCCACGAGTAGACCCGCTCCAAGATTGAAGCGCACGGAATCGTCCTTCGGCTTCAGCTGCACGGCCGAGCGAAGATGCTGCAACCCCTCGGCGAGCCGCCCCTGCGCCTGCAGCACCGTACCGAGGTTGCTGTGCGCCTCTGCGTCGCGGGGATTCAGGCGCAACGCCTCTTCGAGCTGCGCCTGCGCGTCGGCAACGCGTCCCACCTGCAGATACCGTGTCGCCAGGATATTGTGCGCGGCGGCGACGCGCGGCTCGAGCCTGACGTCCAGCTCGGCCGACGCGATGGCGGCGAGCAGTGAGCGACGGACGAAGTCGGAGTTGAGCAGCGGCGCGTCCTCCGCGCGGCGCGGCACGACTTCGATCCAGAGGTGCCCCATCTCATCGGTCGAGCGGGGTCCCGATCGCACGAGCTGTGGCGACCGGTTCGGGTTGTTCGGATTCGCCGCGGAGTTGTCGTACGTGAAGCGCATCGACAGCCGGGTGCCTCGCGGGAGGAACACAGGCGATCGATACCGATACCGGTCCTGCCAGCGAAAGTCCCACCGGCGGATCCACAGTAGATCCTGTTGCGAACCGTCTGGAAGCGTCGCCGTACCGCGCATCTCCTTCGCGAGGTAGTGCGCATGCGGATAGATACTCACCACGTCGACGTCGACCGGGAGCACGTAGCTGTCCTCGACGACGTAATTCGCGTCGCCGGGGGGAATCGCGATACCGTGCGCCTCGAGTTTTACGCTGATCGGCGTGCGCGATGGCGGGGTGTCCGAGAAGTACAGCCCGATCGTCGGCTGCACCTTTTCGCTCTGTGCACCCGCGATCATGTGTAGCAGCAGGATGAAGTCGGTGCCGGGATTGAGTGTCCACGCGTTGTCGGCCGGCTCCATGACAGGCACCTTGCCCGGCGACCAGCCGTACACGTTCTGCACCTGACCGTTGTCCATCGTCGCGAAACCGGGACCCGGTTCGGCGCGATCGAGCGCGCGCGACACGCGTCCGAGATCGATCGCCAGGTCCGCGTGGTGGAGCACCTGTGGGCGATCGGCGCGGAACTCCACGCCACGCACGTAGCGCGGCGCGGTAATCGCAACGGGAATGACGAAGTTGCGGAACACGTCGCGGCTTCCTGGCTGCAGCACGTACGGTTCCGGCAGCGTCAGCACGAGATCGGGCGTGCCAAGCTGCCAGCCGCCGGAAAACGTCGGCGGCTTCGGCACGTCGGCCGGATTCCCCTCCGGCGCGCCGCTCTCGACCCACTTCGTAATGAGCGCGATCTGATCGTCGCGAAGCCGCCGTTCGCCGGTGAACACACCGTGTCCGGGCTCGGGCAGCCACGGCGGCATCGCGCGACGCTGCACGGCCGAAGCGATGGCGCGCGCGTGACGACGAACCGAGTCGTAGTCGAGCACACTGAACGGCGCGCCAGCGACGCAGATCGGATCATCGGAAGTACCCGCCGTCGCCGAAGGCTTCGTCGAGACAGGCCCTGGCCCCGGCGTGTCATCGATCGGGCGGTGGCAACTGGCGCAATTGTCGAAGAGGATCGGAGCGATGTCGCGGTTGAACGTACTCAGGCGCGGGGCAGTCTTCTCCGGCTCCCCCGTTCTCGGCCCGCATGCAGCGACGGCAACTGTCGCAATGCCAACGAGTGCGCCACTCAGCACCCTACTCCGCATATATTTCTGTTTGTCCGAGTATGTCCCAACTCACACCCTTCTCCACCGTCGGGCCGTTCTTCAAGCTGCTCGTCAGGGACAGACTGGAAGGGACAGACTGCCTCATTTCGGAAGCGACCCGTGGCGAGCGGATCACGATTACGGGCAGGCTCATGGCGGGCGACGGAGCGCCAGTTAACGATGGGCTCGTGGAGATCTGGCAGGCCGACGCCGCGGGCCACTCCCACCATCCCGACGACCCCAATCACAACGAGGCTGACCCTGCGTTCTCAGGCTTCGGCCGCGCAGCCACCGCCTCCGACGGCGCATTCTCGTTCAGCACCATCAAGCCAGGGGTGGTGACCGGACCCGACGGTGTGACGCCGGCGCCTCATGTACTCGTCAGCGTCATGGCTCGCGGGGTCATGTCGCGCTGCTGGACGCGGATGTACTTCGAAGGTGAACCGCTCAACGACGGCGACCGGATCCTGGCACTCGTCCCGATCGAGCGACGTCACACGGTGATCGCCCGGCGTCGGGACAACGTCTACGAATTCAACATCGTGCTCCAAGGCGACGACGAGACAGTCTTCTTCGAGGCATAGGCACGAAGGACACGAAGAGGTCGAAAGGCACGAAGACGATGACACACAGCGTTCGCAGCGGCGACGCCACCATCAGCTACGAGATCGAGGGCGATGCGCATGCGCCAGCGCTGCTGCTGATCAACTCGATCGGCAGCACTCGGGAGATGTGGGCGCGGCAGACGTCAGCGTTCACCAGAAGCTATCGCGTCATCCGCTATGACGCACGGGGACATGGCGCCTCATCCGTTCCCCACGGTCCGTACACATTGGAGCAGCTCGGACGCGATGCGTTGGCGATTATCGATGACGTCGAGGTCCCGGGCGCGCACATATGCGGGCTTTCGCTCGGAGGCATCACAGCCCTGTGGCTTGGCTTGAACGCGGCGGATCGCGTTCGGACCCTGGTGCTGGCCAACACCGCTGCGCGGATCGGCACCGTCGAGTCGTGGACTGAGCGGATCAACGTCGTACACCAGAAGGGCATGTCAGCGGTAGCTGACCTGGCGATGGAGCGCTGGTTCACAACGGCGTTCCACCAGCGGGATCCCGAGACCGTTCACGCCTTCCGGGCGATGGTCCAGAACTGCCCCGCCGACGGCTACTTGGGCTGCTGCGCCGCGCTACGCGACGCGGACCTGCGCGATCGCGTCTCAGCGATTCGCGCGCCGACGCTCACGGTCGCGTCGAGCGGCGACACCGCTACGCCGCCTGAAGGGCTGGAGTTCATCCGTGCACGTGTGCCCGGCGCGCAACTCGTCACGCTCGACACCGCGCATTTGAGCAATGTTGAACGGTCCGAGGAATTCACAGAGGCCGTACTGGAGTTTCTGCAGGCCCAAGGGCAAGAGCCCAAGGCTTAAGGCTGGTCCAGGATTAAGTCTTCGTTCTTCTCTTAGGCCTTAGCCCTTAGCCCTTAGGCCTAAAAAAGGCCCGGCTCTGCGCGGGAGCAGAACCGGGCCTGCCGGGTAGAAGCTGCGTGGGACCTCTACGCGGCCAGCTTGTTTTACGTACTAGAAGCCAACGGTTACGTTCAGTCGAACGAACCGCGGCGTGTAAATCGCCGTCGGATTGTTCCACGTGCCGCCGGGACTCGGCTGGCCCAACTGGTACGTGTTGTCCCAAGCCGTGGCGTAGTTCGCGTTCGTCAGGTTGGTGACGTCCACGCCGATGTCGCTGCGTGTACGCCCGAACCGTACGATCTTTGCGAAGCGCATGTCGATCTGGTTCCGCCGCGCGTCGTCCCAGATCCGGTGGTCGTTATCGTCGATCCCGATGCTCTGCGTCCCGGTCGCCGTAAAGCCGGTCGGCGTGAAGCCAAGGAGCGCAATGATCTGGGAGTTCGGAACGTTCATATTTGCCGAACGTGCCTGGACCGGCTGCGAGCGGATGGTCGCGCTGACCAGCACGTCGATCTTCGGCAGCGTGTACGTCGCCAGGCCGCGAACGGTGGTCTGGAACGGATTGGCGTTGCGGCAATCGCGAAGGTCCGGGCTGTCGATCAGTCCCTGAGTCGCGCACCTGTCGGTGAGGGAGCG
>Ga0070670_100004936_pt1 | contig 11223 bp, 10 predicted proteins | sample KBSS63metaG_FD_64665 | JGI IMG/M metagenome (GOLD analysis project Ga0070670, IMG submission 64665) | Switchgrass rhizosphere microbial communities from Kellogg Biological Station, Michigan, USA - KBS S6-3 metaG | ecosystem: Host-associated > Plants > Roots > Rhizosphere > Soil ... | reverse complement strand
TTTGTCGGCGGGGGTCACCGGTGGTTCCCCCGACACGCTGCCGGACAGCTTGCGTCCTTTGGTCAGGTCGCCGTAGGCGATCGACTTCCCTGATGCGGCGGCGACGTGCCCGTCACGTGCGGTCAGCGCGGCCCGATCCGCCTGGAGGTCGGCAGCCGCCGTATCTATCAGCATCTCACGCGCAACGGCGGCCGCCCGCGAAAGCTGACGCCCCATACGCGGCGTAGACATCGATCCAAAGGTGCCGGCATCGAACGGCACGAGGTCCGTGTCCGCCATCACCATCTGGATGGACGACACCGGCACTCGAAGTTCGTCGGCAACCGTCTGCGCGAGCGAGGTGCGAATGTTCTGACCGATTTCGACCTTGCCCGTGTAGACCGTTACCTGGCCGCGTTCGTCGATGTGCAGCCATGCGGCAAGATCCGCGGTTTCGCCGCGCCCCTGAATGCCGCGACCGGACTCCTGACCGGCCAGTCGCGGCAGCGTGGCGACGACGACGAGCCCGCTCCCGACAGCACGCATGAAGTCGCGGCGATCGAGGTTGAACGAGTAGCGCCTCGATTCGCCAAGCTCGTAGCGTTCCGGCTCGATTCCGCCGAGATCCTCGCGGCTCATCGTCTTTCTCCGGCGACCGAGGTCGATTTCATCCGGCGCGCCGCGAGCTGCACGGCTTGCACGATGCGGGGAAATGTGCCGCAGCGGCAGATATTGCGGTCCATGGCCGTGGCAATGTCCTGCTCGCTCGGCGACGGGTTGACGCTGAGGAGGCCGGCCGCCGCGATCACCATGCCTGGCGTGCAGTAGCCGCATTGGAACGCTTCGACTTCGAGAAACGCCTCTTGTATCGGGTGCAGGGCGCCCGCTGGCGCGAGCGCTTCAATCGTGGTGATGTTCTTGCCGGCCAGCGTCTCCAGCCGCGTGACACAGGAGCGCGTCGCCGCACCGTCGACGAGAACGGTGCAGGCGCCGCACTGTCCTTCGCCGCAGCCGTACTTGGAGCCGGTCAGTCCCAGCTCGTAGCGGAGCACGGTCAGTAGCGTGTCGCCCGCAGCGCCGTCGATCTGATGGCTGGCGCCGTTGATCCGGAGAGTGAAGGCGGGCATTCGCAACCTCCGATATCGGTTTACTCCTGCCTCCGAGTCGCGCGAAGCGTCTCGCGGATCCCTTCGACCAGCGCTTCGCGATCGGCGCGCATCGTCTCGTCGAGGACGACGACCGGCACGTGATCGGGCGCTTCGAGGCGGAGGCGCGCAGCACCCTCGGCGTCGGCGACCACGATGTCGGGGCGCAATCCGCGCATCACACGCAGCGCTTCATCGACGGTTCCGCTCGTCGCCACGGCGAACCGCAGTTTCGCGAGCACGGCTTCGGACTGCCCGACCACGTCCGCGTCGCCGCCAACCAACAGCACGAGCGGAGCGTAGCCTTGCTGATCTTCCGCACGGCGCCCGCCGCGCGGAAGCCGCCGTCGATCAGGGTTTCCGCTGCGGTGCTGAAGTATATGTGCCATCGCGAAAATGCTAATACGGAAGGGGCGTTTCGCGCCAATCGGGCATGCGGCATGCAGCCGCCATGGCGTGACGTCGTTTGAGCGCAGAAAAGGCTCCGGCGGGCGACATCTGGACCGCCGCAGAACCTACATCGACATCATGGAGCGCGTTCTGGGCACCGGAATGCTCTCGCCGCAGCCGCGTCAGCGCAGCCATTTTGCCCAGATCGACCTCGTCAGAGCGCCGGTTGCCGCAGCCATATCGTCGGTCGAAGTACGCGTACTCGACAGTATCGACGAACCAGCCTGACTTATCGCCGAGCTGCGGGACGTTCGTTCATCACGAACGACCACAGCGTGTCCCCCGCGCCCACCACCACATATTGCAGACCGTCGAGCTCATACGTGATCGGTCCGTTGCTGACCGACGAGTTCAGCCCGGCGTGCCATAGCGCATCGCCTGTCGTCGCATTCAGCGCGACGAGATCGCTCGACGCTCCGCCGCTGAATACCAGATTGCCGGCGGTACTGAGAAGGCCCGCGCGCGAGCCCCCTTCCCACTTGTGGCTCCACTTCACTTTGCCGGTCTTGTAGTCGATCGCCTGCATCATCGCCTCGCCCCATCCGCCGCGATCGGTGCCTCCCCAACCCTGCGGGTTCTCGCCGGGATCGTAGATGTAATACACGCTGAAGGCCCGCGTCGCGTTGACGTAGAACAGCCCGGTCTGCGGGCTGAAGGTCGGCGGCGGCCAGTTTGCGGCGCCTCCCTGATTCGGGGTGACCAGCGCGCCGGCGATCTGCGGATGCTTCTCGGGATTCGGCACCGGCTGCCCTTTCTCGTCGTATCCCTTCGCCCAGTTCGTCTTGACATACTCCGCGGACACGATCGCGGCGCCGTTGGTCCGATCGAGCAGGAAGAAGTGGCCGTTGCGTGCTGCCTGCGCGACGAGCTTCCGCGGCTGCCCGTTGACGGTGCCGTCGATGAGAACCGCGGTCTGTGTGGAATCCCAGTCGTGCGTGTCGTGCGGCGACGACTGGAAGTACCAGTTCATCTTCCCGGTGTCCGGGTTGAGCGACACGATCGACGCGGTGTACAGGTTCGCGCCGGCGCGATTGACGTGCGCGATGACCGGCTGGGGATTGCCGGTCGTCACGTACATCTGGTTCAGCTCCGGATCGTAGGTGACTGGCTGCCAGGTCATGCCGCCACCGTGCTTCATCGCATCCTCGTTCGGCCACGTCTCGGCGCCAGGCTCCCCCTTTTTCTGCGGCACGACGTACCAGCGCCACTGCATCTCGCCGGTCTCGGGGTCGTGCGACTGAATGTAGCCGGGGACATCGAGATCGTCGCCGCTCACCCCGGCAATCACGTGGTTCTTGATGACGATGGGCGCGACCGAACCGTAATAGAACTGGTCGAGATCGCAGATCTCTTTGTGCCAGCGCTCGCGGCCGTCCTTGACGTTCAGGGAGACGAGGTTGCAATCCGGCGTCTCGAAGAAGAGGTAATCGCCGAGGATCGCCGCGCCGCGGTTCCCGATGTGGATGCCTCCCTTTGACTGCCACGCGAAATGCCAGATCTCGCGGCCGGTACGGGCGTCCAACGCCCAGACATGATCCGGCGCGGTCAGATACATCACACCGTTCACCTGCAACGGCGTGCCCTTGATCGATCCGGGGTTCTGCGTGCCGCCGGCGCCGGGGTTCAGCCGGTACACCCACGCGAGGCTGAGTGCGGTGATGTTGCCGTCGTTGATCTTCGTCAGCGTGCTGAATCGCCGGCCCGTGTAATCGCCGTTATACGAGGGCCACGCCTCCGTACCTGGATTGACGAGTTTCGCCGGATCGAAGCCGGTTTGCGCCGCGGCGACGAGCACCGCCGCACAGACCATTCCGCAAGCGAGCAGGACGCGTTTCATTTCAAGGTCTCCAGGTAGGCCACGAGGTCGTGAATCTGTTGGTCGGTGATCGTCTCGAGCAGCGCGTGGTGCGCGGCAAGCGGATCCTCTTTGACGACTTTCACGGCAGGACCGCGGCGGATGGTCCGATACTCGCCGGATGCCTCGCGCAACGTCACGTTGAAATCATCCATCGCGACGAGCGCACCGTTGACCGTCTGCCCCGCCGCCGTCGTAACGGTGACCTTGACGGCACTGCTCGGAGGCGGACCGCCTGCGCGCGCGCCGCGGCCGCGGCCCCCCTGCGGTCCCGGAAACAGCAACCGCTGCTGGATGTCGATCGGCTCGAGCCGCGTGGCGATTCCCGCCAGCGGCGGAGTCGTCGGCGAATGGCAGGTGCTGCACGTGCCGCCGCCATTGAAGAACGCGGCCCCGGCCTTGGCATCGCCGACGAGCACGTTCTGCGCCCGGAAGAGCGGCGACCCGCGGAGTGAATCGTTGACGCGATCCCTGAGGAAGTTCGCCAGATCGCGAACTTGGGTGTCGGTCAGACTGCTGCTGGCCGCACCACTCTGCAACTTGTGCCCCTTCTTCAGGAAGGGACCGAGCTCGCTCCCATAGCGGTCCCGCAGGATGATGGTCGATCGGACCAGGTTGGGCCCGTTGTCGCTGCCGCGCGCCATCGTGCCGTGGCACGTGATGCATTCGGCGGCCCACACCGATTTGCCGCGTTCGGCGGATTCGATCTCGACGAGCGGCACGTCCTTCGGTCCCGCGCCCATCGGCGGCAGTCCGCGTGTCTGCGGCGTTCCGCCGCGGCCCGCCGGGGGCGGCTGTTGCGGGGCCTGTGCGGTGAGAACGGCAACCGTCGCCACGCCGACGGCCGACGTGAGGAGCAGCGCACGGGAGAACAGGGCATTCGGCATGCCCCGAATCATATTGCAGGTTCAGGCAATCCAGAACACGTGCGGCGGCAGCCCTCGATCAGGTTCCGCCGAGGTCGACGCCCATCAGATCGCCGATGCGCTCCACGGTGACATCGGCGGGAGGATACGCCGCGAGGATGGCGGGATCGTGCGCGTAGTGTCCTTGGCGTGGGAACACCGTCGTGACCCGGCTGCCCCACGCGCGCTTGAACGCGTCGAGCAGCCGAAGCTTGTCGTCGACGACGACATACCGCTCCGCCGGATACCGTGCTTCGACGTCGTCGATCTCGAGCTCTTTGTGCACGTAGATCAGCACGTGGCCGTCGACGGCGTCCATCAGGCCGGAGCGCTCGATCTTGCGCGGCTGGAATACGACGTCGCCGTCGGTCAGGATGACCACCCTGCCGGATTGCTTCAGCCGGTCGATCACGTCGAGCGAGTTTGGAAACAACCGGTTCGCAAACGGATAGTTGATGAGGAAGGAGGACACCTTCAACAGTTGCGGATCGCGCGGATGCTCGACGCGGTACAGCTGCAGCGCCCCCAGATAGTCGGCGTAGCCGAGTTCCACTCGCAGCCGATCGAAGATCGCCCAGTACTCCGTTCTGCGGTCCGGACCTACTGTCTGGTCGAGATACCGCATCAGATCCGCGGTGACGCGGTCGTTGTCGAGCAGCGTGTTGTCGACGTCGAGGAGAAAAACGACGGACATAGAGAGGGCGTCAGCCCTCGTGCAAGTACGCTTCTTCGCCGTGTAGCGTCACGTCGAGGCCGGTGGACTCATCGTCCGCATTGGCGCGGAGCGGCGCGACGAGGCTAATCACCTTCAGGAGGACGAAGCTCACGACGCCGCTGTAGACCGCAACCGCGCCGACCGCCGTCGCCTGGATCAGCAGCTGCCGGGGATTGCCGAAGAGCGCGCCGTCGGCGACGCCGTTCCAGCTTTTCTGCGCGAAGAGTCCCGTGAGCAACGCGCCCACCGTGCCGCCGACGCCGTGCGCGGCCACCACATCGAGCGAATCATCGAGCGAGGTCTTCACGCGAATCATCAACCCCAGATAGCTCGGCACCGCGGCGATGGCCCCGAGCGCGAGCGCGCTCATCGGGCTGATGAAGCCGGCCGCCGGCGTGATCGCCACCAGGCCGACCACAATCGCGGTGGCGGCGCCGACCGCCGTCGGCTTGCGCGAACGCAGCGCGTCGAGGAAGGTCCACACGAACAGCGTCGCCGCCGGCGCGAGCATCGTCGTCACGAACGCCAGGCCGGCAATCGGGCTCGCCGCGAGGGCGCTGCCGGCATTGAAGCCGAACCATCCGAACCAGAGCAGCCCCGCACCGAGCAGCGTCAGCGGCACGCTGTGCGGCAGCAGCGACGCCGACGGATAGTCCTGGCGTTTGCCGACCACGATGGCGGCGGCGAGCGCGGCAACCGCGGCGTTCACGTGCACGACCGTGCCGCCGGCGAAATCGAGTGCTCCCCACTTGGCCAGCCAGCCGCCGCCCCACACCCAGTGCGCCACCGGGCTGTAAACCAGGAGCGCCCACAGCGTGATGAACAACACGTAAACCGAGAAGCGCATCCGCTCGACGATCGCCCCCGAGATCAGCGCGGCGGTGATAATCGCGAACGTGCCCTGATAGGCCATGAAGAGGACGTGGGGAATCGTGCCTTGCGCTTCGAGGCCGACGCCGCGCAGGAAGATGCGCGACAGGTCGCCGACCCAGGCACCGCCGGTCGAAAAGGCCAGCGAGTAACCGATGAGCGCCCAGAACACGCCGACGAATCCGAGCGACACGAAGCTCATCATCATCGTGTTCAGCGCATTCTTCGAGCGTACGAGCCCGCCGTAGAAAAACGCCAGGGCCGGCGTCATCAGGAGGACGAGCGCGGTCGCAACCAGCATCCACGCGGTATCGGCAGCGTTCACGGCACTAGACATCGCGCTCTCCGGTCCGGATGTTGTAACTCTGCTCGACCGGGATGACGAAGACGCGTCCATCCCCGATCTCGCCGGTGCGTGCCGCCGCCATGATCGCCTCGATCACGTCCTCGGCGACCGCGTCCGGCACGACCACCTCGATCTCGACCTTCGGCAGCAGGCTGACGCTGTATTCCTTGCCGCGGTAGACGGCGGTGTGCCCCTTCTGCCGGCCGTGACCGCGAACATCGGTCACGGTCATGCCGGCGATGTTGAGTTTTTCGAGCGCATCGCGCACGTCGTCCACCTTGTGCGGACGCACGATGCTCTTGATCAGTTTCATATGTCCTCTCTGACCGGTCGCGGGGGTCAGACCGGGGTCAGACCCCACCTCTCTTGCGACGCGCAATTTAGCACGAGAGGGAATGAGATGCTCAGATATCGCGTTCGCCGGTGCGAATGTTGTAGCCCTGTTCGGCGGGGAATACGAACACACGGCCGTCCCCAATCTCGCCAGTGCGTGCGGATTCCACGATGGCGGTGACCACCGCCTCGGCGAGGTCGTTGGGAACGACGACGTCGATCTCGACTTTTGGAATCAGGCTGACGCTGTATTCCTTGCCGCGATAGACGGCGGTGTGGCCCTTCTGGCGGCCATGGCCGCGGACATCCGTGACGGTCATTCCCGCCACGTTCAACTTCTCCAGCGCTTCGCGGATGTCGTCGACCTTGTTCGGGCGCACGATGCTCTTGATCAGTTTCATTCCCCTGCCTCCAGTGCTTGTTGCAGTTCTTCCGCGACCGCCGCCTGGTCCGCCTCAGGCAGCTTCGCGCCATGGCGCGTGATGTGCAACACATCGATCGCGCGCTTTCCCTCGGTCGAAATCAGGACGAGATGCACGTCACATCCCTGGCTGGAGATGACCCGGCTGATCCGGTGCAGCAGCCCCGGCGCATCGTCCGCGACGATCTCGAGAACCGTGTACTTGCGTGAATGCTCGTTGTCGAAATGGACGACCGGTGGCCGGCGATGGTGATGCCGGACGCGATGCAGCACGCCGCGCATGCGCCCGGCAAGCAGCGCCGTGACGTCGACCGCACCGGCCACCGCCTGCTCGAGCATCCGTGAAATTTCGGTCGTCGCCGCGGCGTTCCGCTCCAGAAAACCCTCGTCGTCGGTGAACTCGAAGACGTCGAGGACGAGCCCGTTCGGGGTCGTCATCGCCTGCCCGCGATGGATGTCCATGCCGAAGTAGGACAGCACTCCCGAAATGTTGGCGAACAGGAACGGCTTGTCGAGGGTGACCAGCGTCAGCTCCCACACATCGTCGTGCTTCTCGAGAAACGTGTGCACTTCGTCGGGGTGAATATCGCGCGCGAGCCGGACGTGGCGGTAGACGGCGCTCAGCCCGAAGGTCGAGAGATAGCGGCGCGGCAGGCCGGCGAGGAACGTGACCAGCTCCGGTTCGGTGATGTCGCCGGGCCGGCCCGCGATGAGCACCGCCAGACCTGCGGGATCCTTGTCGAGCAACTGATCCGCGTAGCCGAGGGTCAGACGGTTATACGTATCGACGTAGACCCGCCACAACAGGTCTTCCTTCCATGGGGTGAGGGTGTCGGGCGACACGGCGCCGACGTCAGCGAGCGTCATCAGGCAAAGGAGCTTGAGATGCTCCTCGGTCCCGACGAGTTCGGCGAATCGCGCCGCGACCTGGGGGTCCTCGGAGTCGCGACGGAATGCCACCTGCGACATCTGCAGATGCTCACGAATCAGGAACTCCACGGTGGCCCGCTCGTCGTCGGGGAGCTCGAGACGATCGAGCATGCTTTGCGCAAGCCGGACGCTCTCCTGGGCGTGGTCCGCCTCTCGCCACTTGCCGACGTCGTGAAACAGCAGCGCGAGTGTCAACAGCTCCGGCGCGCGCACTTCCTGGAGAATCGAGGTGAAGCGGCGGCGGCCCGGATTCGGTGGATCGAGGAGCGACTCGAGGCCGCGGATCGCGAGCAGGGTGTGCTCGTCGACCGTGTACTTGTGGTAGAAGTCGCGGACCACCCGGCAGTGCACCTTCGCGAACTCCGGGAAGATTCCATTGAGCAGACCGCTGTCGTGCATTTCCGACAACCGGTCGTAGAGGCCGCGCCGCGGCACGAGCAGCTTACGCAGCTGCTGGCGCTCCCCTTCGGTCGACACGAAATCGTCCGGCGTGCAACGCTGCAGGTTCTGCTCGATGAGCGAGAGCGCGCGTTCCGAAACACGACAGCCGTGATCGAGCGCCACCCGAAACGCATCGACCCACAACGACGGCTGGTTCGCCGCGCGTTCCGCATTCGTGAACCGTACGCCATCACCGTTGATTTCGAACTGACGGCCGACCCGGCGCGTGGCCGGGGGCGGATCTGCCGGCCGCACCGCCCTGGCCGCCGAGGCCATCGCGCGGGTCACCGTGCGGGCGCGACGAAAGTATTCGCTCATCAACGACTCGACGCGCTGATGGGAATGCGTACCGGCGGTGCCGAGCGCATCCGCGACTTTCTCCTGCAACTCGTGCGTGAGGTGATTGACGTCGCGGCCGCCGAGGAGATGCAGCGTCGATCGAATTCGGAGCAGGAACTCCTCGGCTTCGGCGAGCCGCTCATCCGAGTCGGCTTCGATCGTCCCGTCGAAGGCGTGCGGCGCGAGGGCGCGGAGATGACGGACGGCGGCGATGTCCCGCAAACCACCCGGCGCCTGTTTGATATCCGGCTCGAGCTGGTAATGGGTGTTGTTGAACTGCTGGTGGCGCTGCTCGATCAGCGTCAGCAGCGGCTCCAGCACCACGCTCGGTCCCGGCCTCTCCGCGATACGCGCGACCACGCGCTCGAACAACGAGGCATCGCCCGCCAGAAATCGCAGATCGAGGAGGCAGAGGAGTAATTCGGGATTCGACGTATCGGACGCGTCGAACTCGGCGAGTTCCCGGACGTGCTGCCCGAGCTCCAGTTTCAGGTCCCAGAGCGGCTGCAGCAACGCGTTGACGAAACGCTCCTCCGGTTGCGCGATCGCTCCGTCGAAGACGATGAGCAGGTCGATATCCGAGTGCAGGCAGAGCGTACGTCGGCCGTAGCCGCCGAGCGCGCATACGACGAACGGCGTGGCGGTTCGATCGCGCGCCGCGTCGACCACTGTGCCCACCAGGCCGTCCATCCGATCGGCATAGCGCTGCACAGTGGCCCGGCCGCCGCGGCCCTTGCGCGCGTCCGCGGCATACTCGTCGCGCGCCGCGGCAAGCGTCGCGGCGGCGTTGTCCCTGAATTCTTTCGTCATCGGACGGAGCCGTACCGTATCCGTGGTGGTTGCCATAGGAGCCTACCTCACACGGACCGGGAAACGGCCGCCGGGAAGACGAATTACCACGGCGCGAACGCCCGTGCGCCGATTAATAGGAATACGTGAACCCCGCCAGTCCGACCGGCTTGAAGCCGTCACCAAGGTTGAACGCCTTCAAGGTGTCGCCGAGCCACATCAGATCGAATCCACCGTGGATTTCGAGGGTGCCGCTCTTGCCGGAGACCACGGGGACGCTGAGCGAGAGTCCCGTATCGAAGTAGCCGAAATGGTCCTGGCCGTCCAGGCCGACCGCCGCGCCTTCGTAGTAGTTATTGAGCCCGAGACCGGTCTTCACCGGAATCGCCAGCGTCGCCTTGGGCGCGAGTTTCACCGTCGGACGAATCCCGAGCTCCAGGTAGGTCCCCTTGTTGATGCCGGCATCGGCCTGCCCATCGGTGAGCTCGAAGGCGAGGATGATCTTCGGCGACAGCGGGAACGGGCTGGCGCTGTCATCGATCGCAAACGTGCCGGCGAGTTCCTTGACCGTCGCGAAGCTGTCCGCCGGGCTCGAGTACTGGGTGTAGAGGAGCCCGGGCTTCAGCTTGCCCGCCGTGAACACGACCGAGCCGAAGTAATCGCGCTCGTAATAGTTCCCGGCTGCGGCCGTCGAATGAATGCTGTTCCACGTCCCGACGTCGAATGTCACACCGTTCGTGGTGTAGGCGACGTCCGCGTACGGCTGCGCGATGGTGCCACCCGAGTGCTGACGGATGCCGCGGAAGAGATACGCGGACGTGAAATCAAGACCCGTGGTGACCGTGTAGTTTTTTGCCGGCGCCGTTTCAGCGGGAGGCGCTGCCGCGGCAGCCGGCGTTGTCGCCGGCTTCGCGGCACTGTCCGACGCCGCCTGCGCCGAGGCCATCGTGGCGCTGAGTCCCAGTGCGCTGACGGCGAGTGCAAATGTCATCAATCTCATGAAGGTCTCCTGACTGCCGCCGCTCGCGGCGGCCCGAACTGGCCAAATCATCGAAATGCATTGAGCGAGTAAGGCGCGCGGAGCTCGGCCCCGGGCGCCTTCGTGTCAGTCGACTGCTGGCTGCAATGTGGTGCGCGCGATGGACGGCTCCATGGGCCGTAATGGAGCCGCGTGTCCGCCCGCCGTCTCCATGCCGTCGGCGACGGGATAGCCGAGGATGCCCATTTCCTCGAGGTCGAGCCCTTCGACCTCGACTTCCGCCGGCACGCGGTTGCCGATCGTGGCGCCGATGACCTTGAGCGTCAGGTAGAACGCCGGGAAACAGAACGCGACGCACGCGATGATCCCGATCACCTCGGCGGCAAACTGCGAGGCATCGCCGTAGAACAGACCGCGTACGGTGCCGGGAACACCGTTCAAGCCGTCGCCGTAGGTGCCGTCGGCGAACAGACCCAGGGCCAGAACGCCCCACGCGCCATTCACCAGGTGGACCCCGATGGCGCCGACCGGGTCGTCGATCTTCAGCGTGCGCTCGATGAAGAAGACGGCCGCGACGACGAGTACGCCGGCAACCGCGCCGATGAGCGCGGCGGCCGGGGCGTTGACGAAGGCGCAGGGAGCGGTGATCGCCACGAGCCCGGCCAGCATGCCGTTCACGAGCATGCTGGGATCAGGCTTGCCGTAGCGGGCCCACACGTAGAACAT
>Ga0070670_100004935_pt1 | contig 11224 bp, 9 predicted proteins | sample KBSS63metaG_FD_64665 | JGI IMG/M metagenome (GOLD analysis project Ga0070670, IMG submission 64665) | Switchgrass rhizosphere microbial communities from Kellogg Biological Station, Michigan, USA - KBS S6-3 metaG | ecosystem: Host-associated > Plants > Roots > Rhizosphere > Soil ... | reverse complement strand
TCGCGAGTTGCGGAAGCTCAATGAGTGGCGTGAACCCTTCGCCGAGCGAGACGGGCTGCTCGCCAGCCTGCAGCGGCAGCGCGTCGGCATACCGCCACATGTCCCACCGGGACCGAAGCGCGGCGCGGTCCGGCGTCGACGTGATCTCCGCGAGGAACGGTTGACCGCACTTCGGGCACGTTCCAACGCGCGCGCTGCTCGGTTCGTCGTGGCCACAGCCAGAACAGCGGAGAGTCCAGGTCGTCACGGTGTGTCGGGAGTTTGAGAGACATGAAGAACTTCAGGAACGTCGTGCGGGTCGTGCTCGTGGGACGTCGGTTCGTTGGGCACTACTGTCTCCGGCAGCGCATCGTTAGGCGTCGGCTCGGTGGCGTCAGCCACCGCGACGGCCTGCGACGCGCCCGCGACGTCGGATGCAGTCCCCTGATGCGGACCTGCCAATCTGTCGAGCAGCTTCTGGGCGCTCGACGCGGAAAATCCGGGAAGCGCGGCGATCTGCTCGACGGTCGCATCACGAACGCCCTGCACACTCCCGAATGTCTGAATGAGCGCGCGGCGCTTCGACGGTCCGATTCCGGGGATGCTGAGCAGCTCCGACGTGACCGTGCGCAACGAGCGCCGCTTCCGATTATACGTCACCGCGAACCGATGCGCTTCGTCCCGCGCCTGCTGCAGCATGCGCAGGCCCGGCGACCGGCGCGGCAGGCGAACGGGGTCGGAGCGACCGATGACGAAGATCTCCTCCTCACGCTTCGCGAGGCTGATCAACTGCAGCGTCTCGAGGTTGAGCTCTCGTAATGCGTCCGCGGCGGCACTCAGCTGGCCCTTGCCGCCGTCGATGACGACGAGGTCCGGGAGCGCCTTCTGTTCGTCGAGACGCCGCCGAAAATATCGCCCGACGACTTCACGCATCGACGCAAAGTCGTCGGTGCCAACGACCGTCTTCACCTTGAACTTGCGATACTCCGCACGCCGCGGGCGCCCGTTCTCGAACCACACGCACGAGCCCACGGTGTCGGTGCCCTGCGCGGTGGAAATGTCGAAGCACACGAGCGAGCGAGGGAGGCGTTGCAGTCCGAGGGCACGACCCAACTCGTAGACGGGACTCGTCGCGCGCTCCTCGCTCTCGAGCGTCGCGAGCTTGAGCTCCTCCAACAGGTGCCGCGCATTCTGCTGGGCGAGATCCACGAGCTCGCGCCGCGGTCCGCGTTGCGGTACGACGACGCGCGTGCCCTGCGTCGATGTCTCGATGGCTTCACGATCCTCGAAGTCGAACGGCACGAGCAACTCGTCTGCACGTTCCTCCGCGGTCACGTACGTGCGCGCGAGGTAGGCCGACAGCACAGCGGCGTCGTCCTCGCCATCGATGTTCTCTACGAAGCGATGGTCTCTCCCGAGCAGCTTCCCGCGTCGAATGCGAAGGATCGCGACACACGCGTCATCGCCGTCACGCGCATAGCCAACGACGTCGCGATCTCCGCCCTCTACCTCCAGCACGACGCTCGGCTCCTCCATCCGTTCGAGGTGCCGCAGCGCGTCGCGCAGCTCGGCCGCTCTCTCGAAATCGAGCGACATCGCGGCGTCCTCCATGCGGTCCCGTACGCGGCGAATCACCTCGTCGGCGCGCCCGTCGAGGAAGAGCACGACCTCGTCGATCATCGCGCGGTAGTCCTCGCGCGACTGCGCGAGAATGCATGGCGCCTTGCAGCGGCCGATGTGATGATCGAGGCAAGCTCGCTCGGGCATCTCCTTCGGCATGTCGTAGTTGCACGACCGGACCGTGAAGATGCGCTTCACGACATTCAGCGCGCGTCGCATCTGTCCGACGTCGGTGTACGGCCCGAAGTACTTGGCGCCATCGTCGAGCAGGCGGCGCGTGACGAAGACGCGAGGGAACGGCTCCTGGATCGTGACCTTGATATACGGATACGACTTGTCGTCGCGCAGCGCGATATTGAAGCGAGGCCGATACTCCTTGATCAGGTTCGCTTCGAGAATGAGCGCGTGCGCCTCGGTCGGCACGACGATCGTATCGAGATCGGCCGCCTGACGCATGAGCGCGCGCGTTTTCACGCTCTCGAGATGATCGCTGGCCAAGTAGCTCCGGACACGCGAGCGGAGTCGTTTGGCCTTGCCAACATACAGCACGACGCCCTCCGCATCCTTCCACAAGTACACGCCTGGTGACTCCGGAAGATGCGGCAGCTTGGCGGTGATCGCGTCGGCGGCAACGAACATGCACGAAAACTAGACGCGGGCCACTCGATCGTGGAGCCCAGCGGCGCCGACGTCGCGCTCGCTAGGCAGCCGGTGGTCGCCGGCGCAGTCCGAGCCGTCGAGCGATGCCCGCGGCGTCCTCTACACCCGCGACGGACGTGCAAAGAAAGTAGGTCGCGCCGTAAACGGCGATCACGATCACACCGACAACGAGCGGCCGCTGAACCGTCACGAACATCCGCACGACAGACGCGACGACCGCGGAAAGCGCAGCGGATCCCCACAGTATCGCGATTCGTCGCGGAGGGATCGTCGTGCGGCCAATCCGTCGGTGCACCGCACGCCTCAGCAGCGCGAATTCGACCCATCCCGCGATGCCGGCCGAAACCGTGAGCCCGGCTGCGCCCCACTGCGGATCGAGTCCGAGCGCCGCCCGCAACGGCAGCGCAAACAGGTAGCCGAGCACGATGGTGAGCGTCACGCGGACGAGCGCGAACCGGAACGGAGTCTTCGTATCGCGCAGCGCGTACAGCGACGATGCGTACAATCGGCCGAGCGTCGTGGCGAGCAATCCAACGGCAGAGCCGGCGAGAATACCCCAGACCCAGACTGCCACATCGCGATTGAACTTTCCGTTCTGGTAAATCACGCCGGCGACGACGTCGCCAATAGCAAGAAATGCCATCGCTGACGGAATGATCCAGAACGCGATACGACGCATCGCTGCCTCGAGCCGTACGCGCATTGCCGCCGCGACAGTCTGGTCATCGCCGCGCAGTGTGGACATCGCTGGCAGCTCGGCGGCCGATACCGACATCCCGAAAAGGCTCACCGGCAGCACAGACAGGTTCTGGGCGTATGTCAACGCGGCGACGGAGCCCGCGATGAGGAACGACGCAATCCACGCATCTACATAGGCGCTGATCTGCACGACGCCTCGACCGACGAACACCGGCCCGAAGTTCCGCACAACCTCACGCACGTGAGAGGAGCGCGTCATCAGCCCAAGACGCAGCCGACCCAGCAGCTTCAACACCAGCGGCAGTTGCACGAGCATCTGGAGCGCGCTGCCGACAACGGAGCCCCACGCAAGCCACACTGCGAGATCCGACAGACTCCTGTTCCCGCCGAACCACAGCAGCGTCGCGATCATCGCGACGTTCCATAGCACAGGCGCCGAGTACGACAGGAAGAACTTGCGGTGACTGTTGAGAATCCCGAGACACCACGCCGACAAGACGAGCAGCCCGGCGCCGGGAAAGAGCACTCGCACGAGCGTGACCGTGAGGTCGCGCTTTCCGCCTGGGAATCCCGCGGCAATGAGGTCGACGAGCACCGGGGTCGCCACGACGCCCACGAGCACGAGCACCGAGACGATCAACGCGAGAATGGAGAACACCGCACCGGCGACGCGCGTCGCTTCCTCACCTTCCTCGTGCGCGACGAGCGACGCGTACACGGGGATGAACGACGCCGACAGCACGCCTTCGCCGAAGAGATTCTGCAGCAGGTTCGGGATACGGAACGCGGCGCGGAACGCGTCGGCTTCGTCGGTGACGCCGAAGTAGAAGCCGAACACGCGCTCGCGAACGAGGCCGATGATGCGACTGAGGAGGATCCCTGCAGCGACGAGCGCGGCGGGCCGCAGGCGCAACCGACCCAGCAACGTCCGCGGCGCCGGCGTAGCGTCCACCGTGTGCGTTATCGAGCCGACAGAATCAGCCACGGCCTAGCGCGGCCGCCGACGAGCTAGCGGTCGCGCTCTCCGCCGTCCTCACACCGACTAGGTCACGCGCATGGTCACGGGCGCCTTCGAGCATGCAGTCCGTGATGACGCGCCCGTGGCGCGCGAGGAACGGAAGCAGGTTGAGCGCCCGTTCCTGTCGCGAGCCTAACGGGAAGAGCGAGCCGCGCGCGGTACCGATCTGCGTCATGGTCTCGTCGCTCCGGCGCTTGGCCGCGGCGACGATGCGCCGGTGCAAGCGACCGAGGCGATGTTGCATCGAACGCTGCGCACCGGCTACGACCTCGGGTGGTAGCGGCAGGCCGCTGCCCTCGGTCGCATCGCGGAGCGCCTCGGATCGCGCATCGAGCTCTGTCCGTAACTCGGCGAACGCGCGAGAAAGCTCAGGCGGAATCGATTCCGTCGCGAGCCGCCCCTCGGCGCGATGTGGATCCGCCAACTCCTGCTCATCGATACCGAGGCGAGCAAGAATGCGCGCGACGTGCGGTTCGATGATGGTCGTCGACCATCGGGGCACCGCGAGCGGTGGCGCCAGCGACAGCGCCGTCGCGACGGCCGACACCTGCGCGAAATACGCGAACTCACCGGGACCAGCCACGTAGGCCACCGTCGGAAACAGCGCGCGCTCGATGACGGGCCGCAGCAGTACGTTAGGCGAGAGCACCGTCGCGCCGCCGGCGCCATCACCGACCGATGCCGCGACAGCCGCCGCCTCGGTGAGCGGAACGCGCCGTTTGTCAGGCGTTCCGGCTGGTCGCTCGAACACGAGCGACAGCCCCTCGACCTCGGTGACCTGCACCTGGTAGCCGGCGGATACGATCGCGGCGTCTCGATCGCGGAGCGCCTGCGCCACGTCCCCACTGCGGTCGAGCGCGCGCACGAGAAACGGTCGCGCCGCCGACGTCACGCTCGCATGGGCGGCGTCGAGTACCGCGATGCCGAGTGGCTCGAAGAGCTCACGCAGCAGCTCCAGGTACGCGCCCCCAATGGTCGCGCCGAGCCGATACGCGGTTCGCGCCGCGCGCAGCGGGCGCTCGTCGACGGTCGTGCCGCAGGCTCGCTCGAGAGCCGCCAGCGCCGCGGCGGGATCAGTAAGCGGCATCTCGGCCATCGGACGCCCCAGCGCGGCGCCCGGGGCGACCGACAACCGCTCCGCGCCGCCTGGAACGGCGATCGCTGTCCACGCGGCCTCGGCGAAATCTGCGTCGTCGTTCGCGGCCCAGAACACGGGCGCCGCCGGAGTGCCTGTGGCGGCTTCGATTTCGTCGGCCAGCGCGAGCGCGCTCAGCGCTTTGGACCAGGTGTAGATCGGTCCGCCGAAGAGGCCCGGCTGTTGACCGGTCGTCACGACGACGCCCCGCCCCTTCGCGACACGCTCGAGGCGTGCCGCCGCCGCGCCCGTCGCGGCGAACGCCGGTGCGAGCGCGCCGAGCCAATCCCTGTCGCTCGTGCCCGCGCGCACCGCTTCGGCACGTGCTGTCCACCCCGCCACCGACGTTGGACGAGCCACATACCAGTCGCCAAGTCGGCCTTCGATGCCGGCGCGTGCGAGCGGTGAGCCGCCGAGCGGCTCGGTGCGGACGATAGGCTCACTCATGCCCGATCAGGCCCCCGGTCACGTCGCGACAGCCAACGTTAGGCATCATTTGTGGTAGGGCTCTCCGCGCACGATCGTCCCCGCCCGGTACAGCTGCTCGGCGAGAACGAGGCGCGCGAGCTCGTGGGGCAACGTCCAGGAAGAAAACGAGACGCGCGCAGCCGCACGCTCGGTAAGATCGTCAGCCAGCCCGTGCGCGCCTCCGATCACGAAGGCCACGTCGCTCGCGGACTCGCGCAGCCGTTGCACCCAGGCCGCGAACTCCGGCGACGATACCCGTCGTCCGCTGACATCGCAGGCGATGACCTGAGCGCCACCGACGGCGTGCGCGAGGCGCTCCCCCTCGCGTTTGCGCACGAGGTCCGTATTCGCGGCGCGCACGGGTTCATCCTTCACCTCGAACACGTGAAGCGGCCAGTAGCGTCGCGCACGCTCCTCGTAGTCATGGATCGCCGCGGCGAGCGGCTCGTTCCTCGGCTTGCCGACCACGGCGACGATCAGGCGCATGAACGGACACGATGGTGGCGGGCGCCATCACCAGGACGCCCGCCGCCCGTCGTTGTTAGGCATAGATGCCGCGCAGCCGGTGCACCGTCGCCACCCGGCTGATCGAAAGCATGTACGCCGCGGTGCGCATGTTCACCTTGTGCTGGCGCGAGAGGTCGAGCACGTCCTTGAAGCTACGCGTCATGATGTCGCGCAGCCGGTCGTTGACGGTATCCTCTGTCCAGAAGTAGCCGCCGCGGTCCTGGACCCACTCGAAGTACGAGACGGTCACCCCACCGGCGTTCGCCAGGATGTCGGGGATCACGAAGATGCCCTTCTCCTCGAGCACGGCATCGGCAGCGGCGGTCGTCGGGCCGTTGGCGCCCTCGCAGATGATCTTCGCGCGAATCTTCCCCGCGTTCTTCGTCGTGATGACGTTCTCGAGCGCGGCCGGCAGCAACACGTCGACGTCGAGCGTGAGGAGCTCGTCGTTCGTGATCCGATCGCCCTTCGTGTAGCCTTCGAGCGAGCGGTGCTCCTTCACGTAGGCGATGGCGTCTTCGACGTCGATTCCGGCCGCGTTATGCACGCCACCGGTGCGGTCGCTGATCGCGACGATCTTGCATCCTTCGCGCTGCATGAGCTGCGACGCGATCGAGCCCACGTTGCCGAATCCCTGCACCGCGACCGTTGTGCCGCGCACGTTCATGCCGAGGTGCGCGAGCGCCTCCTTCGTGACGATCATGCAGCCCCGGCCTGTTGCCTCGCGACGCCCGAGCGATCCGCCCATCTCCACTGGCTTGCCGGTGACAACAGCAGTCACGGTGTGGCGCACGTGCATCGAGTACGTGTCCATCACCCACGCCATCACGCGCTCGTTCGTGTTCACGTCAGGCGCTGGGACGTCCGAGTCAGGGCCGAGCGTCGAGATGATTCCCGCCGTGTAGCGACGCGTCAGTCGCTCGAGCTCCCCGACGCTCATCTTGAGCGGATCGCACACCACGCCGCCCTTCGCGCCGCCGAACGGGAGGTTCACGACCGCACACTTCCACGTCATCCAGGCGGCAGTGCCTTCACCTCGTCCAGCGTGACATTCATGTCGAAGCGAATACCGCCCTTAGCCGGCCCGCGCGACGTGTTATAGAGCACGCGGTGGCCCGTGTAGACCTCCACCTCTCCATTGTCCAGCAATACCGGCACCGAAACGGTGATCTGCTTCTCCGGATGCCGTAGCACCTTGTAGAGGCCCGGCTCGAGGTCGAGGAGGTCGGCAGCACGGTCGAACCGCGACATCATCGCCTCGAACGGGTTTTCCTCGTTCAGGAAGCGATCCTTGTCAGGGCGAACGATGCGATCGGTGGGAAGTCGGAGGTCAGTGGCCATGGAATCAATCAAGGGGTCGGGACGGACCCGACCGTCGAGAATGGATTGAAGCGGAACGGGCAAGGAGCGTCGTGGTCAGCACATCGTCCACCGCGTCGACGCCGCGCTCGACGATGACGCGCTGGGAAACATACCACAGAGGCGACGGACCGGGCCACAACGGGCCCAGCTTCACAGCATCCTTGAGGGTGCACACAACCCGGTCGTAGCGCTCGGCGCGCTTGCGCAACACGGCTACGTCAGCCGCAGAGTAGCGGTGATGGTCTCGAAACACGGCGGTCTCCACGCGCGCTCCCGTCCGCGCAAGCTGGGCTTCGAACGCCTCGGGATCCCCAATCGCCGAGATCGCGAGCACAGATTCGTTAGCCAACGCGCTCAGGTCGACGGTCGTGGTCCCGTTCGCATCGCGAAGGGTGCCCGGGTCGAGGTGGACGATCGCCGTCGGGATCGCGGGCACGGCGCCGCGTAGCGCGTCGATCACCAACATCGCCCGATCGAGCGACGCGGCTTTGCGCGTCACGATCGCCAGCGAGGCTCGGCCCGCGGCCGAGAGGCGCTCGCGCCACGGGCCTGCCGGAAGCAGATGCCGCTGCCGTCCCCGCCACCGGTCGGCGCTGATCACGACGATATCGGCGACGCGGCTGGCCTGCCGATGCTGAAAGGCATCGTCGAGCACGGCGACATCGCAGCCGAGATCGCGCGCTTGAATACAGCCGGCGACACGATCAGGCGACACGACCACAGGCACATCGGGGTTGAGCGTCCGGTGCACGAGAGGCTCGTCATCCCCGTACCCGCGAAGCACGATTGCCGGCGTGGCCCCCTGGTCGCGCAGGCGCTTCGCGAGATACGCCGCGAGCGGCGTCTTGCCCGTGCCGCCAACCGTCAGATTCCCAACGCTGAGCGCCGGAATCGCCGTTGCGTGCGTGTTCAGGATGCCTGACGAGTACAGCGCGGTGCGAGTGACACTAACTGTGTGAAACAGCAGCTCCGCCGGTACTAGCGCGGCGCGTGCGATGCGTGCGCCGATGCCATCGCCCTCCCACAGGGTCCGCAGCCAGTCGCCGTCACCCACGCTCTGCCACGGCGATGGCTTCGTCGATCAGCGCCTCGAACCGCGGAGCCTCGAGCTCCGCTTCCCGGGCGGATGCCGCCGTCACGAACATCGGGGCGCTATACGCGAGCGTCACGCGGCTGAATGGTTTCGGGATCATGAATCGGTCCCAGCTCTTGAGGTACCACGCGCGAGAGGCGCTGATCCCGATGCCGATGATCGGCACGCCCACGCGTTGGGCTGCGACCAAAGCTCCGCTGGCGAATTTGCGCGCGGGCCCTCGTGGCCCATCAGGGGTTACGGCAACCTCGATCCCGGCTTCCAACTCACGCACGATCCCGAGTAACGCGCGTGCAGCGCCCCGCGATGACGACCCGCGAATGGTTTGGTGACCCAATCGTTCCGCGATGCGGGCGACGATCTCCCCGTCGCGATGAGAGCTGATGACGATGCGCACGCCTTCGGAACGATGACGCCACAGCAACGGAAGGAGTTGGCCGTGCCAGAACGCGAACACGAACGGCTGGCGCTGCGCGCGAAGCGCCTTGAAGCCTGCGTCATTCGCTATGCGGAACCGCCATGTGCTCGCCAGTACCCTGATCAGGAGCGTGCCGAGGGTAACGAGGACAGGCAGCTTCCAGCCTCGCTTTGCTTCGTTCTTTGTCTCACTCACACTGCGAGCTCACTCGCGATGGCGGCGACGCGCTCGGCCGCCCCTGGTGTGCCGAGCTTCGATCGGACGTCGGCCAGGCCCTCGAGCATCGTGCGGCGACGCGGGTCGTTATGGTCGAGCAACGGCTGCAGCGTCTCTGCGACGCGTTCGGGTACGACGGCATCCTGTACGAATTCCGGAGCGACTTCGCGCTCCGCAACGACGTTCACCAGTCCGATGCGTGGGATCTTCACGACTCGGCGCGCGATCGCGTACGTCCATGGACTCGTCTTGTAAGCGACGACCAGCGGGCACCCCGCCACGGCCGCCTCGAGTGTCGTCGTGCCGCTCTTGCAGAGCGCCGCGTCCGCGGCGCGCAGCACGGTGAACGACGCGGACGGCACACGGGGATACGGGCACCGCGCGGGATCGATGGTCACGGTGGACGCGGCGCTGACGATGACGCGTAGACCTGGACGCTTCCGCTCGAGAATCTGCGCCGTGCTCACGAAGTCATCGAGGTGTCGGTGAATCTCCTGCGCGCGACTGCCAGGAAACAACGCCAGTACCTCGTCGGACTCCTTGAGTCCGAGCATGCGCCGCGCCTCCGCGCGCTCGGGCATTTCACCGATGCGATCCAGCAACGGATGACCGACGAACGTCGCGTTGATTCCGTGCGAGCGCAGCAGCGATTCCTCGAACGGCAGGATCGGTGCGGCGCGCGTCACTATCTTCGACAGCTCGGCGAGCCGGCCCGCACCCCACGCCCACACCTGCGGCGTGATGTAGTAGAGCACCGGAACGCCCGCGGCCGCCGCGGCCGCCGCGAGCTTCATGTTGAAGCCCGGATAGTCGATGACCACGAGCAAGGCGACCGTACCCGATCGCAGTCGGCGCTTGAGCGACGACAACAACGCGTAGTGTCGAGGCACCTGCCTAACGACTTCGACGAAGCCCATCACCGCCATGCGATCGGACCGCTCGATCAGCGTGACGCCGGCGTTCTCCATGCGCGAGCCTCCGATGCCGGTCAGCGCGAGGTCGGGGCGCATGCGCTTCAACGCGGCCGCGAAACCGGACGCGTGAAGATCGCCGGACGCTTCCCCGGCGATGATGAGCACTTCACGCACGCGCGACCGTACCTGCGTCCGCCGCAGCTCCTGTGCGGCCCAAGCCAGAAAGCGACGGCAGCGTGCGCTCGATCTCGCTAACGATGCGTAGCGCGACTGCCAACGCCTCTCGGCCATCCTGTCCCGTCACGACGACTGGCTGCTCACCCCGCACCGCGGCGATGAAGCTCTCGAACTCCAGTCGGAGCGGCTCGCCTTCGGGCGCTTCGAGCGGAATCCGCTCGACGAACGCTTCCAGCGCGAGCGGGCCTTTCGCGAGTTGAGCGAGATCGAGGTCACCACGCAGTCGATAGAACTCACCGTCGCCCGCCGCGAGGTCGAGCGAGATGTATCCGCTCTGCTGAAAGATGCGAACCTTCCGCATACGCTCGCGCGACACGCGACTCGACGTGATGTTCGCGACGACGCCCGAGTCGAACGAGATGCGCGCATTCGCAATGTCCACGAACGGCGTCAGCACCGGCACACCGACCGCGGCGACATCGGCGACGTGACTCCCGACCAGCGTCAGGACGAGATCGATGTCGTGAATCATGAGATCCAGCACCACCGCGACGTCCGAGCCGCGCGGGTTGAACGGCGCGAGTCGGTCGCTGTCGATGAATCGTGGCGCCTCGACGAATGGCAGCGCCGCACGCACTGCACGGTTGAAGCGCTCGACGTGGCCGGTCTGCACGATGGCCCCTGTCCGCTCGGCGATCCCGAGCAATTCGTCCGCTTCCGCGAGCGTCGTCGCGATGGGCTTTTCGATGAGCAGGTGACGCCCTTTCTCGAGCGCCACCCTGGCGACGGCATAGTGCGCCGGCGTCGGCACGGCGATCGTGAGCGCATCACACGCGTCGACGAGTGCCTCGACGGTGTCGAATGCGGGTACGCTCAACTCGCTCGCTACCTGCCGGGCGCGCTCGGGGCGCGCGTCGTGGAAGCCGACGAGCGTCGCGCCGTCGACATCTCTGAACAG
>Ga0070670_100004931_pt1 | contig 11231 bp, 3 predicted proteins | sample KBSS63metaG_FD_64665 | JGI IMG/M metagenome (GOLD analysis project Ga0070670, IMG submission 64665) | Switchgrass rhizosphere microbial communities from Kellogg Biological Station, Michigan, USA - KBS S6-3 metaG | ecosystem: Host-associated > Plants > Roots > Rhizosphere > Soil ... | reverse complement strand
CGTCAGCGGCGTCGGCTGAATGGCACCACGCGCCTGCAATTCGGGCGTGTAATTGCTCGACTGCATCCCCTTGGAGAAACCGGACAGGAAGGCCAGGCCCGACAGGTTATTGCCGCCCGATCGCGGGACGATGTTCATCGTGAGGCCCGCGGTCTCCGACTCGCCGAGGCCGCCCGATGTGGTCATCGTGACTTCCTGGGCGTTGCCGATGTCAGCAACGTAGTTTGGCGGCTGGTTGCCTCCAGGCGGGTTGCTGATGTTCATTCCTTCGACGGTGAGCCGCGACTCGACGCCGCGACCGCCGTGGATCGGGAAGATCGCGAACACTGGCCCGCTGTTGACGTTGTTGACGTTCGTTTGCAGCCCGGGAACCGTGGTGAGCAGATAGCTGTAGCTGCGGACACTCGGCAGGGAACGCATCGTCTCGTTGTCGAGAGAGATCTCGCGCTTGGTGCTCTGCACGTCGACAACCGGAGTCTCACCAGTGACAGTGATCGTCTCCTGGACGCCGCCGACGCGCATCTCCCCGTCGATCGGGATGATGCCCGTGCCGCTGACGGTCACGCCTTCGCGCTTCACGGTAACGAATCCTGCCAGGGTGAAGGTTACCGAGTAGGTGCCGGGCAGCAGGTTTTCGATACGGTAGCGGCCCGTGTTGTCGCTGACGGCGGTTCTGACCTTCTCGATGAGCGCCGGGCTGCTGGCCTCGACAGTGACCCCCGGAAGTACGGCTCCGGAGCTGTCTTTGACGACGCCCGAGAGCGCCGCCTGGGCAAAGGCGGCCGAATGACCAGCGGCCAGGCAGGCCACGACCAGCCCTATCTTGACGAATACACGCATTCTCTAAACCTCATGGCTCTCGACTGGGAGAGCACGTGACGAATCCGGCGCGCACCACTGCGAGCCGACTGTCAATGTCCAACGGGCGGCAAGTGCAAGCGCCGAACCATCCCTGACGCACCGTAAGTCGCCCATTTAGGCTAGCTCCACCGGCGTAACGCGAACGGTATACCGGGGGGTTGGATCCGGAACCAGAGTTTTGAATTGTTTTTCGCTATTCGCAACGCCGGTGAGCTGGCGAAAAGGTGGGTGCCGCGGAGGGGCGGGGGCGGACGGCCCGGAACCAAGTGGCTCCGGGCCGGTGTAGGGGGGCGGTCCTCAGACCGCCCTGTTGCGTCCTACCAGCTGTACTCGACGTTGAGACGGGTGACCCGAGGATTCATGTACGAGGTCGGGAAACCCCACCCGGGGGTACCCGGGACGAAGGTCTGATTGAACGCCAGCGAGACGTTGCTGTTGGTCAGGTTGTAAAAGTCCACGCCGAACGTCAAGCGCTGACTCGAGAAACGGATGATCTTCTTCACCGACAGATCCCACTGACGAATGCGCTCGCCGTAGGTGTTCCCCGGCTGCAGCAGGTTGACCTGGATGGCACCAGTGGTCGTGAGTGGACGGCCAATCTGCGCCGCGGCCGCGTCGGTGTCGGCCGGCGTCAACGTGTAGGTGGCCTGCATCGACGCGATCTGATCGGTGCCGATGTTCGGCTTGTCCTGGAACACCGTGCTCAGGTTCACATCGATCTTGGGCAGGGTGTAAGTGGCCAGCGCACGGAACGAGGTGAGGAACGGCGACTCGTTGTGGCAGTACGGGTTCAGCAGGTACGACTCCGGCACCGCCGCGCGGATTTCGCACCAGTCGTCGGTGACCTTGCCCGTGCTGGTCCCGCCTTGGAAGGTGAAGCCGTGTGCGCCGCGCACGTTGATGTTGACGTCCACGCCGTTGAACACCCGCGTGTCGTCGCCCACGTCCTTCGTGGACTTGATCAGGTTGTTGACCTGACCGAACACGTTCGGATTCACGTTGTAGAGGCCGGTGACGCTGTCACCGGCGTTCGGGAGACGCGGGTCGGCCGGCACCTTCACCGAATAGGCCGCGACGTCGTTCGGAGAAATCGACAAGTTGTCGGTGACCGTGCCGCCGGTGAAATACTGGGTGAACCATCGTCTGTAGTAGCCGACCTCCACCGACGCGCGCGGGAAGACTTGCTGCTGAACGGAGGCGCCGAACGACCAGTCGGACGGCCGCACGTTCCAGCCGCTGAAGAGCCCCTTGTCGAAGTTGGCGCCCACCAGCTGGCTGCTGCCGAACTGCAGGTTGTCGATCTGGCCGCATTCGTCGTTGGCCTGCGGGTTGTCCAGGTTGCAGTCCGGCGTCATGTCGAAGTCGTTGTCGGACCAGCTCCGCGAAACGCACGGGTTCGAGAAACCGAGCTGACCGAAGAAACACAGGCCGGTCGTCGAGATGCCGCCACCCATCGGGATGCGCAGCGCCGGATTGGCACCGTAGGCCAGGTTGCTCACGCTGGCGCCCTGCAGGTATTTGCCGAGGTTGACCTTCAGCGCCGTCTTGCCGTTGCCGAACACGTCGTAGGCGGCACCCATGCGCGGCGTGATGTCGTTGTAGCCCGTCACGCCGTCGGTCTTGGCGAAGGTCGCACCCGGGAAGAACCGCTGCTTCGGGATCGTCTGCTCCGGGAACCAGCTCCAGGGATGGTCGTAGCGCAGCGCGCCCTGCACCGTGAGGCGGTTCATCGTCCAGCTATCCTGCACGAAGAACGACGCCTGCATCGCGCGTGCATTGACGACGAACGGGTTGATGTATTCGTTGATCTGGATCGGGAAAAACGGCACGCCGGGGAGCGAGATCCCGATGTAGCCCAGGCTCTGACTGTTGACGTGCTGCTCGCGGTCGTCGCGCCAGTAGGCGCCCTGATAGCCGAACTTCAGGCTGTGCGAGCCGGTGATGTACGAGGCCTTGGCATTGAACTCGGATCCGCGTGTCTTGTTGTTCAACCAGAACTGCGAGCGGTAGCGCATCGCGGTGCTGAACGTGGGCGTCACCGCCTGCGTGAGGTTCAGCATCTGCACCAGGTTCTCGGTGGAAGTGTCTTCGAGCTGCTTGCCGCCCCACTCGTAATAGGTGGTGCCGAAACCGGCTTCGAGGAGCAGCTTGCTGGTGGCCGGCGACGTCCACTTCACCTGCTGGATGCGCTGCGGGCTGAACTCGCCGTGGCCATCCGACTCGGGCGAGGCGAACCAGACGAAGTTCGGCGAGCCGGTGAGCGACGTGGTGCCGGAACACTTACGGCAGACGGGCTGCTCGTCCCACGACCCCGTGATCTTGTTCCGCTGATTGATCTGCCAGGTGAGGCGCGGCGTGTAGTTTTCCCACGTCCGATCGGAGAACGCCGGCTTGGTCAGATCCGCTTCGTAGAGGAACGAGTTCGGGTTGCCCGCGTTCTTGTTGTAGAAGGTGTTCAGCGTGTTCTGGCGGCTCCCCTGCTCGCGGACGCTCATGTAGTACCAGAGCTTGTCCTTGACAATCGGACCGCCCGCCGCGATGTTGAAGTCGTAGACGCGATACACGGGTGCCGGCACCGTCACACCGCGGGCCTTCAGCTCGTCGGTGTAGTTGTCGGCCAGCATCCCCTTCGAGTAGCCGGAGACGAATGCCAGCCCCGAGAAGGTGTTGCCGCCCTGCTTCGGGACGATGTTCATGATCAGGCCACCGGTCTCGATCTCGCCGAGGCCGCCCGAGGTGAGCATCGTCACTTCCTGCGCGTTGCCGACGTCGGCGGTGAAGTTCGGCGGCTGGTTGCCGCCGGGCGGATTGCTGATGTTCAACCCGTCCACCGTCAGGCGCGACTCGACGCCGCGGCCGCCGTGGATCGGGAAGATGGCGAACACCGGGCCGGTGTTGACGTTGTTCACGTTGGTCTGCAGCCCCGGCACGGTGGTCAGCAGGTAGCTGTAGCTGCGCACGCTCGGCAGGCTCCGCAGGGTCTCGTTGTCGAGCGTGATCTCGCGGCGCGTGCTCTGCGTGTCCACCACCGGCGTCTCGCCGCTCACGGTGATCGTCTCCTGCACGCCGCCGACACGCATATCGGCATCCACGGCAATGACCGCCGAGCCGCTCACCTGAAGCATCTCGCGCTTCACGGTGGCGAACCCCGACAGCGAGAACGTCACGGTGTACTCACCGGGGCGCAGGTCCTCGATGCGGTAGCGGCCGGTGCCGTCCGTCACCGCGTTGCGCACTTTCTCGATGAGCGCGGGGCTCGCCGCTTCGACGGTGACCCCGGGGAGCACGGCGCCCGACGCGTCTCTCACCACGCCGGCGATCGTCGCTTGCGCGAACGCGGCTGACTGGCTGAGCGCGAAGCAGGCGATGACAAGACCTATCCGAACCAACACACGCATGTCTGAATACCTCGTTTGAGCGATACCGGAGACCATACCGGGCCGGCATACCCGTTCCCTAAAACACGAAAACGGAACGTGGCCCGAAGACCGCGTTCCGTTCTTTTAGAACCCGAATGAGTTCGTTGTGTTCCTAAGGTCTACGACCCAAGGCCCAAGGTCACCTAAAAGTCCCAACGTGCGCCGAACTTTACGAAGCGCGGCTGGATGACCGTCAGCGGTCGCGTCCAGGCGGTGCCATACGCATTCTGCTGCGTGAGGATTGCGTCCGAGTTCAACGCGTTGTAGACATCCACATTGAGGTCGATCCGTCCAGCGCCCAGCTTGACGAGTTTGCTGAAGCGCAGGTCGATCTGATTCAGGCGATCACCCCAGAGCGAACCCGGCGCCACCACGTTCACCGTGGTCTGCGCGAACGTCAATGGACGAGTGAGCGTGGTGTTCGGCGCCAGACCCGTTCCGGCGTTTGCGTAAATCTGGTTTGCCGCGACCAGTGGCCCCGTCAGGCTCTGCCAAGTCCCTGAGACCCTGAATCCGTACGGGAGCGTGTAGGAGGCGAGGCCCTTGAAGTTGGTGAGGAAGGGCGACTCCTGATGGCAGAACGCCGCCGGCGTCGCCGTTGCCGCCGGACCCAACGTGGGCTGAACACCGGTTGGCACCGCCGCGATACTCAACGCCTCGGGCACATCATCGACGATGTCGCAGTTGTCCGTCATCTGCTTCCCGGTGCCAATGCCCCCCTGGAGGAACAAACCGTTCTTCAAGCGCGCGTCGACGTTGACGTCGAACCCGTTCCAGTGCCCGTACTGGTTGCCGAAGTTCGACGCCGCCTTGATGACTTGGCGGTTCACCACCGCCGCATTCTGATCGTAGATGCCACTGATGGTCTGGCCCGACGTCGGCAGACGGGGATCGGTCGGCACTATCACGCTGTACTGCGTGAAGTCCGACTTCGACAGCGCCTCGTTGTCCTGCACGTTGAAGTTGCCCTGCACGCGACGGAAGTAGCCTGCGCTCACGGACATGCGCGGCAGGACTTCCTGCTGGATGCCCATCGAGAACTCCCAGTTCCAGGGACGGGTGCCCCAGCCCGTGAGGATGGCCGGGTCGTAGAACGTCGTCGGACGCGCCGTGCCAAAGCCCAGATCCTGCCAGACGCCACACTCACCGTTGGGTTGCGAGTTGTACAGGTCGCATTGCGGCACGAAGTCGCCGTTGTCCGTCCACGTTCTGGACACCGAAGTGACGAGGGTTGCGGCGGGATTAGCGGCCGAGGCGTAGCGGATCGAGTCCTGCTCGACCCCTCGGCTGGCGCTTGCCTTCAATGCCGTCTTCCCGTTGCCGAAAAGATCGTAGGCGCCTGATACGCGCGGGTTGATGTCCTTCCAATTGGTCACTTCGACCGAGGGGAAGAAGGTGTTGCGATTCGGCAGCCACTTGTGCGGCTGCGACGTGAAGTCGGAGGTCGATTCCTTCTGCAGGTCGACACGCAGGCCACCGCTCACTGTGAGCCGATCGAGTGTCCAACGATCCTGCGCGTAGATGCCCAGGTTGTAATCGAGGTTGTTCTGCCAGCCGGCATTCGGGGCCTGAATGGTGATCAGATTCGGCGTGTAGTCGCGGGTGCGATACCAGATGCCGCCCGTGGAGTCGTTGTTGTCACCGCGCCGGAACCATCCGCGCTGCAGCTCCGAGCCGACCTTGAAGTTGTGCGACCCCGTGACGTAGCTCATCGACCCCGTATAGGTCTGCGAAGGCAGATCGTCGTAGAAGTCGAAGCCCGTCGGGGCGCGATAGGTCACCGGCCGAGCACCGACGCTGCTGCCCACCGGACTGCCCTGCTCGGTGATGGAGATGCCGCTGATCCGATCGGCGGGAGCCAGAATCGTGTCTGGACTCTGCCCGGGCGCCACCCCAGCCTCGAACAGCAGCTTGTTCGTCGCGGTGTAGGTCCACTTGAACGTGGACAATTGCGTGTGCCACGTCGTCACGCGAACGGCTTCTGGCGAGAGCGTGGCATTGATGACCCAGCGCGGGTCCACCTTGTACTGATAGGCGTACCAGCCCTGGAACTTCTGTTTGTCGTTGATGGCCCACGTGACGCGGCCGTTGTTGTCGTAGGTATACGTGCCGCCGTAGGCCGGCTTGCTCAGGTCGTCCTTACGGACCACCGCCGCTGGATCGACCGCGAAAAAATCGCCGGCCAGATTGAACTCGTTCGTGAAGTAGCGGGACGTGACGAAGAACCACACCTTGTCCTGCTTGATCGGTCCGCCGAGGGCGCCGTTGAAGTCGTGCAATGTTTTCAGCGTCGTCGTGGCACCCGTGAGGCCGCGCGCCTTCAGACGGTCGGTGAGGTTGTCACCCTGCAACGACGGTCGTGAGAAGTTCCCCAGCGCACTGCCGCTGAACTTGTTGCCACCCGAACGCGGAACGGCGTTGAGGACGACCCCGTTGGTTCCGGTTTCACCCTGCTGCCCGGACATCTGAATGTCGACCTGCTCGAACAAGAGCGGCGACAGGCTCATGTTGGTGTTGTTCGAGCTCTGGTACATGTTGCCGATGCGCATGCCGTCGAACAACGACACGGAGTCCTGGTCGCGACTTCCGTGCGCCGAAATGGTGGCGCCCGTCGGGTCGCCGAGCACGCCGCCCACGTCGGTGCTGGACGTGCGCACGGCTGACATCACCGCTGCCATCGAGGTCCAGGAACCGCTGGACGGAATCTCCTTGAACGCCTGCGCGCTGGCGGTGCGTGTGAGGGTGGCCGACTGGATGTCGACAATCGGGCTCTCGCCGGTGACCGTGATGGTCTCCTCGACGCTCCCAACCTTCATTTCGGCATCGACGGTGGACGTGAAGTTGACCGAGACTTCGAGCCCCTCGCGCTTGACCGTGCTGAACCCCGGCAGAGTGAACGACACCGAGTAGGTGCCGGGAGGAAGGTTCAGGATGCGGTACTGGCCGCTGCCATCCGTGACGGCCGTGCGCACCCTTTCGATCAGCGCCGGACTGGTGACTTCGACGGTCACGCCGGGCAGAACCGCGCCCGACGCATCCTTGGCGTTGCCGGCCACGGTGCCGAGCGCCTGTGCGCCGGCTGCGGATGGAAAAGACAGCGCCAGAAGGGTCAGAAGCAGCCCGAAGCAGGCTCTTGCTCTTTCGTGCATCGCTCGGTCCTCCGCGGACATCATGGTGGTGCTGACGTTTCAGTGGGGGGGCAGATTTCGCCCTGCGAATCTGTTTTCTATACGCGGATGGAAACTTTACGCCCGGGATCAGGGACTGTCAAGAACTCGGCTGTTGATAACCGCTGCACATTGAAGGGGCTAGGGGCCCAAAGAGATCTGGGGGCTGCGGAGCTGTTCTCAGCTCCCAGCCCCCCCAGCCCGCTCCGGGTTCCTAGAAATCGAACTGGGCGCTGATTTTGGCGAACCGCGCCGACAGGATCGACGTCGGCCCCAGCCAGGCGCCGTTCGGGATGAACGCCTGGTTGTAGCTGAGCGCGGCGTTGGAGTTCATCAGGTTGAAGATGTCCACGCCGACGTTGGCGCGGGTCTTCCCGAACCGGAGGATCTTCTGCAGCCGCAGGTCGAGCTCGTTGACCCGCTCGCCGAGCGTCGCGTACGGCTCCAGGATGTTGACGGTGATGTTCGACGCGCTGCCGGCCAGCGGGCGCCCGATGATGCCCTGCACCACCGCGTTCGACACCGTGTAGTTGGCGGCGAAGGCGCCGCCCTGCTGCGGCGTCCCGAAGCCGCTCACGTTGATCCCCGGCTTGCTCGTGAACGTGGCGCTGACCTGCACGTCCACCTTGGGAACGATGTAGCTGCCGAGCCCTTTGTACTGCGGCATGAACGTGGTCTCGATGTGGCAGTACGGGTTCGTCAGCGCAATCTCCGGCACCTTCGCCCGGACCTCGCAGTTGTCCGACGTGGCGTAGCCGCCGCTGAAACCGCCCTGCACGGTGACCCCGCTGGCAGGACGCGCGTTGAACGACACGTCGAGACCGTTGAATTTCTGGTACTGGTCGCCGTAGCTGTCCGAGTAGGTAATGTAGTTGCGCGTCACGCCGAACAGCGCCGGCACGTTGAGGTCGTACACCGGGCCGACGGCGTAGCCGCCGCCATCGGGCAGCCGCGCATCCTGCGGCGCCGTGATCGAGAACTTCGAGAAGTCCTCGGCCGCGACCGCCAGGTTGTCGGTCACGGTGAAGCCGAAGAACTCGCGGTGGAAGAAGCCGACTTCGACCGACACGCGCGGCAGTACTTCCTGCTGCACCGACACGCCCCAATCCCAATCCGACGGCCGCACGCCCCAACCCTTCAGGATCTTCGGATCGATCGTGTTGCTGTAGGTCGCCGTCCCGAAGTTGAGATTGGAGATGGTGCCGCAGAAGTCGGCGCCGCCGCCCTTGTAGACCGCGGTTGTCGGACCCTGCGCCAACGGGTTGCTCAAATTGCAGTCGGGCACCCAGTCGCCGTTGGCGTCGGTCCACGTCCGCGTCACATTGGTGGCAATGCGCGACGTCGGGTTGCCGATGCCGTAGTTCGAGGCGGTGATCGTCGACTCGAGGTACTTGCCGAACGAGCCCTTGAGCGCCGTCTTGCCATTGCCGAACACGTCGTACGCCACCGAGATGCGCGGCGTGATGTCGTTGTAGGCGTCCACCACCGGCGTCCTGTCCCAGGTGAGCGGCGCGTTCCAGAAGCGGCTCTCGAGCCGCTGCTCGGGCGCCCAACTGGACGCGTGGTCGTAGCGAAGCGCGCCGGCGACGGTGAGCTTGCCGAGCGTCCACTGGTCCTGCACGAAGAGCCCGTGGTCGCGCATCCACAGATCGTTCTGCTGGTTGTGGATGAACTCGGTGAGCTGGTTCGGGACGCCGTTGTTGGTGCGGAAGCGCAGATCGTTGCTGCCGCGGTTGGCGGAGCGGATGTCGCCAAGCTGGTTCGCCGTGTAGCCGACCTTCACGCTTTGACGGCCGGTAACGTACGACGCCACTGCGCGCCACGTCGTCGTGATGTTCTTGTTGCGACCGTCGCTGAACAGGTCGGTCGTCTGCGAGCGGTACATCAGGCCGGGAATGTTACCGTTGGCCGCGCAGCCCGCCGCGCACTGCTCGATGATGCGGGTGAGCGCCTCGGTGTTCGGGTCTTCCTTGGCACGGCCGCCCCAGCGGGAGAAGAAGTAGCCGAAGCCGCCTTCGAGCAGCAGCTTGTTGTTGAACGGCGACGTCCACGTGGCCTGCTGGAAGCGCATCGGGTGCAGATCGCCGTAGCCGTTCGCCTCGGGCGAGGTGGTGGCGTTGGAGTAGTTGCCGCCGTTCTCGCAGCTCTTGCACACCTGCTGCTCGTCCCAGAAGATGTTCACTTTGTTGCGCGGCGTCACCTGCGCCGTGATGCGACCGCTCGCGTTCTGCCACGTCTTGTCGTTGAACGCCTGCCGCGATAGATCCGCCTCGTAGAGCCACGCGTTCGGGTTGCCGGCGTTCTTGTTGTAGTACATGTTGGTGATGTACTGTGAGTTGCCCTGGCTGCGCGCGGTCCCGAAGAACCACAGCCGATCCTTCATCACCGGGAAGCCCACCGAGCCGTCGAGGTCGTAGGCCTTGATCAGCGGGCTCGGCGTGATGCGCAGCGCCTTGAGCTCGTCGCTGATGTTGTCGCCCTGCAGGTCGCCGTTCGCCCACGAGACGAAGCCGCTGGCGGACAGCTTGTTGCCGCCCGACCTCGGCACGATGTTCATCACCGGACCGCCAGACTCCACTTCACCAAGGCTGCCCGAGACGGTGAAGTTGATCTCCTGCGAGTTGCGCGGATCGGTCAGGTAGTTGGTACCGCCAGCCTGCGGCACTGCGATGCTGATGCCGTCCACCAGCAAGCGCGCTTCGCTGTTGGCGCGGCCGCCCGACAGCAGCGTGCCGTGGGCGCTGAACGTGCACGAGTTGCACGGGCCGGTGCTGACGTCCTGCTGGCCGCCGAACAGGCTGGGTACGAGTACGAGCAGCGCGTTGTAGCTGCCGGCCGACGGGATGGCGTTGATGACCTCGTTGGTCAGCACCGTCTGCCGCTTGGCGCCCTGCACATCCACCACCGGCGTCTCACCGGTGACCGTGATCGTTTCCTCGACCGCGCCCACGCGCATGTCGGTGCTGATGGTGGCCGTGGTCGAGCCGGTGAGCTCGACGCCCTCACGCGACACGGTACTGAAACCGGTCAGCGTGAAGCGCACCGTGTAGGTGCCGGGCCGCAAATCCTCGATGCGGTACTGCCCGGTGCCGTCGCTCACGGCCGTCCGGACTTTTTCGATGAGCGCGGGGCTCGACGCTTCAACGGTGACGCCCGGCAGCACGCCGCCCGACGCGTCGCGCACCACACCCGCTATTGCCGCCTGCGCATAGACGCTCGACGGAAGAAGAACCAGCGCCAGAAATCCGAACAGTAAACGGACCACACGACTCATCGACACACTCCAGTTGCGGATTATTACTTCGTTGTGCGAAAGTTGATTCGTTAGACGGAAGTCACGTATACGATTGGGCGTTTTAGAAGTCAATTCCGAACGTTAGGTAGGGTTGGCGCGGCTCGTCCGTGTCGGTCGCGGCACGCAGGTATAATCCCGAGACTTCGCATGGCGAAAACACCGAAGGCTGCCGAGTTCGTCGCGTCGCTGGAGCGTGGCCTGCGCGTACTGCAGACGTTCTCCCGCGAGCACCCGCAGCTGACGCTGAGCGAAGTCGCCGTCCTTACCGGGCTGACGCCGGCCACCGCGCGCCGATCGCTCCACACCCTCGAAATGCTTGGATATGTGGGGCGAACCGGCCGCCGGTTCCTGCTGCGCCCGAAGGTGCTGGCGATCGGCACCGGCTACTTGAGCGCCATCAACGCGGAGGTGGTGCTGCAGCCGTTCCTTCAGGAAGTCGTGAACGAGCTCGGGGGCAGCGCGTCGGTGACGGTCCTCGACGAGCTGGAC
>Ga0070670_100004929_pt1 | contig 11235 bp, 8 predicted proteins | sample KBSS63metaG_FD_64665 | JGI IMG/M metagenome (GOLD analysis project Ga0070670, IMG submission 64665) | Switchgrass rhizosphere microbial communities from Kellogg Biological Station, Michigan, USA - KBS S6-3 metaG | ecosystem: Host-associated > Plants > Roots > Rhizosphere > Soil ... | reverse complement strand
ACTCTTGAGAGCGGCGTTTCACCCGCGCTATGGCTACCCAGTGCCACCGACACCTGCTCATGGGTTCGGCTCTCGAGACCGAGGGGCGACCTCCGGCCGCAGACTGGATCATGAGAACGAGAGGTGGAGAGGGTGACGACAATGGCGACGGCAACTTCCCCGGGCGGCTTCCGGTCCGGCGACCATCTCGACGACGAGCTCGCCGCCGGCGGGGCGTACGACCGGTCCAGTCGATCGACCACGTGCGGGCTACCTCTGGGATTTCGACGAAGAGTCGGACGCCTGCAGGACGACCCACGAGTTCCCCGCCGCACCGGTCCCGGCTGAAGCGACGCGGTCGGCTTCGCCGCTGTCGCCCGCCTACCCCGTGCCAGCGCACCAGGCTTCGGCCCGAAGCGGGACGCAAAAATGTCGGCGGCAGGTGAATCCCGACCCCTGCGCGGCATCCGAATTTTGACCCCTTGCCGGATGACTCTGGCTCGCAGTCGAGCCAGGGAGGACAGGGGTGTTGTCCGTGGAGGACTGGGCTGAGATCCGTAGGCTGCACCGGGCTGAGCGGTTGCCGATCAAGATGATCGCTCGGGTGCTGGGTGTCTCGAGGAACACGGTGCGGACGGCGATCGCATCCGACGCTGCGCCGAAGTACGAGCGCAAGCCGGCCGGGTCGATCGTGGACGTGGTCGAGCCGCGCATCCGCGAACTGCTGAAGGCGTATCCGACGATGCCCGCGACGGTGATCGCTGAGCGGATCGGCTGGACCCGGTCGATCCGGGTACTGTCCGGTCGAGTAGCCGAGTTGCGGCCGGTTTACCTGCCGCCGGACCCGGCCAGCCGGACCAGCTACCAGCCGGGCGAGATCGCCCAATGTGACTTGTGGTTCCCGCCGATCAGCTTGCCGGTGGGGTTCGGTCAGACGCGGCGGCCGACGCAGTTGCCGGTGCTGACGATGGTGGCCGGCTACTCCCGCTGGTTGTCGGCGGCGCTGATCCCGACCCGGACGGCGGCGGATCTGTTCGCCGGCTGGTGGCAGCTGATCTCGACGCTGGGGGCGGTGCCGCGGGTGCTGGTCTGGGACGGCGAGGGCGCGGTCGGCCGGTGGCGGGCCGGCCGGGTGGAGCTGACTGGGGAGTGTCAGGCCTTCCGCGGCACCCTGGCCGTGAAGGTGCTGGTCTGCAAGCCGGCCGACCCGGAGGCGAAAGGGCTGATCGAGCGGGCGCACGACTACCTGGAGCGCTCGTTCCTGCCTGGCCGCACGTTCACCGGCCCGGCTGATTTCAACGCCCAGCTGCAGCAGTGGCTGCAGATCGTCAATGCCCGGCACCGGCGGGCGTTGGGCTGCGCCCCTACCGATCGGATCACCGTCGATCGGCAGGCGATGCTGCCGCTCCCGCCGGTGGCACCGGCGACCGGGTGGCGATCGTCGCTGCGGCTCCCCCGCGATCACTACATCCGCCTGGACAGCAACGACTACTCGGTGCATCCCGGCGTGATCGGTCGCCGCATCGAGGTCATCGCCGACCTGCACCGGGTCCGCGTGCTCTGCCAGGGCAACCTGGTCGCTGACCATGAACGGGTCTGGTGCTGGCATCAGACCATCTCGGACGCCGACCATGTCGGGGCGGCCAAGGCGCTGCGCCGCGAGCGGGTCGAGGTGCTGCACCCGACCACCGCACCGGACGTCGAGCAGCGGTGTCTGGCCGACTACGACAGCGCCCTCGGCCTGGACGGCCAACTCGACGGCGGGGTGGCGTGATGGCCACCGCACGATCAGCACGGGCAGCGGCCACCCCCGCCGGGGTGCGGGATCTGTCCGCCGAGGTGGCGTTCCTGACCCGGGCGCTGAAGGCGCCGACGCTGCGCGAGTCGGTGACCCGGCTGGCTGAACGCGCCCGGGCCGAGTCCTGGTCGCACGAGGAGTTCCTGGTCGCCTGCCTGCAACGGGAGGTCTCCGCCCGCGAGTCGCACGGCGGCGAGGGCCGCATCCGCGCCGCCCGCTTCCCAGCCCGCAAGAGCCTCGAGGAGTTCGACTTCGACCACGCCCGAGGGCTCAAACGCGACGTCATCGCGCACCTGGGCACGCTGGACTTCATCACCGCCCGCGACAACGTGGTCTTCCTCGGACCACCCGGCACCGGCAAGACCCACCTCGCCATCGGACTAGCGATCCGCGCCTGCCAAGCCGGTCACCGAGTCCAGTTCGCCACCGCCAGCCAGTGGGTGGACCGGCTCGCCGCCGCCCACCACGCCGACCGCCTGCAAACCGAGCTCATCCGACTGGGCCGCTACCCGCTGCTGGTCGTCGACGAGGTCGGCTACATCCCCTTCGAACCCGAAGCCGCCAACCTGTTCTTCCAACTCGTCAGCTCCCGCTACGAACGCGCCTCGCTGATCGTCACCTCCAACAAGCCCTTCGGCCGCTGGGGCGAAGTCTTCGGCGACGACGTCGTCGCCGCAGCCATGATCGACCGGCTCGTCCACCACGCCGAGGTCATCGCCCTCAAAGGCGACAGCTACCGGCTCAAAAACCGCGACCTCGGCCGCGTCCCAGCCAGCACCACCGACGACTGAACATCAACAACCATGCAGGGGGTCAAAATTCAACTGCCGAGAGGGGGTCAAGATTCGGCCGCCGTTGAGTGCGCCGTGAGGCGCTGTGTATTCGAGTGGAGGTGAGAGACCTTCACCGCCTGCCCTGTCGCAGCAGGGAGGTGGAGCTGGGGGCAGCCCGATCCGGGTGACGACGGGGAGGGTGGCAAGCGGCCCCGACAAAGCCGGGACGTGCCAGCACTGCCAGATGGCGCGGGTCCGGCGAGCGGGATGGAAAGGAGTACGCAAGGAACCGGCGTATACGTTCCTCAAAGTGCGGACCGGCCCCAAACCTGGCGGATATGGGCCGGGAGCGGCGCGCACCCGCCCGGACGGGCGGGGAACTCCTGGGCCGGTGTTCAACGACTGGCCGGGAGACCACGGTGAAGTGCTGCGGGGTAGCCGTGGTGATGCCGCAGGGACCGAGTCGGGCTCCTCCTTCATCGAGCGAATCACAGTGAACACGGGAACCGTCCCGGTCCTACCCGTGGCCGTGCATCCGGTGCGGCGGTTCGGGTTGGGCGCGTCGACCGCCGATCGGTCCGGGATGGGGCGGAGCCGCCGTAGTACTCCGAGCCGGGGAGAGCCCGTGCACATGGGGAAGGGCGGCAGCGGTATCGAGAAGGGAAGGAGGCTGCAATGCCGCAAGACGCGCCGCCGAATGGCAGCGCACCGGTCACGGCTTCGGTCGTGACCCGGGTAGCGGAGATGCAGGCCAAGCTTCACCGTTGGGCGGCGGCCGATGCTGGCCGCCGGTTCGATGACCTGTTCAACTTCGTGCACGACCCGGCGACGCTGCATGTGGCGTTCGACCGGGTCGCGGGCAACCGGGGCGCCCACACGCCCGGCGTCGATGGCCTGACGGCCGCCGACGTCGAGCAGATCATCGGGGTGCCCGGGTTCCTGGACGAGCTGCGTGCCCAGCTGAAGGCGGGCACGTTCACCCCTTTGCCGGTGCGGGAACGCGTGATCCCCAAGCCGGGTGGATCGGGGAAGGTCCGCAAGCTCGGGATACCGACGACCGCGGACCGGGTCGTCCAGGCAGCGCTCAAGCTGGTGTTGGAACCGATCTTCGAGGCGGACTTCCTGCCCGTCTCCTACGGGTTCCGGCCGATGCGGCGCGCGCACGACGCGGTCGCCGAGATCCAGCGTTACGGCACCAAGGGGTATCGATGGGTGCTCGACGCGGACATCGAGGCGTGCTTTGACACCATCGCGCATCCGGCCCTGATGGACCGGGTGCGGACACGGGTCAAGGACAAGCGCGTGCTGGCGCTGGTGAAGGCGTTCCTCAAGGCCGGGGTGCTCACCGAGACCCGGCAATATGAGGACAGCTTCACCGGCACCCCGCAGGGAGGCATCCTGTCCCCGCTGCTGGCAAACATCGCCCTGACCGCGCTCGATGAGCACGTGCACGGGCCGTGGCTGGCTGGCGGGACGATGAGCACTCCCAGCCGACGCGCTAGACGCCGCGCGAAAGCCCTGCCCAACTGGCGGATCGTCCGCTATGCGGACGACTTCGTCATCCTGGTGCACGGCGATCGCGCCGACGTCCAGGCCCTGCACGACGACATCGCCGCCGTGCTCGAACCGATGGGACTGAGGCTCTCACCAGCCAAGACCCGGATCGTGCACATGGGCGAGGGGCTCGACTTCCTGGGGTTCCACATCCACTGGCGCCGCAAGCGAGGCACGAGCAAGTGGTACGTCTACACCTTCATCGCCGACCGGCCGATCCGATCGATGAAACAGAAGGTGCGAGACCTGACCCGCAGGACATCGCAGCAGCCGCCCAGGGACGTGCTGATCCGGGTCAACCAGATCATGCGCGGCTGGGCCAACTACTTCCGGCACGCAGTCTGCAAACACACCCTGGACGCCCTGGAGAACTTCGTATGGCACAGGGTGATCCGCTGGTGGAAGCACCTGCACCGCTGGAACTGGACGGACGTCCGCCGTCACCTCACCGGACCCAACGGCCGGTGGCGCAGGCCGACGGCAGACGGGATCGAGCTGTTCAACATCGCATCGGTACCGGTCACCCGCTACCGATATCGCGGCAGCAAGATCCCCAACCCCTGGCTCCTGCCCAACCACGCCTAACGGCAGACACCGTGGAGAGCCCGTTGCCGGGAGACCGGCACGGCGGGTTCGGCGAGCGGCCCGGGGAAACGGACCGGGAGCAATCCCGGCACCGCGCCCCAGGCCGACTCAACCAGGGGATCCTCACGCTCATGCGACCGAACGGCTGGAGTCGGCGGCAGCCGCGTCTCTCGACTGACGGCTCGATGCGGATCACACTCGGACATGTGGAGCCGGAGCGCATGTCGCTGGAGTGGTCGCCGGGCGAACGGCTAACCCCGTGGCTGGTTCTTGATCTGCCGAGGGCCGCGTGGATAGTGGAGCGTCGGGCCGCGGAGTTGACTGCTGAGGAGCGTCAGATCGTGCGGGACGCCGCTGATCGCATGCTCAGAGCGGTTGGCGGCATCGGCTGAGAGACGACTCCGCTGGCGCACGCGGCACCTCTCGCCGGATCGGTGAGCGAACGGGCGGCGTGTCGCTGCTACTGCCCCGCATCGGGCAAGAGGCTGTGCCAGCGGGGTCTGACGCACGGAGAAGACCTCCGAACATCCGCTCCTGCCGTGAAGGGCACTGATGCCGATGAGGCGAGGGGCACCCGCTGGAGGAGCAGATCCCGAGTCAGGCTGCGTCCACAGGCCTCAGCGCCACGAACGGGTGAGTGCGGACGAAGTCGCGGAGCGCGGCCTCGGCGCGTAGGTTCGGCCAGCCCAGAATCCGGCAGGCCAGCAGCCCGCGGTACGGGTGCCTGCGCAGGAAATCACTGGCGACCGCGACGCTTTCGTCTTCGGTGAGGAACCGGTGTTGCGGCGGGTACGACTCCCGGCCGATCTCCACGCGGAGCGCGGGACGGGCGCGGAGGTTGCGCACCCAGTCGGAGTCGGGACCCCAGCCGGAGAGGATGACGACCTCGCGGGTGGTGGGGTCGTAGCGCATCACCATCGCCGTCATCAGATGCGGTTGTCCGGTCTTGCGTCCGGCGTGGACCAGCAGCATGAACGTGTGGCCGAGCAGTCGGCCCCACCCACGGCGGTACAGGACCAGGGGTAGCCGGAACACTGCGAGCGCCAGACGGCCTGGTCGTCGCCGCAGGCCTAGAAGGGGTCGCGCGTGCTGGCTCGGGGCTGCCGTGCTGGTCTTCATGGGTCTGGCCTCCTTCCGCCCCCGGTCGCGGAGCGTCATTCTCAGGCAAGACTCCGCGTGCGGCTCGCGCCAGAGGCATTGGTCCGCAGGGTTTCCAGGTGACGCGTCGGCCGGGTTTGTGCCTCCCGTCGCGTTCGACTGATCAGCGGGCACCCGGACCGGGTACCGGAAGGCCGGGAACCCCGCGGTCGGCGGCCGTGCTCGCCCTCCAGGTTCCGTCATCGTCCCTAGCCGTGCAGCGAGCGTCGACCACCCGTGCACGCTGAGGCTGCCGGGACCGCACGGCCGGTCGAGCTCCTCCCGACGGCTGTTCCCCAGGTCCGGTCGGGGAGCGCGATGAGTCTTAGGTCCCTGGCCGGCCCGACGCCGTCGCATCAGGCTGGAACCGGCCGTACGGGGAGGAGTTCTCCATGTCCACTCTGGCTACAGAGACCAGTACCCGCGCACAACCCACCGCGGCCGCGCGGACGGAGGCCGCGACGAAGATCTACGGCACCGGACAGGCGCAGGTCCGGGCGCTGGACGACGTCACCGTCGGCTTTGCGACCGGTCGGTTCACGGCGATCATGGGGCCGTCCGGTTCCGGGAAGTCGACGCTGCTGCACTGCGTGGCCGGGCTCGACTCGCTCACGTCCGGGCGCGCCTTCATCGGCGACGCCGACCTCAGCTCGCTGAACGACCACGAGCTCACCATCCTGCGCCGGGATCGAATCGGGTTCGTGTTCCAGGCGTACAACCTCATCCCGACGCTCAGTGCCATCGAGAACGTCACGCTGCCCTTGCGGCTCGCCGGACGTAAGGGCGACGAGCAGTGGATCACCAGCGTGGTCAGCACCATGGGCCTCACCGACCGCGTGCACCACCGCCCGGCGGAGCTGTCCGGCGGCCAGCAGCAGCGCGTCGCCGTGGCGAGGGCGCTGGCCACCCGGCCCGCGATCATCTTCGGTGACGAACCGACCGGCAACCTCGACTCCAAGGCGGGCGCCGAGGTGCTGGGCTTCATGCGGCGGGCAGTCGACGAGATGGGGCAGACGATCGTCATGGTCACGCACGACCCGATCGCGGCCAGCTACGCGGACCGGATCGTGTTCCTCGCGGACGGACGGGTCGTCGACGAGATGGCACGGCCGAGCGCCGACCGCGTCCTGGAGCGCATGAAGCGGTTCGGGGAGTGAGCCGCCATGCTCCACACGACCTGGAAGAGCCTGCTGGGACACAAGTTCCGCTTCGTCGCGACGGCGCTCGCCGTCACCCTGGGTGTCGCCTTCACGGCCGGCACGCTCGTCCTGACCGACACGATCCGGACCACCTTCGACAACCTCTTCGCGAATGTCTACCAGGGCACCGATGCGGTGGTCCGGGCGAAGGCGGCCTTCGAGGGACCGCCGGGAGCAGGTACCCAGCGGGGCCGGGTCGACGCCGCACTGGTGGACACGGTCCGCGGGGTCGAGGGCGTCGCGGCGGCCGAGGGTGACGTCGGCGGGTACGCCCGCCTGATCGGCAAGGACGGGCAGGCGCTCGGCAATCCCGCGACGGGCGCGCCGGCGCTCGGGCTGAGCTGGACCGAGAACAACGCGCTCAATACGTTCACCCTCGTCAGCGGGGCGGCGCCCAGTCGCGACGACGAGGTTGTCATCGACCGCAAGAGCGCTCGGGACGGCGACATCAACGTGGGCGACACCACGACGGTCCTGGTGACGGGACCGCCCCAGCGGGTCCGGATCGCTGGCATCGCCCGCTTCGGCAATGCCGACAGCCCCGGCGGAGCCACGATCGTGGCCTTCAAGCGTGCGGTGGCGCAGCGGCTGATCGGGGAGCCGGGCAAGTACGACTCGGTGTCCGTGCTCGCCGCCAGCGGAGTGTCACAGACGGAACTGGCGCGCCGTCTGTCCGCCGTCCTCCCGCCCGGGACAGAGGCGCTGACCGGCGCCGCGATCACCGCGGAGACGCAGAGCCAGATGGCGGACGCGTTCCAGTTCTTCAACACGTTCATGCTGATCTTCGCTGTGATCGCGTTGTTGGTGGGCGCGTTCATGATCTTCAACACGTTCTCGATCACGGTGGCGCAGCGCACCAGGGAGAACGGCCTGCTGCGGGCGCTCGGCGCCAGCCGACGGCAGGTGCTCGGCTCGGTGATCCTCGAGGCGCTCGCCGTCGGCGTCCTGGCCTCGGCGCTGGGGATCGCTGCCGGCTTCGCCGTCGCACTCGGCCTCAAGGCCCTGCTGACCGCGGTCGGGCTCGACATTCCGACGACGAGCCTGGTGTTCACGCCGGCCACGGCGGTGATCTCCGTCGTGGTGGGCGTCGGGATCACGGTCCTCGCCGCGCTGTCGCCGGCCCGGAAGGCGGCGAAGGTCGCGCCGATCGCGGCCATGCAGCACGGCGTCGTAGGCAGCACCGGCTACGGATCGAAGCAGCGGGTGTTCGTCGGCGTCGCCGTCCTCGGCCTGGGTCTGGCCGCACTGCTGACCGGGCTCTTCCGGGACGTCCAGCAGCCGGTGGCGCTCGTCGGCGCCGGCGCGCTGCTGGTGTTCTTCGGCGTGTCGATCCTGGGTCGGACGGTCTCGCTGCCGCTCAGCCGCGCCATCGGCGCGCCGCTGCCACGGCTGCGGGGTATCACCGGGGAGCTCGCCCGGGAGAACGCCATGCGCAACCCGAAGCGTACGGCTGCAAGTGCCTCCGCGCTGATGATCGGCGTGGGCGTCGTCGGCCTCATCACGATCTTCGTGTCCTCTGCGAAGGCGTCGATGGATGCAGCGGTGGACCGCGCGTTCACCGGTGACATCGTGGTGGACTCCGGCGGTGGAACCTTCGGCGGAGTGGATCCCGGACTCGCCCGGCGCGTGAACGGGCTGCCCGAGGTCGATTCGGCTGCCGGCCTCCGCCAGGGCGTGGCTCAGGTTGCCGGCAGCGCCGTACTGCTGCAGTCCACCGACCCGCGGACGGCGGTCGAGCTGATGAAGGTGGACCCGATCAGCGGATCGCCCGCCGCGCTGGGGCGCGATTCCATCGGCGTCTACAAGGACGTCGCCGAGCAGAAGGGCCTCCGGCTGGGCGATCAGGTGCCGGTCGTGTTCAAGGACTCCGGCACCCGCAGCCTGCGGTTGGCGCTGATCTACGGCGAGAACCGCCAGGCCGGCAACTACCTGCTCGGTACCCAGGCGTACGAGGCCAACTTCACCAACCGGCTGGACAGCAAGGTGCTCGTCAAGCGAGCGGCCGGCGTCAGCCCCGCAGCGGCGTTGGCCGCGGTGAAGCAGGTCGCTCAGGCCTACCCCGGCGCGAACGTGCTGGACCGGGCCCAGTTCAAGGCCGAGCAGACCAAGTTCCTGGACCAGCTGCTCAGGCTGGTGTACGCGCTGCTCGGGCTGGCGATCCTCATCGCACTGCTCGGCATCGCCAACACGCTCGCGCTGTCGATATTCGAGCGGACCCGGGAGCTCGGGTTGCTGCGCGCCGTCGGGATGACCCGGTCACAGCTGCGCTCGGCGATCCGCTGGGAGTCGGTCATCATCGCGCTGCAGGGGACGGCGCTGGGGCTGCTGATCGGGCTGTTCTTCGGCTGGGCGCTCGTGACCGCGCTCTCCGACGAGGGGATCAGCGTCTTCCGCATCCCGTACGCGAGCCTGGCCATCGTGGTGGTCCTGGCCGCGGTGGCCGGCATGGCAGCGGCCGTCCCGCCCAGCCGGCGGGCGGCCAAGCTCGACGTGCTCCGAGCGGTGGTCACCGAGTAGACGCACGCCCGCGCGGTGCGTCGGCGGTCCAAACAGGACGGCCGGCGCACCGCTGCTGCGGTGGATCAGGCCGACGCCTCGCACCCGCTGTTCGCGGGCACCGTCGCGCTGGGGCTCACCTCCGGCGGCAGCGGCAGCTGCACCCGCGGCGGCACAACGTTCTTACGGCCGGTCACCGAGCCGCTGAGCGTCTCCGGGGTCACCGTCTACTGAGGACGACTCGTCCGACGGATGCCGCCGCCCGGCCGGCGGCTTCCGCCGGTGAACCGTCCCCGCCCGGGTAGGACCGAGACGGAGGTGAGGTCAGGTGTACGTGATCAGGGAGAAGCTGTTCGGCTTCGGCCAGGACTCCGACATCACCGATGAGGCCGGCCGGCCGGTGCTGCGGGTCGACGGCAAGGCGCTGAGCCTGCGCGAGCGGCTCGTACTGCGGGACATGGACGGTCGAGAGGTCGCCGAGGTGCGGCGGAAGATGGTCTCGATGCGGCCGACCTACGAGATCGAGATCGGTGGTGCGGAGGCGGCCCGGGTCCGCAAGAGGCTGTTCACCCCGTTCGTGGACCGCTACACCGTCGACATCCCCGGTCCGGACGACCTGGAGCTGGTCGGCGACCTGCTCGAGCACGACTACACCGTCCGCCGGGGCAACGCGGTCGTCGCCACCGTGTCCAAGGCGTACTTCACGATGCGGGACACGTACGCGGTGGACATCGCGCCCGGCGAGGACGAGCTGCTGATCCTGACGGCCGTGCTCGCCCTGGACCTCGCCGAGGACCGGGAGCGTCGGGACCGCCAGTGAGGGCTGCCGGCGCGCCGCGCACCCCCACCATCTTGATCACGGGCCACGGGCATCCAGACGCAGGCGTCCATTCGACCGCTGGCTGAGCGCCTGGCGCAGGGCGTCGCGGCTGGTGAATCCCAGCAGTCGGGGTAGTTCTGCGGCGAACGACCCTTGGGTGTCGCTGGTGGAGAACAGCCGGTAGGTCAGACAGCCACCGGCGAACTGGTCGTACCAGGTCGCCCGGAACGCGCCGGTGGACCGGTCGAGCCGTTGGTAGCGGCGCACGCCCGACGCAGGGGATGGCGCCTCGGCGGTGCCAGTGGCGTCGCAGACCGCGGCCAGCCGCAGCACGGCAGCGCCGGAGCCGGCCCGGTCGTGGTCCAGGGTGATGACCGTGCGGCCGTTGTTGACGGCCACGTCCGCGACTCTCCAGCCGGGCACCCGCGCCTGCACGCAGGGCACGAGCGACGCCGAGGGCACCGCCTGGGCCTGCAGCCACAGCGGCTCGAGTTGGTCGCAGTCGAGGCTGTGGATGCCGAGTGTGGTCCGGACGGCCATCCGGTTGTCGAAGATGAACGTTGGGTTCAGCGCCAGCAGCACCAGGACCGCCACGATCACAGCCCACAGCCCGATTCGGCGGGCGCTCCAGCGTTGCACCCGGATCGGTTGGGGCGGGGTCGGCAGCAGCCGCACGAATTCGCCGTGCAGGTCACGGCCCTGGGCGCGCAGCATCCCCCGCAGTTGGGACGGCAGCGCCAGGCCGCGGGCGGCGGCGAACCCCTCGCTGATCTCGTCGACGCTGAACTGCCGCAGCGCCCGCCGGTACACCTGCTCAGCGCTGGAGCGCAGGGCCAGGCACAACATCATGTTGGCCAGGTCGACCGCCTGCCGCCACGGGCTGGGGCGGGCCTC